>Ga0209390_10001171_pt1 | contig 51787 bp, 42 predicted proteins | sample BON01_FD_187212 | JGI IMG/M metagenome (GOLD analysis project Ga0209390, IMG submission 187212) | Freshwater microbial communities from Lake Bonney liftoff mats and glacier meltwater in Antarctica - BON-01 (SPAdes) (version 2) | ecosystem: Environmental > Aquatic > Freshwater > Ice > Glacier...
TGGCTAGGATGCTGAATGATTCTAATTATTTTGAAAGGATCAAAAGAATTTTTGAACCAGATCCTAACTTAGAAACTAACCGAAAAGTAGCTTGAAAAGTCCATTTTGGAACAAAAGAAAGAACCTTTTGATTATCAACTGTTTAGCCCTATTTATAGGCACTCAAAAAAAATCTAAATCTCAATGTTTTTGAATTCTTTGGAGGTGCGAAACTTGAGTTTCTAATTATCATAGTAGTCAGTTTTATAAATTAATAATACTCCAAATATCTAAAAGATTCAAAGCAAAAACATACCTACAAGTAGGTATATTTCTTTAAAAGTAAGTAAAATAAAACTATAAAGTAAAGATTGTCAGCAAGATTCCCAATAAGATTGCTGTGAATTTTTGAAAGTTGAACTTGTGATTCTCTGAAGCTTCAAATAAAATAATGGTAGAAATGTGCAAGAAAACACCAATAATCAACGCAGATATTTCTGTTTGATAAGTGCTAAAAAAAGGAATTTTATTTGCTAGAATTCCAAGCGGACTCATAATTGCAAATAAAGCTAAAAAGTTAAAAATTATTTTTTTCGAATAGTTAGAACTTAATAAAAACGTTGTCAAAACAATAGCAATGGGAATTTTATGCACAATAATTGCCCACAACAAATTATCTTTATCAGAATGTATTGGCAACCCTTCAGAAAAAGCGTGAATACATAAACTCACAAATAATAACATCGGGAATTTTTTCCCATCTGTATGCATATGAATGTGTCCATGTTCTGCACCTTTAGAAAACGATTCTAAAACGGATTGTAGCACAATTCCGCCAAGAATAAAAATCCCAATTCTTTTAAAATCATTTCCAGCAATATACACTTCTGGTAATAAATGTAAAATGGTTACAGACAATAAATAAGCGCCACTAAAAGCTAGTAATAAACGCACAATTTTCTGGCTGGGTTTTAAAATAAAAACCAAACTCGATCCAATTAGTACGGATAATAAAAGAAGAATTATACTCACTTTGCTACTAAAATTAATCGATCTGATGTATTTTTGTCAAAATCTGTTAAACTATAATTCCCAAAAACATTCGTTATTTCAAAACCTACTTTTTCTAAAAAAGCAATCATTTTTTGTAAATCTAAATATTTTACACGTTCAGTGAAATGATGTTGTTGTTCATCCGCAAAAAAAGAAATATGTTTTAAAATAAATCCGTTTTTTATTTCTCTTTTAATACGGAATGTAATGTCATCAACAATTTTAGTTTCATTTTCTACCAAATTTGTGTTTACTTTATCAGCATTTAAAAAATCGAACACAAAAAATCCATTTTCTGTTAATCCATTTTTTATGTTTTGTAAAATTAACAAATCCTCTTTGTCATCCTCAAAATAACCAAAACTAGTAAATAAATTAAAAACTGCATTGTACTTGTTTCTAAAAGGTTTTCTCATGTCATGCACTTGAAAATTCAAGTTCTTATTTTCAAACTTTTTTGCATACTCAATACTGTTTTCAGACAAATCTCCACCAGTAACTTTATAACCTAACGAATTTAAAAAAACAGCGTGACGCCCTTTTCCACAAGGTAAATCTAAAATATGTGTATCTTTTGATAAGTTTAAAAAAGACGTAATGTTTCGCATAAATAATTGCGCATCAGCATCATTTCTATCTTTATATAAAATATGATAATACGGCGTGTTAAACCATTCTGTAAACCAATCTTTATTTTCCATGAGTGAATTAAGACGGTAAAAGTAACCAAATCTTACATCGTATAAAATGAGTTTTGCTACTTATTTTAAATGTTCTATTAAATTGAGTTAAAAAATTGTTAATCAGTTACTTAAAACATAAAAAAATGCCACGAATTCTCGAATCTTTGTCCATTGTTATTAAACAAAATCTATTTTGTTATTTAGATTAGTAAAATTTATATGTTTTTTTATACGAAATCCTATTAATTTATATTTAAAATTCGTCAATTCGTGGCAAAAAATCGACCATAAAACGTACTTTTGCACTCAATTTAAGTACCATGAACAAAGAATTTAAAATGACGGCAACTACAATTTTCGGTCTAGAAAATGTGTTGGCAGAAGAATTAAAAGCATTAGGCGCAAGTGATGTCCAAGAAGGAATAAGAAATGTTACTTTTAAAGGCGATACTGGTTTTATGTACAAAGCAAATATTGCGTTACGAACTGCAATCCGTATTTTAAAACCAATAAAAGTTACAAAAATCTACGATGAAGAAGATTTATACGATGCTGTAAAAAAAATAAAATGGGATAAATATTTAGATATTGATAGCACTTTTGCAATTGGTGCAGTTTCAAATTCTAAAAATTTACCAAATCACTCACATTATATCGCTTTAAAATCGAAAGATGCAATTGCAGATTATTTTACAGATAATTTTGATAAAAGACCAAATGTAGATGTGGATTATCCAGATTTAAAAATCCACATCCATATTAATAAAGATTTATTAACCATTTCTTTGGATTCTTCTGGCGATTCTTTGCACAAAAGAGGGTACAGAACAGCGACAAATATTGCACCAATAAACGAAGTTTTAGCAGCAGGAATGGTGTTATTATCAGGTTATACTGGTGAAGAAAATTTTATTGATCCAATGTGTGGATCTGGAACTATTTTGATTGAAGCTGCAATGATTGCGAATAATATTCCAGCTAATATTAACAGAAAACTTTTCGGATTCGAAAACTGGAAAGATTATGATGAGGATTTGTATTTTACAATTCAGGAATCTTTATTGAAGAAAATTCGAAGTTCTCACTTTAAAATTATGGGATTTGACAAAGCACCATCCGCAATTCAAAAAGCGAAAGACAATGTTATTGCTGCAAACTTAGAGGAGTTTATTGGCGTTCACCACGTTAATTTTTTCAATTCTACAAAAGAAGTTTTCGGAAAAACAACCATTTTGTTTAATCCGCCTTATGGCGAACGTTTAAATATTGATGTTGAAGAATTTTACAAGAAAATTGGAGATACATTAAAGCATCAATATTCGGGATCAACGGCTTGGATGATAACTTCAGATATTCAGGCGTTAAAAGCAGTTGGATTGCGAACTTCTAAAAGAATCGCGCTAAAAAACGGAGATTTAGATTGTAAATTTGTCAAATACGAATTGTATGAAGGTTCACGAAAAATAAAATCGGATAACGAGGAAGAGTAGTATTTAAAACAGATAGAAACACAGAAAATATAGCGTTATAAGAACCTATGTTTCTCCATTGTTTGTTAAAAGTAAATTTTACTATTTGCAATAGGACTAATTTTTGTAAATAGCTTTGTTAAAATTAAAGTGAAAAGAATGAGAGTAAATAGGTTTCTAAATAGCTCAAGAAGCATATTGTCACATAGAAATTACCTCATTCTTTTTTATCTTTTAGAGTTTGAACAGAATCTAAAGAATAATTGATTTATAATTATATCCAGAATCATTGTTGTCCGATTAAAACTATTTACTGAATCTAGTTCAGCACAAGTCAATTTCAGTAACATCAATAAATAGTATAGCTTAACGTCATTTTTAAATTTTAGCCTGAATTTGGAGTTAACTTTAAAAGACAAATAAATGTAATTTCTATTTTAAAATATCTATGTTTTTCAGATAGTTAGAATCAAGTCTTGTTTCCCTGCCTGCCTGCCGGCAGGTTGATTCTAAAAGTGACTTGTGCTGAACTAGTTTCAGTAAACGATCTTGATTCTTTTGTCGGACAATAATGATTTAATATATAGAAAAATAGGTGCATAGTTTATTCTTTCTTTATCTTTAAGCGTAAAAATATTTTATTATGATTTCAAATCTCAATATTTTTCTTCAAAGTTAATGAATTGTCACAATCAAGTCTTGATTCCTAGTTCTTGATTCTTAAAGCGGAGCAGTCTTTTTTAGTCAATAATCGGTTTCAAAACTGTCCAAACATTTTGTGCCAATATTTTATGACCTTCCGCGGTTGGATGAATTCCGTCTGCTTGATTTAATTTGGAAACTCCACCAACATTTTCCAATAAAAACGGAACTAAATACACATCATTTTTTTTAGCCAAATCAGGAAAAATAGATTTAAAACTAGACGTATAATCTATTCCCATATTTGGCGGCAATTGCATGCCCGCCAAAATAATTTTTGTTGTTGCATTTTTTTTCAAAACAGCATCAATAATCAGTTGTAAATTTTTTCTTGTTTCTGATAAAGGAATACCTCTTAAGCCGTCATTTGCGCCTAATTCTAGAACAAATACGTCGAATTTCTCATTGAGTACCCAGTCTATTCTATTTTTTCCGCCGGCTGTTGTTTCGCCGCTAACACCAGAGTTTACAACGGTATAATCCAATCCAAGTGAATCAATTTTAGTCTGAATTATTCCAGGAAAAGCATCATTTACATCATCCAGACCATAACCAGCACTTAAACTATCTCCAAAGAAAATTATTTTTTTTGATGAACTATTTTCTGAACTTTCAGAAATGGTCTTAACTTTAGAATCATCAGTTTTACTTTCTTTTTTGGCTGTATCTGATCCACAGGAAAACAGCAATAGAAATGAAAAAAAATAACACAATTTTAAGAAAACATTTTTTGAGTTTACAAGATAATTAAAGCGTAAAAGGTTATTTTTAGGATTCAGCATTTTATGAAAAAATTATTAAAAAAATTAGATGTCAAAGATATTAAAGATACGTGAATTAGAGAAAACATATACTAGCGGTTCTAAAAAATTAACAGTTTTAAGCGGTATTAATTTTGAAGTTAAAAAAGGAAGTATTTTTTCAATTGTTGGACCCTCCGGAAGTGGAAAAACAACGTTATTAGGTTTATGCGCAGGTTTAGATGAGGCAACTTCTGGAAATGTTGAATTGTGTGGAGCAGATTTACAAAATCTAAATGAAGACCAACGCGCACAATTGCGGAATAAAGAAGTCGGTTTTATTTTTCAGAATTTTCAATTATTACCAACTTTAACTGCTTTAGAAAATGTAATTGTTCCGCTTGAATTGCAAGGCGGAAAAAATGCAGAAAAAGTAGGAATCGATTTATTAGAAAAAGTTGGTTTGGGAGATCGATTGGATCATTATCCATCGCAATTATCTGGAGGAGAACAACAACGCGTTGCTTTAGCAAGAGCTTTTTCAAATAAACCATCCATTTTATTTGCTGATGAACCTACTGGAAATCTAGACGAAGAAACTGGTGAAAAAGTAATTCAGTTGCTTTTCGAACTAAATAAAGAAGCCGGAACTACATTAATAATCATTACACACGATTTAGATTTGGCAAACAGAACGCAACAAATTTTGAGATTAAAAGGCGGTAAAATAGTATCTAACAAAAAAACGGCAGCAATTAATGTCTAATTTATCTTCAAAAACTTCTTTTCAGTGGCTTTTTAAAATGGCATGGCGAGACGGAAAAGCAAGTATTTCTCGTTTACTACTTTTTATGGCGTCTATAATTCTTGGAATTGCTGCTGTAGTTTCTATCCAATTATTTAGCGATAATTTAAAAGACAATATAAAAAATCAGTCGAAAGCCTTAATGGGTGCCGATTTTATTATTGATAGCAAACAAATTCCTTCAGAAAAAGTTCAAGTAATTATTGATTCTTTAAATGCTGATGCATCTGAAGTAAACTTTGTTTCTATGGCTGCTTTTCCTAAAAATAACGGAATAAAATTGGTTAAAGTTCGTGCTATAGAAGGTCAATTTCCTTTTTACGGATCATTAGATACAGAACCAAAAAATGCGGGAGTGCAATACCAAGAATTGGGTGGAGCTCTGGTTGATGCAACCTTACTATTACAATTCAATTTAAAACCTGGCGATTCTATCAAATTAGGGAAAACTACTTTCCCGATTATTGGAGCGTTAAAAGCGATTCCTGGCACAACAGCAATTTCATCTTCTGTTGCTCCGGCTGTTTTGATTCCGTTTCGATTTTTAGAGGAAACCGAATTGTTGCAAGTTGGAAGTAGAACAGAATATCAGTATTTTTTTAAAGCACCAAACATGGATTTGGAGTTATTAGATGAAAAAATAGATCCAATTTTAGATGCAGAAAATGCTGATTTAGACACGCATACAAGTACAAGCGAACGATTAGGAAATAGCTTTGAAAATATTGGTAAATTCTTGAATTTGGCAGCTTTTATAGCACTTTTATTAGGTTGTATTGGAATTGCCAGCTCGGTTCATATTTACATCAAAGAGAAATTAAAAAATGTAGCTGTTTTAAAATGTTTGGGTGCTACTAGAAAACAAACATTCTTAATTTATTTGTTACAGATTGTGGGAATCGGATTGATTGGAGGTATTTTAGGAGCATCCATCGGAATTGGATTACAATACGCATTTCCTTATCTTTTGCAAGATTTTCTACCGTTTGATGTTCAAATATCAATCTCATTTCAACCGTTATTAATGGGAATAATATTGGGCGTTTTAATGTCTGTTTTATTTGCATTATTGCCACTTTTGGGCACTTGGTATGTTTCTCCGTTAGAAGTTTTGCGAGGTACAGATGAGAATTTAGTAAAACCAAGAAAAGCAAGAATGCTCACTTTTGCAGCAATCTTACTTTTTATCTTTTTATTCTCTTTTTGGTTGTTAAAAGATTGGTTAAACGGTCTTATTTTTACGATAGGACTTTTGGTTACTTTTGCAATAATGGCGGGAATCTCATTTCTTTTTATCAAGTTGATAAAAAAATATTTCCCTAAAAATTGGAGTTTTACAAAACGCCAAAGTCTGCTGAATTTATTTCGTCCAAACAACCAAACGATGGTTTTGGTTTTATCAATTGGATTAGGCGTTTTCTTAATTAGCACGCTTTACTTTACGAAAGATATTTTATTAGCAAAAGCAACAATTGACAACAATTCCAAGAATGCAAACATCATTTTATTAGATATTCAAAATAACCAGAAAGATGATGTTGTAAAAACTTTGCAAACAAAAGGATTGGAAGTTTCAGACAATATTCCTATTGTTACAATGCGAATAGAAAGCATTAATGGAGAATTGGCAAATGAAATTAGGCAAGATTCAACTGCTAAAATGAAAGATTGGATTTTAAATAGAGAATTCAGAACAACCTATCGAGATAAATTAACCGATTCCGAAGAAATTTTAGAAGGAGAATGGGTTGATAAAATTGAAAAAGGTAATCCTGTTTTGATTTCTATTTCAAGTAATTTTTTGAGAGACTCTAATCTAAAATTAGGCGATGAAATTGTTTTTAATATTCAAGGTGTTTTGATGAAAACAGAAATAGGTAGCATTAGAAAAGTAGATTGGGGGCAAGTTCAGCCTAATTTCTTAATTGTTTTTCCAAGCGGAGTTTTAGAAACAGCACCACAATTTTCTATTGTTAGCACTTATGCAGCAAATGAAACTATTTCTGCAGATTTGCAAAGAATATTGGTTACAAAATTCCCGAATATTACAGTTTTAGATTTACGACAGATTTTTACAATTATAGAAGATATTCTAGAAAAAATCTCTTGGATTATTAATTTTATGGCATTTTTTAGCATTCTAACAGGCATAATAGTTTTAATTGGTTCTGTGAGAAACAGCAAATATCAGCGAATAAAGGAAAGTGTTTTATTACGAACTTTGGGCGCAAAAAGTGCTCAAATTTTGCAAATCACAGCATTGGAATACGTTTTTTTAGGAATTTTAGGTAGTTTGGTTGGAATCTTATTGTCTTTAGTTAGTAGTCAATTATTAGCGGTATTTTTATTTAAAGAGCCTTTTATACCTTCTATAGTTCCGTTTTTAGTTTTTTTACCAGGAATTACGTTGTTGGTTTTATTAATTGGATTAAGTAATGTTAGGAGTGTTTTGAGAAGTCCGCCTTTGGAGGTTTTACGGAAGGAAAGTTAATTTGCTTTCTTTATTTGCATTGAAACTATTTTTTCACGCAGAGACGCAGAGACGCAGAGACGCAAAGGCGCAAAAGGCAGGCTTTTTATTTATCATGATTTGCTTTGCGTCTTTGCGTGATTCTAAAAAACCTGATAATTTACTAAAAATCTAATCACAGATAGTATACAATATCAACAGAATTTAATTCAATTTGCGCCAAAAGTATCGTTTCTTTGCAAAAAATATTTTCATGTCAAAAAGTTTTTCAGAATTAGGAATTAATAGTCAGTTAATAAAAAGTTTAGCCGATTTAAAGATTTCTGTTCCTACGAATATTCAAGGTAAAACAATTCCAGTAATTCTTAATAAAAAAGACGATGTTGTTGCATTAGCACAAACAGGAACAGGTAAAACAGCCGCTTTTGGATTGCCTTTATTGCAATTAATTGACATTGAAAACACAGAAATTCAAGCCGTAATTTTAGCACCAACTCGTGAGTTAGGTCAACAGATTTTTGCAAATTTAGAATCGTTTGCAAAACACAGTCCAGATATTTCTATTGCTTCCATTTGTGGCGGAATACCTATTAAACCACAAATAGAAAGTTTAAAAGAAACCACACATATTATTGTAGCAACACCAGGAAGATTAGCTGATTTAGTAAAAAGAGATGCCATCAACATAAAAAACATTTCTTATTTTATTTTAGATGAAGCCGATGAAATGGTGAGCGCTTTAAAAGAAGGATTGGACGCTATTATTGCAGAAATTCCGAAATCTCGAAGAACGCTGCTATTTACAGCAACAATGCCAGGAACCATAAAGCAAATGATTCAGAATTATATGTCGAAAAACGTCATACAATTAGAAGCAAACATGGAAACTGCTGGTCATCAAGGAATTGATCATCAATATATTGTTGTAGAACCAATTGAAAAATTAGAAGTTTTACTTCATTTTTTAAATACGAAAGAAGGCGAACGCGGAATTATATTTTGTAAAACGAAGGCAGCAGTAAATAAATTGGCAAAGAATTTGGCGATAAATAAATTTTCTTCTGGCGCAATCCATGGAAGTTTAACCCAAGGAATTCGAGACCGAATAATGGGTCAATTCAGAGAAGGATTTATCGATATTATGGTTGCAACAGATTTGGCAGCCCGTGGAATTGATGTGAAAGAAATTTCTTACGTGGTTAATTATCACTTGCCAGATACGTATGATGCTTATGTTCATAGAAGTGGACGGACGGCGAGAGCAGGAGCAAAGGGACTTTCTTTGACTGTTTTGCAACAAGAAGAAGTAGCACAAATTGCTGATTTTGAAAAAGAATTGGGAATCAATTTTCAAAAATTTAAAAAAGCAGATGCAGCAAGCATCGAAGAAAATAATGGGTTACTTTGGGCAAAGAAAATATTTAAGACAAAACCAAATAGAGAAGTTTCTGAGGATTTTAGAGCAAAAATAAAAACTATTTTTCATCATTTAACAAAAGAAGAATTGGTAGATAAAATTGTGGCGAATTATTTAGTAGAATCAAAATCTACAACTCTAAAATCAGAATCTAAAAAGAAATAACGCATTAAAAAGCATACTGAAACAAGTTCAGCATAAAGAAAAAATAATCATGGCAAACGAAATAAAAAATCAAGCAGATATTTTAGCAAAACTAAATATTTATGCGCTAAACCCGATGCAGGAAGAAGCAGTTGCGGAGATAGGAAAAAACACAAATACAGTATTATTATCGCCAACAGGTTCTGGAAAAACATTGGCTTTTTTATTGCCAATTATTGATGTTTTAGATGTTGATTGTGATGAAATTCAGGCGTTAATTTTAGTTCCGTCTAGAGAATTGGCAATTCAAATTGAGCAAGTTGCGCGTGAAATGGGTTCTGGATTTAAGATAAATGCCGTTTATGGCGGACGACCAATGTCCAAAGATAAAATAGAAATAAAACACACGCCAGCAATACTAATTGGAACACCAGGACGTATTTCAGATCATTTCGCTAACGAACGTTTTTCTTTATCAAACATAAAAACTTTGGTTTTGGATGAGTTTGATAAATCGTTAGAAGTTGGTTTTGAGTATGAAATGCGCGGAATTATCAATCAATTACCAAATTTGAACAAACGGATTTTAACATCAGCAACGCATGGACTAGAAATTCCTGATTTTGTACGATTAGATAAACCGAAATTTATCAATTATTTGAAGGATAAAAAATCATCAAAATTAGTTATTAAAATAATTGTTTCCTCATCAAAAAGTAAATTACAAACATTGCTTGATTTGCTATTACATATTGGCAATCAACAAGGAATCGTTTTTTGTAATTTAAAAGACAGTATTGAAAAAGTAAGCGAATTTTTGACTAAAAATAAAATTACACATTCTAGCTTTTCTGGCGGAATGGAACAAAAAGACAGAGAACGTTCGTTAATTAAATTCAGAAATGGAACAAGTCAGCTTTTAATTGCAACAGATTTAGCGGCAAGAGGAATTGATATTCCAGAAATGGATTATGTAATTCACTATGAAATGCCTAAAATGGAAGAAGAATTTACGCATAGAAACGGAAGAACAGCAAGAGTTGACGCTAAAGGAACAGCGTATGTTATGAAATGGGAAAAGGAAGTGTTACCCGATTTTATCAAGAATAAAAAAGCAGAAGATATTTCGAAAAGAGCACCAGTTAAACCTCAATTTTGGGAAACATTATTTATTTCTGGAGGAAGAAAAGATAAGATTTCTAAAGGAGATATTGCAGGTTTATTTTTTAAACAAGGCGAAATTAACAAGGATCAATTAGGAAGTATTGAATTGAAACAAGATTGCGCATTTGTTGCTGTGCCACTTTCAATTGCTGAAAAATTAGTTGAAAAATTAAATAATATGAGATTAAAAAAGAAAAAAGTTAGAGTTACTATTTTAGAGTAAATATAATTTGCAGTCGCTAGCGCGAGCGTACCGCTCGTTACAAAGCAGAATAAAAAGTAAAAATGAGTGAAGAAAACTTAAATAAAGAAATAACTTCTTGTATAGAAACACTTCAGCATTTATTGGACGACACCAATAAATTATTCGAAATCCCTGAAGAACAAAGAATTGCGTTATTTAAAGTTGCTGGGGAATTGTCTCGACCAAATCGTGATGAATTTCAGCGTAGAAGAAAAGATGCTAAAAAAGCTGCAAAACGTAAGCAAATTGAAAGTGACAAACACGCTAGAAAATCAACCGGAATTCGTTCTGCCAGAGAGTCCGCATTATTTGTTGCGCCAAAATTATTGTCAGCAGCTGCAATATCTAATGAAACAGCCGAATTAGAATCGCCAAGAAATTGCTACGTTTGTAAAACAGTTTATACAAAATTGCATCATTTTTATGACTCAATGTGCACAGAATGTGGCGATTTGAATTATGTAAAACGTTTTCAAACTACAGATTTAGATGGTCAAGTTGCTGTGATAACTGGTTCAAGATTAAAAATAGGGTATCATATTACGTTAATGTTATTGCGTTCTGGCGCAACTGTGGTGGCAACAACTCGTTTCCCTGCGGATTCGGCTATTCGGTTTTCAAAAGAAGATGACTACAAAAAATGGAGCAAGCGGTTACATATTCATGGTTTGGATTTAAGACATATTCCGAGTGTAGAAATTTTTTGTAATTACATTGAACAGAAATACGATCGATTAGATATTTTAATTAATAACGCTGCGCAAACCGTAAGAAGACCTTCTGGTTTTTATTTCCATTTAATGGAAAACGAAAAGAAACCAATTGATCAATTACCAAAATTAGCGCAAACTCTATTAAAAGAACACGCAGATTGTTTGGAAGAATTAACAATCTTGAGTGTTTCGACTTCAAAAACGAGTAAAAACGATGTGTTGCCAGTTACTTGGCATGGACCTGAACCAGGAATCGGATTGCGAAATTCTGCTGAATTATCTCAAATTCCGTATAGTTTTGACAATTCGTTACAAACATCAGAAGTTTTTCCAGAAGGCCAATTGGATGCCGATTTGCAGCAAGTCGATTTACGTAAAACCAATAGTTGGCGTTTAAAATTAGGCGAAATAGAAACAACAGAAATGGTGGAAGTTCAGTTGGTAAATGCTGTTGCACCCTTTGTTTTGTGTAATCGTTTGTCTAATTTAATGATGAAAGAAAACACAGGTAAAAAACACATTATTAATGTAACTGCGATGGAAGGAAAATTCCATCGATTTAAAAAAGAAGATCGCCATCCGCATACAAATATGGCAAAAGCTGCTTTAAATATGATGACGCACACTTCTGCTTCTACATTTGCTAAATCGGGAATTTACATGAATGCCGTGGACACAGGTTGGGTTACCGATGAAGATCCGGCTGAATTATCAAAAAAGAAAACAGAAATCCATGATTTTCAACCACCTTTAGATATTGTTGATGGAGCAGCACGAGTTATGGATCCGTTGATTGACGGAATTAATACTGGAAAACATTGGTGCGGTCAATTTTTGAAGGATTATTTTCCTATTGATTGGTAGGGTTGAAAAAGAGGCAAGACCGCTATGCTGTTAGAATCAAGAACCAAGACTTGATCCTAACTATTTGATTTGCTTTTTAAATTTAAAAGAAAATTTAGATGCTTATTTAATATTAGTAAAATTGCATTTGATTTTTTCTGCCAAAAATTCACGAATTACTAAATTTAGTTGAATAAAAAATTACTCGAATTAGAAAAATTCCAAAGGAATTTTAAATTAATGAAATTATAACTATGATTGAATATTTAAATTCGTGAATTCGTGGCAATTTTATCTTTGATTAATTCTAAAAGAGAATTCAACGGTTGATTTATAGTAATAATTGTAAGTTAAATAATATGTATTTTTCTTCAAAAAAATTGAATTTTTGTATCTTGCAAGTTAAGTGAAAAATAAAATTATTTAAGAAAATAACATGCTGAATTATATAAAGGAAGTAGTGAAAAATATGCCGAAAAATTGGTTGAATCTAACTACGCATCGATTAGATATTTACAATGAAGAATTGGCTAAAACTGACTTTTTAAATCAGTTTGAAGACTTATTTAAAAACAATGATTCTACAACTTTATCATTAGAAAAATTACCAACTGCTTACGATTATATTCGTTTAGGACATCCATTATCTTGTATTTTGGAATGGACAATTGCAAAACTGAATGATTTAAAATCAGAAAATATAATTAGTTTTTCTTCAAGTACAATTCCTATTTTAGCGATTTTGAGAAAGAACTTATTACATAATAAAGATACTCAAATTATTTATACAGATGAGTTACCAGAATTCTTTGACGCTAAATTACTTAAAAAAGTTTATGGCTACGCATTTGAACTTAAAAAAGTTAAAAATATAGAAGAGGTTTCTGATTTTAATGGAACTACTATTTTTATTTCTAATTTTGAAGAAATCGAAAAAATCAAGTTGAATGAAAGCGTTGATTTTTCTATTAATATTTATTCGGATTTAGGGAGTATTTTGGTTATAAATGGTAAAGAAAATGAAAGTTACATTTCCGGAATTCAGCATGTGAGAAGAAGAGAAACGATTGCAATGACGCCATCAGATTCTCTTACCGCTTTAGAAATGTTGATAGAAAAACCGACTTCCAAAACTCAAAAAAATACTTTTGAGACGGATAAAAAAACTGTAACAGATACCATTAAAGAAATTACGGGTTCTAACAGTAAAGCATTAGTTGGATCTAGTGGATTGTCGATTCAGTATGCAATCATGATGGGTTTGATTGATGACGCATTAGAAAATCATCAAGGAAAAGCAATCAAATTCATCGTTCCGCCAAATTGTTATGGAGGCACAAATGATCAAGCTCGTCGTGTTGCCGAATGTTTGGATAATGTAGAAATTGTAGATTTGCCTGTTGATGGTGATAATGATATGGTAAAAAGTATCGATACCGTTTTAAATAAAATAGCGAAAGATGATGCCGTCCCTTATATTATTGCAGAAATCCCTACAAACCCGAGAGTTGAAGTTCCAAATCTGGAAAATTTAAAGAAAGTTTTAAGTGCAAAAAGAAAAACGTCAAATGGCAAAACGGCAATTGATCCTGTTTTTATATTAGATCAAACTTTTTGTCCTAATATTCATTTTTTAGGTGATGGAAAAATTTTATCTGAAGTAAGAACTATTGCTTATGCAAGCGGTTCTAAATTTCCAAGTGGCGGAAAATGCACAGCTGGTTATTGTATCGGGAATCAAAACACAAATGCTTTGATGGATAAAATAGAAATTCATTTAAATCTTTGTGATAATGAAGCTACAGAAAATCAATATAAGATTTTGGCAAAACAAATGCCATCTATGAATAAAAGAATTAAGGATGCATATAAAAACACACGAGAATTTGTAAATTATATTCATCAAGTTTTACCAAAAGCTAAAATCAATTTTGTGTCAGAAGAATTGGCAAATCAAGATTTTACGCCGTCAGTTTTTTCTTTAGATTTACCAACGAAAGGAAAATCAGCAGAAGAAAAAGAAGTTCACAAAAGAGAATTGAACTTGAAATTAATCAATTTAATGATTACAAAAATTCCTAACGAAAGTAAATTTTGTGTGAGTTACGGACAATTAAAAGGTGCGTATTGGACAATTCCAGCAACATCAACCCAAGGAACAACTAAAGAAGGCGATAAAGATTATATTGTTCGTACATCGATTTCTCCAGATTTAGATTTGGAAATGCACAAAAAGGTCTTTTTGGAATTTGTTGAGAATAACTATTAGAGAATTTATTCTTTTAATTTATTGTAATTTAGTTTTTTTAAAAAATATCATTGAGAAATCAAGTTCAGAAAGTTTTAACACATTTATTCACACAGTTGTCATGCTGAAAGCATCTCACGCAAAATATAGAAATTGTACAAGTATTAAAATAAGATTACTTCAGAAATACAATTAATAAAAAAAATCTAAAATTAAAGTTTTGACATCTAATTCTCAATAAGATTATCCTTATTTTAGTAACCTGAATACAACTCAAAAAATTATATGGAAACTATAGATTACATCATCATCGCATTAAAAATAATAGTTGGTTTAAGCATCTTAAATGTTTGGTTAATTCAGTATAAAAAACCAACAAAATGGCGAGGAGGAAGCGCTAAAACAATAGTTGAAGAGTTTAAAGTCTACGGACTTTCAAAATCTTTTTGCTATTTCATTGGATTTTTAAAAGTTACTTTAGCAATACTATTATTAGCTTCAATCAACTTTAAAATTCTAACCTTATTGAGTAGTATAGGTTTAGCAGTGCTGTTAATTGGATCTGTGTTTATGCATATAAAAATAAAAGATCCATTGTACAAATCTTTTCCAGCAGTTTTATTTATTTTGATGAATCTTATAATTGTGTATTCCGTTTTTTAAAAATATTTATAAAACGTTTTAAGAGCGATAAATAAATTTATAGCTGCAAAAGTTAACGAAGGTGAGGACTTTATAAAATTATCTTTTATTTTTAAACGAACTATAAATCCTGCAAGCATCAATATAGTTAATCCTGTGGAAGCTAGCAAGAGAAGAATAGGAGTGAAGAAAAAACCAATTAACAAACCAATTGCTCCAAAGATTTGAAGGAAACCAGTTAGTTTTCTAAATACTGGCAACCCATATCTTTCAAATTCTTTTATTATAAATTCAGAAATAAAACAATTTATTCCAAAGAAAAAAAAAGCCAAACTTGAGAACCAGATTAATGCAGAAAGTAAATCCAAATAGTTAGAGTAAATTGATTGATAAATTATATTTCTTTTACCAAATTACGATAAATTCTGGAATTACTCTGCACCTTTTTTACTAAAGAAAAAAAGTAAAGCAATCTTAATAAATTTAAATGAAAAAGTTAACACATAGAGAAAACAGAGCTAAATATTCTCGATAAATCTCATAAACTGAACAATTATTTGGTTTTTAGATTGCTAACTTTTTCTAAAGATATCTTAAATTTGATTTGAATATGGTGAAATATTAATTATTAGCTTTAACAGGCATCGCCTTTAATTTAATAGCTCCAACAAAATCCAACGCAACAATAATTAAATAGGTAACATCAATCTCATACCATTTAAAACCAAAATTAGCATTACTTGCATGTTTATGGTGATTGTTGTGATAGCCTTCGCCCATCATTAAAAAATCGAAGCGGAAAAGATTTTTACTAGTATTTTTTACTTGAAAATTTACATATCCATAAATATGTCCGAACCAATTAATAATTACACCATGAATCGGCGCCATTAAAAAAGTAACTGGCAACAACATCCATTCCCACCAAGTAGTTGCAAAAAGTACAAAAAATAACACGTAGAATGTCATCCATAATAATCGAGACAAACGAGAGCCTGCAAAATTATCAAAAGCTTTCCACTGTGGAACATTTTTAGTAAACTTTGCATCAACAGCGATTTTTTCTGAATTAATATCTTGATAAATTGTTTTTGTTTTCCACATCATTGCAAATAAATTGTCATCAAAAGAGGGAGAATGTGGATCTTTTTCGGTGTCTGTATACGCATGATGCATTCTGTGCATAATTCCATAACCGTAAGCACTTAAATAACTAGAACCTTGAAAAATCCAAGTCAAAATAAAAGTTACACGTTCCATGGTTTTAGACATCGTAAATACTTGATGAGCAGCATATCTATGTAAGAAAAAAGATTGAAAAAACAAGCCTCCATACCAAAGTACTAATACAAATATAATAATAGCCATATATTTTTTTTACAAAGATAATTTGATAAAACATGTGAAACAATGAACCTGAATCAATTAAAAGGCTTTTTGAATCGGTTTAACTTTTTATTATGATTACTTTTAAAATTTCGAGAAAAAAAGTGTAAAATACAACTTAAAATAACTGTCTTTAGCTAAACACGTTTTCTGATTCTGCTCAAAGCTTGCGCTGTGACACCAATATATGAACTAATATATTTTAACGGAATTACCTTAATTAACTCTGGACGTTCTTTAAATAAATTTAAATAACGTTCTTCAGCATTAAGATTTAGTAAGTTTTGTTCTCTTTTCGATTTGATTAAAAAAAGACGTTCTGCAGTTAATCGCCCGATTAAATTGCCAATTTGTGTTGTAGAATATACCAATTGTAAATCGGCGTAAGAAATACTTAACAATGTGGTTTCTGTGAGCGCTTGCAAGTTGTATGCGGATGGTTTTTGAGTTAAAAAAGAATCATACGCACTAATAAATTGGTTTTTAAAACTAAAACCAAACGTAATTTCTTTTTCTGGATTCTCTTTAGGAATATATAAACGAACAGCACCAGATTCTATAAAAGAAATATGGTTTTCTACCGCATTAATTTTTAAAAAAATGGATTTTTTAGAAATTGTACGTCTTTGTAATTTAGAAGTGAAAAAATCCCAATCAGAAGATGAAATAGGGGCTATTTGATCTAAATATTTTTTTATTTGTAACAAAAGAGTCTTTCAATTTAGTGAACAACAAAGATACAAATTTGAAAAAAGATAAATTAATTATCAAAGCTATCTTCAAACAAAATGTTCAAAAATATTATTTTTTATGCTGAATTTTATCGGCAATTCTTTTATCAGAATTATCTGTTGCGCTTTGTATTTGGTCTTCTAGCTTTTCTTTATCCTTACCTTTTAATCGTTCTTTACTGCTATCTTTGTCTTTATATTCGTCTTTTTTTACTGTTCCTTTTAGAGGATGTAATCCCCATTCGTGTTTGTCATTACTCATAATTATATAATTTTACTGTTCATCCAAAACAAATAAGTTCACATGAAGATGATAACAGAATCAAATAAAATGGTAACTCAAAAAGATAAAATTTTATTTACAAAACATCAGAAAAACTAAAGAGAAATTAATCGTCGTTTTGCAATGCTCTATCTAACAAGCCTTTGTTTAGGTTTTTAGACGTTCTTGCGCCTAAATCCTTAATACTTTCTACTTTTTTAATCAAATTTCCTTTTCCAGTTAATTTTTTCATTGAGGAATCATAACTTCCTTGAACTGTTTTTAATTGATTACCAACTTTTATTAAATCTTCTGTCAAATTCACAAATTGATCGTATAATTTCCCAGCCTGTTCCGCAATTTCCAAAACATTTCTCTTTTGATTTTCTTGGCGCCACATAGATGAAACTGTGCTTAAAGTAGCCAACAATGTTGACGTAGAAACAAGTACTATATTTTTATCTAAAGCCTCTAAATACAAGTTATTAACTCGGTTTAACGCAATCATTAATGCAGGTTCAATTGGCACAAACATTAACACGTAATCTGGTGAATTAATTTCATACAAAGCATCGTATTTTTTATCACTTAAATCTTTAAAATGCTTTCGAAGGCTTTCGATATGTTTTTTTAAAAACAGCTCTCTCTCGACTTCATTTTCAGCAGAGAAATAACTTTCATACGCTGTTAATGATACTTTAGAATCAACAATTAAATGTCTATTGTCTGGTAAATTGATTATGAAATCGGGTTTTTTAAGACTACCTTCATCATCTCTAAAGCCACCTTGTGTAGCATAATGAATGCCTTTTGTTAAATTTGCTTTTTCTAAAATAATTTCCAATTGCGTTTCTCCCCAATCTCCTTGTGTTTTAGAATCTCCTTTTAATGCTTTAGTTAAATTCTCTGCTTCTTTGCTCATTTGCAAATTCAAATCCTTTAAATGCCCAAGTTGTTCGCGCAAAGCAGAATGCATTCCCACGCTTTTCTCTTGTGTCTCTGTCACTTTTTTTTCAAATCCTTCTATTTTTTCTTTCAGCGGATTTAAAATTGCACTAATACTTTCTTTATTTTGTGTTTTGAATTTAGTAGAATTATCATCCAGTATTTTTGTAGCTAAATTCTCAAATTCTTTAATAAATTTATCATTTAGTTTCTCCAATTCGCCCTTATTTTCCGCTAATTTTACTTCTGTATTTTTAAATTCTGTTTCTAAACGGGTTCTATCAGAAAGTAAACTTTCTTTTTCTTGTTGAATAAATTTCACTTCTTTTCGAAGTTCTAATAATGTATTTTCCGAGCTTTCTTTAGCTTGTTTAAGTAAGGAGTTTTGTGTTTTTATTTCATAATTATCTTTCTCTGCTTTCGATTTCTCTAACAGTTTTCCAATAAAAAAACCAATTACGATTCCTAAAACGATTACTAATAAGTAAATACCTAAATCTGTCATGAGTTCAATTTAAAGTTTTAAATTTATCACTTTTAACAATGGCAATGAAAGGTTTTTCGAAATTTATATTAAATAGAATTTTAGGTTGGAGAATTGTAGGTTATTTTCCACACGACATTAAAAAATATGTTGTAATTGCCGCGCCGCATACTAGTTGGATAGATTTTCCTATTGCTATTTTAAGCAGAGTGAGTAGTGGAATAATGATTAATTTTATTGGTAAGAATTCTTTATTTAATTGGCCTTTTGGTTTTTTTTTCAGAGCGCTAGGAGGAACTCCTGTAGATAGATCTAAAAGTAATAATTTGGTTGACGCTATTATTAAAGTCTTTGACTCAAAAGAAGAATTTAGGTTGGGTTTGTCTCCAGAAGGAACCCGAAAAAAAGTAGAAAAATGGAAAACAGGCTTTTATTTTATTGCAAAAGGAGCAAAAGTGCCAATTGTTATGGCAACTTTAGATTATGAAAACAAGCAAATAAAAATATCAAAAGCGTATTATACTACAGAGAATCTAGAAGCAGATTTTAATTTTTTTCACTCTTTTTATGAAGGTGTAAAAGGAAAAAATATATGTTAATTAATAAAATACATGTGAGTAGGTATTTTATTAATTTTCAAAAGATTACATTTGCAATCGGAAATGATTAATAGAAAGAAATTAGGGGCTTTCATATTATGATTTTTTCAACCATAATTTACTTTATGAATTCCTCCGATTTTTATCGGAGGTTTTTTTTAGTTTAAATGCTAATTTTATCGCCATTTAAAAGTAATAATTTAAAAATAAGGATAAAAAAAAATCCCGCTTAAAAAGCGAGATTTTAAAAACCAATTTTCTTACTTAAATTTTATAGCTACTTTTTGTGCAATTCCTATAATAACTTCTGTTGCTCGAATCATAGATTCTACTGGAACATATTCAAATCTTCCATGAAAATTATGTCCGCCAGCAAAAATATTAGGACAAGGCAGTCCTTTAAAAGACAATTGAGATCCGTCTGTACCACCTCGTATAGCTTTGATTAATGGTTTTATCCCTAAATCTTTCATTACTTCTTCAGCAATATCAACAATATGCATCACAGGAACAACTTTTTCCTTCATATTGTAATATTGATCTTTGATTTCAATTTTCACTAACTCTTTGCCTAATTTTTTATTTAAGTTTGATGCTACTTGTTGTATCTGTTTCTTACGATTTTTGAATAAATCCATATCATGATCACGAATAATATACTCTAATACTGTTTTTTCTACATTTCCTTTCATATCATGCAAATGAAAAAAACCTTCGTAATCCGCAGTTTCTTGTGGGATTTCATTTTTTGGTAATGCACCAATAAATTCGTTTGCAATTAACATAGAATTTATCATTTTCCCTTTTGCATAACCTGGATGAACAATTTTTCCTTCAATAGTTACTTTTGCTCCAGCAGCATTAAAATTCTCATATTCTAATTCTCCAATTTGGCTTCCGTCCATTGTATATGCCCATTTTGCCCCAAATTTTTCTACATCAAATAAATGTGCCCCTTTACCAACTTCTTCATCTGGCGTAAAACAAATTCGAATTTTTCCGTGCTTAATTTCTGGATGTTTTACTAAATATTCCATTGCAGAAACAATTTCTGTAACTCCCGCTTTATCATCTGCACCTAATAATGTTTTTCCGTCTGTTGTAATAATGGTTTGCCCTTTGTATTGCAACAAATCATCAAAATAATGGGGTGATAAAATGATGTTTTCTTCAACACTTAGAACAATATCTTTTCCATCATAGTTTTCATGAATCTGTGGCTTTACATTTTTTCCTGAGAAATCTGGACTTGTATCGATATGAGAAACGAAACCGATTACAGGAACTTCATAATCAATATTGCTTGGTAATGTTGCCATTATGTAACAATTCTCATCTAAATCTACCTCTTGCAAACCAATTCCCTTTAATTCTTCCAACAATATTTTCGCTAAATCCCATTGTTTTTCTGTACTTGGAAAAGCTGGGTTATTTGGATCTGATTCGGTATCAATAGTTACATATTTTATAAACCTGTTGATAATTTGATTTTTATTTATTTTCATACTATTTTATTGAATTTTTATTTTTTCGATAAGATTTATGGCAGTACATAAACGGTCATTGACTTTAGCATCGCCATAAATTTGAGTTTTTACGTGCAAAAAATTTTGATCATTTATTTTGATGAAATAATCCAAAATTTGATACGGATAATTTCCTTTTTTTCCAACAGATAAAGAGTAATAAGATTCTTTATCATTAAATTTCGTGTTTTTATTTTTTATTCTGATGAGTTGCTCTGATAGTTTTTCTCGCTCTAGATTTAGTTTAAAAATTTCATCAAAATTAATAGATTTTTGAACAAAAGAAACATCTAAAAGAAAAGATTTTGTTAATTGTCTTGTCGTATCTGCTCCAAAAATAGACGATTGTCCATCATCAAAATATAATTTTGTTTTCCAGTTTTTAGTCAATTCCACAGAAAATAAATTTTTAAAATCACTAGTAATTTCTAAATCAGAAAAAGAAGAACTGTTGCAGCTAAAATCTTTTTCAATTTCAGTTTTATCTTGACAAGAATAGAAAACAGAAACAATAAAAAAAGCAAATAAAATCTTCTTCATTTTAATTAAAAACTAGTTTACCAATTTTTTCATTTCCAGACAACCAAGCCGAATTTTCATCTACAAAATCAATCGCATAATACGCCTCTTTAGAAATATCTTTCCAAGTTTTTCCTGCATCTTTAGAAATTGAAATTCCTGTTTTACCAACAGCGAAAATTTCTTGCCCATCTAAATTAGGCACAAACTGCACACAACTTTTATAATTCGGATTTTGATTATCGCCAAACAATGTCCACGTTATTCCACCATCAGTTGTCATTGCTTTATTTCCTAAATTTAACATTGGTTTAGAATAATCGCCACCAATTGCAATTCCAAAATTTTTATCAGCAAAATCGATTGAATAAATTCCTTTTGCTTCTTCACCTTGAATTACTGGCGTTTCATAAACGCGCCATGTTTCGCCAAAATCTTCCGATTTATAAATACGAGATTTCATTCCGCCAGAGGCGAACCAAATGGTATTATCAATAATTTTAATGTTTGTGTTACTTGCTGCAAAAGCTGCTTCGCCTTCAAAAACTTGTGGTATTTTATTACACGTAATCTTAATCCACGTATTTCCGCCATCAGAAGTTTTTAGTATCGACATACAACCATCTGTTGGATCACCAATTGCAATTCCGTTTTTTGCATCAAAAAATTGCATAGAATCGTAAAAGACAGCATCATTTTCTTCTGCATAAACCAATTCCGTTTTCTCTTTTGATTTTTTATATAATAACGCAGGATTTCCAATTGATAAAGCAAAAAAATCCGTTCCGTTTGTTGCTAAACTTCTAAAATGAGGAATTACGGAATCTTTATAAATCATGAATTCTTTTTCCCAAGATTTTCCCCCATCTTTTGTAAATCCGATTTCACCTTTAGAACCTGCAAAATAAAGTGTGTTTTCATCAACAGCGACAATTGTACGAATACTTGTACTGTCCATTTTAAAAATTTCAATTGAAAAATTTTCTATATTTCTAGGCTTATTTTCTGATTTACACGAAATAATTAAAAATCCGATTGCAATTAACTGAAATAATGATTTCATTTTTAATATTTTTACGATACGAATTTAATAAATCCTAATTGACTATTATGAAAAAAGCATTGGTAATTTCTGGTGGAGGAAGTAAAGGCGCATTTGCCGGCGGAGTTGCACAATATTTGATGAATGATAAAAAAAACGATTATGATTTGTTTTTAGGAACATCTACAGGTAGTTTAATGGTCTCGCATTTGGCATTGGGAATGGTAGATGAGTTGAAAACAATTTACACAAATGTAAGTCAAGATACCATTTTTAGTAACAATCCGTTTCACGTTAAAACAGTAAAAGGAGAAAAAATTATTTCGATAAAACACATAAACACACTTTGGAATTTTATAAAAGGCAGAAAAACATTTGGGGAATCTAAAAATTTAAGAAAGCTCATTAAAAATGTAATTACTAAAGAAATGTATGAGAAAATTAGAGCAAACTCGAAGGATGTTGTAGTTACAGTCTCAAATTTAACAGCGAATCAAGTGGAATACAAGTCGATAAATGATTGTGAATACGATGATTTTTGCGATTGGATTTGGGGTTCTTGCAATTATGTTCCGTTTATGAGTTTGTTAGAAAAAAATAATCAGCAGTATGCAGATGGTGGTTTTGGCTGTTTGGTGCCAATTCGTGAAGCAATTTTGCGTGGTGCAACAGAAGTAGATGCGATTATTTTAGAAACAGAAGTTACTCAATTAAATAGATTGCCGAGTAAAAATCCTTTTTCTCTACTGTTTGATGTGTTTGATTTTATGCTAACACACGTAGAACGACATAATATTACGATTGGTAAATTAACGGCAACTCACAATGATGTAAAACTAAATTTGTTTTATACACCAACCGTATTAACTACAAATTCTTTAATTTTCGATAAAATAAAAATGAAAAAATGGTGGCAATCTGGTTATGATTTTGCAAAAAATAAGGAAGTGGAATTAATGAGTGAGTTTAGACCAGATATTTTAACTGATCAAGAAATTGAAGAAAGTGCAGAGCATGCAGAAAAAATATAAAATTAAATTCTACTATTATTTACGAATTTCATTCTGAAAGAATCTCACGTTTTTTAATTAGTTTGCATAAGTTCTTTATAGGAAGAAAAATTGGGTGGAAAAGTTTGAAGAAGATAAATTTCTATTCTAAATCTCATTCCGACAGAGCAACGACGAGATTTCCATAATAGCATAATTTAAAACAAAAAAAACCTCACAAAGTGAGGTTTTAACTATTTTAAAAAAGTAAAAAACTATTTAGCAGGCAAAACCTTCCCAACACATTCCCCAAAACCAATTCTACGTTCTGCATTTTCACAATGCGCACGTAAAATCACCGTATCATTATCATTTATAAATTTACGCGTTGTACCATCTTTTAAAGTAAGCGGATTTTGTCCGCGCCAAGTTAATTCTAACATCGAGCCAGAACTATCTTTTGTAGGTCCAGAGATTGTTCCAGAACCCATCATATCACCAGCATTTACATTACAACCATTTACGGTATGATGCGCCAATTGTTGCGCCATTGTCCAATACATGTATTTAAAATTCGAGTTAGAAACAATGGTTTCTTCTCCGTTTTCTGGTTTTATAGCCGCTTGTAATTTAATATCGTAACTCTTTTTTCCTTCGGTTTGTAAGTAGGGGAGTGGTTTAGGATTTTGTTTTGGGTTGTCTGTTCTAAATGGCTCTAACGCATCTAACGTTACAATCCAAGGAGAAATAGTAGAGGCAAAGCTCTTTCCTAAAAACGGGCCTAAAGGTTGGTATTCCCAAGCTTGAATATCTCTTGCAGACCAGTCGTTAAATAAAACTAAACCGAAGATATTTTCTTCTGTTTCATCAATTGGGATTCGTTCTCCCAAACTATTTGAAGCTGTGGTAATAAACGCCATTTCCAATTCGAAATCCAATAATTTCGAGGGTCCAAAATTTGGAGTAGTTTCTCCTTCAGAAGGTTTTGATTGTCCAAAAGGTCTTCTAAAATTTGTTCCAGAAGGGATAATTGAAGAACTTCTTCCATGATAACCAATTGGCACGTGCAACCAGTTTGGCAGTAACGCATTTTCTGGATCTCTAAACAAAGAACCTACATTTGTTGCGTGTTCTTTACTTGCATAAAAATCTGTATAATCGCCAACAGTTACTGGCAATAACATTTCTACATCTTCTAATCTAAAAATAATTTTATCTTTATGATCAGCGTTGTCGGGTAATTTCCCGTTAGTTACATCAAAAACTTCTGCAATTCTATTTCTTACTAAACGCCAAGTTTTACGACCATCAGCAATAAAATCATTTAAAGAATCTTGCAGAAAAATATCATCTGTAAGCGGAATTCCATCAAAATAACCCAACTGATGCAATGCTCCTAAATCAATAGCAAAATCTCCAATTCGAGTTCCTATTGTAATAATATCATCTTTAGTAATAAAAACGCCAAAAGGAATATTCTGAATCGGAAAATCTGATTTTTCATTAACTTTTATCCATGATTTTCTTTTAGGGTTGTTTGCTGTTATTTTCATTGAAAGGTATCTTAAATTTTTACCAAATATAAAAGAAACTTCCAAGTATAAAAATGATTTTTACTTACATTTGTAGAAACATAACAAACTTTTAACAATGCAACGCGATAAACAGATTTTTGAGCTCATAGAAGAGGAAAGAAAAAGACAAATAAACGGACTAGAATTAATTGCTTCAGAGAATTTTGTAAGTGAGCAAGTAATGGAAGCTGCTGGTTCTGTTCTAACTAATAAATATGCAGAAGGGTATCCTGGAAAACGCTATTATGGTGGTTGTGAAGTGGTTGATGTTGTAGAACAAATTGCTATTGATAGAGCAAAAGAATTGTTTGGAGCAGCATATGTTAACGTTCAGCCACATTCTGGAAGTCAGGCAAATACTGCTGTGTTTGCAGCGTGTTTAAATCCTGGTGATAAAATTTTAGGTTTCGATTTGTCGCACGGAGGTCATTTAACACATGGTTCTCCAGTGAATTTTTCCGGAAAATTATATTCACCTTCGTTTTACGGAGTTGAAAAAGAAACGGGTATTTTAAATTATGATAAAATTCAAGAAATCGCAACGAAAGAGCAACCAAAATTAATAATTGCTGGTGCTTCTGCGTATTCTAGAGATATCGATTTTGAGCGTTTTAGAAAAATTGCTGATTCGGTAAATGCGTTATTACTGGCAGATATTTCTCATCCGTCAGGAATGATTGCAATGGGAATTTTAAATGATCCAATGCCGCATTGTCATATTGTTACGACGACTACGCACAAAACTTTGCGTGGACCAAGAGGAGGAATGATTCTAATTGGTAAAGATTTTGAAAATCCGTTTGGACAAAAATTAAAGAATGGAAAATTAAAAATGATGTCTTCTTTAATTGACAGCGCTGTTTTTCCAGGAAATCAAGGTGGACCTTTAGAGCATATTATTGCTGCAAAAGCAATTGCTTTTGGTGAAGCGTTGACAGAGAAGTTTTTACATTATCAAATTCAGGTGAAGAAAAATGCAGCTGCAATGGCAAAAGCATTTATGGATAAAGACTACGGAATTATCTCTGGCGGAACAGACAATCACATGATGTTGATTGATTTACGTAATAAAGACATTACAGGAAAAGATGCAGAAATTGCATTAGGAAAAGCAGAAATTACGGTGAATAAAAACATGGTTCCTTTTGATGATAAATCGCCATTTGTAACATCAGGAATCCGTATTGGAACTGCTGCAATTACTACAAGAGGTTTGGTTGAGTCTGATATGACTGCCGTTGTAAACCTAATTGATGAAGCACTTTCAAATGCTGATAATGATTCGGTTTTAGAAAGTATTGCAAATAAGGTTCACTTAATGATGAGTGAAAGACCTTTGTTTGTTTAGTAAAACTTAATTTTGAAGAATAGCTAGACTATTCTTCAAAATTTATAGTTGAACTAATCCCGATTTTATATCAGGATCTTCTTATAAATATTTACACGGTCATAATTTTGCCCGTTCGAACGCAGTCGAGAACTCATTTATAAATTAGGTTTTATTTATATTCACTTGCTAATTTCCAAGAGTCAGAAAGACATTTGACTTGTTATTCTGATTTTAGCACAACAAAATGAAAAACCTCATTCATAATGTAAGCTATCAATGGTATTTTTTACGGATAACCTATTTATCTTTGCAATTTATTTTTATTAATCACAAAACTAAATTAGGAGGGTAAGTTTAGTCGAAAATTAGATTTTTATAGTTAAAAATTCAATAATTTTCTTCTAAAAATTAAATCTTTACAACAAATGGATAATCTTATTACATTTTCAATTACCGTATTCATGGGTTTCTTTGCCATAACGAATCCGATATCAAATATGACTGTATTTGTTTCTTTGACACAGGGTTCTGACGAAAAAACAAAAAGAGATATAAATAAAAGAGCGAATATAATTGCATTTATAATTGTAGTCGTTTTTATTCTTTTAGGTAAATATATATTTGAATTGTTTAATATTAGTATTCCTGCATTTAAAATAACGGGAGGGATTCTAATATTTTTTATTGGTTTTGAAATGTTACAATCAAAGAAATCCAATATAAAAAGTCTTAAAGAAGTAAATGTCGATGAAAATATTGCAGTTTCTCCATTAGCAATTCCAATTTTAGCTGGGCCAGGAACTATAGTTACCGCAATGAATTTTGTTGCTAACGTATCAACTTTACAAATAATTTTAGTGATTGCTATTTTTGGATCTATGAGTTTAATAACGTATTACACGTTTAGATTAAGTAATCTTATTGTTAAAGTTGTTGGTAATAATGTTATTTCTGTTATCGGTAAAATTATGGGATTAATTATCGCCATCATTGGAACAGGAATGATTATACAAGGCATAAAAATTTCTTTTGACTTGATAACTATTTAGTTTTTATTTGCTTTAGAAGATTTCTGCTGTATTAAACTAAAGCTGTTTATTTGATGTTATGGTTAGATAGTTTTGATATATGAGTAACACGTATTACTTTTTATTATAGTCTACTCTGTGGTGTCTTTTCCACCTTTTTATTGTTGGATTATTTTGCTTTTGTGAAAATCTTTAATTTCTCTTTTTTTCTTTCTAAAGTTTTCTCTAAAAATATAATGAAACCGAGTTTGCGAGGTTCATGAATACCTTTAAAGAACAATAAAAAAGCAATAAATAAATACGCTTTTTACAAAACGACGATAGGAGCGAAGTGAAATGTGTATCGAATGGGATTTAATCTATATCTAAAAATAACCCAAAACGGCTTTAACTTCTTCTTTATACTTTCTACCAACAGGAATAGGAGTTTCTTTAATAATTAATTTACTTGGTGAAAACGAATCAATAAATTTAATAGCGATTATAAAAGAACGATGAACTCTTAAAAATTGTGTGTCGGGCAATAATTCTTCAATCTCTGAAATACTTTTATGAGCAATAATTTCCCTATCTATAGTTTTTAATTTTATAGAATTCTTCTGGCTTTCAATATATACAATGTCTTTTAAAAATATTTTCTGAAGTGATTTTTCTACTTTCAAATAGATAAAATCCGCTTTCCTTTTTTGCATTAACTGTTGTTCTTCTAATGCTATATTTTTTTGATGTGATTTTTTCCAACTTTTAAAAAATACATATCCTACTGGCAAAATTACTGCAAGATTTACATCCAAGATGGTATTCATAATTTCTGTAATGGCAAAGAAATGATCACTTTTAAAATCTTGGAGGTATAAAGGATATACAGCATAAAAAATAAGAGGTCTTTGAATAAAAACAGATACGCCAAGCAACAAAATAAAAAATAATATAATAAATACTGTATATTTTTTTTGAAGGAAAAAAGAAGGAATTAAAAAGTATAAGGTTACATAAACTAAAATTACTCTTGCAGGCAAGCTAAAAAGTTGAATCATAAAATTACGATAATAGTCGTTATCATAAGTTCCCCATATAATTGTAAAGAAGAGAATAAATACCAACCAATAAAGGGAATGTTTCCAAAACCTACTAGCAAAGTTCGTATTCGTGAAAAAAGTAAATTTCATAGTATTAAAATTCATACTGCTAAAATCTGAAAAATAATCTAAATAACCGTTAATGAAGCACAAACAACCACTAATATTATACAAATAACAACTTCAAATAGCAGTTTTCATCGAAAAGAAGTCTTCCTTTAAATCTTTAAAAAAGAAGGATATAAAGTAGTTTGGCACTTTTAAATGGTAGTATGTAGTATGCATTTGTTCCTTTTGTGGGTTCGGTTTAATATTGACTTTTATAATTTAAAAACTTAATAAAATGTACACACAAATTAAAACGGTTAGTACTTGCTTTTTACTGTTTATTTTTAGCCACATAGTAAACGCTCAAAGCGTAAATTTAAATAGAGTAGAACCTCCAAATTGGTGGATCGGAATGGAAAACACCGAATTACAATTATTGATTCATGGAGAAAATATTAGTACTACAAAACCAATAATTAAATATGAAGGTGTTGTTATTAATAGCATAACTAAATTGGAAAGTGCCAACTATTTGTTCCTAAACCTTACTATTGAAGAGAATACAAAAGAAGGTGTTTTTGATATTGTTTTTAATTCTAATAATGGAAAACAATTGGTGTATAAGTATCAATTAAAAAACAAAAAGATTAGAAATACTCAATCACAATCAATTGATGCATCAGATGTCATGTATTTAATTACACCAGATCGTTTTGCAAATGGAGATCCAAAAAATGATGCTACTGATGATACGCTTGAAAAAGCAGATCGTTCAAATAAAGATGGGAGACATGGTGGAGATTTACAAGGAATAATAAACCATTTAAACTACATACAAGAATTGGGCGCAACCACTTTATGGTTAAATCCGTTTTTAGAAAACGACCAGCCAAAATATTCATATCACGGATACGGAATTTCAGATTTCTATAAAACAGATAGTCGTTTTGGTACAAATGCTGATTTTTTAAATTTAGTAAACCGTTCACATCAAAAAGGGATGAAAATTATCATGGATCAGGTTTTTAATCATTGTGGTGCTGGTCATTGGTGGATGAATGATTTGCCTTCTAAAAATTGGTTGAATCAGTGGGACACATTTACACGAAGTAATTTTACCAATATTGCGACTTCAGATCCACACGTTTCAAAAAGTGATTATAATTTATTTACAAAAGGTTGGTTTGATACGAATCTTCCCGATTTAAACCTAGAAAACCCGTTTTTAGCGAAATATATGATTCAGAATTCTATTTGGTGGATTGAATATGCGCAATTGGACGGCATTAGAATGGACACCTATCCGTATCCTGATAAAAAAGTGATGGCAACATGGGTAGAAACTGTGAATACAGAATATCCAAACTTCTACATTGTTGCAGAAACTTGGGAGGCAAAAGCATCTTCATTATCGTATTGGAATAACGGTGGGACGAATAATGATGGGTATAAATCTCCCGTAAATAGCGTTTGTGATTATCCTTTGTATTATGCCATGTTAAAAGCATTTGGTGAAGAAGAAAACATATATAAACTTTACGAAACACTAGCAGAAGATTTTGTGTATGGCGATGCCTACAATAATAAAATATTTAATGGAAACCACGATGTTGGAAGATTGTACTCACTTTTAAATGAAAATACTGAAAAACTTAAGTTGAGTATGGCATTTATTTTAACTACCAGAGGAATTCCTCAATTGTATTATGGCGATGAATTATCGTTTAAAGGTGATAAACCAGACGGACAGTTAAGAAAAGATTTTCCTGGTGGATGGCCATCGGATAAAAGGAATGCTTTTACTAAAGAAGGCAGAACACCTCAAGAAAATAGTATGCACAGTTATGTAAGCACAATTTTAAACTGGCGTAAAAATGCAACAGAAATCCATATCGGAAAACTAAAGCATTTTCAGCCTTTGAAAAATATTTATGTTTATTTTAGATATACAGCTACAGAAAGTACCATGGTTATAATCAATAATAGTAAAGAGAATATTACAAATTATAGTTTAGAGAGATATAAAGAGGCTTTAATTGGATATTCTTCAGGAATGGATGTCATAAACCAAAAAGCAATCCCTTCTTTAAAATCGTTAGCGTTAAAAGCCAATTCAGCATTAATTATTAAACTTATAAAGTGATGAAAAATATCTTTATAATAGGTGGTGCATCCTACAATGCCGTAATTACGTTAGACGAATTTCCAAAAGCAATACCACAAACAATTCATAAGTGCGATTTTAATGAAACGATAGGAAATACAGGTGCAGGAAAAGCCTTAACACTTTGTAAGTTAGGTTTTAATACAACATTTCATTCTTTGATTGGCAAGGATACTTTTGGAAAAAAAATAATTTCCTATCTACAAAAACCTATACTCAATTTTATTAATGATATAGATCCAAAAGGAACCGAGAGACATTTAAACATTATGAACGCAAAAGGAGAGCGGATTTCTATTTTTATGAATCCTAGCTCTGATACTCCTCCTATAAACTATGCAAAATTTGAAAAGAATCTAAAAAAAGCAGATTATGTAGTTATAAATATTGCCAACTATTGCAGATACATTCTTCCTGTTTGTAAAAAATTAAAGAAAGAGGTCTGGACTGATTTACATGATTATGATGGTGAAAATGAATATCATCAAGATTTTATTGATGCGGCAGATTATATATTTTTAAGTTCAGATAATCTACCCGATTATAAACTATTTATGAAACAACAAATTGAAAATGGAAAAAAATTAGTTGTTTGTACCCATGGAAAAGATGGCGTAACAGCTTACACAAAAGATGGCGTGTGGATTGAAGCACCAATAATAAATTCGTATATAATGACGAATACCAATGGAGCAGGAGATTCTTTTTTTTCGGGGTTTTTATATGGTTTTTCTAAAGGATATGATACCAAGAAATGTATGCAATTTGGTACGATATCTTCTGGTTTATGTATTGAATCTAAAAAGATTGCGAACGATAAATTGAGCAAATCATTCCTTGAAAAAGAGCATTTAAAATATTATATAATTAGTACTAATACGAATTTACACAAATAAAGAATTAGCAAAATTTTCCAAGGTATTCGTGAATCTCCTAAAAAGTCTATTTCTTAAATTTTATACTCTTGTGAAAAGTTGACGAAATGTTATTAGAAAAAAAATAGAGCAAGATTTTAATTAAATTTAAAAAAATTCATGTATTCTAAAAATTAGCTTTTGTGCGGTGAATCCCGAAAGCTTTCGGGCGTATTTAAAAAAATTACTGCGTAGAGGATTATAGCTATCAAATAAAACTACAAGTTAAGAGCCGTAATTTCTTTTAACATAATTATTGCCGATATAAGTCCAAAGACATTATATCTGATGTTATATGTAAATAGTGTCTGGTCGGAAACATAGCAAAATTAAAAATGTTTCTTTTTGCAATCTTTATCTTTAATTTTAATCGCCTGATGCTAAGGCATCACTTCATAAAATAAAAAACAAATATCATCAAAAATAATTCATTTTATAAAATTCGTCTATTTCCGACCAGACACTAAATAGCCTAAAAAACGGCTATACAGAAATTACTATGTATTTGTTCTATAATGTTCTGCGTTATGTAACTTTGCTTTGGTAAAAAGCTTTGGACAATACTAATCTTCTTTTATTTTTTTCTTCTAAAAAGTTTCTTAAAAATGTAATGGAATACGCTTTTTGCGAAACGACGATAGCAGAGTAGTGAAATGTGTATGGAATGGTTTTTAATCAACTAATATTCTAATATTTACGGTTTTTCTCTAAAGAAATTCCTGTAAAATTTATTAAATTTTAATTCTCCCTATAATTATATAATCAAAAAGTATTTTAATATTGATTTATTATACTCGAGTATTTAAAAAATTATGGATGATTATTTAATTTATAAGTATTAATTGATATGAAATTTATTTAAATAAAACATTCTTCACACTTTCCTTGAAGTAATATTTGAGACACATCAACTTTACGATTAGGAATGTTAGGAATAAGAACATCTGACGATAAACAATCTACTTTTCCACAATCCGAACATTGAAAATGTGGATGAATATCATGATGCGCAGCACTGGAGCAACCACTACATTTCGCATACCATTTGTGTCCGTTTTTACCTAAAAACGAATGAAGAAAACCATCATCTTCTAGCTTGTCTAAAACACGATACACTGTCGTTTTATTCATCTTTAAATGAAGACGTTCTATTAATTTAATCGCTGAAATAGCCGTTGATTGTTTTTCAAATTCATCAAGCAGTATTTTAACTGATTTTGTTTTCCTTAAAATTCCCATTACACAAATATAGCGCAACTAAAGTGCAGAAAAAAATAAAATTATATTTATTGCAACTAAGTTGCGTTAGTTGTTAATAATACTATCTTTGCAACTCAGTTGTATTTAAGTAAATTATGATATTGATAAAACAAAAACCAGACAGTGTAGGAGCCATAGCAAGTACATTGTGTCTTATACATTGTGTTTCTACCCCCTTTATTTTTATAGTTCAAAGTTGTTCAATGGTTTGTTGTGATAAAGCACCTATTTGGTGGAGTTTTATAGACTATTTCTTCTTAGTAATTTCTTTTTTTGCTGTATATCGTTCTACACAGACAACCGCTAGTTATTGGATAAAACCTTTTTTATGGTTGAGTTGGAGTGTGTTGTTTATAATAATAATGAACGAAAAAATAGCATGGTTTCCTTTAAGTGAGCAAGCTATTTATTTTCCAGCACTTACGTTAATACTATTACATCTGTACAATAAAAAATATTGCCAATGTAACACTACTAAATGCTATACTAATGAAGGATAAAGAACAAATTCAAATAATAGGAGATAATCATTTTTCAACAAGTATTAAAACACCTTTACGTGCTGATGCCTTTGATAAATCAGATGATGAAAAAATTAAGAATATACAACATCATTTTAAAATGATAATGCAAGAGATGGGTCTAGATTTAACGGACGATAGTTTATCTGGAACTCCTTATCGTGTTGCAAAAATGTATGTAAAAGAGTTGTTTTATGGATTGAATCCAGCTAATAAACCAAAACTTTCAACATTTGAAAACAAGTACGGTTATAAAAAAATGCTGATTGAACACAATATCACCATAGATTCTGCTTGTGAACATCACTTTCTACCAATAATCGGACATGCTAATGTAGCATACATTCCAAAAGACAAGGTAATTGGATTGTCTAAAATTAATCGTTTAGTAGATTATTACGCACGTCGTCCGCAGGTTCAAGAAAGGTTGGTACTTCAAATTCTTAATGATTTACAACAGATTTTGGATACAAAAGATGTTATTGTTTCGGTAACAGCTAAACACCTTTGTGTTTCCTCAAGAGGTATAAAAGACCAAAGTAGTTATACAACAACTTTAGAATACGGTGGCTGTTTTTCAAAAACCGCAATTCGAAATGAATTCTTAAAAGTAATAACAGATCAAAAATTATAAAAAGATAACTAAACAATAATATACCATTAACAAAATATTTAAGTGTCAAAATTATTTTTGACCTTACTTGGTAATTTTTTTTACCATGATAGTAAGATTTTGTAAAACAAGTAATTAGGTTAATAATTTTATGAAAAATAATTATAATAGAAGACAATTTATTTCCTTTATAGGAAAAGCTGGTTTAGGAGCTGTTATTATCCCTCAATTTTTAATAAGTTGTGGTAATACAACAACACCAACAAATGATTTTAGCACCATTTCTAAAGAAAGACTTAAAGAGCTAAAAAATCTTGTTTTAGAAGGTTTAGTTCCTTCTGATAAAGATGATTTACTGTTGGTTAACGGACTAGATTACCATACCATAATAAAGTGGGGAGATAAAATTAGCGATACAGATACCTTTGGATTTAATAATGATTTTATCTGTTTTATTCCTTTAGATGATAACAATCCAAAAGATGGTTTATTATGGGTAAACCATGAATATGTAAATCCACTTTTTGTCTCTGATTTTGATGCTAGTAAACACGAAAACCCAACAGAACATAGAACCATTGAACAAGTAGATAAAGAAATGTACAATGTTGGTGGAAGTATTGTACGAATCAGAGAAGAAAACGGAATTTGGAAAGTTGTAAAAAACGATCCGTATAATAGGCGTATTACTGGTAAAACTCCAATGAAGCTAAACTGGGACAATCCTATCAAAGGAGCAAATACTGTAATAGGAACAAATAGTAACTGTTCTGGTGGGGTTACGCCATGGAAAACGTTTATCACATGTGAAGAAAATTATGATAGCTGTTTTGGAGAAACTAAATACGATGAAAGTAATATAGCAACACACGTACCAAGTTGGTTAGGTTGGGAAAATTTTTACAACTATCCGCCAGAACATTATGGTTGGGTGGTTGAAGTAAATCCAAAAGACGGATCAGCACAAAAACATATTGCATTAGGAAGGTTTGCTCATGAATGTTGTACGCTATATGAATTGGAAGATAAACGCGTTGTTGCTTATACGGGAGACGATAAAAATAATGAGCATTTATATAAATTTGTTTCGGCTAAACCAAGTTCTTTAAAAGAAGGTAATTTATACGTAGCAGATACTGTAAATGGAAAATGGCTTGCTTTGGATTGGGAAACCCAACCTATATTAAAAAACAAATTCAAAGACCAAACAGAAGTTTTAATTAGAGCAAGAGAAGCTTCAAAACTGTTAGGTGCTACAGCATTAAATAGACCAGAGGATATTGAAATAGATCCTATTACTGGAAATATATTTGTTTCACTAACTAATAATAAACCTAAAGGCGATTTTCATGGTTCTATTCTCAAAATAGAAGAAACCAGTGGAAAATTTGACGCCTTAACTTTTAAAGCTTCTACCTATAAAGTAGGTGGAGAAGCAAACGGTTTTTCTTGTCCAGATAATTTAGCCTTTGATTTATCAGGAAATCTTTGGATAACTTCAGACATGTCTGGAAGTGCTATGAATATAGAAGATAAACCCTATATGGCTTTTAAAAATAATAGTTTATTTGTAATTCCAAGATATGGTAAAGATTCAGGGAAAGTAATCAGAGTTGCTTCAGCACCTAAAGATGCAGAACTTACTGGTCCTTGGTTTTCTCCAGATGGTGAAACCTTGTTTTTAAGTGTGCAACATCCCGGAGAACAAACTAAAGATTTGAATAATCCAACTAGTAAATGGCCTTTTGATAGAGATAATATTCCAAAGCCCGCAGTTGTTGCTATTACCGGAGATTTAATTGAAAAAATGAATCAACTACATAAAATAGAAGTATAACATTTATATTCTTTAAAAATCAAATGAAAAAACTACCTGTCACTGTATTAAGTGGTTTTCTAGGAGCTGGAAAAACTACATTACTAAACCACATACTACACAATAAAAAAGGCCTAAAAGTAGCAGTAATTGTTAATGATATGAGTGAAGTAAATATTGACGCTCAATTTATTGAAAATGAAAATACACTTTCTAGAACCGAAGAAAAACTGGTTGAAATGACTAACGGTTGTATCTGTTGTACGTTGAGAGAGGATTTGATGGTTGAAGTAGAAAAACTAGCAGCTCAAAACAAATTTGATTATTTATTAATAGAAAGCACCGGTATTAGCGAACCAATTCCTGTCGCACAAACTTTTACCTTTGAAAGTGAAGATGGTAAGATAGATTTAAGTCGTTTTAGTTATGTAGATACTATGGTAACTGTAGTGGATGCATTTAACTTCTTAAAAGATTTCTCTAGTTCCGATTATTTAACAACAAGAGAGCTTACCAATATAGAAGGTGATAACAGAACCATTGTAAACCTATTAACAGATCAAATTGAATTTGCTAACGTTATCATCATTAATAAAATTGATTTGGTTTCTGAAGATCAAGTAGAAGAACTTCGTGCTATTATTCATAAGCTAAATCCTGAAGCGAGTATTATTATAACAGAAAAATCTAAGGTTGTTTTAGAAAGTGTCTTAAACACAGGTTTATTTGATTATGAAAAAGCCGAAGCCTCAGCAGGGTGGCTAAAAGAATTAGAAAATGAACATGTCCCAGAAACTGAAGAATATGGACTAAGTTCTTTTGTGTTCAACAGCAAGAAACCATTTCACCCTGACCGTTTTTTAAATTATATAAATCAAAGTTTTCCTCAAAATATTATTAGAAGTAAAGGGCTGTTTTGGTTAGCCTCAAGATCTAACCAAGCATTGTTATGGAGTTCTGCTGGTGGCTCTTGTAAAGCAGATAATGCTGGTGTTTGGTGGGCTTCTATGCCTTTTCAAGAAAGAATTAATTATGCTACTTTTAACGAAAATAAAGAAGGTATTGAATCTGATTGGGATATTATTTTTGGTGATAGAAAAATAGAATTGGTTTTTATTGGACAACATTTAGATAAAGAAGGAATGATTGTTCAATTAAATAAATGTCTACTTACAGATGAAGAAATTAAGTTGTGGAAAAATAAATCATTCACACAAAAAGATCAATGGCCAATAGCAGTTTAAATAGGAGAGCGGTTTCTATAAAATTTTGAATGATACAAACAGAGAATCTTACATATCAATATAAAAAAAGAGGGGCTATTTTAAGTTTTCCGAATATCGCATTAGAGAAAGGAGAAAATTTGCTCATTTTAGGAGAGTCAGGTATTGGGGAAACAACACTTTTACACCTTTTGGCGGGTTTGTTAAAACCTGTTACTGGAAAAATATTGATTAATAAAGTAACCTTAAATTCTTTAAAAAACAACAAGTTAGACCAGTTTAGAGGTGAAAACATAGGGCTTGTTTTTCAGAAAAAACACGCTATTGAGTCTTTAAATGTGTTTAATAATTTAAAAGCACGTCTTTTATTTAGTAATGCTCTTGTAAATGATAAAAAGATTGAAATCGTATTAGAACAATTAGCTTTATCTGAGTTAAAAACAAGTAAAGTAAGCGAACTTAGTGAAGGGCAATTACAACGATTAGGAATTGTATTATCGGTTATACATAATCCGCAAGTTATTTTAGCCGATGAACCTACTTCTAGTTTAGATGATAAAAACTGTAAAATTGTTATTGAATTGCTGAAAAATCAGGCGAAACAAACCAATGCCAATTTAATAGTGATTACGCATGACCATAGAATCAAATCATTCTTCCTAAATTCAATTACATTATGAATATTTGGAGTATTAGCATACAAAACATAAAGTCTAAATCATTATACACTTTTTTAAGTGTTTTTATATTATCCTTAAGTATAGCCCTACTTTTGGGAATTCAACAATTAAAAAGGTCTTTTGAAAATCAAATAGAAAACAATTTAGGTAAAATAGATGTAGTGGTTGGTGCTAAAGGAAGTCCGTTACAGCTTGTTTTGGCTTCTGTATTACATTTAGACAATCCCACAGGGAATATTTCATACAAAGAAGCTCTTAAAATAAGCAAAAATCCTCTGATTAAATTTGCCGTACCAATTTCTTATGGTGATAATTATAAAGGTTTTAGAATTGTAGGAACAACCCATGAATATACTTCTCTTTATAATGGTGAGTTAGAAAAAGGAAATCGTATTGAAAATTCTATGGAAGTAATTTTAGGGAATTTTGTAGCTCAAAAATTAAACCTTAAAAATAGGAGATACCCTATTAAGTTCTCACAGATTAGTAGAAAATAGTATTGAAGAGCATGATGATTTGTTAACTGTAGTGGGTATTTTAAAACCTACGCAAAAAGTAATAGACCGCTTAATAGTTACTAATTTAGAAAGCGTATGGGGTGTGCATGATCATGAGGGGGAAGTAAATCATGAAGGACATGACTACAACGAAAGTCATAATGAAAAAGAAATTACGTCATTATTAATTAATTTTAAAAGCCCTAGAGGGCTGTTAACGTTTCTTAGGCGTATTAACGAGCGAACTAACATGCAATCTTCCTTACCTAAATACGAGTTACATAAATTGTATGAATATACGAGTATTGGATTTAAAACTATTTCTTTGATAGCGTATTTAATTCTTGTAATTTCTTGTATTACAATATTTTATATTCAAAGCTTTTCTGGTATATTTTACATAATAAAGAATTATAGCTACGTATCTAAATTAATCTAACAAAGCCACAATTAGCTTGTACATAATTACTGTCGATTTAAGTCTAAAGACGTTATATCTGTAATTATGTCAAATATCGCTAAAAAGCGCTATTCCTCGAATTGTTATTGTTATAAAATGTACTATAATGTTAGCATTATGTTACTTTGCTTTGGCTAAAAGCGAAAGTTTAATACATTATTTTCTTTATTTTTTTTCTTCTATAATTTTTCTCTACAATGTTAATGGAACACTCTTTTTACGAAACGACGATAGGAGAGTAGTGGAATGTGTGTGGAATGATGTGGGTTACTTAGTGCTTTATTTTTATCTCAAACTATGAGATATATTAAATTAATAATTATATATTTATCCTTCAATATTTAGAACCTATGAACCGCATCAAAGAAGTGTTGGAAGAAAAAGGAATTAAGCAAACTTGGTTAGCCGAAAAACTTGATAAAAGTTATAATATGGTAAACTCATATGTGCAAAACAGGAGACAACCTAGCTTAGATGATTTATACAGAATTGCTGGAATTTTAGATGTAAACGCAAAAGATTTATTAATGGATAATAAAACTGATAATGAGCACTAAGTTTTTTACAAATAGCGGAGAAAACACACTACTGAATAAGTTTGACGGAATTTTTAAGAATACGTCAGTACACTATTTTGATGCATTGGTTGGTTATTTCAGGTCTTCAGGGTACTTTCAAATAAGAAAATATCTCAAGGACGTTGAGAAAATCAGAATTCTAGTAGGTATTGATGTTGATCATTTAATTAGTGAAGCAGCTCGAAAGGGTTTAGAATTCAATTTTAATACAGAGGTCACTAGACAAGAGTTCATTAGAGAGTTTAAAGAAGATATACAGCAAGCTGCATATCAAAAAGATGTTGAGGAAGGTATTATACAATTTGTTGAAGAGGTGACATCTGGCAAAATTGAAATTAAAGCACACCCAGATAAGAACATTCACGCCAAAATTTACATTTTCAAACCTGAAAATTGGAATGAGCATAATAGCGGTTCAGTTATTACTGGGTCAAGTAATTTAAGTATCTCAGGATTAGATAGAAATTTTGAATTTAATGTTGAATTACGTGATTATGATGATGTGGTTTTTGCGAATGAAACTTTTGAAAGTCTTTGGAAAGAGGCAATAGATATACTGCCTGCTGAGATTGAAAATGTAAAAAAAGACACATACTTAAATGATACATTCACACCTTTTGAATTATACATTAAACTACTTATAGAATACTTTGGAAAAAGTATAGAATATGATCCAGAGTCTATAACAGATTTACCTAAAGGATATAAGAAGTTGGCTTATCAAATGGATGCAGTAAATGATGGATATTCCAAACTATTCAAACACGATGGTTTTATTCTTGCAGATGTTGTTGGTTTAGGTAAAACAATAATTGCAACTATAATAGCTAAGAAGTACTATTTCAGTAATGGCTATCGTACCAAGATATTAGTTATTCATCCACCAGCACTTGTTAAAGGTTGGACAACAACAATTAGAGATTTTGAAGTGCCTGGAGTTGATTTTGTAACGAACGGTAGTCTGCACAAAATAAAGCATCCTGAAGATTATGATTTAATAATTGTTGACGAAGCACATAAATTCCGTTCAGATGAATCAGAAATGTTCCATCAATTACAGAAACTTTGTAAGACACCTAGAAAACGAAAAGGAAATGACGGTAGTGATAAGAAAAAAGTAATCTTAGTTACTGCAACACCATTAAATAATAGACCAGAAGATATCAGGAATCAATTGTACCTATTTCAAGATGCCAAAAAATCAACACTAGAGGTTGGAAATCTTCAACACTTTTTCAGACCATTGATTGATCAATACAGAAAACTAAAGCACGAACGTGATCACGATAAAATTGCAAGAGGTGTAAAAAAGATTTATAAAGAGATTCGTGAGAAAGTATTAGAATCTATTATAGTCAGAAGAACAAGAACAGACATTAGAAATACGCCTGAATACTGGCAAGATATAATTGACCAAGGTGTTAATTTTCCAGATATTGTTCCACCTAAACAAATTCTATATGAATTGGAAGAATCTGTTGATAATCTTTACGACCTCACACTAAAGACATTAAAGAAGGAAAGCAAGGATTTAGGATATTATAGATATCAAGCCATTAAATTTTTAAGACCTGAGGCAAAAGATGCATATCAAAAAGCTACTGGAGTAAATCCAAGTCAGGCAGATAGAATATCAGATCAATTAGCACACATTATGCGTATTCTTTTAGTGAAAAGAATTGATAGTAGTTTTCACGCATTCAAAATGAGTTTAGGTAGATATTACAATGCTAATAGAGCTATGCTAAAAATGATTGAGAATGGAACAATATATATTGCACCTAAAATAAAAGTAAATGATTTTATTTTAGATGAAAATGAAGCAGAGCTAGAAGAACTTTTAAGAAATGCTGAAGACACAGAAACAATAAATGCATATCCTGTGGAAGACTTTTACGAAGAGTTTATTCAAGGAATTAAGGACGATCATTTAACTTTAAAAAAACTAAAGGCAAAATGGGACGAAGTTACAGACGATCCAAAATATAACACATTCGTTGATAGATTAAAAAATGAATTGATGGACGCAAGCATTAATGACAATAAAAAGTTATTAATCTTCTCAGAATCTAAAGAGACAACTACTTATTTATACAAAAAATTAAAAAAAGATGGCTTTGATAGGATACTGAGTGTAGATAGTTCTAATTCTAAAGACCTATCAGAAGTAATAGCTCAAAATTTTGATGCTAATCAACCTATTACTGAACAAAAAGATGATTATGATATTGTACTAACAACTGAAGTATTAGCAGAAGGTGTAAATCTTCATCGCTCTAATATCATTTTAAACTATGATATACCTTGGAATGCAACTAAACTAATGCAGCGTATTGGTCGTGTTAATAGAATTGGTACAGAATCTACTAAAATATTCATATACAATTTCTTCCCAACCTCAAGAACTGATAATGAAATTGACTTGAATAAGAAAGCATATATGAAACTTCAAGCATTTCATTCGGCTTTAGGAGAAGACAGTCAAATTTATTCTACAAGAGAAGAATTTGATTCTTTTGGTCTTTTTGAGAAAGTACCTGAAGAGGAGAAGGATGAGCGTTTAGAATTTCTAAATTATTTAAGAAAGTTCCGAACAGAAAATCCAGATTTATATCAAAAAATAAAGAAGACAATTCCTAAAAGAGCAAGAACTGGGAGACAAAATAAAAGTGCAAAAGAGCAGACAGTTACTTTTATAAAAAATAAAAGGAGAGATGTCTTTTACCTTATTTATCCTAATCTACAGTTTGAAGAATTGACATTTGTTGAAGCTGCTCGAATGTTCAAAGCGCAATTAACAGAAAAGGCAATACCTATACACGGTTTACATCACGAACAAATTCAAATTGCTTTAAACTCTTTTAGTAACGAGGAAAACTTAACAAATTTGGGCGATTTAGGAGCTATAAAGCTGGGGCCAAATGATAAACGGGCAATAGCTTTTATTACCAAACAGGGATTACAAGAATTCGCTTCTAAAGAAGATAAAGAACTTATTGGATTGGCGAAACTTGCTATTAAAAGAGGTAAATTTCAGAAATTACCTAGAGAAATTAATAAACTATTAAAGAGTATAAAAGACAGCGGTCTTACGCGATCTGAAATTTTCGAATCGCTTATTGATATATTAAAATCATATCCATTAGATGATATTTCAAAAGAAATTCCAGAGATTAAAAAAAATAAAACACGCCAAGCTGTCTCTGCTCCAAATATAATTTTATCAGAATCCTTTTCAATATAAATATGGAAACTAATCAATTAGAAAATATATTCCAGAGCGCATTTAATTATGACAACTGGAAAGAGGTTATAAAAAACTATTTCAATACTGTAGATTTTTATTTAACACCGGAGAACAAAAAGGAAGAGAAAAATGCACATAGTATAGCCAAAACCATTGTCGAGTTTGGCTCTGCACAATTAGCCGATAATAAAATCATCAAATTCTACAATGTAGAGTTAAATGGAGATAAACACGTAACGAAGAACAGAGTTGGTCTTCGTAGTCTTATTCATAACGAAGTTATACCTGGTGATGTCGACGCAATACTTGTAGTATTCCATACTAAAGGAGATAGTGATTGGCGTCTTACATTTATTTCTAAAGCTATGTATTGGGATGATGACTTTAATGAAAACAAACTTGAAACAAGCCCAAGAAGATACACCTATGTTTTAGGCGAAGATGAAAGTGTAAAAACAGCAGTTAAGCAGTTCGAGAAATTAGAGAATGAGCAAATAACAATCAAACATTTAATTGAGCTTTTTAATGTTGAAAAGTTAAATATTAAGTTCTTTGCTGATTATAAAAAGCACTACAACAAATTTTGGTCTTACTTATTAGACAATAATAAATACAAGAAACTATTTCCTAGTTTTGACGAAGAGAAGCAAGAGAAATCGATAAGAGATTTTACAAAAAAATTGCTAGGTCGTATTGTGTTTCTTCACTTTTTACAAAAAAAAGGTTGGATGGGTTGCGAGCCACATCCTACGGAATGGGAAAATGGTGAAAAACAATTCCTGCTAAAACTGCTAGATGGTTTTGAAGATAAAGAGCATTTTCACTCTAAATGTTTAACATACTTATTTTTTAATACTCTTAATGCAAAACGGGAGAATGATATCTTCCAAATAGAAGACTTAAACAATGATTTAGATAAAACTAAAATACCATACTTAAATGGAGGTTTGTTTGAAACTGATAAAGAAGTAAATGCCAAAAGTATAGACTTTCCGTTTTCATATTTTCAAGATTTGTTTGAATTTTTTGGTCAGTACAATTTTACAATAGACGAAAACAGTCCAGAAGATCACGAAGTGGGTATAGATCCAGAAATGCTAGGTCACATTTTTGAAAACCTATTAGAAGACAACAAAAATATGGGTGCATTTTATACACCCAAGGAAATAGTTCAGTATATGACTCAAGAGAGTTTGATTCAATACTTACAAACCCATTTAGGGGAACATTATGAAATAGAAGAATTTATTCGCAACCATAGTAAAGGAGACGAAACAGCTAAAGAAAATTTTATAAGAGATAACGCTAAAAAAATTGAAGAGCTATTAGATAACGTAAAAATTTGTGATCCTGCAATTGGCTCAGGAGCTTTCCCTATGGGAATGTTGCACGAAATATTTAAAGCTAAGATGGCTTTAGATTGGACTTTAGAGCGTTCCGAGGTTAAAAAAAGTATCATCCAAAATTCTATTTACGGAGTAGATTTAGAATCTGGTGCAGTAGACATTGCACGTTTACGTTTTTGGCTGGCGTTAGTGGTAGATGAGAACACGCCACAAGCATTACCAAATTTGGACTATAAAATAATGCAAGGAAATAGTCTGTTAGAAAGCTTTGAAGGTATCGATTTAAGTCAAATCCACGAGGGTATAGCAATAGAGATTGATGAAAAAAAATCTATTGCAAATCTGTTCAGCCAAGAATTAAAGAAAAAAGAGAATACAGATAGTCAAGAAAAATTAGAAGATTTAATACACGCATATTTTGATTTAGATGATCCTGAAGAAAAAAAGATACTTCATTCCAAAATAGATAGGCAAGTATTAAATAATATCTATTTCACACTACAAGACCATAACGAGGATTTACAAAAACAATTAAAAAAATTGAATCGTAAAATAAAAAACAAGTCTTCTTTATTATCATTTGCTGAACAAAAAATAAAGTATGAAAATGAAAGTTCAGATGCCAAAAATTTAAAAAAGCTAAATATAATATTGGAAGATGTTGCATCTAAACAACAGAAGCTAAAAGAATTATATCACTCAAATGAACGACCTTTCTTTTTATGGCACTTGATGTTTAAAAAGGTGTTTGATCAAGGAGGTTTTGACATTGTAATCGGCAATCCACCATATGTGGATTCAGAAACTATGGTCAAAAATGATAAGGAAATGAGAAATCTTATAAAAGACAACTTTGAAACTGCTACAGGAAATTGGGATTTGTTCATCCCATTTGTTGAATTAGGTTTTAAAATAGCCAAAGAGACATCTCAGTTTTGTTATATAATACCTAATAAAATAATTAGCGCTAAATATACAACTGCTTTAAGACATTATTTGTCTACCAAAGAAGTTTTAGAGATTCGAGATTATTCTGCAATTAATGTATTCAAGGAAGCTAGTGTTTATCCTGTTACTTTATTAGTCAATAATAATGTTTCAAACCATACCGTGAAGATGTCAAAAATGGAAACATTAATGATAGAAGCTTATTCTAATATAGTTGCTGAAGATGAATTTTATGAAAATATATCTTGGTCTAAGTATTTCTTTAGGCCCAATATTGTTAGCCTTATAAATAGATTAGAAGGTAACCCTCGTTTATTGGATTTTTCTTCAGAAATTTCTATTCTAGGAGCCGCTACAGTATCAGAGGCTTATTTAATTAAGGAAATAATAGAAGATGGGGAATCAAATGATGATAATTTAAAATTAATTAATACAGGTACTATAGATCCTTTTGTCTCATTATGGGGAATTAAAGATACACAGTACATAAAAGGCAAATACAAATATCCAGTAGTGCCAAAAGAGAAATTAATTAAAATGAATTCGACTCGCTTTGAACAATCTAAAAAGAGTAAACTCATAATTGCAGGTATGGCAAAGTCCTTTGAGACATTCTTTGATTCTAAAGGTGAATATTTAGCTGGTAAATCTACAACTATAATTTTAGAAGATAAAAACAATCTAAAATATATATTAGGATTGTTAAATAGTAAGGTATTAACCTTTTACTTAAACTATGTTTATCATTCTCTAAAAATGGCTGGTGGTTATCTGAATGTTGGAAATGATGTTTTAAAAAATTGTCCAATAATTAATAGTGATGATAAATTTTTAACTGTAATAGTAGACTATATTATATTCTCAAAAACGCTTCAACTTAATAAAGAAAAAGAGACAATAAAATATGAAGTTATATCTCAAGCTTTCGAAGAAGTTATTGATGCATTGGTTTTAGAACTCTATTTTCCTTCAGATTTCAAAGAAGCAAAAATAGAGATTCTGAAATATTCAAAAGAAATTTTCAAAGAAATTCAGAATTGTACTGATGACGAAAAAAGCGCAATAATAATGGAGACATATCAAGAATTGTCTGAAAAGAAAAATCCATTAAGAAATCAAATTAAGCTTATGAAAATTGAATTAAAGCAATTGTTAAATCCAATATTAAGCATTTAACTTATGCAAAAAATTCAATCTATCACTCTTCGTAATTTTAAGTTTTTCTATGGTAACGAAACGGAGCAGAAACAAAACAAAATAGAACTCAACCAAAATAATCTTTTACTTTATGGTGAAAACGGTAGTGGTAAAAGCTCTATCTATTGGGCACTTTATACTTTTTTACAATCGTGTAAAAAAAGTGATGCTGACATTAAAAAGTATTTTGATACCACTCATAATTAAAATTTAAGAAATCGTTTTGCGAAGGATACAGATGATTCTGCAATAATTCTAGAAATAGTTGATGAAAATGGTGCCAGAACAAAAGAAATATCTAATAAAAAATTAGAAACGAATAAAACTACTGATACAACTGTAGATAAAATAATTGCAGGTAGTGATTTTATCAATTATAAATTCTTGTCAAAATTATACGATTTTAGAAATAGTCAAGAAATAGATCTATTTGATTGGCTTGAACGAGAAGTATTAATGTTTGTGGAATTTGGCTCTTATACTGATAATCAAGGTGATTTATCTACAAGTAACTTAGCGAGTGATTGGTGGGATTTTATTTGTGGAGCACCTAAAACATTCACGCCTAACAAGAAAAACACAAACACAGCAAAAAGAAATTCACCAGAATACCTTAGATTAGTTAACACTACTTTACCTAAGTTTATTGAGTTATTGAAGGCTTTCTTGACGAAAATAACTATAAAGACTAATCAAATTTTGAAAGACGATTTTAAAGAATATTTTAAAGTTGATTTTGATGTTTCTTCTATAAATTCTATTTATAATAATTGGATTGGTGAGAATAATGTATCTAGGCCAACTATTCCTTTAAAAGTAATTTTTAATCACGAAAGCTTAGAGGCATCTAAAAAAGAAATAGGAAAACCTCACACGTTTTTAAACGAAGCTAGATTAACCGCTATCGCGTTAGCAATAAGGTTAGCTATGCTAGAGGAAAGATTATATGATGAGAACTCAGCTAGTTTACTAGTACTTGATGATCTTTTATTGAGTTTAGATATGAGTCATCGTGATAAGGTTTTAGATATAATTTTGAAAAAAGTTGATGAATATCAAATTTTAATTCTAACGCACGATAGAGCATTTTATAGTTTATGTAAAAGGCGAATTGAAAATAATTTAAAAACTAATGATACATATAAATGGGAGTTTAAAGAAATGTATCAAGACACTACTAACAAAGGTATTCCTTGTCCATTTATACCCGAGAAAAAAAGTTATTTAGATCTAGCCAAAAAGTATTTAAAAGAGTTTGATTATCCTGCATCAGCTAATTATATAAGAAAAGAAAGCGAGCGAGCTCTTAAATACCTTTTACCAGAAAGTAAGACAATTAAAGTAAAAGAAAGTGACGAAGATGAGGGAAGTATACCTTTAAACTTGGATGGGTTAATAAGTAACTTTACAACATACATTAGAGATTTAGGTGGCGATTTGGTTCCATTTGAAAAATTTAAAGAACATAAGGATTTACTTATGAATCCATTATCTCACGATAACATTAGTTCACCCATTTACAAACAAGAAATTTTAAGTGCAATTAGAATAATTGAAAATCTGAACAAACTTGAACTAAAGTTATTTCAATCTGATCAAGATAATGCTAATCCATTCATTTTAAAAGAAACTGATTCGGCTGGTAAAGTTTGGGATTACACTTTTTACTTAAAAGATAATTTAAGATTGATTAAAGATTTGGACGATAAGTGGTTAGTTAATAATCCTGAATGTCAGTTTGTTTCCAGGAAGAATATTACTGATGATTTAGCTTTAGAAGAATTTACACCACCTCATAATGACAAGTTAAGTGTGTTATACGGAAATATAAGGTTTGCTTTAGGCATCAAAACGAACGAAACTGATGCTAAAAAGAATATAATAGATATAGTTTTAAAAGATGAAAAATCATTGATAACTTAGATTTAAGTAGCATTTTACTGTGAATTTTTAATTGAATTTATAAGTTAAAACGACCTCATAAAATTTTGGCAAAACAATAGGTGAGTGGAGCGTTCATATTTTAGGGGTCTAGTAATACAGTTTCTTAATATTTGTAAATATACAATAGCTTCAAGGCAATCTTAACGAGTTACATTGTTTCCTAAAATATAGCGTAACGAGCCGTAATTGTTTCCAAAAGTTTATGCAGTCTTGATTTTTTTGTTTCTTTTTTTATCAAGAAAAAAAGATATAATCAAAACTTAAGAAGTTCAAAACATCAATTTCTATTTTACATAATATTAGTAGTTACGATTAAAAAAGTTTAAATGATAACGAGAATAGAATAAGTGCTTAGAATTTTATTTTTCTTAAAATTTAAGCTCTTATGGAATGCCACGAGAATTGCGTAGAAAAAAATATTACCTACAAATACTCAATTACGCTAAAATTTCATTAATTTCTAAAAGGTTAGCTTTTATTTTGGCGTTGGCAAGCGATGGATAATTGTGTGTAAAATAAATTGCCAGAGCAATTTGATTTTATAAAGCAATCGAGCGCTTGGTAGCGGCTATTTTACATAACGGCTAATTATAGATACAAATGTTTTATAAACGCTGCGAAGCAAACCGCTTAATAGTTTAATGACCCAAGTTCAAATTATTCTAATGAAAACAAATGCTACTGGGATATTTTACATAATACTACATTATAGCTATCAAATGGATAAACCACTCTTATTAACTAAACAATACATTTGTACTATAATTTATATTATGTTAAATAGAATATTTAAGAATAACAGCATCACTCTTTTTCTTTAAATAATTTAGAAACCACACCATCATAACCCATTGAAGTTCTTTGGTTACTATTTACAGTTATAGTTGTGTTTAAATTTTCATACAATCGAATTGTAATATCCAAAGCTTCCGTTATGTTATTCACTTTTAAATCAATTGAATAAAACTTTTTTTTAGCAATGTAGACCATTTTGTAACTGTCATAATATCCTGCGTAATTAAAACCTTCATTATTATTATAGCCACCTCCCATTTGTCGTTCTCCAAAAAATGGCAATTCAATAAAAACTGAATCGTTTTTTATTTTTAAATAATTCTGATTGCTAGTTAAAGTAATATTCGACGCAGAACTACCAACCGGCAATAAACCGCTATTAACAATTCTTATTAAAGTACCTGTTACTGTAGGTTTAGCCGAATTAGAACGGATAATAAACTCCTTTTTAGTAATCATCGTTTTTAATAATTCTCTATCTGCGGTAACTTCTACAACACTTTTGCTGCTGCCACAAGAACAAATTAACATTAGAAAAGATACTATTAACAAGCGTTTTAATTTCATAATAAGTTGTTTTAAACACTTAACAAAGTCATTTTACAAAGCAATTTACAAAATTAAGTCAGAAAATAATCATAACAAAAATTTAAAATTATTGAAATTCAATATTCACAATTAAATATCAGTTTAGCACTCTCCTTGAAAATGAATTAAGCTACTTTTGCCGAATGCAAATAAAACCTCAATCTCAAACCGAGTTTATATTCATCATGGCATGCTTAATGTCTTTGGTGGCCTTGTCTATAGACGCGTTACTTCCCGCATTAAATGACATTGGTTTAGCAATCGGAATAACAGAAAACAGCGATAACCAGTTGTTAATTACCATGATATTTTTAGGTTTAGGATTAGGTCAATTAATTGCAGGACCATTATCTGACAGTTTTGGACGAAAACCAGTCATCTATTTCGGATTTTCAATTTTTGTTGTTGCAAGCATAATTTGCGTATTCTCTACCAGTTTAGAAATGATGATTTTTGGAAGAGTATTACAGGGAATTGGTTTATCTGCACCAAGAACATTAAGTATTGCTATGGTTCGTGATAGCTATAGTGGCGATTATATGGCGAAGATCATGTCCTTTGTCGTGTCTATTTTTATTTTAATTCCGGTTGTTGCACCTACTTTGGGAAAGTTAATGTTAGATAATTTTGGGTGGAAATCAATTTTTACCAGTCAATTAGTTTTTGGAGCATTAGTAATTTTATGGTTTCATAGAAGACAACCAGAAACGTTGAGGGAAGAATTTAGAAAGAAATTCAAATTATCTATCTTTAAAACAGGAACTAAAGAGTTTTTAAAACACAATGATGCTATTTTATTTACCTTTTTAAGCGGGTTTATTACAGGTTCATTCATGGTTTTTTTAGGAACTTCTCAACAAATATTTCAAGAACAATACGGTTTGGTTGAAGAATTTCCATACATTTTTGGAGCAATGGCAATATCTGTAGGATTTTCTACTTTTTTAAACGGAACGGTGGTTATGAAATTCGGAATGAAAAAATTAGTTATTTTCTTTCTGTCTTTATTTACGCTGATTTCACTCTTTTACGTGATCATTTTTTATGGTAAAGCAAATCCACCTTTAGAAATTTTAATTGCATCATTCGTAATTCAGTTTTTTGCAATTGGTTTTCTTTTTGGTAATTTACGTTCTTTGGCGATGCAACCTATAGGTCATATTGCAGGAATCGGCTCGGCAATCAACGGATTCGTTTCTACAGTAATGGCGGTTCCAATTGCTGCATTTATTGGTAAATATGTAATTACAACAGCCTATCCATTATTTGTTGGTTTTCTTTTCTGCGGATTAGCCTCCATGATTTTATTGTTCACTTTCAGAAAAAAAATTAGTTAAATAAAATTTTTATGATTGATATTATTTTTGAAGATGATTATATTATTTGTGCAAATAAACCAAATAATATGTTGATGCATCACGCAAAACATTCCAGAAATGTGTCAGATGAAAACTCCTTATTACAAGAAATAGAATCTCAATTGGGTTTTAAAACATTTCCAGTTCATCGTTTGGATAGAAAAACATCGGGAATAATTTTGTTAGCCAAAGAAAAAGAATTTGTTTCTGGATTTCAAAAATTATTTACAGCAAAATCAATTATAAAAACCTATTATGCAATTGTAAGAGGGCACGCTCCTACTACTTTAACAATCGATTCTCCAGTAAAAGGACGTGATGCGAAAGTGCATAAAGAAGCGTTAACTGAACTTGAAACTATCGAAAAAATTATTTTAGAAATCCCTGTAAAACCTTACGATTCTTCGCGCTACAGTTTGGTAAAACTACTTCCTAAAACAGGACGGATGCATCAATTGCGGGTTCATTCCAAAAAAATTAGTCATCCTATTATTGGTGATCCCAAATATGGCGATAACAATCACAACGTAATGTTTGAAGAACATTTTGAAAGTTCAAATCTTTTTTTACATGCTGGAAGTTTAGAATTTCTTCATCCTTTTTCTGGTAAAAATTTGCTTTTAAAAGCAAGTTTCCCTAAAGATTGGGAAATTCTATTTGATAAATTTGAGTGGAATAATCCTTTAGCATAATTATTGTTACACAGAGCTTCGCAGAGAAAACGCAAAGTTGCACAGAGAAATCGTTTAGTTTATTTCACAAAGATGTAAAGTTCGTTGT
>Ga0209390_10001173_pt1 | contig 51772 bp, 47 predicted proteins | sample BON01_FD_187212 | JGI IMG/M metagenome (GOLD analysis project Ga0209390, IMG submission 187212) | Freshwater microbial communities from Lake Bonney liftoff mats and glacier meltwater in Antarctica - BON-01 (SPAdes) (version 2) | ecosystem: Environmental > Aquatic > Freshwater > Ice > Glacier...
ACGCTATCCTTGCATTCATGCGCGAAACCATCCCGCAAGAATGGAAAGCCTTCCGCGACAGGGTCTCAGACAACTTCCGCGTCATAAACCACGAGAAGTTTCGGGTTTTGGAGTAGCGGCGATATAACATTCTTTTGAAGAATATACTTACTTTCATTGGAACATTAAGGTGCTGTGCTCTGTTTCGAATTTCATTCTAAATTGTTGCAACCAAACATCGCAAATGCGCGAGAACTTCATAAAAATGGTCTTCCGCAAGCTGGCCAAGGAAATATCGCGGCAAGTGAAGTTCTCACCTTAATTGAACTCGGCATTTTTAAATCAACCTTGCCGTGAAAGTGCCGGTGAAAATTACGACACCGCAGCCCGAGAACGCGACCTTTCGATATAAACTTGTACTTGCCCAACACTATGCTGGGCAGTGCTAGGCAGTTGGAGCGGGCTGCCGATGGGCTTGCCGAAGTGTTGGTGATTGACCCCTGTTTGATCCCGCACGGGTCAAGCTATTGGTTGTATTGTTCAGTTTGGGCAGCTTCGATCAAACCGAAGCGATAAGCCGTGAGATGATTGCCCGCAATCCGATGAATTCCCAAGAATGGAACTTCCTGGCCTTTGACCGTGCGTCTGCCGTCACGCAAAATTATCGGACGATGCTGCGTGAGATACCGGTCAAAGTCACATCACAAGCAAACCGAGCAGATCTATTGTTTGCTTACGCGGAAATGTTGCGCAAAAACGTAGAATATGAGGCAAGCTTCGCCGCGCTGAAAGACGCTAATGACCTGACCCTAGCGGAACCTCCCGCAGTCCTTCTTCCAACTTGGTCTATCAGTGCCAGCGAGGATCTTGGGGCAGCCACTGGGGCATCCCTTTGAAACAACCAATCACCAAGCCATTGACGTGGTTCAGGTTTCACATGTTTTTAAGAGTTGGCTGGGGCGGTAGGATTCGAACCTACGGTACACGGTACCAAAAACCGATGCCTTACCACTTGGCCACGCCCCAACTGAGGCGGTGTTTAGCGAAGCCTGCGGTGGGCTGCAAGGGGGTTTTGCCTAAAAAATGGTATCTTATGGCGGGATCAGAATTGCCCCGTTGCAGCGCCTGCGCAACCGCCTTAACACGGGCGCTATGCAGGTAGATGTAGCAATTATTGGGGCAGGGGCCGCGGGCATGTTTTGCGCGATTGAGGCCGCGCGGCGTGGAAAGCGCGTGGTCTTGATCGAGGCAGGGGCGGCACCGGGCGAAAAGATTCGCATTTCGGGCGGGGGGCGGTGCAATTTCACCAATCTCGGGATAGCGCCGGATCGGTTTTTGTCTGAAAACCCGCGTTTTGCGATTTCGGCGCTTAAACGCTATACCCAATGGGATTTTATCGCGCGCATGGATGCGGCCGGCATTGCTTGGCATGAGAAAACGCTGGGGCAGTTGTTTTGTGACGGGTCGGCCAAGCAGATTGTCGCAATGCTTACGGCAGAGCTTGAAGATGCTGGCGTAACACTATGGCTTAAAACGGAAATATCGGATGTGGCGCAAGGGAAATCTGGCTTTGCGGTGGCCACGTCACGGGGCGTGGTGCAGGCCGCCAAGTTGGTGGTGGCTTGCGGCGGCAAGTCGATCCCGAAAATGGGTGCCACCAGTTTTGGCTATAAAATCGCTGAGCAATTTGGCCTTGGGATCGTAGAAACCCGCCCCGGTCTGGTGCCTTTGACCTTTGCCGAACAAGAACTGGAGCCGTTAAAGCCGCTTGCGGGCGTGTCGGTCACGGGGTCAGTTAGTACGGCCAAAACCCGATTTAATGAGGCGCTGTTGTTCACCCATCGGGGGCTTTCGGGGCCTGCGGTGCTGCAAATATCGAGTTACTGGCGTGAAGGGCAACCGATTTCGGTTGATCTATCGGGCCAAGCCGATGCGGGCGCGCATTTGCGACAGGTGCGCGGGCAGGCGGGCCGGATTGCGTTGCGCACGGCACTGGCGCAGATTTTGCCCGAGCGGCTTGCGCGTTATATCGAGGATGCCAGCGCCATCACCGGCAATCTGGCGGATCAATCAAACGCAACGCTAGACCGGATTGCAGCGCTGGTTCACAGCTGGCAAATGCGGCCTGTGGGAACCGAAGGCTACCGGACAGCCGAGGTGACACTGGGCGGTGTGACGACTGATGCGCTAGATGCCCGCACGATGGAGGCCAAAGCGGTGCCAGGGCTTTACTTTATAGGTGAGGTTGTTGACGTAACCGGTTGGTTAGGCGGGTATAATTTCCAATGGGCTTGGTCATCGGGCTGGGCCGCTGGGCAAGCGGTTTAAGGGTTGTAGGTTGGACTGTGTTTGCCTGTACAGTTATCCGATAATCAATATTATGTAATATATCTGGATAGCAAAGACCTTGTATTTGGCCCTAAACAGCCCTCTAGTATCACCATGCATCCCTTAAAAAGGCCATAACATGCCCCTCACAATCCGGCTGCCTATGCCCAAAGACCGTGCTGCTTGGGATATCCTTTATCAAGGCTATGCGGAATTTTACAAGGTTAGGCAGACGCCCGCGATGCGCGACACGCTGTGGTCTTGGCTAATGGACACAAGCACGCAGGTTCACGGGCTTGTCGCACAAGATGCCACGGGTGCGATTTTAGGCCTTGCTCATTTCCGGCCCTTTGCCCGGCCTTTGACCGCCTCAACTGGTGGGTTTATGGATGATCTGTTTGTGGCCCCGCAAGGCCGTGGCCACCACGTGGCGGACCATCTGATCCAAGGCGTGCGCGATCATGGTGCAGCCCACGGCTGGACGGTCATCCGCTGGATCACCGCCGAGGACAACTATCGCGCGCGGGCGGTTTATGACCGTTTGGCGGAAAAAACCAAATGGGCGACGTATGATATAAAGTTGTGACCCCCTGCCCTAAATGACCACTCTTTATACATTCAAATCTTGCAATATGTAAAATAGTCTTTAGATAGGCACAAACCGCTGTTTGCAGGAGGCATCCTTTGCGCCGCTATTTCCCCATTCTCACTTGGTCGCGCGGCTATTCTCGCGACATGTTGTCCAGCGATCTTGTGGCCGCGTTGATCGTGACCATTATGCTAATACCCCAGTCGCTTGCCTATGCGTTGCTGGCAGGGTTGCCGGCACAGGTTGGGCTTTATGCCTCTATCCTGCCATTGGTGATTTACGGCATCTTTGGCACCTCACGCACGCTGGCTGTAGGGCCAGTCGCTGTGGCATCCTTGATGACGGCGGCAGCGGTGGGCAAACTTGCGGCCCAAGGGACGCCCGAATATTACGGCGCGGCGATAGCCCTGGCGTTTTTGTCGGGGCTGATGCTGCTTGGGATGGGGGTCTTGCGCCTTGGGTTTATAGCAAACTTTCTAAGCCATCCGGTGATTTCAGGCTTTATCACCGCGTCTGGCCTGATCATCGCGGCGGGACAAATCCCACATTTGCTGGGCATCAAGGCCAAGGGCGAAACCCTGACCGAGCTTTTGCACCAGATTTTCACCAACCTATCTGATCTGAACCTGTTCACGCTGTTGCTTGGCGCGGGGGCTGTGGGGTTTTTGTTCTGGTCGCGCAAGCATCTGAAATCTTGGCTTTTGGCACGTCATGTTAGCCCCAGCATGGCGACTATTCTAACCCGCGCAGCCCCGGTGGCCGCGGTGTTTGCCACGACCTTGGTGACCTATCTGTTCGGACTGGATGCGCGCGGCGTGGCGGTGGTGGGTGCGGTGCCGCAAGGGCTGCCAGTGCCAACTTTGCCGCCGTTTGATCTTGATCTTTGGGCGCAAATCGCGGTGCCTGCGCTGTTGATTGCGATCGTGGGCTATGTCGAAACCATTTCTGTGGCGCAAACCTTGGCGTCAAAGCGCCGCCAACGGATTGACCCAAACCAAGAGCTTATCGCCCTTGGGGCGTGTAACGTCGGGTCGGCCATGTCGGGTGGGTTTCCGGTGACGGGCGGGTTTTCGCGATCGGTCGTGAATTTTGATGCCGGCGCGCAAACCCCTGCTGCGGGTGCGTTTACTGCCGTCGGCATGGCCTTGGCGACGGTATTTCTGACCCCTGCCCTGTTCTTTTTGCCGAAAGCGACGTTGGCTGCGACCATTATTCTTGCGGTGCTGACGCTGGTTGATCTGGGCGCTGTGCGCCGCACATGGGCCTATAGTCGCACGGACGGCGCTGCCATGATTGCGACGATCCTTGTGACGCTGGCGATGGGGGTGGAAAAGGGCATTCTGGCGGGTGTGGCGCTGTCGCTGTTTTTGCATCTTTATCGTACTTCGCGCCCGCATGTGGCGATCGTGGGCCAGGTGCCAGGAACTGAGCATTTCCGCAACGTCGATCGTCACGCGGTGGTCACTGCACCCGATGTGCTGTCTGTGCGGGCTGATGAAAGCCTGTATTTCCCAAATGCGCGGTTTCTTGAGGATTTTGTGCAGGATAAAATCGCCGAAAACACGGCCATCCGCCATTTGGTCCTGATGTTCCCGGCGGTGAATGAGGTGGACAGCTCTGCGTTGGAAAGCCTTGAGGCGATAAACCTTATGCTTAAGGCCTCAAACGTCACCCTGCATCTGTCTGAGGTGAAGGGCCCAGTGATGGACCGCTTGCGCCGCAGTCATTTCATGGCTGAGCTGACAGGGGAGGTTTTTCTAACCCAATATGATGCGATGGAGCGTTTGGCGCCAGAATTATCGGCCAAAACGCTTGCGGCCGGGCGCCGTGACCGGGTGCGCGGCGCATAAGCACCCCAAACCTGTCTTTTTAGTCATGTTTGATTTTACACGATGGATTTACGTAAGGGAAAGCGGTATTATTAAGAGTACCCGAAATTGGCAGGTTTTCGCCTGTGGGACAAGGTCTTGTGGCTCTGAATCGCAATTACGATTTATCCATTTGTAACCCGCTGCCGGTATAGGTTCCGGTCAAGGACAGCGAAAAAACGGCCCGGAGCAATCCGGACCATTTTTTTTCGTTTTAAACCGTTCTCGCCAATCAGGCAAAACGCTAACTGTCGTAGTTTACCTTCAATCTGAAACAGACCGAAGGCAAAACAACCTTAGCCAGCCAATGTTTTTGCGACTTCTGCGGCAAAGTCTTCTTCTTTTTTCTCAATGCCTTCGCCAACGGCCACACGCACGAATGCGATGACTTCGACGCCGGCATCTTTCGCGGCTTGTGCCACAGTGATCTCTGGGTTCATCGCGAACTTTTGGCCCAGCAAGGTCACTTCTTCCATGTACTTTGCCATGCGGCCCACGATCATCTTTTCGATCACGGCTTCTGGCTTGCCAGACTCGCGCGCTTGCTCGGTCAGCACGTTCTTTTCACGCTCAACCAGGGCTGGGTCCATATCTTTTTCCGACAGCGAGGCAGGGTTGAACGCTGCGATGTGCATAGCGATCTGCTTTGCAATCCCGTTGTCGGTGCCTTTGACAGCAACCAACACGCCGATTTTGCCCATGCCATCGGCTGCCGCGTTGTGGACATAGGCCGCAACGGAATCGCCTTCAATCACAGCCATACGGCGCAGCGAGATTTTCTCGCCAATCACAGACGTTGCAGTTGTCACGGTGTCTTCAACCGACTTGCCTGCAACCTTTGCAGCCGCCAGCTCTTCAACCGTTGCCACGCCAAGGGCTGCTTCGGTGATGCCAGCAACCAGCTTTTGGAAATCTGCGTTCTTGGCAACAAAATCGGTTTCCGAGTTCACTTCGACAGCAACACCTCGGCCACCAGAAACGGCGACGCCAACCAAGCCTTCGGCGGCAATGCGGTCCGCTTTTTTGGCGGCCTTTGCAAGGCCTTTGGTGCGCAGCCAGTCGATTGCGGCGTCCATGTCGCCAGCAACCTCGGTCAGCGCTTTTTTCGCATCCATCATCCCTGCGCCAGACATTTCGCGCAGTTCTTTCACCATTTGTGCGGTGATCGCCATCGTGGCTCTCCTCATATCATGCAAAATCCCGGCGGGGCTTGCCCCCACCGGGTAATGTTAGGGCGCGAGGCCTCAGGCCTCAGCAGCGACGTCCGCTGCGACAACTTCTTCTTCTGGCGCATCTACCAAGGCACCAAGGTCGATCCCTGCGGCACCCATCTGGGCGGACATACCGTCCAAAGCAGCGCGCGAAATCAAGTCGCAATAGAGGGCGATCGCACGGGCCGCGTCATCATTGCCTGGGATCACATAGTCTACGCCTTTGGGCGAGCAGTTGGTATCAACCACGGCCACAACCGGAATACCCAATTTCTTGGCTTCCAGAATGGCGAGGTCTTCTTTGCCAACATCGATAATGAAGATCAGGTCAGGCACGCCGCCCATTTCACGGATCCCGCCGAGCGAAGCCTGAAGCTTGCCCTGCTCGCGTTCCATGTTCAGACGCTCTTTTTTCGTCAAGCCTTCGGCACCATTGGCCATCAGCTCATCAAACTGCTTGAGGCGCTGGATCGACTGGGAAACGGTTTTCCAGTTGGTCAGCGTGCCACCCAACCAGCGGTGGTTCATGTAGAACTGCGCCGATTTCTCAGCAGCTTCGGCCACAGCCTTTTGGGCCTGACGCTTGGTGCCGACGAACAAAATGCGGCCGCCCTTGGCAACCGTGTCGCGCACAACTTTCAGCGCCTGATCCAGCATTGGAACAGTCTGCGTCAAGTCGAGAATGTGAATGCCGTTGCGGTCGCCATAGATGTACTCACCCATCTTTGGGTTCCAGCGTGCGGTCTGGTGACCGTAGTGAACGCCAGCTTCAAGCAACTGACGCATGGTGAACTCAGGAAGAGCCATGCCGATATCCTTTTCCGGTTTAATCCTCGGCAGGGCCGTCTTTAGAACATATGTTCCAACCGGCGGACCTTTCAGGATTTCTCCCTGAAAAGGCCCAAGCCCCACCTGTGAAGTTTGCAGCCATTACCGCGCGCTGGATGGGAATGCAAGAGCATTGGTGAGGGATTGTGCGGTGTTGGCGGTGGATTTGAGTATTTGGGCAAAGATGAAGGGCAAGGGCGCGGGAATTTTGTTGGGGTTGGGGGCGGGTCGGTACCGCTTGATGCTTGCGCCGCGCGCCGAGTTGCGCAATGTCACGGGGATGAAGACACCTGATATCCTTTGCATTGGGTCCGTCCTGTGGGATGTGATTGGCCGCTCGCCCGCCGCGATGCGGCTGGGGTCGGATGTGCCGGGGCGGATTACGCGGTTGCCGGGCGGGGTTGCGTTGAACATCGCGATGACCTTGGCGCGGTTTGGGTTGCGGCCTGCGCTCTTGTCAGCGGTGGGACGTGACGGCGCGGGGGATGAGTTGGTCAGGCGCTGTGACGAGATGGGGTTGACCACGGAGATGCTCTATCGGTCGGAGGATTTGCCCACCGATGTGTATATGGCAATTGAAGGCGCGAACGGGCTGATTGCGGCAATTGCCGATGCGCATTCGCTGGAGGCTGCGGGTGACAAGGTTTTGCGCCCGTTGGCCGATGGTCGGTTGGGCAGCGCTGAGGCACCGTTTGCCGGGTTGATCGCGCTGGATGGCAATTTGACCCAAGCGCTTTTGGCGCAGATTGCCAGTTCTGCCTTGTTTGCGGCTGCCGATTTACGCGTGGCGCCGGCCAGTCCGGGCAAGGCCGAGCGGTTGTTGCCGTTGTTGGCCCATCCTAGTGCGACGCTATATGTGAACCTAGAAGAAGCGGGTTTGCTGGCCAAAGAGCCGTTTGCGACGGCTGAGGCGGCGGCGCAGGGTTTGCTGCTGCGGGGGGCCGCGCGGGTTTTGGTGACGAATGGCGGCAACACTTGTGCCGAAGGCACCCAAGGCCAAGGCGTGATTACCGCCACCCCACCAAAAGTGATGGTGGCCCGTGTCACTGGCGCTGGCGACACCTTTATGGCGGCCCATATCGTGGCCACGCGCAACGCAGCCACACGGCAAGACGCTCTGAACCGTGCGATCACCGCCGCCGCAGATTATGTATCCGGAGATATTGAGATATGACAAACGCACCTTTGACCGTTTTGCCTGAGGTGGCGAAAGCCTTGGCCAGCGGCGGCGCTGTTGTGGCGCTGGAAAGCACCATCATTACCCATGGCATGCCTTATCCGCAAAACATTGAGATGGCGGCGCAGGTGGAGCAAGACATCCGCGATGCAGGTGCCATTCCGGCCACGATCGCGGTGATGGCGGGGAAAATCCATATTGGCCTGTCTCAAGCGCAGCTTGAAGCTCTTGGCCAAACGCCCGATGCGCGGAAATTGTCGCGCGCCGATATCGCGGCTTGTTTGGTGTCGGGCGATACGGGGGCCACGACTGTGGCGGCCACGATGATTGCCGCGCGGTTGGCGGGGATTGATGTGTTTGCCACGGGCGGGATTGGCGGCGTGCATCGCGGGGCCGAAACCAGCTTTGACATTTCGGCGGATTTGCAAGAACTGGCGCAAACACCGGTTACGGTGGTTGCGGCGGGGGCAAAGGCGATTTTGGATATTCCCAAAACGCTGGAGGTGTTGGAGACGCTGGGTGTGCCGGTCATCGCTTATGGCCAATCTGAAATGCCCGCTTTTTGGGCGCGCGCCTCGGGGCTAATGGCGCCATTGCGTTTTGATACGGCACAAGAGATTGCGGCGGCGCACTTGATGCGCGCGCGCTTGGGGCTGATGGGCGGGCAATTGGTGGCCAACCCCATCCCGTTGGCCGATGAAATCCCCCTGCCCCAAATCTTGCCAATGATTGAACAAGCGCTGGCCGAAGCGTTGGCCCAAGGCATCGCCGCCAAATCAGTCACGCCGTTTTTGCTGGACCGGATTTTTGCGTTGACCGCAGGCCGTTCTTTGGCCGCCAATATTGCCCTTGTGCGCAATAATGCGCGTTTGGGGGCGGAAATTGCCCTCGCGATTAGCAAAGCCCGCAAAAACCCCTAGATTTGCGGCGCTTTGCCATTGTAACCCTGCGTCACTGTGCCTACGTTGCCGACGTTCAGAAGGCTGATTATGACCAAACAAAACCAAGTCTCGCCCAAAAAACGCGGCCTGTTAGCAGGCTTGCGCACCAGCTTTTTAACCGGGCTGGTGGTGGTGTTGCCGATTGCACTGACGCTTTATTTGATCTGGACGGTGACGGGTTGGATTGACGGCTTTGTGCTGCCCTTCATTCCCGAACGCTATCAACCCTCGGAATGGTTTGGCTATTGGTTCTGCCCCTCAATGACCGAGCCTGCGACCGGCCTTTCACGCTTTTGGGGCTCGGACCCTGCGACGCCACCGTTTTTCTGCAAAGAAAATGGTATCAACCTGCGCGGCACAGGGGTGCTTATCTTCCTCGTGTTCACCATCTTTATGGGGTGGATCGCGCGCGGCCTGATTGGGCGGTCGTTTTTGCATTGGGCCGAGCGTTTGGTAGACCGCACCCCAGTTGTGCGTTCGATTTACAGTGGCATCAAGCAAATCGCCGAAACCGTTTTCGCGCAGACTGACCAGAATTTTGAAAAGGCCTGTCTTGTTGAATACCCGAAAGAGGGGATTTGGGCGATTGGCTTTGTCTCGACCCGTGCCAAGGGTGAGATTGCGGCGAAATTCCCGGAGCATGCGGAAATGCTGTCGGTGTTCTTGCCCACCACGCCCAACCCGACCTCGGGCTTTTTGTTGTTCGTTCCATCGACCGATGTGCGGATGCTGGATATGAAGATTGAGGATGCGGCAAAGCTGATCATTTCGGCTGGGTTGGTCTATCCCAATGGCAAAGACAAAGACGGCGTGGCGATTACGCAGCCTGCTTCGGAATCCGGCGGACAGCCGGGCGATTCAGTCAAGTAAAGCAAGCGGGTCCACGGTGCCGCGCTTGCCTATACTGGCGCGGTGCTCGGTCAAAAACGCCGTTGCTGCCGCCTGCCCTGCCGCTTTCAGCCGGGCCAACAGCGCGGGCGTTGGCAACAGTTTGCTGCTGGCGCTCAGCTCATTCATCAGCACGTCATCGGCGATCAAATGGAGTGCTACATCCTTCATGCTGCCCGGTTCCAGCGCGCCCGACGCAAGCAGGCGTTTTACAAAAGCGATGGCGCGCAGGTCACGCAATAAGGGCGCGTTAAAGCTGATCTCATTGATCCGGTCTTGAATGTCTAAGGGCGTTTTGGGAATGGTTTCGCGCCGGATAGGGTTGATGGCCACGATGATAAGATCGTCTGGCAAGTCTTTGTCATATAATGGAAACAGCGCTGGGTTGCCGGAATAGCCACCATCCCACCACGCCTCCATTTTGCCTGTCACCGGGTCGGGGGCCTCCACCGCTTGAAAGGCCGTGGGCAAACAGCCTGATGCCAAAATCGCTTGCGGCGTGATCTTTTGCCCCGAAAAAATTCCGATTTTACCACTGCGCACATTGGTGGCGGTGACAAACAAACGCGGCCCTGCATCGGCGCAGACCTGCGAAAAATCAAAGCCGGCAACCACCGGGGCCAAAGGGTTTTTCCACATATCCCCCATCGCATAGGGGGAAAACAACTGCGCCGCGATACCTTGGGGCGAGGTGTTGAAGGCGGTTTTCCACGCATTGGTCACCGCGGCCGCAAAGGGCAACACAGGCTGCATCCACGCAGATAGGCGCATATCGCCCACGGTTCCCACCGATGCCCAGAGCACATCCAATGACTTCCGTGCGCCATCGCGCCCGCCGGCCACCATGCCCGCCTTGAACGCCGCCCCGTTCAGCGCCCCCGCTGATGTGCCCGAAATTGCGGCCACCTCCAGCCAGTCTTCGTCCAGCAATCGGTCCAGCACGCCCCAAGTGAACGCTCCATGCGCGCCACCGCCTTGCAGCGCAAGGTTAACCCGAACGGGGGTCATTCGAACTTACTCACATTGCCGTCCAGCCGCCATCAACCGAAATTGTCGTTCCGGTGATCTGATCGGCAGCGCTGGAGCATAGGAACACCACCGTCCCCCCGATTTGTGCCGTGGTGGCAAATTGGCGGCTGGGTTGGCGTTCCAGCATCACATTTTTGATCACGGTTTCCCGGTCCATCCCGTGCTTTTTCATCTGATCGGGGATCTGTGCCTCAACCAATGGGGTCAGCACATAGCCGGGGCAAACTGCGTTGCAGGTGATCCCGGCACCTGCGGTTTCCAGCGCTGTCACTTTGGACAGGCCCACAACCCCATGCTTGGCCGCGACATAGGCCGATTTGTAGGGACTTGCCGTCAAGCCATGGGCGGAGGCCACATTCACAATCCGCCCCCAGCCTTTGGCCCGCATCAAGGGCAAAGCAGCGGCAGTGGTGTGAAAAGCCGACGACAAGTTGATCGCCAAAATTGCATTCCATTTGTCGGTCGAAAACTCTTCAATCGCTGCGACATGCTGGATGCCCGCGTTATTGACCAAGATATCGCAAGCCCCGGTCGCAGCTATCAGCGCCCGGCACGCATCAGGGTCGGACATATCGGCGGCGATATACCGCACGCCCACCCCATGCTCGGCGGCAATACTGACGGCCAGCGCATGATCTTCATCGCGGTCGGTGAAAGAGTTGATGACAACATCCGCGCCGGCCCGCGCCAGTTCATGGGCGACCCCCAGCCCGATGCCCGAATTTGACCCGGTAACAATAGCGGTTTTACCTGCAAGCGACATAAGCCCCCCCTTGAATGATGCAATTGCAGCAACGTGTCATGCGCGGTGGCAGAAGGGAACGCCCGGTCGCGTCACACTTCCGCGTGGGCCAAAAAAAAACGCCAGCACGAAGCTGGCGTTAAGTTATTGAGGCAGGTTTCATACAGGCAAGAAACCTATCGAGCAGTGGGTACTTTATACGCGTTAACTTCTCAGGGGCCAAGTTAAAAGTTTGAAAAGCCACAAAACAATCCATAGTGTCAGCAACAATAATACTTGGGGTTTAAGGAATGTGGGCGCTATGAAACATCAAATTTTCGCGATTTTGGGCAAAGCGGCAGTAGCGGTATTGCTAAGTATAGTGGCGATTTCCGCTCATGCCGACCCAAAACATGGCATAGCTATGTATGGTGACCCTGCCCTACCACCTGATTTTGTGTCCTTACCTTACGCAAACCCTGCAGCGCCCAGCGGTGGGCGCATCATTTTTGGCGAATCGGGCAGCTATGATTCCCTTAACCCGTTCATCCTCAAGGGCCGTGCGCCGTGGGGGCAATCGGGCCTGACCTCAGAAACGCTTTTGGGCCGGTCTTATGATGAACCCTTCACGCTTTACGGGCTTTTGGCCGAATCGGTAGAGACGGATGACGCCCGCACCTATGTCGAATTTACCCTAAACCCGGCGGCGACGTTTTCTGATGGCAGCCCGGTGACAGCCGAAGATGTGCTGTGGACGTTTCAAACCCTCGGCACGGTTGGCCACCCGCGCTATCTGAATTCCTGGACCAAAATCGCCAGTTCCGAAATCACTGGCCCGCGGTCGGTTAAATTCACCTTTAGCGTGCCGGACCGTGAGTTGCCTTTGATTATGGGTCTGCGCCCGGTGCTGCAAAAGGCGCAGTGGGAAGGAAAGGATTTCACGGACTCCACCCTAGAGGCACCCATCGGCTCTGGCCCCTATACGGTTGGCGCGCATGAGGCCGGGCGCTTTATCTCATTCGTGAAAAACCCGAATTGGTGGGGCAAGGATTTGCCGTTCAACAAAGGCCGCCACAATCTGGATGAGGTGCGCTATGAGTATTTTGGGGATGATGGCGTGGTGTTTGAAGCGTTTAAGGCTGGTGAGATAACCAGCTACCGTGAAAACAACGCCGCGAAATGGGCCGATCAATACGCCTTTCCTGCCGTTACCTCGGGCGCGATTGTGAAATCGGAAATTACGCATTCCCGCCCATCGGGCATCGACGGGTTTGTGATGAACACCCGGCGCGCGCAATTTGCCGATTGGCGGGTGCGTGAGGCGATGATCCTTGCCTTTAACTTTGAGCAGATCAACACCACCGTCACTGGCGGGGTTGCCCCGCGCATTCAGTCGTATTTCTCCAACTCCATCCTTGGTATGACCCCCGGCACCCCTGCCACTGGGCGTGAGCTGGAGCTGCTGCAACCCTTTGCCGCTGATCTGATCCCCGGCGTGATTGACGGCTATGCCTTGCCGGTGGCCGACGGTGCGACCAACCGCAAGAACATCCGGGCCGCCAAGGGCATGTTAGAAGAGGCAGGCTGGGTGGCCGATGATAGCGGCGTTTTGCGCAATGCCGAAGGGGTGGCCTTTGCCTTTGATATCTTGCTGACCAATGGTGCTGCCGAAGTGGCCACCATCGCCAATATGTATATTGAGGCGCTGAAACCGCTTGGCATCACCGCCACCCTGACCACCATCGATTCTGCCCAGATGACCGAGCGCACCAATGCCTATGATTTTGATATGACCCATATGATCCGCAACATGTCACTGTCACCGGGCAATGAGCAGACATTTTATTGGGGGGCGGCTGGGGTTACTGAGCCGGGCAGCCGCAACCTGATGGGCATGAATGTGCCGGGCGCTGAGGCAATGATCGAAACCCTGTTGAATGCCACCAGCCAAGATGATTTTATCGCCGCCACCCATGCGCTTGACCGGATTTTAACCGCCGGGCGCTATGTGGTGCCGTTCTGGTTTGCAAAAACCTCACGTTTGGCGCATGTGAAGGAATTGAGATATCCAAGCCGCTTGCCTATTTATGGCGATTGGCCGGGGTTCCAGCCCGATGTCTGGTGGTTTGAAAACTAAGATCCGCCCTTTGCGTTTTGGCACGGCTGCGGACAACATGAGGTGAAAGGCAAGCGATGACACGTTCCCATTCTTTTGCGGCTAAGATGATGTCGCCTAAAATTATCCCCTTGGCTGCCTTGTTGCTTTTGGCCGCTTTGGCCGGTTGCGGCACGGTTGAGGGCTTTGGCCGCGACCTTTCGGGTGCGTCAAACCGCGTTTACAACATGCTATAACCCATGCTAAAACCCTCTGCGGGCTTGAGCCTGCAAGACGACAGGATTATCTAAGGCGCGAAGGGGCATTTTCTGCCGCTATCATATAGAGGTACCATTCCGTGACATCCGCTCTCGCGTCGTCCGCTCCGCTTTGGCGGCGGCGCCCTACCCTTTCCGCCTTTGCTCTAAACATCGTCGCGGTTCTGCTGATCCTCGCATTGCACAACGTCACGTTTTGGGGCCGTGTTGCTTCGGCCTATCAAGGCGATGCGCTAACGATTGCCGCCTTTTTCGGGGCGATTTTTGCGCTGACATTGCTGCTGATCACGTTTTTCGCGGTGCGTTGGTTGCAAAAGCCGGTTTTGGCGTTTTTCCTGATCCTTGGCGCAGTTACATCCTATTACCAAGACACGCTTGGCGCGACGATTGACCGTGAGATGATCCAAAACGCGATCACCACCACGGTGACGGAATCCAAGCATCTAATCACCTTTAACTTTATCTTCCATGTACTATGGGCCGGAGTTTTGCCGACGCTTTTAGTGTTTTGGATCAAGGTAAAGCGTACCCCCCTTGTGCGTGGCGCTGTGATCTGGGCCGGAACGTTGGTGCTGTCGGTCGTTTTGTGTGTGGGCATGTTGCTGACCCATTTTTCAACGTTTTCGGTGGTGCTGCGCGGGCAAAAAGAGGTGATGGCCAGCTATCAACCCGGAGCGCCGCTGTCTGGCACCTTGCGCTATGCGCGGATGTTGCAAAAGGCCAATGCGCTGCCGTTGCAGACGCTGGGGGCCGATGCCAAACCGTCGGCAGCATTGGCCGCTGTCACCAAGCCTGTGCTTTTGGTTGTGGTCGCAGGCGAAACGTCACGCGCGCAGAACTGGAGCCTTGGCGGCTATGCGCCCTTGACCAACCCGGAACTGGCCAAGCGCGATATCACCTATTTCCCCAATGTCTCATCTTGTGGGACGGCCACGGCGGTGTCGCTGCCGTGCATGTTCGCCAATTATACCCGCGTTGAGTATAGCTATGACAAAGGTGTGAGCACCGAAAACATGCTCGATATTTTGGCGCGTGCTGGGTACCATGTGGAATGGTGGGACAATAATACCGGCGATAAAGGCATTGCCGCGCGCCAAACCATGCACAGCATCATTACCTCAACCGACCCGCGCTATTGCGCGGATGGGGAATGCACCGATGGGATATTTTTGGATAAGTTGGCCGAGTATGCGGACAACATCACCCAAAACACCGTGCTTGTGCTGCATATGATCGGCAGCCATGGCCCGTCTTACTATCTGCGCTATCCTGCTGAATTTGAGCGGTTCACGCCGACCTGCCAAACCGCCGAGCTTAAGGATTGCTCGATCGAGCAGATCACCAACGCTTATGATAATACGGTGGTTTATACCGATCATATCGTGGCCAGCATGATTGATATTTTGGCGGCACAAACCAAAGCGACGCCGGCGCTGTTCTTTGTGTCCGACCATGGCGAGTCCTTGAGGGAAAACGGGCTGTATTTGCATGGTGCGCCCTATTTCATGGCACCCGAATACCAGACCCGCGTGCCAATGCTGACGTGGATACCGCCTGCCTATGAGGCGGCACTTGGCATTCAGCCGGGTTGCGTGGCCAAGGGCAACGAGGCTGTTCTGAGCCATGACAATATGTTCAGCACCGTGCTTGCCCTTGCTGGCGTTGAAACGGCGGTGATTGACCCCGCCTTAGACCTGATCGGACCGTGCCGAAATGCCAACTGACCCCAAAACCAAAACGCGCCCAAAACCGAGGCCCGAACGTATTACCGGCATCCGGCATTTGTTTGCCGCAGCAGGGTATTCTGTCGCAGGCATCCGCAGATTATGGGCCGAAACGGCCTTTCGCCATGAGCTGTTGGGCCTGCCCGTGGTGTGCCTGCTGTTTGCGGCGATTGCAGCGCCTTTATGGGCTTACGGCGTGTTTGTCATTTTATGGCTTCTGCTGATCGCGGTCGAGGCGCTGAACACGGCCATTGAGGCGATTGTGGACCATGTCTCGCCCGACTGGTCGGTGGCGGCGCGCGATGCCAAAGACCTTGGGTCACTGGCGGTGATGGCGCTGTTGGTCGCAAACGGGGTGTTTGTGGGCTATGTGGTGGCGCGGTCTTTGATCGGCTGACTGTGGTTTTGAGGGGGGCGCCGCGCGGGGGCGCTGCCCCCTGCACCCCCGGAGTATTTTTGCAAAGATGAAATGGGGGGGCGGGGTTTTGGGGCCGCAATGCGCGCTATGATGTGAGTGTGTTTTGCATGGTTTTGGGCCTTTCATCTGATCCGTTTTGCTAGGTGCGGACCTCGTGCTGTCTTGCAACGGTCCCTGCCCCGGTTTAGCAGGTTGGCTATGCAGCGTTCAATGTCCCAAGCCTCGGCCTATCCCGCCTTGCCCGCCCGGTTTAACATGGCGGCGCATGTTTTGGCGCGCGCCGCTGAGGTGCCGGATCATGTGGCGCTGGAATTGCTGCACCCTAAGGCCAGCGAGGTTTGGACCTATGCGCAGGTTCAAGCGGCTGTATTGGGTGTCGCCACGGGCCTGCGCGCGCAAGGGTTGAAGCCTGGTGACCGCGTGGTGATGCGTTTGGGCAATTCCTTTGATTTTCCGGTGGTGTTTTTGGCGTGCCTGACGGCGGGGCTGATCCCGGTGCCGACCTCGGCCATGCTGACGGGGCCAGAGGTAGCCGCGCTGTGCGAACTGGTCACGCCTGCGTTGATCGTGGCGGATGCAGGGATTGTGGTGCCAGATTTTGGGCCGGATGCGGTGCCTTGCCCGGTTTTGCCTGCCAGCGCCTTGGCTGCCATGCACGGTTTGCCGCCGTGTGCGTTTGAAATGGGCGACCCGACCCGGCTTGCCTATATCATCTTTACCTCTGGCACCTCGGGGCGCCCGCAACCTGTGGCCCATGCGCACCGGGCCATTTTGGGCCGTGCGATGATGTTGCAAGGTTGGTACGGGCTGACCGAGCAAGACCGTGTGTTGCATGCGGGGGCGTTCAACTGGACCTATACCTTGGGGACGGGTTTGATGGACCCTTGGACCGTGGGGGCGACCGCCTTGATCCCCGCGCCGGGAACCGAAGCCCGCGCTTTGCCTGCCTTGCTGGACCGCGCCCACGCCACGATTTTTGCGGCAAGCCCCGGTGTGTACCGCCAAATGCTACGGGCAAACTTGCCCGCCTTGCCGCACTTACGCCACGGCCTTTCGGCAGGTGAGGCCTTGCCGCAAGCCACCCGTGACGCTTGGAGTGCTGCCACCGGCACGCCAATTTTTGAGGCCTTCGGCATGTCCGAAATCTCCACCTTCATCTCAAGTCGGCCCGACCGTCCGGCCCCCGCAGGCAGCACAGGCTATGCGCAACCGGGTCGCCATGTGGCGGTGCTGAATGGTGCGGGCCAACCTACCCCCGTTGGCACGCCCGGCATTTTAGCTGTGGATCGCCGCGATCCCGGCTTGTTTTTGGGCTATTACCGCGATGACACTGCCACCGCCGCCCGCTTTGCCGGCGATTGGTATTTGACCGGCGATACCGCCCAAATGGCCGCTGATGGGGCGATCACCTATCTGGGCCGCCACGATGATATGATGAACGCAGGCGGCTACCGCGTGTCGCCGCTAGAGGTGGAGGCGGTGATCGCCACTCTGCCCGGCATCACCGATTGCGCCGCGATTGAGGTTGCGGTTAAAGTCGGCACCACCATCATTGTTTGCGTCTATGCCGCAGCCCAACCGCTGCAGCAGGATACGCTGGCCCAGCACGCAGCCCACGCCCTTGCCCGCTATAAACAACCCCGCGCTTATCATCACATGGCGCAGTTGCCCCGCAATGCGAATGGCAAGCTGAACCGCCGTGCTTTGCGCACCCTAATCGCGGCCCTTGCGCCAACTACACCCCTTTAGACCAACTGAATGGACCCCACTATGATCCGCCTTGATATCTTTTCCGACCCGATTTGCCCTTGGTGCTATATCGGCAAAACCCTGCTCGACCGCGCGCTGGAAACCCGGCCCGACCATCCGTTCAGCGTGGAATGGCATCCGTTCCAACTAAACCCCGATATGCCCGCCGCAGGCATGGACCGCCGCGCCTACCTAGAAGGCAAGTTTGGCGGCAAACAACAAGCGGTTGAGGTGTATGGCCGCATCGCAGAGGCTGCCCAAAAGGCCGGGATTGAGATTGACTTTGCCGCCATAAGCCGCACGCCCAACACCATGAACGCCCACCGCCTGCTCCATTGGGCAGGCTTGGAAGGGCGGCAAAACGCCGTTGTTATGGCCCTGTTTAGCGCCTATTTCAAAGATGGCCGCGATATTGGTAGCACCGACACGCTGGTTGATATTGCCCAAGCCTGCGGCATGGACGCCGAGGCGACTGAGCGTCTGTTTGCCACCGATGCCGATTTGGCCGACCTTGCCGCACGCGATGCTGATGCTCGCCAAAAAGGTATCAGCGGCGTGCCTGCCTTTCTGATCGCGCAGCAATATGTCATGTCGGGCGCGCAGCCCGTGGAAACATGGCAGCAAGTGATTGATGAATTGCTGGAAACCATCGCCAAAGAATAACGCACATTGCTGCCCCCAAACCCCGCAAAGGCCCATACTCCCCGTGACCCAAACGATCAAACGCCTAGGGCAAACCGAATTCATCGCCTTGATCGCGATGCTGTTTGCCACCATCGCCTTTTCCATCGACTCGATGCTGCCTGCCTTGCCCACCATCGCGAACGAGCTGACCCCGGATGCACCGAACAAGGCCCAACTTATCCTGACCAGCTTTGTCTTGGGCATGGGGTTTGGCACATTGTTTGCAGGGCCACTGTCTGACAGTTTTGGCCGCAGGCGGGTCATCGTCTTTGGGGCAGTTCTTTACTGTGCGGCGGCGGCGGTGGCCTATGTGGCCCCGACGCTGGAAACCGTGCTGCTGGCGCGTGTGGTCCAAGGGCTTGGTGCCGCGGGTCCGCGTGTGGTGTCGCTCGCACTTGTGCGTGATTTGTACAAAGGTCGCGATATGGCGCGCGTGGTCAGCTTTGCCATGATGATCTTTACGCTTGTGCCGGCCATCGCCCCTTTGGCCGCCAGTGGCGTGATCTCGGCCTTTGGCTGGCGCTTTATCTTTCTCACGTTCATCGGGTTTTCCATTCTGTCCATGGCATGGCTGCTGCTGCGCCAACCCGAAACCCTAACGCACGAAAACCGCCGTCCGTTTCGCGCCACACCCCTGATCGCGGCGCTGCGAGAGGTGCTGTCGCATCGCACTATTGTGACCGCGATCATCGTGCAAACCTTGATCCTTGGCGCGCTGTTTGCCACGCTTTCGACCGCGCAACCGATCATTGATGTGCAATTTGGTCAGGGGCCGACGTTTCCGTTGTGGTTCGCGCTGGTGGCCCTGTGCGCAGGCACCGCCAGCCCGTTAAATGCCGTGCTTGTTGGGCGTTTGGGTATGCGCTACCTCATCACCGCCACGCTGATAGGGCAAATCGCGCTGTCGGCCCTTATGCTGGGGGCCACGCTTTCGGGCCTGATGACTGAAACCATGGCCTTTGCCGCGTTTATCCTCTGGATGATCGGGGTGTTTGCGATGGCAGGGCTAACGCTGGGCAACTTAAATGCCCTTGCGCTGGAACCTGTGGGCCATATCGCTGGCATGGCAGCCTCGGTCGCAGGGTCAATTTCCACGGTGTTTGCGGTGGCCCTTGCCGCCCCCATCGGCCTTGCCTTTGATGGCAGTTATCTGCCCTTGATCATCGGCGTGGCGGCCATGGCGGTTGCGTCCTTGGCGCTCATGCTGTCTATCCCACACGACAAGAGTTAAACCATAACCAAAGGTATCCTCATGCTTATTCCTCGCCAAAAGACCCCCGCCTTGTCCTTGCCCTTGCTGGGCGGCGGCAGCTTTGATCTGTCCAAACCCGGTACCGAGCGCGGCACAGTCCTGACCTTCTACCGCGGCCTGCACTGCCCGCTTTGCGCCACCTATCTGAAAGAGCTAGAGCGTTTGACCCCCGAGTTTGCCAAGCGCGGCGTTGGCACCCTTGCGATTTCGTCGGATGACGAAGAGCGCACGGCAGCAATGGCCGAGAAAATTGAGGCGAAAACCCTGCGTTTTGCCCATTCCTTGCCCTTGGCCACGGCCCGCGCTTGGGGGCTTTATATTTCCACCTCGCGCGGCAAAACGTCGATTGGCATCGAAGAGCCTGCCTTGTTCTCAGAACCCGGCCTGTTCTTGGTGAACGCCGACCAATCCTTGTATTACATGTCGGTGCAAACCATGCCCTTCGTGCGCCCGCATTTCAGCGAGCTGCTCGGCGCTTTGGACTTTGCGATTGATAAAAACTATCCTGCACGCGGCGAATATACGGGTGCGGTGTAAGCGGGATACGCTAAACAGGTCTGCAATAGTGCGGCGTTGATCGCCGCTCTATTTTTTTACGTCCAACAGCTTTTCAGCCAGCGCCTTAGCAATCGCAAACGCGCCTTTGATCCGATCGGCCTCAGTCTTCCAATCCTGCATTAGCACGATCTTGTTGCCTGAAACCCGCGCGCCTGCTTGGGTTTTGATAAAATCGACCAAGCCTGCAGGATTGGCGAATTTATCATTGTGAAACTGCACCGTGGCGCCCTTTGGCCCGGCGTCCAGCTTGGCGATCCCTGCGCGTTTGCACATCGCCTTGATCCGAACAACCAGCATCAGCGTGTTCACCTCACGCGGCAGCGGCCCGAAACGGTCAATCAGTTCAGCGGCAAAGCCTTCCAGCTCAACCTTGGTGGCAAGCCCAGACAAGCGGCGATACAGCCCCAAGCGCAGGTCAAGGTCTGGCACATATACCTCGGGGATCAAGACCGGAACGCCCAAATTGATGTTCGGCGCCCATTGGTCATCCATCTCGGACAGGCCCGCAATCTCACCCGAGCGCAGCTTGGAAATCGTTTCCTCCAGCATGGATTGGTACAGCTCATAGCCGACCTCTTTGATATGGCCGGACTGTTCCTCACCGAGCAAATTGCCCGCACCGCGCAGGTCAAGGTCGTGGCTGGCAAGGTTGAACCCTGCGCCAAGGCTGTCGAGCGACCCGAGCAACCGCAACCGCTTCATCGCTTGCGGCGTCAGTGGGACGCGCGGTTTCGTAGTTAAATAGCAATAGGCCCGCGTCTTGGCCCGCCCCACGCGGCCTCGAATTTGGTAAAGCTGCGAAAGCCCAAACATATCAGCACGGTGGATGATCATGGTGTTCGCTGTCGGAATATCCAAACCTGATTCTACAATTGAAGTAGCGACCAGAATATCTTGTTTTCCATCATAAAAATCATTCATCCGTTGGTCCAGATCACCCGCCGCCAACTGCCCGTGGGCGACCAGATAGGTCACCTCCGGCACATGGGTTTTCAGAAAGTCCTCCACAAACGGCAAGTCCGAAATGCGCGGCACCACAAAGAACGACTGCCCCCCACGATAGCGTTCGCGCAGCAAAGCCTCGCGGATGGTTACTGTATCAAATTCAGACACATAGGTCCGAATGGCCAAGCGGTCCACCGGCGGTGTGGCGATGATCGACAAGTCCCGCACGCCCGTCAGCGACAGCTGCAAAGTGCGCGGGATAGGCGTCGCGGTCAGGGTCAGCACATGCACGTCCGAGCGGATTTCTTTCAGCCGCTCCTTATGCCCCACGCCAAAATGTTGTTCTTCATCAATGACTAACAGCCCGATGTTCTTAAACTTAATAGCTTTTGCCAGCACCGCATGGGTGCCGATCACAATATCCACCGTGCCATCGGTCAACCCGGCCCGCGTGCCATTCGCATCCTTTGCACTAACAAACCGCGACAATGGTTTGATATTAATCGGAAATCCACGGAACCGTTCTACAAAACTGCGGTAATGCTGGCGCGCCAGCAAGGTTGTGGGCGCAATCACCGCGACCTGCATCCCCGACAAGGCCGCGACAAACGCCGCGCGCATCGCAACCTCGGTTTTGCCAAAACCCACATCGCCCACGATCAAACGGTCCATCGGGCTGCCCGCCTCAAGGTCCGCAATCACATCGCCAATCGCCGTCAACTGATCCTCGGTTTCGGTATAGGGGAACCGCGCGGCAAACGCCTCCCACATCGAATGCGGCGCCTCTAGCACGGGCGCTTTGCGCAAATGCCGCTCGGCCGCGATCCGCATCAAACGTTCGGCAATCTCACGGATCCGCGCTTTTAGCTTAGCCTTTTTGGCCTGCCATGCGCCACCACCCAATCGGTCCAACAAGCCTTCTTCATGGCCATAGCGGCTTAGAAGTTCAATGTTTTCCACGGGTAAGTACAGCTTTGCGCTTTCTGCATATTCAATGCTCAGGCATTCATGCGGCGCACCAAGCGCCGTGATCATCACAAGGCCCAGATAGCGCCCAACGCCGTGTTCGACATGCACCACCAAGTCGCCGGGGCTAAGTGTCTGCACATCGCGCAAGAAATTATCGGCCTTGCGCTTTCGCTTGGGTTTGCCGACCAAGCGGTCGCCCAACACGTCTTGTTCTGATATCACGGCCAGCCCCGGTGCGGTAAACCCCGCCTCCAAGGGCCAGATCATCAGATACAGCCCACCCGTGCCTTTAACATCGCGAATATCCGAAACCTCACGCGCGCCGTCTATCCCTTGGTCGGCAATCAACCCACGCAAGCGTTCGCGCGCGCCTTCGGACCAACTTGCCACAACAACATTGGCCCCTTTGCGCAACACTTTAATATGGTCCGCCAGCACATTGAAAAGGCTTATATTTTCTTGCTGGCGCTCCGGCGCAAAACTGCGCCCCATCCGCCCGCCCGCATCCAAAACCCCCGGTCCCGGTGACTGCGCCAAGGGGGAAAGCTGCACCACCCGCACGCCCACCAACGCCGCCTCCCATGCCGCATCGTCCAAATACAACAACCCCGGTGCGGCGGGTTTATAGACCGTGTCGATCCGGCCTTTGGCGCGCATCGACTCCATCCGCGCATCATATTGGTCGTCAATACTCTCCCACCGGGCAAGCCGCGCGGGCGTCACCTGATCATCCATCATCACGGATGCACCCGGCATATAATCAAAAACCGTTTCCATAGCGGCATGGAAAAACGGCAACCAATGCTCCATCCCTTGGTGCTTGCGCCCCGCCGTCACCGCCTCATACAGCGGATCGTCCGCGCCGCCTGCGCCAAATTCCACCCGGTAATTCTGGCGAAACCGCGCAATCGCCGCCTCGTCTAAAATCACTTCAGACACCGGCGCAAACTCAACCGCTTTCAGCTTTTCGGTGGTGCGCTGGGTGTCCGGGTCAAACCGTCTGGCCCCATCCAGCACATCGCCAAACAGGTCCAACCGCACCGGCCCCAGTGGCCCCGGCGGGTAAATATCAATAATCCCGCCGCGAATCGCATAATCGCCGGGTTCGGCCACGGTGGGGCTGGGCGTAAACCCCATGCGGGTCAAGAAATTGCGCAGCGCCTCTTCGTTCATTCGGTTGCCGACGGTGGCCGAAAACGACGCCTCGCGCAGCACGGCGCGCGCGGGCATCCGCTGGGTCGCGGCATTCAGCGTGGTCAGCAAAACGAACGCCCCCGGCACGCCTTGCGCAAGGGCGGCCAAAGTTGCCATGCGGCGCGAAATGATATCGGGGTTGGGCGACACACGATCATAAGGCAAGCAATCCCAGGCCGGCAGTTCCAGCACCACCACATCGGGCGCCATCACCGCCAGCGCCTCACGCATCGCCTCTAGCCGCTTGTCATCGCGCGCCACATGCACAACGGGCGCCCCGCGCGCCAATTCGCGGGCCAAAAGCTGGGCATCAAACCCTTCGGGCGCGCCACCTAAGGTAATCCGTTCTAAACTGCTCATAGGGTCAATTGGGCCAATTCGCGTAAATTTGCATGTTTTGCCACATGCCCCACAGCGACGTGATGAAAATCGAAACCATTCCAATGGCTTGCACCTTCATCCGGTGGCGAGAAAGGCGGCGATACAGCGCTTCTCCCTCAGGCTCGGTCACGGCCAATTGCCGCGCGGTGGACAGGCTAAGCGCGCCAACAATCGACAAAGGTGCCAGCAGCAAAAACACCGCTTGGGCAAATTCCAGGCGGTAAAATAGGCCCAAAACGATCAGCACGGTAAAGACGAAAGCGCCAATCGCGATGATCCAAACCCCAGAAACCCGCGCCACATAGAGCAAGCGGCGGATGTTGATGCCGACCAAAACCTGCAAATCCTGCGCCGTCTGCGGGTCTTTGCGCGCACGGGCCACCATGTCAAACGGCACACCCAGCACCCAATGGCTGGTGGTCGACCACATGACGGCCAAGGCGATCCAGAACCAAAGATTCGAAAAGGACCGAAGGTCGATCAGTTCGAAAATCGTTTTATACCAATCCACTAGACCAACCTTTGCCGTCTGTTTCGTGCGCCGGGACCACATTTATGGCCGCGTTCTGACATTCCTACTCTTGAGAGCCGGGCTTTTCCATGCCAGCAAGAACAAAAATCGCGTATATCACGACTAATCTTCAATACAGCCCTAAGGATCTGCCCATGCGCCCCACCATTGGCCAATACCCCGCAACCCGGTTTCGTCGTTTGCGCAAGTCAGATGGACTGCGGCGGTTGATGCAGGAAAATGTGCTGTCGGTGAATGATCTGATCTGGCCGATGTTTGTGCGCGATGGGGTAAATATGCGCGAACCCGTGGCCTCGATGCCGGGGGTTGAGCGGTTGTCAGTGGATTTGATTGTGGCGGCGGCAGAAACCGCAGCGGATTTGGGAATCCCTGCGATTTGTCTTTTTCCCTATACAGACCCTGATTTGCGGACCGACACCTGCGAAGAGGCTTGGAACCCCGAAAACCTCGCCAACCGCGCGATCCGGGCGGTTAAGGCTGCGGTGCCGCAAATGGCGGTGATGACTGATGTGGCGCTCGACCCGTATAACGCCAATGGGCATGACGGTTTTGTGCGTGATGGGATCATTTTAAATGATGAAACGGTGGAGGCATTGGTCAAGATGAGTTTGGCCCAAGCCGAGGCCGGAGCCGATATTCTTGGCCCGTCTGATATGATGGATGGGCGGATCGGTGCGATGCGCCAAGCGCTTGAAATGGCGGGGTATAGTGATGTATCCATTATGTCTTATGCCGCCAAATACGCCTCGGCTTTTTACGGGCCGTTCCGCGATGCGGTTGGGGCTGGCACCCGGCTGGTGGGCGACAAAAAGACCTATCAGATGAACCCAGCTAACAGTGATGAAGCGATGCGTTTGATTGAACGTGACCTGAGCGAAGGCGCGGATATGGTCATGGTCAAACCCGGCATGCCTTACTTGGATATTTGCCGCCGGGTCAAAGACACCTTTGGCGCGCCGACCTATGCGTATCAAGTGTCGGGCGAATATGCGATGATCATGGCTGCGGCGCAAAACGGTTGGATAGACGGCGAAAAAGCGATGCTGGAAAGCCTGATGGCGTTTCGCCGCGCTGGCTGTGATGGTGTGCTAACCTATTTTGCCCCCCGCGTGGCGCAAATCTTGCGCGAAAACACCTGAGGTTTTGGCAAAAACACGCCCAAACCGGGTGATATGCGGCCCAAACGGATGACAGCTTGGAATATTCGCGTTAGTATTGTGCTGATAGGCCTCAGTTGGCCCAAGATGTTGAGCAGACAGACCAATTAATCCGTGACTGGGATAAACCCGGCACAGCATATGAGGCGGCAGAAATATGGATATTTTGAACCGACGCAGTTTTATGGGTGCCACAGCGGCAACCCTTGCCCTTGCAGGCTGTGCCAATGGTGTGGGCGGCGGTGGGGGGCAGCGGCTGGATGCCCGCGTTGATGCCACCCGCGATTTCTTGTTTGGCCGCTATCCCGGCACCCGTGAACTGGCGCAAAAAAGCGTGGGCGTCCTTTATATGCCTTTGATCACCGAGGCAGGCTTTGGCATCGGCGGCTCTTACGGCCAGGGCGCGTTGCGGATCAATGATGTGACGGTTGATTACTATTCCTCAACCCGCGCCACCATCGGCTTTCAGATCGGCGCGCAGCAATATGCCCACGCCTTGTTCTTCTTGACCGAGGCCGCTTTGGGTGATTTTCGCCGCTCGACCGGTTGGGCCGCAGGTGCCGATGTGCGCTATGCCACCCCCGAACAAGGTGCCAGCCTAGGCAAAGACACCACCGAGATTAACCCCGTCATCGCCCTTGTCTTTGGCCAGTCAGGGCTGATCGCCGGGGCCACCTTGGCCGGGTCAAAATACAACCGGATTATTCCGTAACTCCCCCATACCCAAAGTGATGCCCTAAACGGGCGTCACCCGACAACCCATCCGACCGGCCATCCCCCTTTCGTGACAGGTTCAGCCTGCCAATTTGCCTGCGCACGATTGCCTCACGCAGACGGATCGCATAGGTATCCCCAAACCTGCCGTCATGAAAAGACCCCTCCATGCTCACCGCGCTTCGCTGGCTCACCCGGATCCTCCTCGCCCTTCTGGCGCTGACAGCCGTCACGCTGATGATAGCCTATTACTTCTTGTCCCGATCCTTGCCGGATTATTCTGCCGATTACCAAACAGGCGGTATATCGGCTGAGGTGGACATCGTGCGCAACAACGCCAATGTGCCGCATATCTTTGGCAAAACTGATGCCGATATCTATTTTGCCTTGGGCTTTGCCCATGCCCAAGACCGGCTGTGGCAAATGACCATGCTGCGCCGCACGGCCCAAGGCCGCCTGTCGGAGGTGTTTGGCGAGCGCACTTTGAAAATAGATGAGCTGCTGCGCCGCTATGACCTTTACACTCTCGCCAACCAATCCGTTGCCGCCCAAGACCCAGCGACGCAAGAGGCGCTGACCGCCTACGCCAATGGCGTGAATGCTTGGATTGGCGAGGTGAATGAAAACGCCCTTGGCCGTGGCGCGCCCGAGTTTTTCTTTTTCACCAATGAAATTGCGGCGTGGCAACCGGCAGACAGTATCGCGCTGATCAAACTGATGGCCTTGCAACTCTCGGGGCATCTGGAAAACGAAGTGTTGCGCGCCCGTACCTCTATGCTGCTGCCAGAGGCGCGGCTGCGTGACATTATGCCCGATGCGCCCGGAACCGCAGTAACCGCCCTGCCCGATTATGCAAGCCTCATGCCCAACCCGCCACCCGGCGGCTTTCCGCAGCGCCAAGCGCTTGACCCGCTGTCGCCGTTCAAAGCAGGCGCGCTTGCAGGGGCATCGAATGCATGGGCCGCAGCCCCCGAACGTTCGGCGGCGCGCGGGTCTTTGTTGGCCAATGACCCGCATTTGGCCTTTACCGCGCCAACCCTATGGTATCTGGCACGGTTGGATTTTGCCTCAGGCGGCGTGATTGGCGCCACCCTTCCCGGCGTGCCTGCGGTGCTGATTGGGCGGTCTGATGCCTTGGGCTGGGGCCTGACCTCATCTTATCTGGATGACCAAGACGTGGTGATGGAACGCATCAACCCCGACAATAAAGAACAATATGACAGTGGGGCTGGCTGGAAAGATTTTGTCACCCGCCGCTCTATCATCACGGTCAAAGATCAAGGGCCGATCACCATTACCCTGCGCTGGTCTGATGCTGGCCCGGTTTTGCCGGGCAGCCATTACAACCTTGCCATCGTCACCCCGCCGGGCCATGTGGCGGCGCTGGAATGGACCGCCCTGTCGGCCAATGATACCTCGATGACGGCGGCAATCCGCATCATGAAATCCCGCACGGTGCCGGATGCGATAGAGGCTGGGCGCTTGTTTATCGCACCCTCGCAAAACCTGATGCTGGCCGATAAGGACGGCATTGCCCTGCAACTGATTGGCGCTGTCCCCAACCGCAACCCTGCACATGACACGATGGGCCGGATGCCTGCCACGGGCGACAAGCTGCAAAACCGCTGGTCCGGCACCCAACCCTACGCGAAAAACCTGCAAGTGCTGAACCCTACGTCGGGCCTGTTGGGCAACACCAATAACAAAACCACCGATGCGGCCTTTCCCGATAATATCAGCTTTCACTGGGGCGACACGCACCGCATCCAGCGCTGGCTGTCCTTGATGAAAACCCGCGAAGTCCACACCCGCGAAAGTTTTATTGAGGCGCAGTTGGATACCGTATCCCCTGTGGCGCGGTCGGTTTTGCCGCTGATTGGGGGCGAGCTGTGGTTCACCGGCAGCCCCTCGCCCGCAGGCACGCCCGAACGCCAGCGTGAACGGGCGCTGGAATTGCTTGCCGAATGGAACGGCGAGATGAATGAGCATCTGCCCGAACCGCTGATTTATGCGGAATGGCTGCGCGTGCTGCAATCTCGGCTGATCAAGGATGAGCTGGGACCGCTGGCCGACAGCTTTACCCATGTGGACCCGGTGTTTATTGAGCGCGTGTTTCGCAATACTGATGAGGCGTCAAAATGGTGTGACGTGATCCAATCAGCGGCGATTGAAACCTGCACCGATATCGCCCGCGTGGCACTGGATGAGGCGCTGCTGCGCCTGTCCGAGCGCTATGGCCGCAATATTGAGACATGGCGCTGGGGCGATGCGCATCAGGCCACGCATGACCACCCGGTTTTGGGCAAGGTGCCGCTGCTACGCTATTTCGTAAACCTGCGCCAATCCACATCGGGCGGCGACAGTACCTTGATGCGCGGCCGAACCTCGGGCGAGGAACCCGATCCGTTCTTGAACGTGCATGGCGCAGGCTACCGTGGGGTGTATGATTTTGCCGATCCAGACAGCTCGGTGTTCATCCTCTCAACGGGTCAATCGGGGCATCCTTTGTCACGCCACTATGATGACCTTGGGGTTTTGTGGCGGCGCGGCGAATATATCCCGATGTCACTGGACCCAGAACTCGCCCGCGCGGCGGCAGTCGGGGTGACACGGTTGTTGCCGCAATAAAGTATAGGGTACGGGAACACGGGGGGGGTGGTTTTCCGCGTGTTCTCGCCGCGGACAGACGCGCTGTCCGCATTAACAAACAGTTAAAAAAATATTGATAATTGTGGTTTATCAATAGCTTATAAAAACGTCCGCGCGCGATTCATTTGCGCGGTTTTCAAAGCGCCTGAAAGGTTTTTTCCTGCCGTTCCGTCCAGCTCACCTTCAAATCCCAGCCAGTTTCAGACAGCGATTCTTCCACAATCACCCCTTCCGCATAAAGCCACGCATGGGCGCGCCCTTTGCTGAAATCGAGGGTCAGCTCGGCCTCAGTTTTGATCTCTTCAAAGGCACCAGATATCGCCTCAAGCAGCCGATCAATCCCATGCCCGGTCAAGGCTGACAAAGCAAAGACCCGTGCCGATTTTTCGGCCTGCGCCTCTAAAGTCACCCGCGCGGTTTCATCGACCAGATCCAGCTTGTTCCAGATTTCAAACTGCCGCGTGTCTGATTTCACCCCAAGCGAGGTCATGATATCGGCAACATCGGCGGCCTGTTCGGCCGATTCCGGGTGGCTGATATCGCGGACATGGAGGATGAGATCGGCTTCCAAGACTTCTTCCAACGTGGCGCGAAAAGCCGCGACAAGCTGGGTCGGCAGGTCCGAAATAAAGCCCACCGTGTCAGATAAAATCACGCGGCGGCCATCAGGCAGGTCCATGTTTCGCATGGTAGGATCAAGGGTGGCAAACAGCATGTCTTTGGCCAAAACCTCAGCCCCAGTGATCTTGTTGAACAAGGTCGATTTGCCCGCGTTGGTATAGCCAACCAAAGCCACCACCGGAAACGGCACTTTTCGCCGCGCGGCACGGTGCAATTCACGGGTTTTGACAACCCTGTCCAGCTGCCGTTTAATCCGCACAACTTGATCATCAATTGCGCGGCGATCCGATTCAATCTGGGTTTCCCCTGGCCCGCCGACAAACCCAAAGCCGCCCCGCTGCCGTTCAAGGTGGGTCCAAGCCCGCACCAATCGAGTTCTTTGATAGGACAAGGCCGCGAGTTCTACCTGAAGTACGCCTTCACGGGTCCGTGCCCGATCGGCGAAAATCTCAAGGATCAATCCGGTGCGGTCCAAAAGCTTGACGCCCCATTCCTCTTCCAGATTGCGCTGCTGAACCGGGGTGACGGGGCCGTCGACGAGAACCAACTCGGTGCCGGCGTCTTTCATGCGGGCCTTCAATTCGGCCATCTTGCCTGTGCCAAACAAGGTGCCGGGCAACAGCTTGGGCAAGCGCACCACCTCAGCTCCCACCACTTCAAGGCCTGGCATGGCATCGGCCAAGGCAGACGCCTCGGCAAGCCCGTGTTCGGGCAAACGGCGGGAACGGACGGATTTAATTTCAGGGTGGATCACATAAGCGCGGGTCTTTTCGGCACGGGTATCGTGGCCGGCCAAACGCAGTTCTACTGAGAATCCATCGTCCTCATCGTGGTCATCTGGTTCCAAGTTTATTCTTCACCTTCGTACAGGCTGATCGGAGCGCCCGGCATGATGGTTGAAATCGCATGTTTATAGACCAGCTGCGATTGCCCATCCCGGCGCAAAAGGACGCAAAAATTGTCAAACCAAGTGATAACACCTTGCAGCTTGACGCCATTGATCAAGAAAATGGTAACAGGAACCTTTGCCTTGCGGACATGGTTCAAAAATGCGTCTTGAAGATTTTGTTTATCGGAAGCCATTTTTTCTTTGCCTTTTTTTATTTTGGTTACCGTCTTTGCTTTCGGCCCCCCCCGAAAGTCATGGGCTACTATGAAACGGCTTTGTACGAGTTTCCAGCCCAAAAACAGGAGAAATGCTGCGACTAGGCGGCCACCGTCTTACCTGCGCCACACTCCGGGGGCGAAAAGGGCTAGGATTGCCAGAATTTCGACCCTTCCTACGATCATTGCAGCGCCCAAGATGGCCTTTTCGGAAAAGGACAATTCAATCATGCGAATGGGGATTTCTGTTGCCATGACGGCCAAAGGACCCGTGGTGGTGACGGCGGCAATGGTGAGGACGAGGCTTTGCTCAAACTCTAACCCGCGCAAGGACAAGGCGGCCATCACGATTGCAAAGGTCATGGCGTAGAGCATGAAAAAAATCCACGCGACATAGGCACCGCCTTGGCGTAAGCGGCGCTCACCGTCGCCGCCACCGCCGATGGAACTGGGGTGAACAAGGCGGTCCATCTCTCGTTCGCCATGGCGCGCGAGTGCGTAGACGCGCAGCAGTTTAAGGCCGCCAGCGGTGGTCGCAATGCCGCCGCCCATCATCGCAAGGCCGAGTAAAACCAGCCCAGGACTGTTTAGTCCCGACCACATGCGCGCCTTTTGCCAATCCGCGCTTTCAAAACCGGTAGTGGTAAGGAAAGACATGGTCGTAAACAACCCGCCCCAAAGCGCATCAAAGGCCGCGCGGGCGTTCAGAATATCATCGCTGGACAATGCCCCCAGCCAATGGCGTAAGAACAACAGGCTAGGGACGACGATGAGGAAAAACGTTGCAAGCTGGACCTCATGATCTTGGAAAAGGGAACGGTTGCGGTCGGTTAGCACCGCGCCGGGCAAGCTGCGCCGGGTGATAGCCAGCGCCATAAAGGCAAAAACCAAGATTTCAGAAATGAGCCCGCCGCTGGCCGTGGACATTGGCTGACCATTGGTGATGCCGCTGGTCGATAGCGTTGAAAGGGCGTAGCAAAACGCGGTCATGCCGGTTTCCCCGGCCATCAGCAGCAAGACCCATAGCATCAAGGTGAGGCCGAAATAGGCGGGGAAAAGCGTGGCGGAATGGCGGATCATGCGGTCGGCGGGGCCTGCGCCATGGGTGATCTGTTCCGCCCCGCGCGCCCCGCGCCCCGGAACACGGCCCGACAGAACCTCTACCCCGCCAAGGTTCAAGGGGGCGAGAACTGCCACCGCTGACATTAAGACAAAAAAACCGCCCATCCAGCCGACGAGGGCGCGCCACAGGTGCAGCGACGGCGCAAGCCGGCCCGCAACATCATATTGTGTGGCCCCGGTTGTGGTGAAAGACGATACCATTTCAAACCAAGCATTAGCGAAACTTGTATCTTTCAGCGCCTGATCAAAGGGGATGGCGAACAGGATTGGCAGCCAAATATATGCGCCAACCAAGGCTGCCAATTGGCTGCGGGCTGCCGAGCGCGGGCGATAATTAGACGTGGCAATGCCGACCAGAGCCGACAGCAAAAAGAACATGATCGCGCCATAAAAGAACGGGCGCGCCACGGTGAAATCAGAAAATACCGTGGCATGGGCGGCTGGCAGCAGCATTGCCAAGGACCCGACCCCAGACAGGATCACCAATAGCGGTAACTCTAGGATGCGGCGTAACATGGCGATTTAGAAGAAGTCGACGGAGACCTGCAACAGGCGCTCCACCTCTGGCACATCCTTGGCCATGCAAAACAGGGCGATCACATCGCCTTCTTCCATGCGCAGATCGCCGTTTGGTTTCATAACCTTGTCGCCTTTCATCACAGCGCCGACGAGCACCCCTTCGGGGAATTCGGTGTCGCGGATCAGCTTGCCTGCCAATGGTGAGGTGGACAGGACTTGCGCCTCAATCATTTCCGCCTCGGAATCGCCGATGGAATAGATCGCACGGACGCGCCCATGGCGGATGTGGCGCAAGATAGAGGACACAGTGGTCGCGCGCGGGTTGATGAAAGCGTCAATATTCAAAGCACTCATCAGCGGCACAAGGGTGGGATCGTTGACCAGCGCGATCGCCATCGGGCAACCTGCTTGCTTGGCGCGCACGGCGACCAAAAGGTTGGTTTTGTCATCATCGGTCACAGCCAAAACGGCATCGGCGCGGTCGATCCCGGCCTCAAGCAGGATATCCATATCCATGCCGTCACCGTTCAGAACAATGGTACGTTCCAGCCCATCAGCGGCTTTTTCAGCGCGGGGACGGTTTTTTTCAATGATCTTGGCGCGCATCCGTTCGGTCCGGGCCTCAAGCGCACGGGCCACGGCAAGGCCCACATTGCCGCCACCGACGATCACGATTCGCTCTTGCTTACGAGTCGTTTTGCCAAAGATTTCCAAGGTGCGGTTCAGGTCTTCGGTATGGGAAAACACATAGATCCGGTCGCCGGCAAAAAGTTGGTCGCCCGGTTCGGGTGCAAACAAGCGTTCTTCGCGTCGCACGCCAACCACAATCGCGCGCAAGGTGGAAAACAGCTCTGACAGCTGGCGCAATGGCGTGTTCAGAACGGGGCAATCCTCATCCAGCACGATACCGAGCAGTTGGGCTTTGCCGCCCATAAAGCTTTCCGTGTCAAAGGTGGCGGGGGCTGCAAGGCGTTGCAGAGCGGCCTCGGCCACTTCTTTTTCAGGGCTGATCACCACGTCAATCGGCATGTGATCGCGGCGATAGAGGTCAGAGTAAATCGCATCAAGATAGCTTTGCGACCGTAGGCGCGCGATTTTGCGCGGGATCGAGAACACCGAATGCGCGACCTGACAGGTGACCATATTCACCTCATCAGAATGGGTGGCGGCGATGATCATATCGGCATCGCGGGCGCCGGCCTTGGCCAAGACGTCGGGGTAGCTGGCAAAGCCAACAATGCCTTGCACATCCAACGTATCCGTTGCGCGGCGCACCAGATCGGCGTTGAAATCGACCACGGTCACATCGTTTTTTTCACCCGACAGGTGGCGCGCGATTTGCCACCCCACCTGCCCCGCTCCGCAGATGATAACTTTCATTGGCCTACACTCCGTGGTCGCGGCAATTGGGGCAATATGTGGCAGAAGTGGGTGGAATGGTCAATGTGGGCTTAAAGCGTTTGATCTGAGCCGTCAGATGAATTGCAAACCGCTTTAGTCGTCGGTGTCGTCGTCATCATTGTCTTCGAGTCGGGCCATGCGGGCGCCGGATTTGTTGGTGGTGACCACGCCAAGTGATTTCAACTTTCGGTGCAGCGCGCTGCGTTCCATGCCGACAAAGCTAGCCGTGCGGCTGATATTGCCACCAAAACGGTTAATCTGGGTCAGAAGATACTCTTTTTCAAACAGTTCGCGCGCCTCGCGCAGCGGCAAGGTGGCCAAAGCGCCGCCAAGCACCAAACGCCCATCTTGGCGGCCCGCAGGCTCATGCCCCGGCAGTTCTTTCACGTCGACGGCGCCAGACCCATCACCAAGGATCAAAACCCGTTCTATCACATTGCGCAATTGGCGCACGTTGCCGGGCCATTGCATGGTTTGCAGCATCGCGTCGGCCTCAACGGTCAGGCTGCGCATCGGCAGGCCTTGGGTGCGGTGGAACATGTCGATGAAATAGCTGGTGAGTTCGGGAATGTCCTCCCGCCGGTCTTCAAGGCTTGGGACCGCAATGGGAACCACATTCAAACGGTCAAACAGTTCTTGGCGAAAACGGCCGCCAGCAATTTCTGCCTGCAAATTGCGGGTGGTGGAGGAAATGACGCGCAGATCGACGCGGACCTTATCAACACCGCCGACCCGCGTGAATTGCTGGTCCACCAGCACGCGCAAGATTTTGGTTTGGGTGCCAAGCGGCATTTCGGCGACCTCGTCAAAATAAACCACGCCGCCATGCGCTTGTTCCAGCAAGCCTTGTTCAATCCCGCGGTCGGCGGTTTCGCGGCCAAACAGCACCTCTTCCATGCGGTCAGGTTCGATCGTGGCAGAGGTGACGGTGACAAAGGGGGCCGTGGCGCGGTTAGAATTGCTATGAATGAAACGCGCGGCAAGTTCCTTGCCCGCCCCGGCAGGACCTGTGAGCATTACGCGGCCATTGGACTTTGTTACCTTTTCAAGCTGCGATTTCAAGGTCTTGAAAGCCGTACTTGATCCAAGCATCTCTGATGCGGTCACATCACGCTTGCGCAAATCAGTGTTTTCACGGCGCAAGCGGCTGGTTTCCATCGCACGGCTGACCACCACCATTAGCTGATCAATGTTGAAGGGCTTTTCAATGAAATCATAAGCGCCTTGCTTGATCGCGGCGACCGCAATTTCGATATTGCCGTGGCCCGAGATGATGACCACCGGCACATCTGGGTTATCGCGTTTCACGGTTTTCAAAATGTCGATGCCGTCCATCTGGCTGTCTTTCAACCAGATATCCAGGATCATTAACGCGGGTGCTTCGGTGCCGATTTCGGCCATGCATTCGTCGGAATTTCCGGCCAAACGCACCGCAAACCCTTCATCTTTTAAGATATCCCCGATCAGCTCACGGATATCGCGTTCATCGTCAACGATCAGAATGCTGCTCATGTTTCCCCCTCGGCCTTGCGGCCTGTGTTTCTTGCCCGAAGCCTTGGCAAGATGATCTCTGCCATCGCGCCGACATGGGTGTTATTTTCAAATTCGACGGCATCCAAAAGAGCGAGCGTGCCGCCATGCTCTTCGATGATTTTTTTCACGATTGGCAGGCCAAGGCCGGTGCCTTTTTCGCGCGTTGTCACATAAGGTTCAAACAGGCGCGCGCGGTCAGGCGGCAGGCCAATGCCATTGTCGGCAATATGGATGACGACATGGTCAGCGGCGGCCAATAGGCTGATCTGGATTTCGGGTTCAAAACCTACGGATTTATTTTTTTCCTGATATGTTTCAATAGCTTCACCGCAATTCTTAATCAGGTTTGTTAGGGCTTGCGAAATCATCGTGGAATCCAGATCCATCAGAATCGGGCCATCGGCTATATCGGTCACAAAGCGCACTGTTGGCTGGCCCGCCTCTTGTAATACAATTGCATCCGATAGAATTTTAACCAGATTTTCCTCACGCCGTACCGGTTCTGGCATGCGGGCGAATTTAGAAAACTCATCAACAATGCGCCGCAAGTCATTGGTTTGACGAATAATTACATCAGCATATTGGTCCAGATCGGCGGCGTGATCGCCGACCAAGGGCCGAAACTTGCGCTTAATCCGCTCGGCTGACAATTGGATCGGGGTCAAAGGGTTCTTGATTTCATGCGCGATGCGGCGGGCGACATCGCCCCAAGCGGCCATGCGCTGCGCCGAAACAAGGTCGGTCACATCATCAAACGCGACGACGAAACCTTCCAATGCGCCGGTGTCTGACCGCCGTGTGCTGAGGCGGACCAGCAGGCTTTCCATACGGCCCTTGCGGGTCAGACGAACTTCTTCTTGCACTGACGCGCCAATGCTGTCGCGTAGTTTATTGAAAAGATTACCAAATTCTGGAACAAGAGCAATGAGATCGCGATCATGCGCCCCGGCTTGCATCTCCAGCAAGCGCTCGGCGGCGCGGTTGACAAAATCAACCCGGCCATCAGCATCCAGCCCGATAACGCCGGCGGTTACGGAGGACAGAACGGAATCGAACAGCCGCCTGCGCCCTTCGGTTTCAACGTTGCTTTCAACCAAGGCGTCACGCTGGCCTTTTAGTTGGCGGGTCATTTGGTTAAAGAGGCGCCCCATCATGGCGATTTCGTCGTCGCCGTCTTCCTCGGGGATTTGGACGTTCAGATCGCCGCTGCCGACCTGTTGCGCCGCCCCTGCCAAGCGCCCGATAGGCCGGGACAAGCGTTCGGCTAACCACAGGCCCAGCCAGATCGCGGCCAAAATCAGGATAAGCGCAAAGCCCAAATACAGCAGGCCAAATTCAAACAGCAAGCGCCCGCGCTCAGCCTCCAGTTGTTGATAGAGCGAAACGGTTTCGCGCGTTTCATCCAGCAAGCTAAGAATATTGCCGTCTACGATGCGTGAGACATAGAGGAAACGGTCGACATAGGCGTTCAGGAACACCAAGGCGCGCAACTCGTTGTTTGACCAGTCTTCGATTAGCACGGTTTCGCCTGCGCGGGCCTGTGCGATTTGCGCATCAGTAAGTGGTTCAAAATCAAAGAGATAAGAGCGTTCGCCACGGGTTTTCAACGTGCCGGAACCGTCAATCAGATAGGCCTCTTTCAGACCGCGTTGAATGGCGGATTGGCCTTGGGTCAAAAGCGGGCGCAGCTGGTCATCGGCAAGGAAAAAGGTGCTTTGCTTGGTTACATTCAGATAGCCTGCAAGGCTTTGCACGTCTTCGGTCAAATCGCTGCGGTGTTCGCCATCATAGGCTTGGGCGGCGGCAAGGGAATTGCCGACAACGGCGCGCACGCGCTCGGAAAACCAACCCTCAAGCCCTACGTTAAAGGTGATCGTTGCGAAAACGGCAACCAACACCGTAGGGGTCAACGCCAATAGTGCAAAAATGCCCGACATGCGCAGGTGCAGCCGTGACCCTGCTGATTGGCTGCGCCGGTCCGAAATCATCCGCGACACGCGCGACAGGACAAGCGAGGCGACCACAAGCACATAGACCAAATCGGCCAGCAAAATCAGGCGCAAGAACAACGATGTAGCGCCTTGGTCGAACGGACCCAGTGCCATAAAGGTCGCAAGGGCCAGAACCGGACCAAGCGTGACCAAGACAAAGGTCATGATGTTTTGAAAGCGCCTTTGCCTGCGCAGACGCGACAGCCGAAGCCAAGTATTGCTGCGCATTACTGCCGACACCTCAAAAACCCCCAAAGATTCGACAAGCAAAATGTGCCGAAACCAATTAAGTCGCGTGTTTTCAGGGTGATCCCAAAAGCCACGCTCCCTGTGGCAGTTTTACATCAATTTACGCCGCCGTGTCACGCGAATTTCCAGATCGGTGATCTTTTTGCGCAAGGTATTGCGGTTGATGCCCAAAAGATCGGCACATTTAGCCTGATTTCCGGCGGTGGCATCTAAGGCGATTTCCAAAAGCGGGGCCTCAAATTCGCGCAAAATACGGGCATAAACACCGGGAGGCGGCAAAGACCCGCCGTGCAAGTCGAAATAGCGGCGCAAGTGCCGTGCGACGGATGCCGACAGCTTTTCGCACTCGCCGCCCCCGCGCAACGGTTCCATTGCGGGCTGGTTGGTCAGCATCATCTCAATTTCCGAACGGGCGATTTCGGGCTCGGTCGACGTAACCAGCAAGCGGCGCACTGCGTTTTCCAATTGCCGCACATTACCGGGCCAGCTGTAATTGCGCACCAATTCGTGCGCCTCCACCGAGAGTTTGCGTTGCACGCCGCTCTCACGTTCGCCGCGAGCCAGGAAGTGTTGGGCAAGGAGGTCGATATCTTCGACGCGTTCGCGCAAGGAAGGCACCTGAATATTGACGCCGCCAAGGCGATAATAGAGGTCTTGGCGAAAGGTGCCTGCCTCCATCCGCTGGGTAAGGTCCGATTGCGAGGTGGCCATAACGCGCGGGGCATTGTCGCCAAACATGTCAAGCATGCGCACGATCCGCGCTTGGGTATCGTCATTATAATCAGCAATTTCGTCAAAGATTAGGCTGCCGCCTTTGGCGCGGGCCAGCAGGGTTGATGGTCCCTCGACGCCTGCCAGATCAGAGGATTGCACGACAATGAAAGGTTGGCTGCGTCGATCTGAAAAGTCGTGGATTGCACGCGCAATTAGTGATTTTCCAGTGCCGGATTCGCCTGCGATTAACACCGCAAGGTCTGTGTTCATCACGCGGGCGACCAGACGGTAGAGCGATTGCATCACCGCTGTGCGGCCGACCAAAGGCAGGTCATCACCCATTTCTCGTGGGGCGCTGGCGGGGCGAAGAGGCGCGCGGCGCTTCATATCTAACGCGCGGGCCGAACGTTTCATCAGGTCGGGCAAGTCGAAGGGTTTTGGCAGATAGTCATAGGCCTCTGCCTCGGCGGCCTGAATGGCGGTCATGATGGTGTTTTGGGCGGAAATCACGATGACAGGCAAACCAGGGCGGAGTTTGGAAATTTGAGGCAGCGCTTCAAGCCCATTGCCATCGGGCATCATCACATCTGAAATCACCAGATCGCCCTTACCTTCCTCCACCCAGCGCATCAGCGTGGTCAGGCTGGAAGTCGCATGAACCTTGCAGCCTGCCCGCGTCAAGGCTTGGGTTAAAACCGTGCGGATCGTGCGATCATCGTCTGCGACAAGAACGGTGCCATCCATCTGTTACACTCCTGCAGGTTTCGTTTTGGGGGCCAAAGGCAAGGACACGCGGAACACAGTGCGGCCGGGAACGCTGTCAACCGCGATCCAGCCATCATGATCAGAGATGATTTTTGACACCAAGGCCAGCCCAAGCCCGGTGCCGTTTTCACGCCCGGAGACGAAGGGTTCAAAAATATTGTCGGCAATGCCGGGTGGTAGGCCCGGACCATCATCAATGATTTCCACTTGAAGCGCCAAGGGGTTACCGGACCCATCCTTGTGCCGCATGCGCAAGGACAAATCGTAGAACGTGCGCAGGCGGATCACGCCACCTTTTGGTCCCGATGCCTCGGCTGCGTTCTTGATCAGGTTCAAAAAGACCTGCATCAGCTGGTCGCCATCGGCATATGTGTTGGGCAGCGAGGGATCGTAATCTTCGATAATTGTCATGGCGCGGGCAAAGCCCACCATGGCCGAGCGGCGTGCGCGGTCCAATGCGTCATGTAAATTGACGGATTGGCGATCAGGGGCGCGCATGTTGCCGAACTGTTCGACCTGTTCCAGAAGTTTAACGATCCGCCGGGTTTCCTCAACAATTAGGTCCGAAAGCTCACGATCCTCGGGTGACAGGTTCATCGCCAGAAGTTGGGCCGCGCCTGAAATGCCGGCCAAAGGATTCTTGATTTCATGCGCCAGCATTTCAGCCATGCCGATCGCCGATTTGGCAGCGGTTTTAACGGCGGTTGAGCGGCCCAAACGGTCGGCAATATCGCGCGGTGAGATTAGGACCATGAGCAGATCACGGTGGTCTTGCATGGGGGCTATTTGGATGCGGCAATGCACGGGCGCACGTTCGCCAGTGGTGATTTCAACATCATTGATCAACACCGCCGATTGATTGCGGCGCACGCGTGCCATCGCCTCTTCCATCGGGGCGTCAATGTGCAGGCGCTCTAACAGCGCGTGACCCTTCAGGCTGCGCACTGAAAGGTTCAAGAACAGCTCGGCGGCTGGGTTAATCTCAACCACCACGCCGTTTGGGTCGACCAGCAAGGCAGGCACGGGCAGTGATGCCCAAAAGGCACCGGGGGTGGGCAAGGAATCTGGGCTGGTCATGCGGCCACCTGCTGGGCATCTGCAAAGGCTGCGTGCAAGGCGACGACAACGCGCTTGGGGTTGCTTTCGGTCATAATTTGGGCGCGCGCGGCGGTAAGGCCTGCGGTTTCCAAGTGCCAGCCCAGATGTTTGCGCGCGACTTTGACACCCAATTCGGGGCCGTAAAAGCTGAGCATTTCGTCGTAATGCCCAACCACTAGATCGCCCAAGGCGGCCCCTTGTGGGATGATCGGTGCAGGGGCGCCAAACAAGGCCGCCGAAATTACGCCCAAGGCCCAAGGCCGCCCTTGTGCGCCGCGCCCGACCATCACCCCATCGGCACCTGAGGCTGTAAGGGCTGCGCGTGCCTCACTTGGGCCTAAAATATCGCCATTGGCGATGACAGGGATTGTGACGGCCTGTTTTACATGGGCAATCGCGGCCCAATCGGCAGCACCTTTGTAAAACTGGCAGCGGGTGCGGCCATGGATGGTGATCATCGCAATACCGGCATTTTCGGCCCGGCGCGCAATCTCGGGCGCGTTCAGCATGCCATCGTCCCAGCCCAGCCGGGTTTTCAGCGTGACCGGAACCTTGACGGCACCCACGACCGCTTCAATCAACGTGAGTGCGTGATCGGGGTCTTTCATCAAAGCAGAACCAGAATAGCCGGTCGTCACCTTTTTGGCCGGGCAACCCATGTTGATGTCAATCACTTGCGCGCCTTGAGCCTCAACATAGCGGGCGGCCTCAGCCATCCAATAGGCCTCTCGCCCGGCCAGCTGAACCGAGGTCGCTTGTTGGTCAAACCCAAGTTCAGCACGCGCGCGGGCCAAAGGGCGGGCTTGCACCACCTCTTGGCTGGCCACCATTTCAGACACCACTAGGCCCGCGCCAAAGCGCGCCACCAACCGCCGAAACGGCAAATCGGTGATGCCTGCAAGCGGAGCAAGCAGGACGGGCGGTGTTATGGTCAGGGGACCGAGTATCAAGCGAGCCAGCCTTTTTGGTTATTATTCAACTCACCTAGCCCTGCATTGCGAGAAAGACAAACCTTTGCGCCGAATTTTTGACCGAAAAATCCATAATGCTTAATTTTTAAGCAAGTAGCCTTTGGTCGCCGCGATTGCTCTCGCTTGGCAGATCCCTTACAGCTGTGGGCGGTAGAAGATGGAAGCCGAACGTATGACATGCGCCGTTATTATCACCGCCGCCGGCCGTGGCACCCGCGCCGGGGGGGATGTGCCGAAGCAATGGCAAATGCTGGGCGGCATACCCGTTTTGCGCCACACGGTGGATGCGTTTCGAACGATGCCTGCGTTTGGCAAGATTGTCGTGACCTTGCACCCCGATGATCAGGCACGGGCGGCTTGCCTTGGCGACGGTGTGCAGGTTGTGCTGGGGGCCGCGACGCGCGCGAAATCAGTAAGTAATGCGCTGGAGGCGATTGTGGGCAGCGCTGTGGAGACGGTTTTTATTCATGACGGAGCGCGGCCTTTTCCATCGAAAGCCATGATTGGGCGTTTGCAAAACGCGTTGCAACGTCACAATGCTGCCGCCCCTGCCCTCGCCGTAACAGACGCCTTGTGGCGCGGGGATGATGGCCTGGTGACGGGTGTGCAAGCGCGCGAAAATTTGTTTCGGGCGCAAACGCCGCAAGCCTTTCAGTTTGCCGATATTCTGGCCGCACACCGCGCCCATCTTGGTGATGCCGCCGATGATGTGGCGGTGGCACGTGCCTTTGGGCTTGAAGTGGCGATTGTTGAGGGCGATGAAGACAATATCAAAATCACTTTGCCCCGTGATTTTCTGAAGGCCGAACAAATTTTGGCCGAACGTAGTATGGCGGCGGGCAAACGGGCCGAACAGTCAAAGGATCGCTGAATGGATATTAGGCTTGGCAATGGTTTTGATGTGCATGCCTTTTGTGAAGGGGATCATGCATGGCTTTGTGGCGTTAAAGTGCCACATTCAAAGGGTCTTTTGGGCCATTCGGATGCGGATGTGGGGATGCATGCGCTGACCGATGCGATTTATGGTGCGCTGGCAGATGGTGATATTGGCCAGCATTTTCCGCCGTCTGACCCACAGTTGAAAGGGGCTGCGAGCCATATCTTTTTGGCCCATGCGATGGACCGCGCCCGCGCCCGTGGGTTTGCTCTTGGCAATGCCGATGTGACCTTGATTTGTGAGCGCCCGAAGATTGGGCCTAAGGCGCAAGCAATGCGACAAGCCTTGGCCGACATTATGGGGGTAGAAGTGGACCGCGTTTCAGTTAAAGCCACCACCAGCGAACGCCTTGGGTTTACGGGGCGCGAAGAAGGCATTGCAGCCCTTGCAACAGCAACATTGGTGAAACCATGACCCTAAGCCGTATCGTTTCCATCTTTTTTGGCGCGGGACTATTGCGCCCTGCCCCCGGCACTTGGGGGTCTGCCGCAGCACTTGGTGTGGGGTTGATCATCCACAGGATCGGGCATTTCCCTTTGCTGGCGGTGGCAACTGTTTTGGTCACCCTTGCCGGTTTTTGGGCATGTCGCAAAGAACTTGCTGGCAAACCCGGCGAAGACCCTTCCGAGATTGTAATTGATGAAGTGGCAGGTATGTGGATTGCGCTGCTGTTTCCGTCATTCGGGTTTTGGTATGTTGGGCTTGCCAGCGATAACTTCCCCTATCCGGGCTGGGTTGCGGCGTTTTTGCTGTTTCGGCTGTTTGATGTTTGGAAACCATGGCTTGTGGGTCGGGCCGATGCGCGCGGCGATGCCGATGGGGTGATGATTGACGATCTTTGGGCTGGGCTTTTTGCAGGGCTTGGGACTGTGGTCTTCGCTGTTGTTGCGCATTTGGTGTTCTTGTGACCGCGGCCCTCGCGGCACAAGTACTTGCCGCTGCACGGGCCAAGGGGATCACCATCGCCACGGCGGAAAGCTGTACGGGTGGCATGGTTGCGGCGGCTTTGACCGATATCGCAGGGTCATCGGATGTGTTTGATCGCGGCTTTATCACCTATTCCAACGCCGCCAAGGTTGCGATGCTGGGGGTTTCGCCTGAAACCCTTGCGACCCATGGTGCGGTGTCTGAGGCGGTCGCGGTGGAAATGGCAGCCGGTGCGCTGCATGCGGCGGGGGTTGCGCTGACCGTATCCATCACCGGCATCGCAGGCCCCGGCGGGACGGAGCATAAGCCTGAAGGGCGCGTGTGCTTTGGTTTGGCGCTTCGCGGCCAACCCGCGCGGTGTGAAACGGTAGATTTCGGCGCTTTGGGGCGCAAAAACGTGCGGTTCGCGGCGACAGAGCACGCATTGGGCCTGCTGGCTTTGGCGCTACAATAGCGCCCTAAATGCGTGCATAAACTGACCAAACCGCCCTTTATTTATGCGGTTTCAAAATTGCCGCCTGTTTAATCACAAAATCTAGCTGTGACGCTTTTCCTTGCGCTTGCTTGCCGCTTTTTTGCCCGGAATAGAAATTAGGGCAGGAGCACCCATGAACGCCGCAGATACCGCTTGGATAATGACCGCCACGGCGCTTGTCCTTTTCATGACCTTACCGGGGCTTGCCTTGTTTTACGGTGGCCTAGTGCGCGCCCGCAATGTGCTAAGCGTTTTTATGCACTGCGCCTCTATTGCGGCTTTGATGAGCGTGCTGTGGCTGATCGCTGGCTACTCGATCGCTTTTGGCGGTGACGGGTCGTTTTGGGGTGGTTTGGGCAAAATGTTTTTGAACGGCGTCACCGCCGACAGTTTGTCTGGAAACCTGCCAGAAATTGCGTTTTTCGCGTTTCAGATGACGTTCGCTATCATCACCCCAGCGCTTATCGTCGGGGCCTATGTTGAGCGCGTGGGCTTTGGCTTTGTGCTTGGATTTTCGGCGCTTTGGATGCTGATCTGCTATGCCCCCGTGGCACATTGGATCTGGGGTGGCGGGATGCTGTCGGATGGCGGCATTTTTGGCGAAATTGGCACCAAGGATTTCGCGGGTGGCATCGTTGTGCATGAAACCGCTGGGATCGCCGCCTTGCTGCTGGCCGTGATGATCGGGCCGCGCCACCACAAAACGACCCCACCGCATAACCCCGGCATGGTGCTGATAGGCGCGAGTATGCTTTGGGTGGGCTGGTTTGGTTTTAACGGCGGGTCGCAATTGGCGGCCGATGGGACAGCCGCAATGGCAATTACTGTGACCCATATTTCAGCCGCCGCCGCCTCTTTGTCTTGGGCAGCTTGGGAGCGGATCAAATTCGGGAAATCTTCGCTTGTGGGGCTTGTGACCGGGACCATTGCTGGCCTTGCGTCAATCACGCCTGCGTCAGGGTTCGTTAGCCCGGTTGAGGCGCTGGCGATTGGTCTGATTGCTGGCGTGTTGTGCCAAGAGGCGGTCTTGCTGGTCAAAAACCGTTTGGTGATTGATGACACGCTCGATGTCTTTGCGGTGCATGGTGTGGGCGGCATTTTCGGCACGATCATGATCGCCGCGTTTGGGGCGGGAACGTGGACGGCACAGCTTGGTGCTTTGGCGATTGTTGGGGTCTGGACCTTGGTCACGACTTACGTCATCGCCAAATTGGTCGGTATGGTAACGCCGATGCGGGTCGATATTGAGGCCGAACACACAGGCCTTGACCTCGCATCGCACGGCGAACGCGCTTATGATATGACCAGCTAAGGTTTTTTGGGGGGGGCAGTAATGCCCCCCTTTCGTTAGCCCGGTTAGCTTTTCGCGTAAAGATCGGCTGCACGGCGTTCAAAGGCCCGCACCACACGCAGCATCGCCTCATTGAACACAACCCCAATAATGCCCTGCAAAATCGCGTTCTTAAACTCAAAATCGACCATGAAATCCACCTCGCAGCCACCCGCCACATCGCGAAAGGCCCAGGTGGAGCGCATGTATTTGAACGGCCCTTCCAGATATTCCGTGTCGATTTTCTGCACCTCAGGCCAAAGCGTCACCCGGCTGCCAAAGCGTTCGCGAAAGACCTTAAAGCTAATCACCAAATCAGCCTCCAGCACCTCACCGCCGTCAATTGCTTTGCGCGACTTGATACGCGCCGCCGAGTTCCACGGCAGGAATTTCGGATAGCTTTCAATATCGGCAACCAGCCCGTACATTTGACCAGCGGTGTAGGGCAGGCGTTTGGTTTCTGAATGGCGCGGCATTTCGGTATGTGTATCCGTCTTTGGCGTGACTTGCGCTTTGGTTTTGGATAAACAGATCACGAAAATCAAGGGGCCGCCATGCCAACGAGACCATATGTCATAGACCAACTGATCTCGGCCAAGTCCATCGCGGCCCGGATTGAAGAGCTTGCCACCGATATTAGCACCCATTTTGAAGGTACGGATAAGCTGATTGTTGTGGGCCTTTTGCGGGGGTCATTTGTGTTCATTGCCGATTTGGTGCGCGAATTGGATCTGCCGGTTGAGGTTGATTTTCTAGAGGCGTCAAGCTATGGCAACAGTACTGAAAGCAGCCGAGAGGTGCGTATTCTCAAGGACTTGCGTGGTGAAATTGCTGGGCGCGATGTGCTGGTTGTGGAAGACATTGTTGATACGGGCTTTACGCTGCACCATGTCTTGCACTTGCTGGAATCGCGCAACCCTACCCGGATTGAGGTCTGTGCTTTGCTGGACAAACCAACCCGGCGCGAGGTGGATATCAAAGCCACTTGGACAGGCTTTACCATTCCCGATGAATTTGTCGTTGGCTACGGCATTGATTTCGCCCAACGCAACCGCAACCTGCCTTATATCGGAAAAGTGCGCTTTACGGACGGCGCCTGATGTTGCCTGACCGTTTGGCCCACGGGCTAGACGTGATGTTTTGTGGCACGGCGGCAAGCCATGCGTCAGGGCTGCGGGGCATTACTATGCAGGCCCCGGCAATCGGTTCTGGCCTTTGCTGTTTGAAACAGGCCTTACCCCACGGCGTTTTGCGCCTGCCGAGGATCATCTTCTGCTTGGCCTTGGGATCGGCCTAACCGATTTGGCAAAGGATGTTTCCGGCATGGACCTCGATATCCCAAAGGCTGCTTATAGGCCCGCGCGGTTGACTCAGTTGGTGGCGAGCCTGCGCCCCAAGCGTCTTGCCTTCACCAGCCTTACAGCTGCCAAAATAGCGCTTGGCGCGGGCCACTCTGCGGGCAGGACCGCTGCCGCGACCTTTCCTGACCTTGTCATTTGGGTTCTGCCCTCGCCATCGGGTGCGGCCCGCGCTACGTTTGATGCAGCACCATGGCACGACTTGGCCAATCACATCAGGGGGCGCGCATGAACTACACTTGGCTGTTGCGCATGGCAAAATGGGCGCGCAACCCGCCGTCTGAGGGGCGGGTCAAACTGGTGATCGGGGTCATCTTGATCTGTTTGGCCTTGGTCGGGATTGAGTATCTCATTGGTTGGCCCGAGTGGTTGACGCTTGAAAACGGTGGCCGTGCGCACCGGTCGCCACGATTCTAGCTGGTCAACGCGGGGCTTGTTTTGCGCGGCCAAACTCCGCAAACTTGGCCCATTCCACATGAAAGGAAGGCTCTATGCGTCGTCTTGTCATTGCTGCGGGCGTTGTCGCCTGTGGGGCCGCCGCGTTTTGGATGGTCACCCAGCCCAAAACCCTTGCCCCTGCCGAAACGACTGGGCTTGTCGGGGATGCCACCAAAGGCGCGCAGGTGTTTTGGGCCGCTGGCTGTGCGTCGTGCCATATGGCGCAAGATGCGACTGGCGACGCCGAACTGGTGCTGTCGGGCGGCCAACGCTTTGTCTCGCCTTTTGGCACCTTTTTGGCCCCGAATATTTCGCCTGATCCTGATCAGGGCATAGGGGGCTGGACCTTGGCAGAATTTTCCAATGCGGTGACGCAGGGTGTGTCACCGCAAGGCACGCATTACTTTCCGGCTTTCCCCTACAGCGCCTACAACAAAATGCAGCTCCAAGATGTGGCGGACCTCAAGGCCTTTATGGACGGCTTGCCGCCATCGCCCGAGGCAAGCCTGCCGCATGTGGTGGGTTTTCCCTTTAACATCCGGCGCAGCTTGGGGGGATGGAAGTTTTTGTTTGTCAGCACCGATTGGGTCGTGACTGATGATTTGACTGCGGCAGAAACCCGCGGTCGCTATGTATCCGAAGCACTGGCCCATTGCGGCGAATGCCACACGCCCCGCAACGCGCTTGGTGGCCTGATCCGTGACAAATGGTTGGCTGGGGCCGCCGCCCCATCAGGCAAAGGCCGTGTTCCCAACATAACCCCCGGTGCTTTGGATTGGTCAGCCGAGGACATCGTGGCCTATCTCACCACCGGGTTCACCCCTGAATACGATTCAGCCGGGGGCCACATGGTACATGTGATTGAAAACATGGCGCGCTTGCCCGAAAGTGACCGTGCCGCCATCGCAGCTTACCTTAAACGGGTCCCCGCCGTGCCAAACTGATTATTTCATCTTTGTAAAAATACTCAAAGAAGTGCCAGGCAGGCCACCACCGTTACGCGCATGGCAAAATTTTACTGTGCCAGTTTAGCCATGCGCGCGGCTCGCATTTGGGCGAAATCATCGCCCGCATGATAGGATGAGCGGGTCAACGGCGTGGCCGAGACCATCAAAAAGCCTTTGCCGTAGGCTGCCGTTTCATAAGCCTTAAACTCATCTGGCGTCACAAATCGCGCGACACTGTGGTGTTTCGGCGTTGGTTGCAGATACTGCCCGACGGTCAGAAAATCGACATCCGCTGCGCGCATATCGTCCATCACCTGGCGCACACCCATCGCTTCCTCGCCCAAACCGACCATGATGCCCGATTTGGTGAACATCGTTGGGTCCAGTTCTTTGACCCGTTGCAACAGGCGCAAACTGTGGAAATACCGCGCTCCCGGCCGCACCTCGGGGTACAGTCCCGGCACGGTTTCAAGGTTATGGTTAAACACATCAGGCCGCGCCTCGACCACCTTTTCCAAGGCTTCTGACGTGCATTTTAGGAAGTCAGGCGTCAAAACCTCAATTGTCGTGTCAGGGCTACGGTGGCGGATGGCGCGAATGGTTTGGGCAAAATGATCTGCGCCGCCATCGTCCAGATCATCGCGGTCCACGGATGTCACGACCACATGGTTCAGGCCCAATTGCTGCACTGCATGTGCCACCCTGCCCGGTTCAAACGCATCCAAAGTTTGCGGCTTGCCGGTAGCCACATTGCAAAATGTACAGCCGCGCGTACAAATCTCACCCATAATCATCATGGTGGCATGGCCTTGCCCCCAGCATTCCCCAACATTCGGGCAGCCGGCCTCTTCGCAAACAGTGACCAGTTTTTGCTCTTTCAAAATGTCGCGCGTTTTTTTGTACCCAGCCGAGGATGGTGCCTTGACCCTAATCCAATCCGGCTTTTTAGGCTGAGCATTGTCTGCGCGATGCGCTTTTTCAGGGTGGCGCTGGTCCGGCAATTTTAGATCACGCACGTTTTCTTCCCCTCACAACCATTCGTTTGTTTAGTACGCGTTTTTGTGTGATGAGACAAGCGGTGCAGCCCAAAACTGCGGTCCCCTGTGCTGCATGGCTCCATGCGCTGGCTGCAACGGTAATTCTTGGTGCGCTTCCAGAAAAACCTTGGGCGCAAGTGGCTTAGCGGTTGATGCATTTGTGCAAATTTGTTGCACGAGATAGATTGTTTAGGCGTACCCAAGTTTGTAGACATAAGGCAAGCGTTGCAGCTACAAAACGCACCAAACCTTAGGGCTTAGGCAAATGTTGGTATTCTGGGATCAAAAACTGGCCTTTTTGGCGACTCCCAAGACCGGATCGACCGCGATTGAGGCCGCACTGGAATCGCTGTCAGCGCTGGTTGTGCAACGCCCTCCTGTCCTTAAACACACCTCTGTGCAACGCTTTCACCGTTTTTTAGGTCCCTACCTTGAAGTCGCGTCGGGGCATCCCTTTGCCGTGACGGCCTTGATGCGGGAACCAAAGGATTGGCTTGGAAGTTGGTATCGCTACCGCCAGCGCGATGACGTGATTGAGGCGCAAAAAAGCACGGCCAATGTGAGTTTCGATGAGTTTGTCAGCGCTTATTGCTCCGAGGAGCCACCCGAATTTGCTGCCGTTGGATCGCAGGCCCGGTTTTTGAAATCCCGAAAAGACCGCGGTGTCGACTATTTGTTTCGATATGAAGACATTGGCGGATTTGTGACGTTTTTGGAGGATTGTTTAGGATGCGAAATCATTCTGCCTCGATTGAATGTGTCACCCGTTGCCAATCTTGATCTAAGTGTCATATCGGAGGCCAAACTGAGGGCATTTTCCGGTGATGATTTTGAATTATACAAAAGCATTTTATAAGGTTAGAGAGGCAATAATCCTTAGTGCAGCATCTGGCCTTGGACGACCGTTGCCAGATCGTTCAATGAAAAGGGCTTGGCCAAAAACACTGAATTTGGAATTTTGGCTTGGTTTTCGGTCAAACAATCCTCGGCATAACCAGACACAAAAACAACGCGCACATCTGGGCGGTCAATCAAGGCTTCACGTACCCAAGCGGGCCCATCCATCCCCGGCATGACGACATCTGTCACAAAAAGATCAATTTCGAGCGTAGGGTCTTCAAGCGTTTTCAGCGCGACTTCGGCGTTTTCCGCTTCTAGCACCGTATAGCCGCGCAAACGCAGGGCGCGTGATGCAAAGGCCCTGACGGGGGCTTCATCCTCGACCAGCAGTATCACACCTTCACCGACCTTGTTCAACGGAACGGATTCGGCTTTTGGTTTTACAGCCTTTTGGCTTTCGCGGCCTTGGTTTACTGGGAAATAAAGAGTGAAAACCGAGCCTTTGCTCATTTCACTTTCCACGAACACGAAGCCACCCGATTGCTTTACAATTCCGTAAACGGTTGAAAGCCCAAGCCCAGTACCCTTGCCGACGCTTTTTGTCGTAACAAAAGGCTCAAATATCCGTTGCAACTGGTTGGGCGCTATTCCGCAACCTTGGTCAATCACCCGTATCACAGAATACGATCCTGCTGGCACCATCACTTGGCCGTGTAGTGTGTCTTGGGCCAGAGTAACTGCCTCTGTTTCAACCCAGATCACACCACCCTCTTCCATTGCATCGCGGGCGTTTACGACAAGGTTCATCAAAACCTGTTCCAACTGTCGTTTGTCGGCGCGGATCATCCCAAGGTCGGCCCCATGAATAAGGCGCAACTTTAGCCTTTCGCCAACTAAACGGTTCAACAGGTGGGTCATATCCGACAAGACATCTTGCAGGTCAATATGCTCAGGCTTGAGGGTTTGTTTGCGGGAAAACGCGAGCAATTGACCGACAAGCCCCGCAGCCCGATTAACATTTTGATGGATCTGTACCAAATCAGCATATTCAGGGTCGGCTTGGCCATGGCGCAGCAATAATAAATCGCAATGCCCTGAAATGGCAGTTAATAAATTATTGAAATCATGTGCAATACCGCCTGCGAGCTGGCCAATTGCTTGCATTTTTTGGCTCTGCACAAATTGAGCCTCCAGTGTTTTAAGGGCGGTTGCGTCTTGCAAAACCGCAAGCACTCCGGGCCGGCCATTATCGACAATGCGCCGCAACGAAACTTGGATAAACACATCACTGCCGTCACGGCGCAGGCGCATAACCTCAGCCGCAGTCGCCACTCTTTCGGCCAAAACATCATCCATCCAATCTGCAATCGAACGGCCCAGACCTTCAAATAAGTCGTTGATTTCTGGCATGTCCAAATGCGTAAGATGGGTAAGATCGCGCGCCGCGGCGTTGACCGATCTCATACTGCCATCCGCGCGAAATTTGATCATCGCAATAGGAAGGCTTTCAAAATCGGCGACCATTTCTGTGCCAACGGGGCGTTCATCCACAGGCAAAAGATAGATTTCTCGACGTTCGCCGACGCCGTCAACCTCTGCCAAGATTGCGCGGATGGCGCCTTCTGCACCTGCGACCACAACCTCTTCACCAGAGCGTAAGATGGGCGATGTGAACACACGGTCCATCCGTTTCGGCCGCGCCCCCAACAAGCGCCGCATCGCCTCATTCGCGAAAAGCACCACTCCCGCCTTGTTGACCACCATCATGGGCAGGCTGAGCAATTCTGCCCCGCGCCCTGCCTGAGCGCGGTCTAAAAACTCTTCAAGCCGCCATAAGAATCTCCCCGGCCCAAGGCTATGAACAGAAAGCCGTGTGTGACCGCGCCGCGTGACGACATCTTCTCGTGCTGACCCAATGTTTTTGGCGCGACTTTGGAGGCGAAAGAGCACCGAGGCCGGACTGGCGAAATGATCGCCAAGCTTGGCAATCAGCGTAGCACCAACGCTGGAGGCGAACCGGGTCTGAGCAGCACCATTCATAAACAGCACATGACCGAAATCATCTGTGGTAAAACAAGGTGTTGCATCTTGACCTACAAGTGTTTGCAAGCTGCGCGCGATGTGCCTTTCATCCTTGTTAGACCAGTATATCAAGCCGCGGATCACAGCGACTAAGCTCGCAAATGTTATGCCTGCAACCGCCGCCGTGTGCTGAATTTTTTGGTCAGGCGCAAAGAGACTGACAACAAAGCACCCCAATGCAGCAGCCAGAAGCAACCATGACTTGGGGCCAAGATCCTTTGCCGTCTGTACCAGATTGCGCCGCATATCCCAAGTATTGGCCACAGCCATCTCCAACCGTTCACTGATTGTCTGACCTTAGGGTGAAACGTATTAATCAGCCCTTAATTGTCCCATCCCGGACGTTTGCATTGACGAACGCCGTCTGCCACTCTTCATCGCACGGGCTACGCTGCGCGAGCTGATCGCGGGGCTGGAAGCGCGTGCTTTTGGTGGGGCCACGCGATGATGTTATC
>Ga0209390_10001174_pt1 | contig 51673 bp, 44 predicted proteins | sample BON01_FD_187212 | JGI IMG/M metagenome (GOLD analysis project Ga0209390, IMG submission 187212) | Freshwater microbial communities from Lake Bonney liftoff mats and glacier meltwater in Antarctica - BON-01 (SPAdes) (version 2) | ecosystem: Environmental > Aquatic > Freshwater > Ice > Glacier...
GAATTCTGTTACCGATTAAACAGATCTAGAAGCAAGAAAACAATCTTTCACAACTTAATTTCTAGAATGATTATTTCACCAAAATTATATCATAACAAAATGGTATGCACTTAAATAGCGACCTCTATAAAATTTTTTTCATAATACGAATGTATACAATTTTCTTCGTATTAAAGTTTATTAGGACAGTAGTGATGGGTTTATACATTAAACCGGAAGTGCATCATGTCGCCATCTTTTACGATGTACTCTTTGCCTTCTACTCTTAGCTTTCCAGCTTCTCTGCATTTAGCTTCAGAACCTAGCTCTATATAATCATTATAAGCTATCACCTCCGCACGGATAAATCCCTTCTCAAAATCAGAGTGTATCACTCCTGCTGCCTGAGGTGCGGTAAACCCTTTTGTGATGGTCCACGCTCTTACTTCTTTCTCACCTGCTGTGAAATAGGTAGCATATTTCAATAATTTATATGCCTCTTTTATTATTCTATTTGCACCGCTTTCCTCCAGCCCCATATCCTCCAAAAACATCTTCTTATCATCCTCTTCCATCTCTATCATGTCAGACTCTATCTCAGCAGAGACAAACATTACCTGAGCATTTTCATCTTTCACAGAATCCATAAAAGCTTTCGTATGATGATTACCACTTACAACACTAGCGTCATCTACATTGCACACATAAAGTACTGGTTTGGCAGTAATTAGGTTCAGATCTTTCACAAGTTCCCACTTGGTTTCTTCCATTTCTACAGTGCGGACTGACTTGCCCTGTATCAAGGCTTCTCTGATAGTATTTGCTACATCATAGATAGCTTTCGACTCTTTATTTCCAGAGTCTGCCAGTTTTTTTACCTTAGCTATTTTAGCCTCTATAGCCTCTAGATCTTTAAACTGGAGCTCAATATCTATTATTTCCTTATCCCTTACGGGATCTATAGTCACATCTACGTGCGTAATATTGTCATCATCAAAACAACGTACCACGTGTAGTATAGCATTGGTATTTTTAATGTTTCCTAGAAATTGGTTTCCTAGACCTTCACCCTTACTAGCACCTTTTACCAGTCCAGCTATATCCACTATCTCTACTGTGGTAGGCACTATTTTTTGAGGGTTTACTAGGTCTGATATACGCTTTAGACGCTCATCTGGCACAGTAATGACACCTATGTTGGGCTCTATCGTACAAAAAGGATAGTTAGCACTCTCCGCTTTTGCACTGCTTAGGCAGTTAAATAGAGTTGATTTTCCTACGTTGGGCAAGCCAACTATTCCGCATTGTAATGCCATTATTTCTTAATTTGGCTGCAAGTTTAGTTATAATTACCCATTTCTATAGCGTCGATTTCGTATGGCTTAAAGAATGCAGGTTTATTCAGAATAAGCAAAACAACGGTTGATACTCCCAAGATGTCAACATTGAACCCAAGAGGTTTCTAGAAAAAGAGAATAGCGAATAGAATACCGGAGATAAGCTTAACAAGTTAATTCTGTAGCTACGGGATAATTGATTAATTAGTTGGATAAAAAAGGACACGTATTGTTCTTAGGTATAGCACTAGTAGAATATCGTGTTGTTTTCATAGACATATGGCAAATACGGATAATCGTAATACTGCGATTTTGTCAGCTAAATAATTAGGAACGTATTTTGAAAGGATACGACTGATGATTCGGTTAATAATAAAACTCATAGACTCTATAGCGTGGCCACTCACGGTGGTGGTAGCTATCTGGTTGGTGTTTTTTCTGAATCTGAGTTTCCAATGGAATCTAAACCACTACGGCATGCACCCCAAAGAGCTACAAGGCGTTCTAGGTATTTTTACGATGCCTTTCTTACACGGAGATTTTGACCATTTGTTTTCTAACACTGTACCTCTACTACTTTCAATGGGCTTTATCTTCATATACTTCGAAGAGCACAAAGTCAAAATACTAGTCTACAATCTGTTGCTTACAGGTGTAATACTACTAATTATAGGCGACCAAGGCACTAACCACATAGGTGCTAGTGGATTAGTATATGCATTTGTTTTCTTCCTAGTAACTCACGCTTTTTTTACTAGAAACAAAGAAATGCTCGGTGCTGCGTTTGTACTTATCTTCTTATATGGCGGACTCATCTATGGGCTATTCCCAGACTATGGTAAGCTCATAGGCAAAAACATATCGTGGGAAGGTCACCTAGCAGGAGCCTTGTCAGGGATATTCTTTGGAATGATATACCGAAAAGAAGGACCACAACAACCGATGTTCTTTGTAGAGGATGACGATGACGACGACGATGACCCAGATGCATATTGGAAACTCCCACAACAGCCAGCACATGACACCACTGTACATTATCATTATAAAGAGAAGGAGTAAGTGCATTTATTAAAATATTGACTTAAGACACCAAACCCATTTTCACGTCCGTTTGTTAAATTTACACCACGTGTTAGGATTTCAATTTTCAAAATACATACCCAAAAAGGTAGACGGCAGTAACTTTGAGAGTTTGCTAGACCTGTTTAAGCAACTATTGCTTTACACCAGCGGTGATATGGCCGAGGCTATCGACTGGATGAATGAGCTGGACAAACAGCATAACATCACCAATAGTGACTATGGCATGGGAGACTTTATCCAAGACCTAAAAAACGAAGGTTATATGGACGAGAACTCAAGCACTGGCGAATATGAGATTACATCTAAAATGGAGCAAGCCATCCGAAAAAATGCTTTGGAAGAAGTATTTGGTAAGCTAAAGAAAAGCGGAAAAGGCAATCATAAGACAAGATTTACTGGGATAGGCGACGAGAACACCGCAGATATGCGTAGCTACCAATACGGCGATAGTCTGGACCAGATAGCACTTACAGAAAGTATAAAAAATGCTCAGCTAAACCACGGGGAGAGTGGTATGATGACTACAGACGACTTAGTCATTAATGAAAAAAGCTATAAAACACAGACTAGTACTGTGCTTATGATAGACATAAGCCACAGTATGATACTCTATGGTGAAGATAGAATAACTCCTGCCAAGCGAGTAGCACTTGCACTTGCAGAATACATCAATACCCAGTTTCCTAAAGATACGCTAGACATAATTGTCTTTGGAAATGATGCATGGCAGATATCACTCAAGGATCTTCCCTACCTCAAAGTAGGTCCATACCATACCAATACAGTAGCTGGACTACAGCTTGCCCGGGAAATACTCCGCAGAAAACGAAATCCGAATAAACAAATATTTATGATAACAGACGGCAAACCAAGCTGCCTGAAAGAAGGAATAAAGTATTACAAAAACAGTTTTGGGCTGGATAAGAAAATAGTGAATAAATGCTACAACGAGGCTGCGGCTTGCCGTAGATTAGGCATACCTATCACCACTTTTATGATAGCACAAGACCCATATCTACAGCAGTTTGTAGAAGAATTTACAGAAACTAATAATGGGAAAGCATTTTATACCGGGCTAAAAGGTCTTGGAGAAATAGTATTTACTGACTACGCCAAGAATAAGAGAAAGAAGTTTTAGACTTTTGTTCACTTCTCGATACATTGCTGCTAACGCAGCAACACTCGAAATGACAAAAGAAAAACAACCTATAACTGACCAACAATACTCAGATTTACAAAATAAAAATAACAAAGGGGGCAGAACCTTTTGTCAGCTCGAGTGGCACAGCTTCAGCTGGGTTGTACCGAGAGTTAGCAAAAAGATCCAAATACACAGAACACTACAATAAATGACAAAACCAACAACACTAGGCGAACTAAAAGCCAGCGGCTATCAGCCGACTACTATACGCGAAGAACTCAAGAGCAACCTTCGTAGACGATTAGCAGCTAAGGAATCTATATTCACAGGAATCTTGGGATATGAGAATACCGTAGTTCCTGATTTTGAAAGAGCCATACTCTCTGGACACAGTATAAATTTGCTCGGACTTCGTGGACAAGCCAAAACTAAAATGGCTCGTCAGCTTACAGGTCTTTTAGACGAGTACATCCCGTACATAGCTGGTAGTGAAGTAAATGATGATCCTATAGCTCCTCTATCCTACTTCGGTAAACAACAGGTGCTAGATAATGGAGACAAGACTCCCATAGCTTGGCTGCACAGAGACGAACGATATGTAGAGAAGCTAGCTACCCCAGATGTATCTGTAGCAGATCTGATAGGTGACGTAGATCCTATAAAGGCCATTAACGAGAAACTAAGTTATAACGATGAGCGAGTAATCCATTACGGCATTATCCCAAGAGCCAATAGATGCATATTTGTAATCAACGAATTACCCGATTTACAACCAAGAATACAGGTAGCTTTATTCAATATTCTACAAGAAGGTGATATCCAGATACGTGGATTTAAGATGAGACTTGCCCTTGATATGCAATTTGTATTTACTGCTAATCCAGAGGACTATACCAATAGAGGAAGTATAGTAACTCCACTCAAGGATAGAATAGGAAGTCAGATTTTGACTCACTACCCTAAGACATTAGCCATGAGTAAGTCAATCACAGCACAAGAAGCTAAACGAGACGCAGATAAGGAGAAAGTAGTAATAATGCACGACCTCATCCCGACGCTCATAGAGCGTCTAGTGATAGAAGCTCGTACAAGTGAGTTTGTAGACGCTAAGTCTGGCGTATCTGCCAGACTAGCCATATCTGCACTAGAGAATGTATATAGCGGGGTAGAACGTCGTGTGACTATGAATGGAGATAAGAAGTCACTCGTGCGTATTAGCGACTTAGTAAGTATCATCCCAGCTATCACAGGTAAGATAGAAATGGTGTACGAGGGTGAGCAAGAAGGACCACTGAACGTGGCATATCAGCTTATAGGAAAAGCCATACGAGCAGAATTTGTACAACATTTTGAAAATCCAGAACGTTTGAAAACTAAGGATGCAGATGGTAACTCAAAAGAGAATGCTTTTAGCCGCATTACAGACTGGTTTGAGCGAGGAAAAACAATAGAGCTACCTAGTGACGCTAGTGATAAAGAATACCAACGCATACTCAATAGTATAGATGGCCTAGCTCTCTTCGTAGACGAGAATATGCAAGAAGCTAGACCACTAGAAAAACATCTATGGATGGAGTTTGTGCTGCACGGTCTAGCAGAATACTCAAAACTAAGCAAAAACCAACTAGACGAAGGTTTAGAGTTTAAAGACTTATTTGGAAGTATGTTGAACTTTGACCAATAACTATATTTAACCAATAACTGAAAGAGGCTCTCCCATTGAAATCAATGTTAGAGCCTCTTTTTTTGTATCGGTACATAATCATCAAACAAAATGACAAATAGCACAATTCAATTTTAGAATGATTTTTCAGGATATATGAGCTGTTTTTACATACTTGCAACCTAAGTGAACAATCACATTTACATACTATCTGGTTTAGGGGCAGATGATCGTGTATTCTCGAGAATTAACTTCCCAGAGAATCACACTCACCTCGCATGGATAGAAAATAAACCTAACGAGAGTTTACAAGGATATGCTGCCCGCATGGCTCAGAAAATAGAGCATCCGAATCCCATATTAATTGGACTAAGTTTTGGTGGTATAGTAGCTCAGGAAATCACAGCTGTAATTCCTATAAAAGAATTAATCCTAATTTCTACCATTCGAACTGTGAAAGAAAAGCCAAGGTATTTCAGTCTTGTAGCTAAACTAGGATTGGTGAACTATATGCCTGATTTCCTACTAGCTAAGCCAAACATATTTATTGCTTACGCATTTTCATTGACTGCCAAAAAAGATAAGGAGGTACTCCAGTCTTGCTTTGATAATACCACTACAATGCATATGAGATGGGCAATGAGCCAGATAGTAAACTGGACAGGAGTAACATCTAACACCCCAACGTTTCAGATTCACTCACGACAAGATAGAATATTTAGGAGAGGAAAAAACTTAGCAGACGCTTATATCAATGGCTGTCACTTTGCGGTGTATACTAATGCAAGTGAGTTAAATGAGATACTCAGTAATAAGCTTAATTGATGTTCACATTTCGACTCCACTCAATGTGACATCGACTACGCTATATGTGAGATCAACTCAGTTCAATATGACACTAAACCTACTCAAAATAACATTAATCCATCGCCTCTATCTTCTTCAAGACAGCATCTGCTTCAGCAGCTTTAGCATCGGAGGCAGTTCTGTTCACTGTACTTAGCTTATGCGTTTCTGATAGTAGTTTTTCATACTGCTCTTCTAGCTTCTCTTTCTCTGATTTTTTTTTGAATAATCCAAACATATACATTTAACAGATAGTAAGACTTTTAGATTTACAGATCTTTTGAAATACCATTCATTAAATAGAGAATAAAAACATGTGACTATTTCTTACGTCTGCCATGATCAAAAAGACCTTCTTGTCTTCCGCGTTTTTTCTTCCCATTCTTTTTTTCGAAGCCTTGCATATCATCTTGCATAGCCGAACAATGCTTCGGTTTACAAGATGATACTCCTGTGAGTAGAAATGCTCCTAGTGCAATCAAGAGAATAGTTTTTTTCATCTTGACAAAGTTAAGGTATTTTAAAGAGGGAATAGTATGAAACCAAAAAACCGCCAATGACTTATGCCATTGACAGTTTTTACTTCTGACTAATTGCTCTATTAGAAGAATTTTATTTAGCGTCTGCTACCAACTTTAACTCAAATTGTATAGCGTCATTTATAAGGTAATCTCCTAAGTTTTTAAAGAAATTACCGCTATTATATGTAACACCCCAAAGTGTTCTATCTATAGCAAATGATGCGGTAGCAATTAACTTACCAGCCTCTGTCTGTACAAAATATGGCACCGTAATAGCTTTGGTTACCTCCTTGATAGTAAGATTGCCTGTAAGGCTATCTTTAGAAGCACTTATTATTTCAAAAGACGCAGTTGGATATCTTTCTACTTCAAAGAAATCACCTGTTGTCAAATGACCTAAAAGCTTAGCTTTTGTTTCTTCATCTATACCTTCATCAGTAACAGTCAATTTAGTAAGATCTATCACAAAATTACCCGCAGTTAAAGCTCCGTCTGCCATAGCCAGTTTTCCCTCTTTTATAGCTACAGTACCTGAGTGAGAATCACCACTTGGCTTAGTCCCTTTCCAAGATACCGTACTTTCTTCTTGATTTACGGCATACTCTGTGTTAGACTCTGCTGCAGTTGCAGCTTCTTTAGCATCTCCGGCATCTGCAGTAGATGCACCAGAACCGCACGCCATGAAAACTATGGCAATTCCTGATAGTAATAATACTTTTTTCATTGTTCTTTTAAATTTTAGTTGTGAATTTACTTGTATCAACATGTAAACTGAAAATTAGTTTTACTTTAGGTATATTATTTGCTATCTCTACTCCATATTTTCATGTCAATTTTAAGCATACGTTTCACCAAAGCTATAGTTCTATTGCTCTTTGCAATGTACTCCCAAGCACAAATTCAAGTAGTAAATAAAAACCTAACTCCTATTTCAGGTGTACAATTATTCAACGGGTCTAAATTCCTTGGCATTTCTGATGATCAAGGGTATCTAAATGTAGACACTAGTTCTATTTTAGAGTACACGTGGACACTCACCCATAGCAGTTTCTACACTCGTAATATTTCCAAAGCTACTTTGGCCAACGGTAGTACTATAATTTTAACACGAAGCACCAGTTCTTTTGACCCTGTAGTCATTTCTAGAAAGGGCCAGAGCGGACTGTATAAAGATATTTCTACGCCTATAGACCTTATTACTAAAAATAAAATAAGCCTCTACCAACCGCAAACAGCAGCAGACTTATTGAACTTAGAAAACAAAGTATACATACAAAAAAGTCAACAAGGTGGCGGCAGTCCTATGATAAGGGGATTTGCGACGAATAGAATACTAATTGTAGTAGATGGTGTACGTATGAATACGGCTATATTTAGACAAGGAAATGTACAAAATGTAATAGCTATTGATCCGTTTACCATTGGCACTACAGAGGTTATTTTCGGACCAGCAAGTCAGTTTTATGGTAGCGATGCAATAGGAGGAGTTTTGAGTTTCGAAACTATTAATCCTACTTTTGCTGACTCTGATACTATGCAGACCAATGGCAATGTGAGCCTACGATATAGCTCTGCTAGCAATGAGCAAACTGTACATACAGATTTTTCTTTCAGTAAGAGAAAAATTGCCAGTTTTTCTAGTATCACCTTTTGCAACTTTGGGGACTTAAAAACAGGAAAGAATGGACCCGAAGTATATACAAGACCAGACTATGTGGTGTATACTGGCTCCAATGATTCTATTATTCCTAATTCAAATAAAAATCTACAGGTACTAAGTGGGTATAAGCAGTTCAATTTTTTGCAAAAATTTCGATTTAAACTTACAGATAATATAGACCTAAGTACAGGCATACACTATAGCGTAACCTCTGATGTACCTAGATACGACAGACTTATAGAGCGAGGAACTAACGATACTTTACTGAATGGAGACTGGTACTATGGACCACAAAAGTGGTTTATGAATAACTACATCTTGAGTATAAGAAAACCCGCTAAAATCTATGATAGCATCTTAGTTACAGCTGCTTTTCAGCGTTTTGAAGAAAGCAGAAACGATCGGTATATATACGATACCAAACTACGCCAAAGAGTGGAAACCGTACATGCATATAGCTTGAGTGGAGATTTCTACAAAGAGTTAAAGAACAAAGCATCTTTTAATTATGGGCTCGACTATGTTTTTAATAGGGTAGGTAGCTCAGGAATAAAACTAGACATAAATGATGGCACCTACTCACCTACTAGTACACGCTATCCTGATGGGTCTGCTTGGTCATCTGCTGGAGTATACACTAACTACATGCAGCGACTCCGCAAGTGGTACACTTTAGAGTTTGGTTTTAGATATAATGTGGTAAATACTAACGGAACCTTAGACACTACCTTTTTCGCTTATCCAGTCACTAGCTTTAATAATACCAACGATGCTTTTACTGGATCCATTGGTCATATCTTTAAATTGAAAAAAGGGTCCGTATCGCTGGTTACTTCTACAGCATTTAGGTCACCCAATATTGATGATATAGCTAAAGTATTTGATAGAAATACCGGTTTTGTAACTGTACCTAATCCATATTTAGCACCTGAATATGCCTATAATGCTGAGATTAATTTCAATTATCTCTTGCTACCTAAACTTAAGATAAGTACTTCCATTTTTTACACCTATTTAGATAATGCCATCAGTCTATCCAACAGCACGTTTAATGGGAAAGATAGCATCTTCTATGAGAATGTAAAGAGCCAGGTACAGACGTTGACTAATCAAGATTACGCTAGTGTATATGGCAGTCAGATCACGCTTAAATACTTAGTAAGTGAGCAACTGACTATCAACTCTAGCTACACACTGCTGCAAAGCAATTCTAGTAACAATGGCCCTATAAAACATATAACACCCAATTTTGGTGGCAGTAGCATAGAGTATAAAAAAGACAATTGGTTTGCTAGTATTTATTCTACTTATAATCAAGAGTTTAAAAACGTGCGATTTGCTAATAGCAGCGAGCAAGGTTCCGATTTCTTATATCCTAAAGATAAGAATGGCTTACCTTACGCACCAGCTTGGTTTACGCTCAATGCTAGAAGCAGCGTTACGCTATCAGATAAGTTTACTATAAACCTAGGTATAGAGAATATACTAAACAAAAGATACAGACCCTATGGTTCTGGTATATCTGCCGCAGGCAGAAATGTCATCTTTGGTTGCAAGGCTTTATTTTAATTTTATTCCATAAAAAAAGGGAAGCAAATTTTAGTACTTCCCTACTTATACATATATAAACTCGTTTCTACTTCTTTTTACCCGTTCTAGCAATGCTATCTCGCATATCTGTATCGGCTTCTATATTTTTCATTTTGTAGTAATCCATTATTCCTAGATTACCATTTCTAAATGCTTCTGCCATTGCTTTCGGAATTTCTGCCTCAGCTAAAATAACTGATGCTCTAGCATCTTGTGCCTTAGCTTTCATTTCTTGCTCCTCAGCTACAGCCATAGCACGTCGCTCTTCTGCTCTTGCATTAGCCACTTTAAGGTCAGCCTCTGCTTGATCCGTTTGTAGCTCAGCTCCTATGTTTTTTCCTATGTCTATATCTGCTATATCGATAGAAAGTATCTCGAATGCTGTACCTGCATCTAATCCTTTGGCCAATACCGTCTTAGATATCATATCGGGATTCTCTAGTACGGCCTTATGGCTAATAGCTGAACCAATAGTCGTTACTATACCTTCTCCTACCCTAGCCAGAATAGTCTCTTCACCGGCACCACCTACTAGCTGAGCAATATTTGCTCTTAGCGTAACTCTTGCTTTTGCGATAAGTTGTATACCATCCTTAGCTACTGCAGCTACAGGTGGAGTATTAATAACTCTTGGATTTACGGATAACTGAACTGCCTCAGCTACATCTCTGCCAGCAAGGTCTATAGCTGCTGCCATATTAAAGCCTAAAGGAATGTTTGCTTTGTCAGCTGAGATTAATGCTCTAACCACATTATTCACATTACCTCCTGCCATATAATGCGTTTCAAGGTCATTTGCAGTAATGGGAATACCTGCTTTATTAGCATTGATAAGTGCGTTTACTATCAGTGTAGGTGGCACTTTTCTTATTCTCATAAACATAAGCTGTATTATTCCTACTCGTACTCCAGAAACTATGGCTGTAACCCATAGCACCACTGGCACAAAGTATAAAAAGAGCATCAGTAAGAGGAATAATCCTCCTATTAAAATTAGTGTACTTGTCATGTTTTTAAATTCTATTTATAATTGTTAATTTATTTTTTCTACGTAAATCTTATTGTTCAGTATTTTAGTTACCACGATAGCTTCTTTAGCTACTAAAAGACCTCCTTCGGTGTGTACTTCCATTTTTTGTCCCCCAATAATGGCAGATCCTGCTGGTCTTATTGCACTTATAGTTTCTCCTGTATCGCCTACATTAATAGTTAGTTCGTGCACATTATTTGCTTTGCCTTCTATCACATCTGCTATAGCAAACCTATTCCAAATACCATTTTTAAAAGCAAGTACTATAACCGTTGCTAAAAAAATGAGTACTCCAATTAAAGTAATATTACCCGTAGTATATCCATACTCAGAGTATGTATTTACTAGGCCTACAACTATTGTAGCAGCACCTAATAGGCCTATTATAAAACCAGGAGTAAAGAAAATCTCGACAAGTATGAGTAAAATACCCAAAACTATAAGTCCTATTATTACTGTAATTGCCATCGTTTTCGAACCGCTAAGTTATACTATTATCTTATATTTATAGTCACTTTACTACAAGATTACACTCTTTACATCTCAGCGTATGCCTCTACCGGCAAACAGCTGCATATTAAATTCCTATCGCCATAGGTATTATCTACTCTGCCAACAGTAGGCCAAAATTTACTAATCACCAGATGTGCTGCTGGGTAAACTGCCTTCTCTCTAGAATAAGGCTTATCCCATTCTCCTGATATTACAGATTCAGCAGTATGCGGAGCATTTTTTAATACATTGTTTTCCTTATCTGCAACACCATTTTCTATTTCTGCTATCTCCTTGCGTATGCTCAGGAGTGCATCGCAGAACCTATCTAGTTCTGCCTTACTTTCGCTTTCTGTAGGCTCTATCATAAGTGTGCCTGGTATAGGAAAACTTACGGTAGGTGCATGAAAACCATAGTCTATCAATCGTTTAGCAATATCCTCTACTTGTATACCTGAAGTAATTTTAAGTGGACGAGGATCTACTACAATTTCGTGAGCTACTGTACCATTTTGGCCCGTATACAGCACTTCGTATCCTTCTGAAAGTCTGTGTTTCATATAGTTAGCGTTGAGTATAGCGGTAGCTGTCGCCTTTTTAAGTCCTGAGGTGCCCATCATTTTGATGTATGCGTAGCTTATAAGCAATATACTGGCACTGCCAAACGGTGCTGCACTTACCGCTTTCATCGCTTTATCTGTACTTACTCCATCTACCACGGAGTGCCCTGGCAGATATGGGCTTAAGTGCTCTGCTACACCAATTGGTCCCATTCCTGGCCCACCACCACCGTGTGGTATACAAAATGTTTTGTGCAAGTTTAAATGACAAACATCTGCACCTATATTAGCAGGATTGGTATACCCCACCTGTGCATTCATATTAGCTCCATCCATATACACTTGACCACCAAACTGATGTATAATAGAGGTTATCTCCTTTATAGTTTCTTCGTATACACCTGTAGTACTAGGATATGTAACCATCACAGCAGCAAGATTCTCCTTGTGAGCCTCTGCCTTTGCTCGCAAATCGTTTAGATCTATATAGCCATTGGTATGACATTTCACTACTACTACCTTCATTCCGGCCATTACTGCACTTGCGGGATTAGTACCGTGTGCCGATTCAGGTATGATAACAATATCACGATGAGCTTGGTTAGTGTCCATAAAGTATTGACGTATAGTCATTAAACCTGCATACTCTCCCTGTGCTCCTGCATTAGGTTGTAAGCTTACACGGTGAAACCCTGTAATTTCTGATAAATCTCTTTCTAGCTCATGCAGCATTTGAGTATACCCTTCTAGCTGGTGCTTTGGAGCAAACGGATGTATGTTGCCAAACGATTCCCAAGTGACTGGTATCATTTCAGAGGTTGCATTTAGCTTCATAGTACAGCTACCTAGTGCTATCATAGAGTGAGCAAGAGATAGGTCTTTGTTCTCTAAAGATTTTAAGTACCTTAGCATTTCATGCTCTGTATGGTATGTATTAAATACAGGATGCTCTAGATAAGGCGTATCTCTATTTAATTCTAAATCCCACATTTGTGATGTGTTTTCTTTAAAAGAAGCTTCTTTACCTACGGCCTCTGCAAATAGTCTTACTAACTGCATAACACCTTCTAGCTCAGTAGTCTCATCTAAACTAATACAAACTAAATCTGCTGTATATCTAATATTGATGTGTTCCGCCTCTAGGATAGCCTTCAGCTTTTTCTGTAATGCCTCTGATAATGAAACTGCTAATGTATCAAATGCACTATTATTCTTCAACTCATAACCCAGAGCTGTAAGATTATTGGCTAAGATACTTGTAAGTTGGTTTACTTTTTCTGCGATAGATTTTAATCTTATTGGGCCATGGTAAGCCGCGTACATACCAGCCATTATAGCAAGTAATGCTTGTGCAGTGCATATATTACTTGTTGCTTTATCTCTTTTTATATGTTGCTCTCTTGTTTGCAGAGCCATTCTAAGAGCATACTTCCCATTCGCATCTTGAGATACTCCTATTATCCTACCCGGTAGTCTTCTTTTGTGCTCATCTTTGGTTGCAAAATATGCTGCGTGTGGACCACCATTACCCATGGGTATACCAAAACGCTGTGTACTACCTATCACTACTTCTGCACCCCATTCCCCGGGAGCTTTAAGTAAAGTTAATGCTAGTATATCTGCAGCTACAATAGTTTTTACGCCTTTCTCTAGAGCCTTTGCTGTACGAGTAGCATAGTCTTCTACAGATCCTTCTCCGTTTGGGTATTGTACAAAAAGAGCAAAGTACTCCTCGTCTAAATCCACGGCATTAGCATCACCCACTATTACCTCTATTCCAAGAGGTTCAGCTCTAGTTTGTATTACATCTATCGTTTGAGGAAATGCTTTATCTGAGATGAAAATTTTGTTACCCGTATTTTTGCTCTTTGCAGAATATAACATAGCCATAGCCTCTGCTGCTGCTGTAGCCTCATCTAATAAAGAAGCATTTGCTATGTCCATACCAGTAAGATCACAAATCATAGTCTGAAAGTTAAGCAAAGCTTCCAATCTACCTTGAGCTATCTCAGCCTGATAAGGAGTGTACTGAGTATACCATCCTGGATTTTCTAAGATATTGCGTAAGATTACCTTTGGAGTATGAGTGCCGTAGTAGCCCATACCAATGTAACTTTTAGCAACTATATTTTTATTTCCAATCTCTTTCAACTTTTCTAAAAGCTGCACTTCGGTGAGAGCTTCGTCTAAATTGAGCTCCTTTTCTAAGCGGATCTCATCTGGGATGGTCTGAGAGATAAGTTGCTCTATGCTATTGTAACCAAGCATTTGAAGCATCTCCTGCTGTTCTGTAGTAGATAGGCTATTGTGGCGATCAGAAAAAAGTTCTTTATACATTATATAATATTAAAAAGTGATGCGAATTTATATTTTACCTTCTGCTAAAACTTCTTTGTTAAATTTAAGTTTGCAAAAATGACAATTTAGAATGGTCGTACATAAATTTTAAGAGGTAAATATCTATCTAAAAGTTAACTATAAATGGCACTAAAACTAAGAAGTGTCCACATTTACCTACTTAAAACAGTCCCCGATATACTGGCAACTAGCTTACAATCAAATGATTGAAAACGCATTTACCTAGAACAAAGAGCCAATTTATAATTTGGTGATAATTTTACTATTTTTGCTATAGAGTACTTTTTAATTTTGAATCCAATGAGAAAATATTTCTTACTCTTACTTGTAGCAACTATATCCAGTTCCTGTTTTGCACAACAGCATTCAAAACAAAGACCTTTTTGGACTGCTGAGATACTACTTTCTTCCAGCACTTTTTTGAGTGATTTGGGCGGCAAAAACTTCTACGGATCTAATGATATGAGAGATATAGACTTTAAAAATACGAGATATGCATTGGGTACGGGCATTTCGTATAATTATGCTAGAGGTTTTAGCTTCGGATTAAATGCATTTTACACACGTTTGTCTGCGGATGATGGAGAAACTACTTGGGACCGCAGTTACAGAAACTTGCACGTCCGTACAGACCTTATAGAAGCTGCTTTTAAACTAGAGTACACAGTTCCTCAAAATAGTGGGTTACTACGCGGTTTCTATATCAATGCAGGAAGTGGCATAGCATTTTTTACGCCAAAGGCAGAAGTAAATGGTATTTGGTACGACCTAAGAAGCCTTGGAACTGAAGGCCAACTTGTAGACCCTTTTCAAATTCCATATCCTAAGTTTTCTCTAATTATTCCTTTTGGTGTTGGGAAAAAATTCTACTTACCGAATGGCACAACATTAGGGATAGGACTATCCATGAGAAAATCATTTACAGACTACTTAGATGATGTTTCGGGCTCATATTTCGATAATGATTTAATACGTGCAAAGTCAGGTGGTATAGCGGCCTACCTCGCAGACCCATCAGAAGGTGAAGGAGGCGTGGGCACTACAGGTGGAATAAGAGGAAATCCTAAAAATAATGACAATTACTTCTTAACTGGATTTAAAATAGAAATACCTTTGGGCATGAGCAGAGGCGGCAACTTTAATACAAGTTGTTCTTTTGGTGGCTCCTGGATTAACAAAAACGGATCTCTTCCTAAAATACGTAAAGGTGGCAAAACAAGCAAAATTAAACTTTTTAAATAGCTCTAAATAAGTCTCTTATACATTATACGCAATCAAGAACATATCTAAAATATGGAAGAAGTAGTATCTGACATACCCTTAATAACCAATGACGCTGTTGTCTTCGGATTATTGATTTTATTTCTTGCACTTATTTTTAAGTCTAGCGAAATTCCCAGACTTAGTAAGTTTTATAAAGTAATACCAGCTCTGTTATTATGCTATTTCATACCCTCTATTTTTAGTACTATCGGAATTATCTCTCCTATGTGGATAGATATGGACGCAGCCATAAAAGCTATAGCTAGTAACGGATATGATGTTACGGGATTAGATACTTTTAAGACATTTAAAAATTTCGTACTTAAAAACCAAATAAATTCTGACATCCTAGATCCTTTTATAGGCAAGTCTAAATTGTATTTTGTAGCCTCTAGATATCTACTTCCTGCTAGTTTAGTGTTACTTACACTAAGTATAAATTTACGTGAAGTATTCAACTTGGGTTACAAAGCACTCCTTATGTTTATCACTGGTACTATCGGTGTAATAATAGGTGGACCAATAGCTATCCTTCTATTCTCTTGTATAGCACCAGAGGTGGTAGGAGGAGTCACGCCAAATGAAGTATGGCGTGGCATGACAACGATAGCTGGCAGCTGGATTGGTGGAGGGGCTAACCAAGCAGCTATGTTTGAAATATTTAAAGATGGAGAAAAGAATTTAATTTCTGGCAGTATGTATTCTATGATGATTACGGTAGATATTATAGTAGCAGAAGTATGGATGTTCTTCTTGTTACTTGGTGTGGCCAAATCGGAAAAGATAGATATATTTTTCAAAGCTGATTCTTCTGCTGTAAACAAACTAAAAAATCAAATGCAAGATTTTAGCCAAAAAATAGCACGTATACCAAGCTTTACAGATATTATGGTCATTCTTGGCCTTGCCCTTGGGTCTACTGGCATAGCACATCTATGTGCTGATATTTTAGCTCCTTGGATAAAAGAGAACTCACCCTTTCTTGCAGAGACTTTTAGCCTTGGCTCTGGTTTCTTTTGGTTAATCGTAATCGCAACTACATTGGGCATTGTGTTTAGTTTCACTAAACTCCGAAACTATGAAGGTGCAGGAGCCTCAAAAATCGGCGGTGTATTTATATATATATTGGTAGCTACTATAGGTATGAAAATGAATGTGATGGCTATTTTCGATAATCCTGCCATATTTTTAGTAGGTGTAATTTGGATGCTTGTACATATAGTGCTACTGGTAATAGTGGCCAAAATCATACGAGCTCCTTTCTTTTATTTAGCAGTAGGTAGCAAAGCAAATATAGGTGGAGCGGCATCTGCCCCGGTTGTAGCTGCCGCATTTCATCCATCGCTGGCACCTGTGGGTGTTCTCTTAGCAGTATTGGGATACGCACTAGGCACATATGGAGCACTTATTTGTGGCTACTTAATGCAAATGGTAGCACCCATTTAATTATCAACCCAAGTTCGAATCTATTTTAGGCCCTACACGTTAGTAAATCTTTATTTTTGATTGGCAAAGACAAGTACTTAGCAAGCTATTTTTAAGGATAATTTACTATTTAGACGTAAAAAAGACCTCTGTTTATTTTATAATCAATAATTGTGTGTTGGTCAAATATTGGTATAGCAGGCTGTATCTATACAGATAGGCAAGACCTATTGAATGATATAATAATCTGTACTTCTAAATATACGTTGAGCTTAGATTATAAAAAAAAACGTATATTTATGGCCTGAAAATAAAAGTTTTAATTTACGATGCCTCAAATCAGGTAAAACTGTGAGCTATGGCTAATCGAACGAGAGTTTCAGGAGAAGAAGAAGAAATAGAGAGTAGTTCTTTAAAGGTTAGTAATGACAACTAGCCTGCTTTGAGCTTTGGCCTAAAAGGTTCAATCTCCCATTGGAGAAAAAAAGACTTTTAGAAACTCTAAGATGAATAGGTAGATAAATTATTTAAAAAATAAAATTTTAAGACACTATGCAACCTTTTTGTAAAAAAGCAGACTAAAATACAAAGTTATGGCAACCACAGCAAAAACAAGAACCCATTCTGGTATATCACCATATACTGGCACGTGGGACAAAGCAGCAGTTATTCATTTGCTTAAAAGAGTACATTTTGGAGTTAAACAATCTGATGTAGATTACTTTCTCACAAAATCTATGAGTCAGGCAATAGACGAGATACTTACAATAGATCATACTGACCCGTCTCCTCCTATCAATAATTATAACGACAATAATCCAGACCCAAATATTGCCGCTGGCCAAACTTGGGTAAATGATTATAATGGTCAATTGAACGGAGTTAGGATGGGCTCTTTCAAAATGTGGTGGACTGGACAAATCATTAATCAAGACCGTACTATTAGAGAAAAGCTAGTCCTCTTCTGGCACAATCATTTTTCTACACAAACAGATGTATATAATTGGGCCAACTTTGCTTACACACATACTAAACTGCTCAGAAATAACTGTGATAAGAACTTTAAATCTCTTACAAAGAGTGTTACTTTAGATCCTGCTATGCTGGTATTTTTAAATGGTGAGAGAAATACTAATACTGCTCCGGACGAGAATTACTCAAGAGAACTGCAAGAGCTTTTTACATTAGGAAAAGGACCCGGTTCTCAATATGTAGAGGCTGACGTCAGAGAAGGAGCTAAAGTACTTACAGGATGGAGATTAAATAAAACTACAGGAGATGTATATTTTCAAGATAACCGACACGACACTACGGATAAAACCTTTTCTAGTTTCTATAATGATACTACTATAACTGGACAATCAGGTGCAAATGGAGCTAATGAAGTAGATGAATTACTCGACATGATATTTGCACAACAAGAAGTCGCTAAACACCTAGTCAGAAAAATTTACAGATGGTTTGTATATTATGATATAGATGAGGCTACTGAGACGGATTTAATTGCCCCTCTAGCTGATATCTTTAGAAACAATAACTATGAAATAAAACCAATGCTCACGGCATTGTTCAAAAGTGAACATTTCTTTGACACGGCCAATAGAGCTGCATTACTTAAAAATCCAATTGATTTCATGCACGGCATGGCCCGTACTTTCGATATCCCTTTTCCTCCAGCTACAGATTACGTAAATCAATACCGAGCGTGGTACTATATTTCTTATTATGCAACTATACAGCAGCAGAACTTAGGTGACCCACCCAGTGTAGCAGGATGGCCAGCATATTATCAGATACCCCAATTTCACGAGCTTTGGATAAACAGTGATACTCTACCTAAACGTAGTATTATTTCAGATGTATTAGCTACAAGAGGTATCGGCGTAGATACATACAAAATTGTAATAGATCACGTAGCATTTGCAAAGCATTTTGACAATCCAAGTAATGTAAATTTACTGATAGATGATATACTGCAACTAGTTCATACAATAGATGTGGAACAAGCTCAAAAAGACTATATGAAATCCATTTTACTCTCAGGGCAGTTGAGCGATAGTTATTGGGCCGATGCTTGGAATGATCACATTGCTAATCCAAACGACAGTGCCAAGAAGAACATACTTGCGACAAGACTCTCAGCTTTTATTAAGTATATAATGAACCTTAGCGAATACCAACTTTCATAAAACATAGACACCATGAAAAGAAGAGATTTTTTAAAAAGAGTAGCTCCGATGTCCTTATTGCCTTTCGCTATAAATGGACAGCCTGTAAGAGCGTATGGAAAGTTGCTTGGTGCTGAAGCAGAAGCATTTACCCAAACAGATAAAATATTAGTATTGGTAAGATTAAATGGGGGAAATGATGGTTTGAACACCCTTATACCGCTTGACCAATACACCAATCTTACAGCTGCACGACCAGATGTAATTATTCCAGAGAATAAAGTGCTACCACTAGCGGGTATATCTGGTACAGGAATTCATCCAGCTATGGAAAAAATGAAAAACATGTACGATGAAGGCAAAATGCATATTTTACAATCTGTAGGTTACCCAAATCAAAATTACAGTCACTTTAGATCTACAGATATATGGATGACAGGTGCAGATTCTGATGAAATATTAGAAAGTGGATGGATGGGAAGATACTTGGCAGAGGAATGGCCAAATTATCCCAATGGTTTTCCAAATGAAGATATGGAAGATCCGCTTGCTATACAAATAGGTTCTGTAGTATCGCAGGTATGCCAAGGACCCTCTGTAAATATGGGATTTGCTATATCTAACCCTACTAACTACTACCAATTACTAACCGGCGACTATCCAGATGCACCTGCAGGGTGGGCGGGAAAAGAATTAGACTATGTGCGAACAGTTGCTCGTCAAACAAATGAGTATTCTGTAAAAATAAAGGCTGCTGCAGAAAGTGCCACAAACCTTTCTACGCTATACCCAGATGGAAACAGCTTAGCAAGCCAACTTAAAATAGTCGCTCAGCTAATAGCTGGCGGACTAAAAACAAGAGTGTATATAGTACAGCAAGGAGGATATGATACACATGCTAACCAAGTAGACCCTGTAGATAGCAATGAGACTGGTTACCACGCATTCTTACTCCAATCACTTTCTGAAGCCATCAACGCTTTTCAAGACGACATAGAAAAACTAAAAGTAGATGAGCGTGTCCTTGGGATGACTTTTAGTGAATTTGGCCGTAGAATAATAAGTAATGCGAGTACAGGGACCGATCACGGTAGCTCTGCTCCATTGTTTATGTTTGGATCCAAGGTAAAGTCTGGAATGACCGGAGTAAACCCAACAATACCAGCAAGCGTATCTGCAAATGATAATCTAGAAATGCAGACTGATTTCAGATCAATATACAGTACTATTTTACAAGATTGGTTCTGTTTAGACCAAGCTTCTTCCGACAATGTTTTACTTCAAAACTTTGAAAAAATGGACTTATTACAAGCTGGATGTGATACTACATCTGTACAGCGAGATAAAAATCAAAGAGCTGGAGATGCCTATGTTACTAACTATCCAAATCCATTTGGAGTGAGTACCACTATCAAGTATTTTTCTGGAGGAGGTTTAATCAATATCACTATTGTAGACACCCAAGGAAGGATTATATCATCCCTAGTAAACTCTGAAATACCAAGAGGTACGCACGAGGTTGTATTTGATGCAGCACAACTGCCATCTGGAACATACTATTGCCAATACCAAAACGGACAAATAGCTCAAACACGCAGCTTGCTTAAGGTAAGGTAGTTTCTTTTATTAGCTTATCCCTAAGTTTAAGAGTACACCAGAGGTGTTTTGAAAGTAATTTTGGGTAAGTCCTAAAGACATCCCCATTTGTGTAGTGAAATTCACTTCATTACCTATGCTCAGACTCAATGCTGGTTCTAAATAACCTTGCTTAAAGTTCTTTGATTCCTGATTCTCATCTAGAGCAGATAGACGACTGCCCGTAAATCTCATAATTAAGGAAACCTCAGTATGTGTTTGCTTATTAGAATTGATAGTATATTTAGGCTGAATGTATAGTTTAAAATAGTCTGACACTTCTTCTGGATCTTGTAACAGGATAGGTCCCGCTCCGACTGTAAGCTCACTTGCACGTTTGTAATACCCACCTATAAAATTGACGTCTAACCCTCTAGTACCAACAAAAAATTAATTGCCAATTCCCACCCCTTGTGTATAAAATGCACTTCCGGTGATACCTAAATTTATATGGTCTGAAAAGGCATATCCTAGTTGTAAGTTAAAAGATCTTCCGCCTTATCTAAGTCCTTCTTGTTAATTATTGAAAACCATAGGAGCACTAGGGATCTATACCGGAGCACAATTAGCAAGCAATACAGTACATAGTAATGCAGCTATGAGTCCTTTCTTCTTACAGCTTGTATACTAAAAGATTTTTTTGGAACGAAATATGCTAAAATAAAAGTTATTTAAAACGGACTAATAAAATCACTGAATTTTTTTGCTTCCAGATCTTTAACTGACAGCGTTGGATCATCAAACCCCCAATCTATGCCCAATGATGGAGAGTTCCATAATATTCCTCCTTCTGCTTCTTTATGATAATAGTTTGTACACTTATAACAGAAAATCGTATTATCTTCAAGGGTTAGAAAGCCATGAGCGAACCCAGGCGGAACATAAAATATCTTTTTATTGTTAGCGGACAACTCAATGGCTAAGTGTTGTCCATAAGTCTCAGACTCTTTTCTTATATCTACCGCCACATCTAATACTGCTCCTTGCAGCACACTTACCAACTTCCCTTGTGCATATGGGTTTCTCTGAAAATGCAACCCTCTTAAAATTCCTTTACTACTAAGTGACTGATTATCTTGTACAAATACTTCACTTACGCCTGCATCTTTCAAAAGATCCTCTCTATAACTTTCGAAAAAATGACCTCTATCATCACCAAAAACCGTAGGTGTTATTATAAGTAAATCTGCTATGTGTGTTCTCTCTATTTTCAAACTGTTTTACAATGGTAAATAATTTGGTTAAAATGTGAAAAATTTGTTTGTCTGTATTTGCTAAGAGTTGAGTCAAAATAAACGAAATTTGACCTCTAATACAAAAAGCCTATGAACACAGATGCACCATATTTAGATTCCCTCAATCCCGAGCAAAAAGCTGCGGTTTTGCAAACAGAGGGCCCAGTAATGATTATAGCAGGTGCAGGTTCAGGAAAAACAAGAGTATTGACCTACCGTATTGCTCATCTTATCGCATCTGGAGTAGATGCATTTAATATACTGTCTCTTACCTTCACTAACAAGGCAGCCAAAGAAATGCGTAATCGGATAGAAAAAGTAGCAGGTGCAGAGGCTCGTAATATATGGATGGGAACTTTTCACTCCGTATTTGCCAAGATTCTTCGTATAGAAGCCAATAGAATAGGATATCAAAGCAATTTTACGATTTACGATTCTGACGACAGTAAAAGTCTTATCAAAGCTATAGTAAAAGAGATGAACCTTGATGACAAAATTTATAAACCTAACTACGTTCTTAGTCGCATAAGCAACGCTAAAAACAATCTGATACAGGCACACATATATAAAAAAAATACTGAACTAGTAGCCTATGATGAGACCACAGGAAGAGGCAAAATTTTTGAAATCTATCAGGAGTATGCTAACAGGTGTTTCAAGGCAAGTGCCATGGATTTTGATGACTTGCTACTAAACACCTTTAAACTCCTAAATAACTTTCCTGATGTACTCAATAAGTATCAACACAAGTTTAAGTACGTGATGGTAGATGAGTATCAAGATACTAACCACTGCCAGTATATGATAGTAAAAAAGCTAGCGAGTGTCTTTGAAAATATTTGTGTAGTGGGTGATGATGCCCAGAGTATATACTCCTTTAGAGGAGCTACTATTCGCAACATACTAAACTTTAAAATTGATTACCCCGATCTTAAAGTCTTTAAGTTAGAACAGAATTACCGCTCTTCTGAAACTATCGTGAATGCGGCAAACAGTGTAATAGCTAAAAATAAAGATCAGCTAGAAAAAAAGGTATGGACCGCAAATGATTCTGGCGAAAAAATAAAAGTACTGCGAGCTGTTACAGATAATGAGGAAGGTAAACTGGTAGCACAAGATATTTTTGAGACCAAGATGACAGCACAAAAAATGAATAGCGATTTCGCTATTTTATATCGTACTAATTCTCAGTCTAGAAGTATGGAGGAGGCACTTCGAAAGCTGAATATACCATATAGAATATACGGAGGTCTTAGTTTTTACCAACGTAAAGAGATAAAAGACCTCATAGCATACTTACGCCTAGTTATAAACCCAAGCGATGAACAGGCACTGAAACGTATAATCAATTACCCTGCAAGGGGAATAGGCAATACCACTATGCAGAGAGTGGCAGTACTAGCAAGCGAAACAGAACAAAGCCATTGGGAGATTATCTCTAATGCACATCAGTATCCTGAACTAAAAGCCGCTATCTCCAAGTTTAAGGACTTCGTGAATATGATAAAAAGCTTTGCGATATTAGTCCCAACTCAAAATGCCTATGACGTAGCTATGCATGTTTCACGGTCCGTAAAGCTTCTGAAAGTGCTGAATGAAGATAAGACTGTAGAAGGAATAAGCAAATATGAGAATATGGTCGAATTACTTAATGGTATCAAAGAATTTGCAGAAGATGATACCAATGAGAGTGAAAAAGACCTTGGAAGCTATTTACAAGATATAGCCCTACTGACAGACGCAGATAGAATGGATGAGGATAATGATCACGTTTCTCTGATGACTATTCACCAGTCTAAGGGGCTAGAGTACAAAAAAGTCTATGTAACAGGATTAGAAGAAAATCTATTCCCATCTCAGATGTCTCTCGGGTCTAGATCTGATCTAGAAGAAGAAAGACGCCTGTTCTATGTGGCTATTACTAGAGCAGAAGAAGATTTAGTGCTATCATTTGCTACATCAAGATTTAGATTTGGCACATTACTACCCTGCGAGCCTAGTAGGTTTATAGATGAAATAGACCCAGAATTTTTGCAACTGGAACGTCGTTCAACTTTAACAAGTACTGCACAAAGCATTGGCAACACAGATAGAAAAAGCAGTGATATGAATCCGCCTAGTGGACTACGAAAGACTATAGCCAAACAGAATCAGCCAAAGATGATTCGACCTCCTGCTACCAGTAACTTTGAAGCTGAATCAATGCTCGATATAGCGGAAGGCATGCAAGTAGAGCATCAAAGATTTGGGAATGGCACCGTTACCAAACTAGAAGGTAACACTGCTCCTGAAAAAGCAACTATAAATTTTACAGATTTCGGAGAAAAGACCTTGGTATTAAAATTTGCCAAACTTAGAAAAGTCTAAGATCAAAAAATAGTACACTACCAATACATTTAGCTCAGTAACCGTGCACTATTTTTTTTATATTTGTAACGAAACTTAGAACCCATGATAAATAAAATAAAACGTGTAGCACTTTCTAATACTCCACGTTGGGTGGTGCTCATTTTAGACCTACTGCTTTCCGTTTTCTCATTATGCCTTGCTTATCTTGTTACAGAAGATTCCCTTTTTGGAAATCTAGATCTAGGTAGCTACTTATATCTGTTTGTTATCGTAATTATTTTCAGACTCATAGCCTTTGTGGCTACCAAATCTTATACAGGAATAATAAAATATACAAGCACACAAGACGCAGTTCGTATTTTCTTTGCTGTGGCAATTAGTACCATTGCTATTCTCCTTGCCGAAGGAACTTCATTTACATATACAGGCATACACTTTATTAAGCCCGAAATTATTATAATTGATGCATTTATACTGATATTCTTTCTTTCTGCTTTCAGAATCGCATTTAAACTGCTATACAATCAGTATGCTCCTTTTAATGTGAGTATTTCTACCAAAGAACTTATAATATACGGTGCTGGGGAGGCTGGTATTATGGTTAAGAGATCTTTTGAGCAGAACTCAAGATACGGCAGAAAAGTAATCGCGTTTATTGACGATAATCCGAAATTACAAGGTAAATCTGCAGAAGGAGTAAAGATATATCCCTCTAACGTAGATTTCGATAACCTTATAACCGACCGTAATAATGTGTTGGTAATTGTAGCAATTAATAACATATCTACTTTTCGCAAAAAAAGAATTATAGAGAACTGTCTTAAATATAATATAGAAGTAAAAACTATACCCCCCGTGAGTAAATGGATAGACGGAGAGTTTAACCTTCAAAGTATAAAACCTGTGAGAATAGAGGATTTGCTAGATCGTGACCCCATTACACTAAGCAAAAAAACGATAAGTCAAGACCTGAAGGGCAAAGTGATATTGATTACAGGAGCTGCAGGTTCTATAGGTAGTGAAATAGTAAGACAGTGTTTATCTTTTGAACCAAAAAAAATTATTTTAATAGATCAAGGTGAAACACCTCTCTATGAAATGCAAAATGAGCTAAATGGTGAAGATACTATTGAAATAATAGTGGCAGATGTATGCAATACAACTAGAATGGAACGAGTATTCAACCACTTCAGACCTTCATACGTTTTTCATGCTGCAGCATACAAGCATGTTCCTCTAATGGAGGATAATCCATACGAGGCAATTAATACAAATGTATTTGGAACACAAAACTTGGCTACTCTATCGACTAAATACGGAGTTAAAAAATTTGTATTTGTAAGTACTGATAAGGCAGTAAACCCAACCAATATAATGGGGGCCTCTAAGCGAATAGCTGAAATATATATCCAATCCTTAAACGCCAAACTAAGCATAGAGTCAGACAACCATACCAAGTTCGTAACCACACGTTTCGGCAATGTACTAGGCAGCAATGGTTCTGTGATACCACTCTTCAAAAAACAAATAGAAGCAGGCGGACCAGTTACTGTAACACATCCTGAAATCACACGTTTCTTTATGACCATACCTGAAGCATGTCAACTCGTATTGGAAGCAGGTGTAATGGGTAAAGGTGGAGAGATCTATGTTTTTGATATGGGAGAGTCTGTTAAAATAGTGGATTTAGCTCGCAAAATGATCAAGCTTTCTGGTTTTGAAGAGGGCAAAGACATTAAAATTAAATTTACAGGACTCCGTCCTGGCGAAAAATTAAAAGAAGAACTCCTTAGCGATCAAGAAAACACTATAGGTACGTACAATCCTAAAATAATGGTTGCTAAAATGCCTGATTATAACTATCTCGCCGCAAATGAGCTTATCTCTAATTTATATAGAGATAAAGATATTCTCAAAAATAAAATGCTTGTAACGATAATGAAACAAATAGTTCCCGAGTATATAAGTAACAACTCGGTGTACGAGGACCTAGATAAAAAGTTTATAGATTCTTAATCTAAAGATGTAGGCCACTCAGCTTGCATCTTTTTTTGATACGCTTGTAGCATATCTCCTATTTGCATAAGTTCAGCAGGAGCTTTATTCCCTTCATAGCGAATACCTATAGTGTCCGTAGGATGAATAGAGAATCTAATTATAGTACTGGGCAAATCGGAATAACCTGTGAGGTACTCACTATCAAAATTTCCCCAATCAGCCTTAGCACACAAATCTTGTAGAGCATTATACTCCATATCAGACATCACTTGATTAGCTAATCCTTCGTGTTCTGTAAATCGCTTAGCATTCAGTTTAGCTTCTTGCTTACTTACCTCTAGCATATAGATAGGACAACTACCAAAACACGCTGTCTTTTCAATGCTTAGATAAAAAGTCTTTTGTTGCTTCTGAGAAGACTTATCTCTTTGGGCACAGCCCACAAAAAACGCTGCACAAAGCAGCGTTATTATTATTTTATTTTTCATTTGAGTTTATCTTAAATCAATTACTATAACCCCAGGCTTATCCTTTGTATTAAACTTAAAGTAGCTATCATTTATAGCAACATTAGCATCTAGCTCGTTAATAGCGTATGTGGTCTCTAGGCCATTTTTACTAAAAACTACCATTTCTTTTACCTTATTAGCTAGTTTATCTATACCTAGCTTTACTTTAAAATACCCTTTACTCTTATCTGTAGGAGTTAACTCTACTATATCTAGGGTTTTAGTACCCACCACTTTTTGCCCTCCGTAATTGTGAATAAATCCTTTCTCATAAATAGTAAAAATCTCAGAAGGGTTTATATCCATTGATTTGGCATCAAACTTAGAAACCTGTACTTCATTCGCACCTTCAATGTAAGTCCAGATGGTTTTGCCATCGCAGTAAATCTCTTGACCAGACATATTGACTCTAAATTTCTTACCTTTTTGGTACAGCTGACCAGTTTGCTTTACTTTGGTACTAGACTTCGTATTGAAGATAGTTATTGTAAAAGAAGCCTTCACTGACTTATAGGTTTTATAAGTCTTACTCAGTTGATCCAAAATTTCGCTGCTTTTATTATCCTTAGTTTCTGAAACAGAATTAAAAGGGTTAGCAATCACCAAGCTTAAAATAGACAGGAGTATAAATATTTTTTTCATGTTGTTCTAATTTTCTAATGCAAGTTATTCAAGAACTGTTCCAAAGCATATTCGTCTGGCAATAAAACTCTTCTCGCTTTACTTCCCTCAAAAGGGCCTACAATATTAGATGCTTCTAACTGATCTATCAAGCGACCTGCTCTATTATAACCAACTTTTAGTTTTCTTTGGATTAAACTCGTGCTGCCTGACTGATGCTGTACTATTATTCTAGCAGCATCTTCAAAGAGAGCATCCCTATCATTTGGATCAAAATCTGAGGCTTCAGAATCACTTTCTTCCCTTACTTCTGGGAGAATATAAGCATCTGGATAACCTCTTTGGTTGCCAATAAAGGCTGTGATAGTGTCTACTTCTGGTGTATCTACAAATGGACATTGCAAACGCACCATCTCACTTCCCGTAGAGTATAGCAAGTCACCTTTACCTATCAATTGGTCTGCCCCATTACCATCTAATATAGTTCTACTATCTATCTTACTACTCACTCTAAATGCTATACGTGCAGGAAAATTAGCCTTAATAGTACCTGTAATTATATTGACAGATGGACGTTGTGTAGCCAGTATCAAGTGTATCCCAATAGCACGTGCTAATTGTGCGAGCCTTCCGATAGGATGCTCTACCTCCTTGCCTGCAGTCATGATAAGATCTGCCACCTCATCTATTATCACTACTATGTATGGCAAATATCTATGTCCTTCTTCCGGGTTTAGTTTACGTTGTTTAAACTTTTCATTGTACTCCTTTATATTCCTCACTAATGCGGCCTGCAGAAGGTTGTATCGTTCGTCCATCTCTACACATAGTGAGTTTAGTGTCGTAATCACTTGTTTGTTATCTGTGATTATTGCATCTCCATCACCAGGTAGTTTAGCCAGATAGTGTCTCTCTATTGTTTGAAACAAAGTAAGCTCTACCTTCTTTGGATCTATCATCACAAACTTAAGTTCTGCAGGGTGTTTCCTGTAGAGAAGAGATACTATGATAGCATTAAGACCTACAGATTTACCCTGACCCGTAGCACCCGCCATAAGCAAGTGAGGCATTTTTGCTAAGTCTGCTACGAACACTTCGTTAGATATAGTCTTGCCTAAGCACACCGGCAATGCGGCTTTAGAGTTTCTGTACTTCGCACTGTTTATCACAGAGTACATACTCACTATCTCTGGTTTCTTATTGGGCACCTCTATACCTATGGTTCCTTTACCGGGTATTGGTGCTATTATTCTAATGCCTAAAGCAGCGAGACTTAGAGCAATATCGTCTTCTAGGTTCTTTATTTTTGAAATCCTTACCCCTTTTTCTGGCACTATCTCAAAGAGTGTTACGGTAGGACCAATGGTAGCTTTAATTTGAGCTATCCCTATTTTATAGTTATTCAGAGTCTCAACAATCATGTTCTTACTCTTCTCTAAATCCTCCTTGGTTACTTCTGTCTTTTCTCCTTCTCCATATTGTTTCAAGAAATCAACCTCAGGAAACTGATAATCTCTTAAATCTAAACGAGGGTCGTAAGGCTCATCAATACCGTAATGCTCTCTTTGTATCGAAGCATCTACTTTTTCCTCAGCTACTACTTTCTCTATTTCTAGTGTCAAGCCATCTTCGTCTTCTTCGTCGTCGTCTTCTATGTTAACTAAGGTAGGTTCTGAGATTTCCTCTTCCGATTCAGTGTCGCTATTTGTTCTTTCTACCGTAAAACTTAAATTACTAATTGATTCTTCATTAGGACCTTCTGTTAAGTTTTCCACCCCTATATTATCTTTGGCAAATAGAGATTCGTCTTCATCAAAAATAGTAGCATTATCTAAAGACGCATTTGTAGACGTTCTCTTATTAAGATTAAGTAAATTTTTATTTCGTAAACTTTCTAAGACATCAATGCTAAACGCAACATATAAAAAGAACACGGTAACCAAACCAAGCACTAATACCATACCTATAGTACCAATAAGAGATTTAGAAAACAGAAATACTCCATAACCCAGCAATCCGCTGAATATAGGTAAGCTATTACTAAGCAATAATGCACATACCAATGAAACCCAGATAGCAGATACCAAAAGCTTGCTTACTGTCTTTGGTTTTATGCGGAATACACTATTAAAATATAAATTATACCCAATTATGAAAAAGATAGGATAAAGTAAAAATGAACCAATACCAAAACCATCATATATAAAAAAATGAGCAAGTAATGCTCCTAATTTCCCCATTAAATTCTGGGGTAAGTTGTCTTGAAACTTGAAAACAAAGTCAGACATGCCTGTATTCAGTATACTGTGATCTGCTCTCCAAGAGAACAAATAACTTATAGATGCTATAAAAACAAAAATAGAAAACAGCATCAAAAGAGCACCTAACACCTTTTTTATCAGCGTATTATCCCTCTCTTTCTTTACTCCTTCTTCTTTCTTTTTCTTAGTAGATTTTTTGCCTAAAAGTCCCATGGCTTATAACGTCCAAAAATAAACTCTGGAGACTCCTTCATATGCATCCTTTTTTAAACATTTGTGACGTAGTGTACTATATTCTATTACTACCTTATTAAATCTACTAAACCTTCGACTTCTCTTATCTGTCCATCGCAATTATACCGATACCTAAAAACATAAAAATACGTGCTCTCAGGCAAGTCATTTCCTACATTATCTTGTTTACCATTCCAAGCAAAACTAGGGGTATAAGACTGAAACATTAATTCACCGTACCTATTAAAAATCTTAAGATTGTATAAATCATAGTTTTCTATATCCATACCAAAAACTTCATTAGGACCATCATTATTGGGAGTGAAAACATTATAGACCTTCAAGTCTGTGATGTACTCTACCTCTATGTCTTGCAAAAAGGTATCTATACATCCTTCTGCAGATCTTACAATCTGCTGCACTGTATACTCTCCTTTATCTTTTCCATAAGTGTGAGAAGGATTTTGAAGTGTAGATGTATTTCTATTATAGCTTGTAGGATGGTTAAAATCCCAGAAATAACTAATCGCATTTTTAGAACTATCAGTAAACACAAACTCGCTACATAACCCTCTTACCACAAAAGTAAATCCAGCTACTACTTCTGACACGCTGATGCTATTATCAAATGAATCAAAACAAGCTCTCTGGTAAGGCATTATGGGATTATAGCTAGGTGTAAAATCTATAGCATATCTCCCTGCCTGCGTAAAAGTATACCTAAGGTCACCTGCAGTGGTCGTGTCAAAATTCTCGATATGCCAGTTTAGTTCTTTGTAGATAGTATCACTTTGGTTTCTGAAAACTACTGGTTGCCCAACACAAACCGGTTCATCAAAATCGAAACGTACTTCTGGAATAGGAAGTACAATAATTTTACGCGAGGCAGTATTGGCACTGTCTGGGAAGATAGAAGAGCAAGAGTAAGAATTATTTGTAGCCCTATTATAAAAGCTATCATTCCCCTCTAATGAGATAAAATAAGTGCCAGGCTCGGTATAGGTAAATGATATTGTAGAATCACTACCTGCTGAGGTTATAGAGTTATCAAGATCTCCAAATCTCCACATAAAATATGACACGTTTTCACTCTTACTCTTAAAGACAGCAGTAAATGGAACACATCCTATGGTATCTGAAATGATGTCAAAATAAGGCTCTGGACCCGTAAGATAAATGGGTATTTCAAGTGTATCTAAGCAGCCAGCATCTGTTTTTACTACAAGAGTTAATAGAAACTCACCATTCCTATTGTAATAGTGATACGGATTTTTAAGAAGGCTCTCTCTTGTATTATCTCCAAAATCCCAATAGTAGTCAGTTATAAAATCTGTGGTAGGGATAAAGTCAAAATAGGATGAATCAAAAAACTGAATAATCTGATCACATAGATACGTTTCACTGTTATCTATAATAGCAGCATTTATACCTCCTACCAATACGCTTGCATAAGCCGTATCCACACATCCATCCTCATCATTTATAGCCATACGTACATTATATCTTCCTTTGGCGGTATAGGTATAAGTAGGTGTAGGACCACTTTTACTAAATCCATTACCATCGTCAAAATCCCAGCTTATCTTTTCTAGTCCAGTGGCGTCTCGCCAATACGGATTAATATCCCCGTAATATCTAACATAATCCGTAAAATCTACAGTTTGCCCTAAGCATATAATAGTATCGGAGGTAAACAAATTCTCATAACCCAAAATATCTGTAAAATTGATAGTATTATAACACCCAAAACTATCTTCTAGCACGATAAAAGCATTTTTTCGACCTTCTTCGGTGTAGGTGTGCGATATATCGATAATCGAATCTCCCATTATATACTGTACGTTGAGTGAGTCACCTACATTCCAAGCATAGGTCATCTTTGTTAATCGACCAGCCTCTGTGCCATAATAGCTAAGTGTGGTAGTGATGGGTAAGCAGAAGGTATCTCGAAATCTATTGAAATCCATCTCAGGCTCAGGATTAAGCTTAAACCACCTATGATACCATATTGTATCTATACATTCTCTACTACTGTCTATTTGCACACTATTCGTATCCATGGATATATAGTACTTACGAGAACCCATTTTCACTGCAAATCCAACTGTAACCCATCCATCCTTATCGGCAACTCCACGATAAAAAAAGCGTTGCCCTATCGTATACCCTTCCCAGAGATGAGGCTTGCTAGCACTATCAATACACACTTCTATAGAGCTACCTGTGACTTGCACATTTTTACATATATTATCAAAAAACTCCACCCCATATTCTTGCCTTTCCCCTATACACGGTCGTGCTATGTTATTTGAAAATAGGGCATCACTCGGAGTCCAGATACTCGCAGGGTTTTCTTTTTCACTCTTACATCCAGTGGTTATATCTGTGGCTATGAGTTTTGGATTGTAACACCCCGTGTCAGAATAAAAATGTCTGGTATGTTGACTTGTATCTCTATTACAATTAAGTGGCCAGCCAATGCAATTGGCAGCATTTATATCGTCAAAATCCCAAGCGTAAGTGACTACAGCGTCTGGATGACTTTTAGAAAGATCGATAAAGTACATTGTATCTCTTGGGCTGCATTGGTTTCTATTCAATATTCTAAATGCAGCTAAAACACCCTGAGATTTCAAATTTACATACCTTGAGTACTTAGTACATAGACCTATAGTTACTTTGAGCCTGACTAAGTAGTCGCCAGGACTAGGAACACCAATACTTTGAGCGATATTGTACCCCGCAATTTCAATTAATGAGGTGTCAGCATCATATAATTCCCAGGCATAAGAGGCTCCTGCTATGGACGCTACGGCGACAAGACCAAAAGTCTCCGGAAAGCAAATTACCGAATCAGGTTTTAATACTTTAGCTTCAAAATCATATATCCTAATTTGAATGGTCCTCACATATTCCCCCACGCATCCATTTGCTAGAGTAATCTTTAGTTTAACTATATAAGCACCAGACGTAGTATACTTATGGCACACATTAGTCCATCCTGAGCCTGTAGTACCATCGCCAAAATCCCATTCTACTGTTTGTATATCTGCTCTCTGCGAAGATGAATCATTAATAAAACAAGCTTCCTGATCATCACATGTTGCACCTTTTAGTTGATAAAAAAAAGAAGGTTTATAGTCTGGCAAAATATTAATAAGCCTCTGCCACTTGGCTTCGCATCCTTTATTATTTACCACTTCTACTACTATGTTATAAGATGTTCCGCCGGCATTTGGGTAGTTAGTATAACACATATTATCGCCTATGCTGGGAGAAGTGTTGCTCTCAGATTGTCCATCTCCCCAAAGAATAAGCCTTGAGCTATATCCAGAGGTAGTAGCACCCATTTTACTATTATCCTTGATACACACATCTTGATTAAAGAAACAGAAATTTGAGTTAGCCATACTGAAATCTGCAATAGGCAAATCGTGCACTTGTACAATCTTAGTGGCAATAGCAGTACCTCCTGCCGTAAAATTCACAGTAAGACTTACCGTTTTAGCTCCAAATGAAGAATAGGTATGAGAAGGGTTCTTTTGAGTAGAGGTAGTATTATCTCCAAAGTCCCAGAGATAGCTAGATGCAGTGCCGGCAAAAATAGCTTCGAAACCAATCACCTCATTTATGCATACTTCATTATCTGCTTTTATAGACGCCGTTTGAGCATATACTGAAGTGTACACTAATACTAGCGAAAAGAGAAAAAAGAATAATCTAATTACCATTTGCCTTGGTTATACACGCAAGCTAGTGAAAAATTGCGTGTCTCAAGACCTAGATGGCTTCTTTTTACAGAAACTTGAAACTTCTACCTAGATATTTTGCAGTGTGGCCTAGTTCTTCTTCTATTCTGAGTAGCTGATTGTACTTCGCCATTCTATCGCTTCGTGATGCCGAACCTGTTTTTATCAATCCGCTATTCATAGCTACTGCAAGGTCTGCAATAGTGCTATCCTCCGTCTCACCACTTCTGTGAGAGATGATGTTGGTATAGCTATTTTGAGTTGCTAAGTTTATAGCATCTATCGTCTCAGTAAGTGTACCTATTTGGTTTACTTTTACTAATATAGAGTTTGCTATTCCTTCATCTATTCCTCTTTGTAGTCTTTTTACATTAGTCACGAATAAATCGTCTCCTACCAGCTGTACTTTATCCCCTATTTTATCTGTAAGCGATTTCCATCCTGTCCAGTCATCCTCGTCTAGTCCGTCTTCTATACTTAGTATTGGGTACTTAGCACTCCAGTCTGCCCAGTACTGTGCCATTTCTTCGCTAGTCAGTTTTCTTCCGTCTGACTTGCTAAAAGTATATAGCCCTGTTTTCTTATCATAAAACTCAGAAGTAGCAGCATCCATAGCGATGTGTATGTCTTCACCTGGTTTGAAACCTGCAGCTTCTATTGCTTCTAATACTGTTTCTATTGCTTCTTCGTTAGACTTAATATTGGGTGCAAATCCTCCTTCGTCTCCTACGTTTGTGCTATATCCTTTTTTGCTTAGTACCTTCTTGAGGTGATGAAATGTTTCCACTCCCATTTTCAATGCTTCAGAAAAGGTATCTGCTCCTGTAGGCATAATCATAAACTCCTGAAAATCGATAGAATTATCTGCGTGACTTCCGCCATTGATAATATTCATCATTGGGATGGGTAATACATTCGCATTCACCCCTCCAAGGTATCTGTATAGTGGCTGACCGCTTTCTTCTGCTGCTGCATGAGCACAAGCAAGACTTACTGCTAGCATAGCATTGGCACCTAAATTACTTTTATTCTCCGTGCCGTCCATAAGGATCATCTTGTGATCTATATGCACCTGCTCAAAAACGTCCTCACCTACTATCTCATCGTATATATCCGTATTCACATTGGTAACTGCTTTCATTACGCTTTTACCCAGGTAATTATCCATATCTCCGTCTCTCAGCTCTACTGCTTCGTGTACACCGGTACTAGCACCGCTAGGTACTGCAGCTCTACCAAAAGCCCCGCCTTCAGTGAATACATCTACCTCTATGGTAGGATTACCTCTACTGTCTAAGATTTGCCTTGCGTGTATGTGTGATATTTCGCTCATGATTTTTTGTTCTATTTAATGAATTTGAATTCTAGTTTTTAAAAAACAATTACCTACTTAAAGTACTTTTTACAATAAGCTACAATACTAATCTCTTTATTTAAGTTGTGCAATAAAAGATAATCTCGAAACCGAGAAAATTAATCTTACTAAAATCACCCCATCATGGCCACAAAGTCATCAAACAGATAACGACTATCGTGTGGCCCTGGGCTAGCCTCTGGGTGATACTGCACCGCAAAAGCATTCTTACCTTTTACTCTGATACCTTCTACTGTATTATCATTTAGGTTAATGTGCGTTATCTCAGCATTACCAGTATTGCTCTCTGGGTTTATAGCAAAACCGTGATTTTGAGAAGTCATTTCACTTTTACCTGTCAGTAGATTTTGTACAGGATGGTTTTGACCTCTGTGCCCTTTCTGAAGCTTAAATGTTTTCATACCTACCGCTTGAGCTAGTATCTGGCTACCTAAGCAAATGCCAAACATTTTATCATTGGCCTCTAGTATTTCTTGTATTGTTTTTACTGCGTACGGCATAGCAGCAGGGTCACCTGGCCCATTACTTATCATAAAACCATCTGGATTCCACGCTTTCATATCTGCATAGCTCGTATCTCCTGGAAATACTTTCACGTGACAACCTCTTTCCGTGAGGCAATCGATAATATTTTTCTTAGAACCTAAATCTAGTAATGCTACTTTCTTAGTCCCCGTTTCATTCACCTCATACGATTCTTTACTCCATACTTTAGAACTTAGCTCCAGACCTTCCATACTTGGCACTTCCTTTACTCTTTTCTTTAGTTCCTCTACATCTAGTATTTCCGAACTTATGATGGCATTCATAGCACCTGCATCACGTATGTGCTTCACTATCTCACGGGTATCTACATCGCTTATTCCTGTAAAACCATTTTCGATAAAATAATCATTCAAGCTACCATCTGCCAGAGTACGGCTATGCATAGGTGAGTAGTTCTTACATACTAGACCAGATATCTTGATAGAGGCTGACTCAGCATCTTTATCCGCTGCACCGTAGTTTCCTATGTGATCCATAGTCATGACTACTATCTGTCCAAAGTAAGAAGGATCGGTGAATACCTCTTGGTACCCCGTCATGCCCGTATTGAAGGCTATTTCACCTGTGGTTGTTCCGATTTTACCGATGGCATTTCCTTCGAAAACAGTACCGTCTTGCAGTACTAAATAAGCTTTTTGAGAATTGATTACTGACACGTTCGTATAGGTTTCGGCAAATGTAGTTTAGATGCTAGTGAATAGTCGATATGGAGTACTAAATAGTTATCAAAAGGTAATCAACGGTTACAAGAGTTGTGTGCTTAATAAGAAGTGAGTAGTTCCAAACTCATCCCTTAAGTAAGTTACTAGTATAATAGTAGGAAAGGAAACTATCATCCCGTTGCCATAATCACAGCCATATAGAGTGGCATACCCAGTGTAATATTAAAAGGAAAGGTAATCCCCAGTGCCATAGGCAAGTAAAGACTAGGATTAGACTTAGGATTGACCAACTGCATAGCCGCAGGTACTGCGATATAGGAAGCACTCGCTGCTAAGATAGCATAGATGAATCTATTGCCCACGTCTGGTGTGACCCATTGGCTCATGATGGCTACCAAAACACCATTGATAGCTGGTATTACTATAGCAAAAGCAAAGGGGAACCACCCTTTTTTGAAAAACGACTGCAACTTCTTACCGCTAGATATACCCATATCTAGTAAAAATATAGCTAAAAATCCTTTAAAAATATCAGTAGTAAATGGTTTGATACCTGCAGCTTGCTTTTCGCTGGCCACGAAACCGATGAGCAAACAGCCCAGAATAAGTAAAACGCTGCCATTCGTAAAGGCGTGCTTCAGTATCCCTCCATAATTCACCTTGCTCTTGTCCTCTTTACAAACAGATAACAGGAATACTCCCACTATTATACTAGGTGCTTCCATAAGTGCCATTACAGCCACCATATGCCCATCAAAAGGTATATTCTGTAACTCCAGAAAAGATATGGCAGTAACAAAAGTCACTGCACTTACTGAGCCATAAGCCGCTGCTACTGCACTGGCATTGTATATATTAAATCGCTTTTTGAGTATGAAAAAGGTATACACGGGTATAATCGCTGCAAGCAATATCCCAAAGACCAAAGACCAAAGTAAATTCAAATCTAAGGGACTATGTGCCAGTTCCTGTCCTCCCTTGAACCCAATAGAAAACAAAAGGTACAGAGAAATAAACTTGGAAGAATTAGCTGGTATTTCTAAATCACTCTTGAGTCTTACTGCTATGATGCCTAGAAAGAAGAAAAGAAGTGCTGGATTGGTTAGATTGTCTAACAGTAAATGAATATCCAAAATATAAATTCTTATATCTGTAAAAATATACTGCTGTTTACGTAGTTCTTGAGAGTAGGAATACTGCCTTACTATTTACTGGTTAGCTGAATACTTATGGTGCTTCCTACTTTGACTAAAGCTCCAGACTCCTTAGCCTCTTTCATCAGTGCTATCACACGCTCTTTGTCCGCTCTTAGTTCTTTGATTCTTAGCTTGCTATTACTTGCATCTACGCCAAAACGCTCCATATTACTAAATAGTAAAGAAGAATGAAAGTTAATCTTATCATTGAGTACTGCCAATAGAATCTCTGATGCATCCTCTGTATTAAAAGTACCATCTATGAATTTTATTTGCTCTGCAGATTTTACTTCATTTACTGCTATCTGGCTGATGTTTTTTATATTTTTCATTGTGTATCTTTTTTTGATGGTGCAAACAACAGAGCAATGATTGGATTATTATCATTTATATATCTTATGTTTGACATAACTAATAGTTATGGATTACACTTTTCAGCAGCTTAGAATATTCAGTACCGTGTCTGAGACTCAGAGCATCACCAAAGCAGCAGAGATACTGCACATATCACAACCAGCAGTTAGCGTGCAGCTCAAAAAATTTCAGGATTTTTTTGATAACCCTCTATATGAAGTAATAGGCAGAAAACTGCATCTCACAGACTTTGGCCTAGAAATAGCTGCCGTATGCCGTGCCACTATGCAGGAGGCTCAGCAACTCAAAAACAAATCCAAAGAGCACAAAGGCGAGCTCTGGGGTACACTGAAAATATCTGTGGTATCCACTGCTAAGTATGTCATGCCTTATTTACTTTCTGACTTTCTCAGGATCCACCCTGGCGTAGATCTAAAAATGGACGTAACCAATAAATTAGCTGTAGTAGATAGCTTAGAAAAAAATGAGATTGATTTTGCTATGGTTTCTACCTTACCAGAAAACTTACAAATTGAGAAAATAGAACTCATGCCGAATAAGCTCCATCTAATAGGGGGTAAGAATATGCCTACAATTACTAAACTCAATAATGAACTAGGTAGTAGTCACACCTTTATTTTTAGAGAGAAAGGCTCCGCTACTCGCCAAATTATGGAGAGTGTACTCAAGGAGAAGAAGGTAAGTATAGGCAAGCAGCTGCAGCTTACGTCTAATGAAGCTGTAAAACAGGCAGTATTGGCAGGTCTAGGGTATAGCATCATGCCCCTTATAGGGCTCAAAAATGCTTTGCAAAGTGGGGATGTAAAAATAATGCCAGTGAATGGACTACCTGTCATCACAAATTGGCATCTTATATGGCTGAAAAATAAGAAATTTAGTGCCGCACAGACGGCCTTTTTAAACTATTTAAAAGAAGAAAAAGATACCATTCTCCACGATAAGTTTCAGTGGTTTGAGCAGTTTTAATATATAGACTATTTCTTTAGCCACGCCTTCTGCAGCTCGTTTTCCGAGTCTGTTTTGGTTAACTTATAGGCCACCTGAGTACTTTTAGCATAGGTGAGCTTAGTAGTATATATTCTTCCATCTCTAGCATAGGTTATTTCTACTCCTTCATTCACACCATGATTAGCATCTTTATCTTCAACTTTATTCTCTACTCTCCATCCATTTATGGCTATTATCTCATCATTCACACTTAGCCCTGCATCTACCGCAGGACTGTTGCTGTATATATTACTAATCGTAGTTTTACCATTACCGTGACTACTCACCACTCCACTCCAAGCTACAGTTTTGTCTGCATTTTCATCCTCTATACTGAGTCCGTATACGCTAAAAATACGCTGATAATCTAGCGGCTTAGTACTGAATATTACATCATCAAAAAATGGCTTCATATCTTTACCTGCCATATCTGTGCATACAGCTATAAACTCCTCGTGGGTAAATCCTCTACCCCGTTTTTTGTAAAAGTCATTATATAATGTCGTCATCACATCATCTAGGCTCTTTTCACTATTGGCACGTATCTCTAAGTCTAGCAGAGCTGCAGCTATCATACCTTTATTATAGTAACTCACCGTAGTATTCATACTCTCTTCCGTAGGCAGATACGCTTTTACCCACGCCAGCATACTACTGTGTGCTAAGCTCATAATGTCCTTCCCTGGACTGTTTTCCAGGCTATTTATTTGGTTAGCTATAATCCCGAGATACTCTTCATCGCTAAACAGGCCCATTCGGTGTAGGGTCTTATCATCATAGTAACTGGTGATTCCCTCTGCTATCCAGAGCATATCTGTATATACTTCCTTATCATAATCGAAAGGTCCTAGCTGAATAGGACGTACTCTTTTTACATTCCACAGGTGAAAGTACTCGTGTGCTATAAGACCCAGAAAACTACGATAAGCAACAGGATTAGAATAATTCCATCTCCTCATCATACTTGTCTGGCTATTGAGGTGCTCTAGACCGCCGCCACCACTGCCCACATTGTACACAAAGTGCGTATACCTATCACTCGGATGGTCACCCATCATCGCTATTTGGCTATCGCTTATTTTTTTGAAATCTTCTTTAACAGTCTCCAGGTCATAGTTACCCTCTCCTATCATTACTACAGTATGTGGTACTTTACCACTGGTATAGCTCGTCTTATCAAAGTTACCTAAGGCTATAGGTGAATCTGCTAGTAGATCATAATTATCACAAGTGAATACCCATCCAGCTGCTTTGGTCTGTGGCAGTGCTACTTCTACGTTCTTCCATCCTTCATACGGTTGTATGGTAAGTACTATTTGCTCTTTCTCATATCCTTCTAAGTAGCCAAAAGAAGATACGCCGTGTAAGAATGCATAATTTTCATCTGCATAGCTCTGGCGTACGCTTATGGTAAATGCATATACATCATAGCTCAATTTTACCTCACCTGCTCCTTTGGTAGCTATACGCCACGTGTTTTTGTCTTTTCTTTCTATGGCTAAATCACCCGCTGTCACATTTTCAAATGCATTACTAAACTCACGCACTTTATAACTTCCAGGTGTCCATACAGGTACTTTAAAGGCTACAAAATCCTTGCCTGACGCATCAAAGGTGATATCTACAGTAACGTAATGAGACTTTACTTTATCAAAACTTACGGTGTAGTTAATGGCCATAGTGCTTATAGAAATGCTAATTAAAAATGCGATTGCAATGAGTTTTTTGTGCATAGGGGCAAAAGTGTGCTTTTTTTCGGAAAGAGAAAGGAATGTATACATTCGATTTATCGTTAAATGCTGCCAACGAAATAATGATATAATTCTTTAGAAATACCCCATAAAATGACATTAGAAATAGAATGCTTTTATAGTACATTCGTTTGAATAAAATCTTGGTCTAAAAAACATGATACACCCTAAAACTGAAGTTCAACACATTAGCGAAACAGTAGGCTATGGAGTGGTTGCAACAGCATTTATACCTGCAGGAACTATCACCTGGGTCTTAGATAAGTTTGATCGAGAATTTACTCCCGCAGCATTGCAATCCATGGAGCCTATTTACCAAAACATACTAGATACCTACTCCTTCAGAAATAACAGAGGGAATTTTATTCTATGTTGGGACAATGGACGATTTGTCAATCATAGTTTCAAGGCAAACTGCCTTACCACAGCATATGATTTTGAGATAGCCATAAGAGACATACAACCTGGCGAGCAACTTACAGATGACTATGGCTATTTAAATATTTCAGAACCCTTTCAAGGAATTGATGAAGGCACACCACGCAAGGTTGTATATCCAGATGATTTGGTCACCTATCACAAAGTATGGGATAAGAAAATAAATAAAGTATTTGGTAATATCACAAAGCTAGAACAACCACTTAGACCATTGCTGCCAAACGCCCTATGGGATAAAGTAACCCGCATAAGTGATGGCACAGAAAAAATGAATTCCATATATGAAAATTATTTCAGAGCAGGGCAATCAGCCAACACTAGTATCCTCTAGACCTTATCAGTACATCTTAAAATTTGCCAAGCATCTGCTCCTATCATATAACTTTTCCCCTTCGGCGAGCATACAGCCTTTGGAGGATACAGAGTGCCCTATAGTACGAAAGCCCAAAGACTAAAAAGTGCAGTATAAATAAAACGTGTCCGCCGAGATCTAGTGAAGGAGGAAGACTATTAAAAGTCCTTTGGATTTATTGTAAGAAAAGCATATTTTTGGAAACACGATATGAGAATAAACTTACCCACTCACCTAATACTGCTTTTTAACTATATCAATGAACTAATTCAAAGTTGCGTAGATAGTGAAAATACCTGGCCGCAGCAGGCGGGGACGCATGTTTTGTGGTGAGTTGCGTCTATACTAATGTTATGCCCAATTAAAAAATGCAACCACACATTTTACACATTTATTTTTTTCCAACACACAAAATCCCACACAAAAAAATAAAAGAGTAAAACTTTTCCAACGCTTCTCTGAAAATAGAAAAACAATTGTATATTTGACAAAACTTGACAAGTCATTCAAAGGACAATGAAAACATTAGGACAAGAACTTAGGAAAATAAGAGAAAGTAAAAGTATTTTATTAAGACAAGTTGCTTCTTATCTTGAAATTGATACTGCAATGATCAGTAAAATTGAAAGAGGAGAAAGAAACTTGAACAGAAACCAAGTGATAAAACTTGCTGAATTTTATAATTCTTCCCAAGAGGATTTTTTGACACTTTGGGTTTGTGACAAAGTACTAAATACAGTAGAAAATGAACCTTTTGCTGTGAAAGGAATGAAAAAAGCACTAAAAAAATTAAAAGTATAATTTATGAGAGCAAAACCTTTTTTAAAATGGGCTGGTGGAAAAACTCAACTGATTGATCAAATCAAAGAGCAACTCCCCAACAACATACAAACTGAAAATTTTACTTTTATTGAACCTTTTGTTGGAAGTGGAGCTGTTTTATTTTGGATGCTTGAACAATTTCCAAATTTGGAAAGAGCAATAATTAATGACATAAATACGGACTTAACAAATTGTTATGACACCATAAAAAATGATGTAGAGAACCTCATAATTACACTTGCCGAGTGGCAAAATGAATATTACAATATTGCCGACAATCAAGAACAGAAAAAAGAATACTATTACGACAAAAGAACGCTGTTTAATACTCGAAATTCTGATCAAACAACACAAAGTGCTTTATTCATTTTTTTAAATAGAACTTGTTTTAACGGACTTTTTCGAGTAAATCGTAAAAATGAATTTAACGTACCCATTGGTAGTTACAAAAAACCATTAATCTGCAATCCAGAAAACTTATTAGCAGTTTCAGAAATTTTACAAAGAGTAGAAATCTTGAACGGAGATTATTCTGAAACATTACAACACACGAGAGAAAACACTTTTTTCTATTTTGATCCTCCATACAAACCATTAAGTGAAACTTCAAGTTTTAATTCTTATGCTAAAGATGAGTTTAATGATGCAGAACAAATAAGATTAAAAGAATTTTGCGACACTTTAAACGAGCAAAATCATCAATGGATTTTAAGTAATTCAGATGTTAAAGGGAAAGACCCTAATAATGAGTTTTTTGATGATTTATTCGCAAACTTTAATATTATGCGTGTAAATGCACGTAGAAGTATAAACGCAAACCCAAGTAAAAGAGGGCAATTAACTGAACTATTAATTTCTAATTAAAATATGAAGAAACTTACAAATTTTCTAAGTCTAAATTCGGATGACGAGCTATTCCAATACTTTACAGACACCCTAAAATTAAAAGGGATTACACAATGGGATTACTTTGTAAAATGGGAAAAAGTTTATAACAATATAAAACCTTATGAAGTTGAATTGAACATTTTGAATGTTTTAATCGGCAAAGAAAATATTAAAGAAGAACTAACAAAATTAATACTTGAATACCCAAAAGTTGTCAACGTAATTCCTCTTCTATTAGCTATAAGGTTTAAGAACAAAAAGGAGCAAAAAATAAATATCGTTTCAGATATTAAAACATTTGAATACGATCATTTTGACTTATCCATTAAAACACCAAACAAAGAAGAAGCTGAAAATATTGCTGAGTTTTTTGTAGGTTGTGGTTTGGCAGATTTAGTTAAAGATAAAAAAGTTAAAAACTTAATGGACTATGCTACTGGTGTAGAAGTTGGTTTAGATAGTAATGGCAGAAAAAATAGAGGTGGCCACCAAATGGAAAAAGCGGTAGAAACCTATATTAAAGAAGTCTGTGAAGAGTTACGTTTGCCATATTTAAAAGAAGCTAATGCAAAAGCCATTAAAACTGCTTGGAATATTGATTTAGAAGTAGATAAATCTTCAAGAAGAATAGATTTTGTAATAAACAAGAATGGGAAGCTCTATTTCTTTGAAGTAAACTTTTATGGTGGTGGTGGCTCAAAATTGAAATCAACTGCTACGGAATATGTAAAAATGAATGAGTACTGGAATAATCAAAATATTGATTTTATTTGGATTACAGATGGTGCTGGTTGGTTAAGTACTTTATTGCCACTAAGAGAGTATTTCGATAAAGCTGAATATTTGTTAAACCTTGAAATGTTAAAAAATGGTATTCTTAAAAAAATTATCTAACTTTTTCTCAATATTATTTTCAATATTAAAAGAAATCTGGACAGACCTTTTATTTAAAATTGCAGGTACATTATTCCCATTATACATTGGTGCCTTCATTTTATTTTTAGTAGACCCAAAATCAATAAGTAAAGTTTTTGACCCTCAAAGTTTTATTCTTTTTAGCTCTACTTTCCTTTTTAGCAGCATTTTCCTTTGGCATAAAACACCCAACCACAAAGATAGCTTTGGGAAAATAATTAACCTCATTTTTATACTACTAATTATTGCTCTTTCATTCTTATATGCTTTATCTTTTACAGACAAATTGGACAGTAGTTTTGATTTTAGTAATTGGTCTTATAATCTTTTCTGGATAACTCTATCAATATATATTTATTACGAATGCTTCAATTATTTTAAAGCGAAACAATCGAGCTTCAAAAAAGAAGCTACAACGCAATACCATTCATTTAAAGACTCATTCAATAAAATCAAAGAAGATGGAGAATAATTTTATAGAAATCGATTGTATTGAAATTACTCAGCCAATCAGTACATTTTATGTTGGCAAAATTAAATGGCAAGATCTTTTAAAAATTGCCAAAAGAGATATTGAAAGAATTAGACAAGAAGGAGAAGGCAGTATTGATGGTTATTTTGGTATTCAAAGAGAACTTTCTAAGAATAGACTAAAAGAAATCTCTGAATATGTGTCTTTTGATGACGCTACCTTTCCTAACAGTATAGTTTTAAGCATTGACTCGATAAACTATGATGAAGAAACAGAAGAGGTAACTGAAAATATTATTTCATTTAAAAATAATAAATTAATATTAAGGAATGACGGTCAAATTGCTAAGATTATAGATGGACAACATCGAGTATTTGGTTTAGAAATGTATTCACAAAAGGATCCGTTATTTTCACAAGAAAAGCAATTCGATCTGATTGTTACCATTTTTATTGATATTGATGAGGAATATCAATCAAACATTTTTGCAACAATCAATAAAGCACAAACTAAAGTGAATAAATCGTTGGTATATGATCTTTATTCACTAGCTAAAACCAGAAGCCCTCAAAGGACTGCACATAACGTAATTAAGCTATTAAATGAAGATAGTAATAGTCCTTTCCACTATTTAATCAAACGCCTTGGAAAAGCTGAATTCCGATCTGAAACAATCGCACAAGCTACATTTGCTGATTCAATTATAAGATATATTAGTTCAAATCCAAGCTTAGATAGAAATGATTTAAGAACCGGTGAAAAACTTAACCCTGTTGTAGGTAATGAAGCTAAAAGACTTTTTCTCAGAAACTGGTTTATTGAACAAAATGATGAAGTCAAAATAGCAAAATTAATATGGAATTACTTCAATGCTATAAAAGAAAAATGGAATATCGCTTGGGGCAATTCTGATTACATTCTAACAAAATCTACAGGTATAATTGCCTTTATGAGGTTCTTAAAAGATATTGTTAGTTACTATGGACTTAACAAAGTAATTAGCGAACAAGACTTCAAATCAATACTAAACAATATTGACCTTAAAGACGAAAATTTCGTTAATGATGAATATAAATCAGGAGGTGTTGGACAGTCTGATCTCTATAAAAAATTATCAAAAAGCCTAAAGCAAGATATTGAAATATGTCAAAAAGACCATAGGTTTGATGAAAAATATAAGGAGATCCCTGAAAATCAAGAATTTTATATGGAAGGTAGAAGACACCAATGTGCTGGCTGTGCTTACGAACAAGGATATGATGATGCAAAAAACAATAGAGAAAGTAATTTCAGAGTTGAAGAGTTAAATATTAGTCAAGCTGGCACTGTTAGACATAGAGATCCATTAAAATCTTATGAATGGGGCTACAGAGAAGGCCTAACAAATAAATAATGATAACACCTTATTTCAAGTCTAAAGATAAAAAATTCTATTAATAAAAATTTGATTTATAAGTATTTTCCATTTTGGAAACAACTGAAATTGTCAGTTGTTCGGAAATTCCGAACAACTACATTTTCAACTGTTCGATTTTTCCGAACAGTTGAAAATGAACTACTCGAATAATTCGATAGGTTCAAAAATTCATTAACTCAGAAAGTGAAATTTTAAATGTTTTGGCAATTATTTCTAAATTTTTGAGCGAAGGATTCCGTTCTCCCCTTTCAATCATACCAATATAATTAATATGTAAACCACTTTTTAAAGCAAATTCTTTTTGCGTTAAATTTTCTTTTTGCCTTAAGTTCTTTAAGTGTTTTCCAAATATTGTTAAAATATTACTCATAAAAAATAACACTCATTGTGTGTTTATTAATTTTTTTTGTATCTTTGTACAAACATAAACAAATAAAAATGATAGTAGAATACAAAGGAAAACAAGAAAACAAAGGTGAGATAAATATTTTAGTTAAATATCTTGAAAGTATAGATGATTCTCAATTATGGAAACATTACGGAATGAATGTTGAACTAGATTCTACCGTAGATTTTAGTTCGCAAAATGTTTTGATTCGTTGGTTAGATATAAACGAAGAATTTAATGATAGAATAATTGTAAATTCGCTTGAACAATTTCAATCTCATTTTAAAATGATTAATGATTAAACCATATTACAAATCAAAAGATAAAAACTTCTACCTCCTCAAAGGAGATACAATGGATTTATTGCCAAAAATCAATCATAAATTTGATATGGTTTTTGCTGATCCTCCCTATTTTTTATCAAATGGTGGTTTATCTATACAAAGCGGTCAAATAGTTTCGGTAAATAAAGGGAAATGGGATACGTCAAAAGATTATAAATACGTAAATGATTTTAACCGAAAATGGTTAAAAGAAGTGCGAGAAAAAATGAAAGATGATGCTACCATTTGGATAAGCGGTACAATGCATAATATTTTTAGTATAGGTCAAATTTTAACTGAATTGGATTTTAAAATCTTAAACATAATTACTTGGCAAAAGACAAATCCACCTCCAAATTTTTCGTGTCGTTATTTCACCTTTTCAACAGAACAAATAATTTGGGCAAGGAAATCAAAAAAAGTTCCACATTATTACAATTACGAGTTGATGAAACAATTGAATTGTAATAAACAAATGCAGGACGTTTGGAAATTACCAGCAATTGCAAAATGGGAGAAATCTTGTAAAAAACACCCAACACAAAAACCATTATCGGTTCTTACAAGAATAATAATGGCATCTACAAAACCAAATGTTTGGATTTTAGATCCGTTTGCAGGAAGTAGTACAACAGGAATTGCAGCTAATTTATCAAACAGACGTTTTTTAGGAATTGACCAAGAAGCAGAGTTTTTAGAAATAAGCAAAAACAGAAAATTAGAAATTGAAAATGAAACAACTGCTGAATTATATAGAAATAAAATAAGTGGATTTAACACTCAAAAAGAGTATGTAAACTATCTTAAATCAGAACCTAAGCCAGTAGAAAAAATTACTTTAGGTTTTTGCAAGAAAAAAGATATTGATAATTTGACGAATACAAACAAATTTTATTTCCACGCTATTGAGCAAAATAATAGAGTTCAAGATTTTCCAACAGAAATTTTAGATGCTAAACAATTATATCTCTACCAAGGAGGAAGAGGAAAGCCTATTTCGTTTACTGGTCATAGTGGTATTATTAAAGAAATTAAATTAAAGCATAAATCTAAAATATTAGGAAAAGAAAACTCAAAAACAGAGTATTATTATGAAGTGCTACTTGAAAAAGGCTTCAACTATAATGGTAAACAAAAAGAGGAATTAAAAATAAAAATCCTATTCGACAAGAATGACAAAACGAACAAAGAGTTATTTCGGAAATACTTACCGACAACAACTACATTTGAAAAAATAGAACTGAATAATAAAACCAACGCATAAAGCCATACACATTTGCAAGAAAAATGCAAAAGAGTATGTCTTTGTTAACATTAAAAAAAAGAAAAAAGGGCATAATCGAGTAGACCGCCCCGCTAACTAAATAGCAGGGAGGGCCTCTCACACCACCGTACCCTTCGACAAGCTCAGGACAGGCCAAGCGGGTCTCGCCTGCCTGCCGGCAGGCAGGTACTCGGCGGTTCATTAATCCTACTTCACTTGGAGGAAGTATTCTAGCATACTAATATACCCTCTCTTTTTAAGTCTGTCTTTTGTTATGGTGGTGATTAAGATAGGGCTTTGGGCGGTAGCCCATCCTCCCATTCTTGTTCTGCTCCACGCATACGCTTGACCTTGGTTTATTCCCAAACGTATGAGGTTTTTCCTCTTTCGGTCGGGTTTCTTCCAATCTGTCCAAATACAGTACCTTAATCGATTTCTTAGCCATTCATCTAGCTTCTTTAGCTTCTGATGTATGGACGCCTTTTTGAAGTAATTTATCCATCCTCGTATTAACAGATTTATTCGGTGGATACGTTCATCGAAACTTGCTGGTATAGTCTTTCGGGTGATGGCTTTTAGCTTTGCTTTCAGCTCTTCCCATTTAGACTGTTTAACCACCAATTGATACTTCCCCTTCTCTCCTTTCTTGTAGGTTGGCACAAAGCCAAAACCTAATAAATTGAAGTTCACGGGTTTTCGTATACCGCTTTTTTCGGCTCACATGAAATTTACGGGGAGTAGTTAGTTTTGTAGTGTGATAAGTGATGTATTAATCGGGCAAATATTGCCTTTAAAACTGCTAGAGCATTTTGAGATTACGGCGGTTCAGAATGTTGCAGACAAAAATGGAGATCTGGATATAGAGATCCACTTAGATGAGCGTAATATTCCACCAAGTATTTATTCGAAAACAGACTATGAATCCAAAGGATTTATATCTAGAAAACGGGTCCAAGATTTTCCATTACGAGGTAAGGCTGTATATTTAGTTATACGACGACGTAGGTGGCGTCATAAAGAGACTAAAGAGGAAATAAAGAGCGATTATTCATTTATAGCTGAGGGTGCTAAACTAACTAGTGAGCTCGCAGATTTTTTAAAAGGTACAGGTCGAGACCCGAGAAGATACCATTAAGAGGATTGGCAGTTACTACGCAGTAGATGCAGATAAACTAAGGCGGCACTATAAGAAGTATAGTAGTGGATTTAAGGAGTGGGATCAACGTAGTCACGCTTCAGAGTATATGCACTTTGCATATAATATAGGTATACGATTAAGCCTAGATGAAGTAAGCTTATCCAAAGGGGAACTGTACACCTTCTTGACCAATAAAGAAGGTAAAGGAAAGAAGGGGACACTTGTGAGCTGTACTAAAGGCACGCTATCCAAAGATATCATACAAACCATAAAGAAGATACCCCAAGAGCAGCGAGATCTGGTAGAAGAAGTGACCATAGATATGGCTAGAAATATGGAAAGTGCAGTAAAGGAATGTTTTCCAAACGCCAAGATAGTAACGGATAGATTCCATGTGGTCAAGCTAGTATTAGATGCTCTGCAACATATACGAGTAAGCCACAGATGGATAGCGATAGACGCAGAAAATGAAGCTATAAAAGTGGCCAAAGAGAGGGGAGAAAAGTATGTGCCAGCACATTTCGAAAATGAAGATAGTCCAAAGCAACTACTGGCTAGAAGTAGGTATATATTGGCTAAAAAGAGAAAAGACTGGACACCTACCCAAATAGAACGAGCGGCTATACTCTTCAGAGAATACCCAATATTAGAGCAGGCTTACAACCACACCTTGCACTTTAGAAGTATCTATGAAGCAACTACAAAAGAAAAAGCCGCTGAACAACTTGAGGGTTGGAATCAAAAAAACACAGAACTAAATCTAACCAAATTCAACACCGCTGCAAACACAATTAAGTACAATAAAGAGAACATTCTTAACTTCTTTGAGAATAGAAGTACCAATGCCAGTGCGGAGTCTTTTAACTCCAAAATAAAGCTCTTTAGGGCTAACCTTAGAGGCGTATCTGATACTGACTTTTTCCTCTTTAGACTAAGTAAGCTTTTTGCCTAGCTCCCCATAAAATACAGCTGACCCCTCTTTTCATATCGATGGATACTTTAGCGAATTCTGTTACCGATTAAACAGATCTAGAAGCAAGAAAACAATCTTTCACAACTTAATTTCTAGAATGATTATTTCACCAAAATTATATCATAACAAAATGGTATGCACTTAAATAGCGACCTCTATAAGTATTATTAGTAGGACTAGATATGGTAATCTCAGAGCCCAATGGTCTCAATGTACCCTTATCATCAATGGCATTTTTACTCAAATCATAAATCCAATCTTGGTTCCATTGCTCATTAGTCCTAGCTCTAGTACAGTAGAGTCTGAGAGGTACATCAGCTGGCGAAGGATCGCAGCCTATGTTTGTCACTTCATAGAACATTCTATTGGTATTACCAGCAGTATTAACATAATCTAAGTCCTCATGATCAGAAAAGTTAGTTGGGTTTGGTTGGCTTGGGTCATTGAGCCTATTCCATAAGTCAGGACTTTTAAACACATCTCTTTCCCAAACTTCTATTGGTTCTTGTCCATTATCAGAATTATTGTCTTTCAGAACTAAGTCCCACTTAGTTCCGTTTATTTGAATAAATTTGATAGTTTCTTGCCAGCGTCCGTGGTCAGTGTTTATTATCTTAATTCCATAGTAAAAATCTGCTTCAAATGTTATAGACGAAGTTCCAGTAGTAGACCTTGAAGCATTATTGATAATATCTGCAACGTCTAACCCAGAAGTAGATTTTAAATTAACTAACTCTTGAGCAGTTAAAGTTCCAGACAATATAAATTCTGGAGTAGAAGTAGAGGTAAAAACACGGTCAACATGATCATAATTATATTTCGTAACAGACAGCCCTAACTTTGGTGAATTACAATTCAACCCAAGGCTTCTTATACTAACTTCATCACTCATACAAGAAGGTATTATCTTGGATAACCAGTTAGTATGGGCATTACCATTGTGATCAAGCACTGCAAAATTTGGCTTCCATCCCATAGTAATTTGAAAACTAGCTTTGTCTGTAATATTGCTACCGTTACTCGGGTAGAGAATTTCCATTTGGATGGATCCTATTCCATTATTTGCTACAGTCCCGCTTGATAGTAACATACCGTTACTTGCTCCAGTCCAGTCAATAGTAGTCACAGTACCTGGCACTATTGCTAGGTCATATAATGGTGTTCCTCCATTTGGGTTTGGTCTAGTTCTTATAGCATAAGTTGCTGTAAAGTAACCTCCAGAGCTTGTCACTTGAATCGAATTAGGAATATTATTTCCTTTTATTTGGACTGGAATGTCTTGCGGCAAAAACGCTCCTTTAAAATCAAAAAAAGTCACTTCATTCTCACAAATTATATATGGAGTTGGTGCAGTGACTCGCGGTATTAGAGTAGCTGAATAAGAGTGGTAAAACGTGAAACAGACTAATAAACCTAATACTAGCTGTTTGATGTTTGATGTTTGATGTTTGATGTTTGATGTTTGATGTTTGATGTTTTTTCATGATTTATATTTTAGAATTCTCTGTAAAGTTAGCGAAAATTATTTTTTCACAAATGTCATTTTTTCTCAAAAGTGGTACATTCAACTAGCAAGTGCGACACTAGGATACAAAAATAGTTCATTAGGGGTTTTATAATCTAGATTTTTTCTAGGTCTAGAATTGAGTAGATTTTGATAAGTAATAATCTGTTTATGAGTTAC
>Ga0209390_10001175_pt1 | contig 51655 bp, 52 predicted proteins | sample BON01_FD_187212 | JGI IMG/M metagenome (GOLD analysis project Ga0209390, IMG submission 187212) | Freshwater microbial communities from Lake Bonney liftoff mats and glacier meltwater in Antarctica - BON-01 (SPAdes) (version 2) | ecosystem: Environmental > Aquatic > Freshwater > Ice > Glacier...
AATGCTGTGAACCTCCGCATCTATTACAAATGACTCCTTCTTTGTCTCGTTGCTCTTTAAAATGTAATTTACAACTCTGCTCGTTTGTAAAATGTACTGCAAATGAAAAAATATCCATATCCTTTTTCTATAATTTATTCAAATATAGGAATAATTCCATAAACTTGGAATAATTACGGATATGCAATAATTTATAATTGAAAAATATTTTTTTGAAAATAGATTTATATTTAAGAAATAGAAAGGAATATTGATTTTGCATTAGTTAATGACAAGCCTATTTGATGAATTGTACTATAGTTAGTATATTTAGCTCATCAAACTAAATGTATCATGAAAATAATTTTTACATCTTTTTTACTATTCACTACTTTCTTTGTTTTTTCCCAAAAAAAAGTACTTGACCATTCGGACTTAGAAATCTGGAATACCATTGAAAACGAAAGTATTTCGCCAGACGGCACTCACCTTGTATATGCCTTAAAACAAGGCGAACAGGACCAAACTTTAAAGCTAAAAACTTACCAAGGAAACCCCATTTTTGAATATGCCAGAGGAGAAAAAGGCAATTTTACCTACGATTCAAAATTTGTTTTATTTACCATTAAAGCATGGACTGATAGTATTACAGCATTGAAACAGCGTAAAACCAAAAAAGACAAAATGCCTAAAGATACTTTGGGGATTTATAACCTCACTACGAAGAGCTTAACTAAAATTGGGAATATGAAGTCCTACAAAATGCCTGAAAAATGGGCAGGTTATGTGGCTTATTACTTAGACGATGTTAAACCTGAAAAAGATAAAAAGTCTGCGGCTGATTCTACAAATGTTGAAAAGGATACAGATAAAAAAAAGATTAAAAAAGTAGGTAAAGAAAACGGCTACCATTTGGTATTGCACAATTTAACATCCCAACAACAAGATACTTTTAAGTTTGTGACCAATTATACTTTCGCAGAAAAAGGAAAATACTTTGCTTATACCACTTCAGGACAGGATAAAAATGAAGAATCAGTTGTAGCGGTTATCAACCTAGATAAAAATAAGAAAACTACGATTTACCAAACTAAAAAAGCAAAATATTATCAATTGGCATTTAGTGAATCTGGTAAAAATTTAGGCTTTGTCGTAGATACAGATACGACAAAAATACAAGTACGGCCCAATGAACTATTTTATTGGAAAGAAGGAAACTCTTTGGCAGAAAAACTAGTAAGTATTACTACAGCACCCAAAAACTACACAGTTTCATCAAACGGAGCCATTCATTTTTCGAAAGACGAATCTAAACTGTTTTTTGGTTTAGCCCAACCTCCGATAATCAAAGATACACTCTTAACAGATGACCAAATAGTAAATGTGGAAGTTTGGACTTACGACGAGCCAAGACTTTATACCGTGCAGGAATTAGAAGTTAAAAATGACACCATAAAATCTTATAAAACAATCATTGATTTAAAGAATAAAAATAAACTAATACAATTGGCTACTACACAGTTTCCTGAAGTGGAATTAGGAAATGAAGGAAACGCCAGTTTTGCATTAGTTTCAAACCCCGAACCCTACGATTTAGAAAGTCAATGGACTGGCAATAGTGCTAAAAATTATGCTGTTATCAATACCAACAACGGTGAAGCGAATACCATACTCACAAAATTTACGTCAGCAAATTTGAGTCCGGATGCTAAATATGTATTTGGTTATAAGCCCATGGACACGCTTTGGTTTAGTTATACTATGGCTACTAAAAGCTATAAAACACTTACGAAAGGATTACAGTTTTACGATGAATTAAACGATTCTCCAGATTATCCATCTTCTTACGGGAGCGCGGGTTTTACCAAAGACGATAAAGCACTTATTCTATATGACCGATATGATATTTTTAAATTCAATCCAGAAACTGGAGCCTACATTAAATTGACCAATGGTAGGGCTTCTAAAACAAAATATCGCTATGTTAAAACAGATATAGAAGAACGTTTTTTAGATGAAAAATCGGATTGGTTATTAAGTACTTTCAATGAAACAACGAAAGATGCCGGTTTTGTTTCTTATAATCCAATATCTGAAAAAATAAGTCCTTTAGTTACTGGACCTTTTAATTATTCTAATCCTACTAAAGCAGCCCTATCTAGTGAATTATTATTTACAAGAGAATCGTTTCAAGAGTTTCCAGATTTACGGGTAACAGATGCAAATTTTAAAAACACTATTAAAATTAGTGATGCTAATCCACAACAGTCGGCTTATAATTGGGGAACTATCGAGTTGGTAAATTGGACTTCATTAGACGGAATTGAACTAACAGGATTAGTGGTGAAACCTGAAAATTTTGACCCTAACAAAAAATATCCTATGTTGGTTAATTTTTATGAGCGCAGTTCAGATGGTTTGCATAGTCATAGAACACCCATTGCAGGAAGATCATCTATAAATTATAGCTTTTACGCCAGTCGAGGATATGTAATTTTTGTTCCGGACATTCAATACCGCATTGGATATCCCGGCGAAAGCGCTTTTAATTCTGTAATGCCAGGTGTTACGGCCATGATTGAAAAAGGCTATATAGATAAAGCCAATATTGGCGTACAAGGACACAGTTGGGGAGGTTACCAAATTGCTTATTTAGTAACCAAAACTGATATTTTTAAGGCAGCGGAATCTGGAGCGCCAGTACCTAATATGATTAGTGCTTATGGCGGTATTCGCTGGTGGACAGGACTGAGCAGACAATTTCAATACGAGCATACCCAAAGTAGAATAGGAGGTACGCCCTGGGAATATCCACAACGTTATGTAGAAAATTCCCCTATTTTTAATATTGATAAAATAAACACACCTCTTTTAATCATGCACAATGATGCCGATGGTCACGTGCCTTGGGAACAGGGAATTGAGTTTTTTGTGAGTTTACGTCGTTTAGGAAAGCCTTCATGGTTTTTAAATTATAATGGGGAACCACATTGGCCTGTTAAATTGCAAAATAGAAAAGATTTCAATATGCGAATGGCGCAATTTTTTGATTATTATTTAAAAGCAGCACCTATGCCTGTTTGGATGGATAGGGGCGTTCCTGCAGTCGAAAAAGGAATAAATCAAGGCTTAGAATTGATGAGAAAATAGAAGAAAAAATATAATTAATTTCAAAAAGCATGAAAAATTCAGTTTTTTCATGCTTTTTTACTTAATATCTTCTAAGTGTTAAGATTATACAAAAGTTGCCAAGATATTCTTTGAACCATTTTACAAGCCATAAGTTTGTAACTATTCTATATTAACTAGTACAAATAATACAATACTATGAGCAAAGTAAAAGAAAATGATACGGTTAAAGTTCATTACACAGGAAAACTAAAAAACGGAGAGATATTTGACAGTTCTTTAGAAAGAGAACCAATTAAAGTTACTTTAGGTCAACAAAGTTTAATTCCAGGTTTTGAAAATGGCTTGTTGAATATGGAGTTGAATGAAAAGAAGACCGTGGTAATTCCGATGGAAGATGCTTATGGCGATATCAAGAAAGAATTATTTCAAAAAGTACCAAAAGAAGAACTTCCAGAAGATTTAAAACCTGAGATTGGAATGGGTCTTTTAGCCAAAGGCCCTGATGGCTCAGAGCGCCAGATTAAGATTGTTGATGTTAAAAAAGACGCTATAATTATTGATGCAAATCATCCATTAGCTGGTCAAGAATTAACTTTTGAACTCGAAATCGTTGAAATCCATTAATAAGGTGATAAAAATAAAATATTTTCGAATCTTTATTTGAATTTGAATTTTATATAAATTAGTTCAGGAATTTTTCTTGGATAAAATAACATCCCAAAAAAAATCGACACTCTTGTCGGTTTTTTTTGTGCTTTTAATTAGGATACGTTTTTATATGTTACAAATAAATTATTCTTTATAATAAAAATTGAATAGCGCAAAGCGCATGTTTTAAAGCGTTTAGGGCATAGCACTAAGCAAAAAAAATAAAATTATCAATAATAGATAATTTTTTTCTACAAATAATTAAGCCAAAATAATTTCATTTAAATTGTTTTAAGATACTCTAAAACTGCTATTCGCTCTTTATCAGTAAAAGTATTTCCAAAGATATGTCGTCCGTTGCCGTATCTTGTTTTATTGGTATCGTAGGTTCTATTGTTCGCTTTTATAGTTTCAACGGTATAATTCCATCCTAATATTTATTATCAAATAAGACTTTTCCTCGATTTGCCACGATATTATTTATAGCAAATGGAAACTTTGACGCTTGTAAGTTTTCAAAATAAGACAAAACAAAGGCATATTTTGGTCAATTTCTTTCGCTTTTTCTATATTTGCTATGGTCAACAATCCAGCACCAATATACGATTTGGTAAAATATCTTCTCGAAAGCCTCGTTTGGAAAGAGGCATTTTTCTTTTTTAGTAATTGGCAAGCGCTTAAATCAGTAGGAATTATTACATTATCAATTTTAATACAAGGAGTATCGCTCCAAATTAAAGTATTTTTATCTTGGTTTGCTATTAAAACTTCTGCAATTTTATTGGCAGGAATAGTGTCAATTGTTTCTGTGATTATTTTTGGTCCAATAGCAGTATATTCGTTTTAAATTTTTGCTAGGCTTCAAACTCTGGACTATTTTCATCTTAGGGTTATGTAATTCCAGAACTTATATAATCGCCAGAAAACAAGTATTCTTTTCCTTTTTGAGGATTGCCTGATCGTTGAGCAGTCTTTTTCACGAAAATCTTGTTTTAAATCCGTATTTTGAAAATGTGGGTCGTCTAGGAGCTCTTGTAGGTTTTATTACGCTTGCGCCATATCCCCCTAACCCCCTCGGCGGTTATCCCGGTAATGACGATGATGGTAGAACCTTAGAAAAAGAACAGAATAAAGATGAAAAGCTAGAAGATTTTATTGCCGCTTTTGAATATTTAAAAGAGCACGAAAATTGGAATGGTAATATTGGCGTTGTAGGTTTTTGTTTTGGTGGTTGGGTTTTGAACATGATGGCGGTAAGATTACAACATTTAAAAGCATCAGTTCCGTTTTATGGCGGTCATCGCAAGGCAGAATGGGCTAAACGGGTATAAACTCCTTTAGTATTACACTATGCTGGATTAGATGGGAGAGTTAATAAAGGTTAAAAGATGCACTTTGAGCATTTACAGTTTATCCAGAATTCATAGGGACTGGAATATTTGAAAATCTAGCAGTTCTATTTGGCAGTACTTTGGGATTAAATGTTTAACATATAAAAAATTTTTAAATTTAATTTTCACTATTAATTGCTACTGCCAACTTTTTTGCTCCCAATTGAATTTTATTCAAATTTAAAAAACGATGGTAATTTAGTTGGTATTGGTTTCGTAGATTTGAATTTTCTAATTACTGTTGTCCGATAAAAGTTTAAAACACAATATTATGCGTTTTAAAGTCAATAAAAGCGTTTCAAAATAATTAAAATCCAAGAGCAAGCCCCCTTTATTACGGATGCTATTGAAAATTTAATTTTTCTTGGGAATCGGCTGGATTTCCTTTATTCTTGACAAATTCTTTAGCATAAGAGTCTACATTGTTGAAAAAGTCGACAAAATTGACATAACTGAAAAGATGTTTTTGTAATAAACTCACCAAATTGGAAAAACTCCACGATTTAGTTAGCTTCTTTTTCATAACCGAAATTAATAGTAAGGCAATTAACGTACACCAAATTTGTATCTGTATTGCATTCTTGTTATCTCCATAAAAGTACTGTAGTGGGAAGTTTTGTTTTATTTTTTTGAACAGTAATTCTATTTCCCATCGTTTTTTATAAAGCATAGCTATTTGTTCTGCTGGCAAATCAAATAGATTAGAAAGAAAGTAATAAACCTTATTTTTTTCTTCGTGATAAAAGGATACTAATCGCAATTCAACTTGCCTGTCCAGACCTTTATCATCCTTGTATTTAAGGGCGATTTTAGCATCTCTTAATATATTATCGGGCGTGGCTTCTTGTAGGTCAAACTCTTCTAAAAGTGTTTCTTTAGCGTTGTTTTTTAACCGGGTAACAAAGAAAATTTCATCCTTGTTCCATTTATCAAATAACGAGTAGTTATTGTATGCTTTGTCAAATAAAGCAACTTCTCCTTTATTCATTACCCCTTCTTTTTGTATAAATAACGAATCGTGTTCACGTGCGTGGCTATGATATACTTTTACAGGTATTCCTGCCTGCATATCGAGTTTTTGATGACTTTTTATGCCTCCTTTTCGTTTTCCATTATTAGCATGACGACCTACACACTCAAAAATTGGCTGAAAAAGAGCGATTGTGGTAGAATCAATAGCATATACTTTTTTATCGATGACCAACTGCTTGTGGCTGTCCGATAAATCTGGGAGATGCTCGGTTACTAAATCAGCATAAATATCCTCAAAGACAATACAGTCTCTTCTCTTGTTGGCATCAGAAATTGTACTTCTCTTTGGTGAGTAATCAAACTTGCAATGTGAAATTTTATCGCCATAACTTACAATGCCACCGCAGAGTTCACGCAGTGAGTTACAGCCTGAGGTTACGCCATAGACCATCGTAATTAAGTGTTGAAACGTTGAAAAGCGCTTGCAATAATGATCCGATTTATGCGATAAGGCACGAGACGTGACTTTACTCTTATTAAGTAAATTTATCATTTGACTGAATATCGGCTGTCCGAAAAAAATAGTACTTTTGCTCATAGTTGAATTTTTGGTCAGAGATTAATTCTTCTATATACGAAAAAAGCCTCAATAATTGAGGCTTTTTTTATCGGACACTAATGTTTTCTAATCTTAATACAGTTAGGATTTTAGATAAAGAGAGGTGCGATTGAAATTAAAGATGTAATTTCGCGCGAAATAAAAAAATCGCAAAATGAAACGCATCAACGAATACAAAAAACTGTTTTCTATTGAAAAAGAGATAAACTTAAAAGAATTAAAAAACACCTATCGCAACCTAGTGAAACAATGGCATCCTGATAAATTTCAAGATGGAGATGAGCAGAAAGAGGAAGCAGAATTAAAAAGCAGACAAATTATAGACGGCTATCACTTTTTAGTTAGTATTGCGCCAGAAACCAAGGCAGCTAATATGGAAGAATATAATAAATTAATTAACGAATCTGGGATTTTAGATTTTCAACATAAGGGTTTGTTGTTAGAAATTACTTTTTTAGACGGAACTACATACGAGTATTTTGGGGTTCCAAAAACTATTTATGTAAAACTGATTAATTCTCCAAAAGCTTATCGCTTTGCAAGAAGGACTATCTTTAATAGTTATTTGTACCGAAAATCTAAGAAAACGCTAAAAGAGGCATAATTTAAAAAATGATATTTTTGTACATTAGTTAGGTCGGGCTTCATTCTCATTATCAAAAACTTATGCTTAATCTTGTAAGAAATCAAAAGTAGCAGAAATTCTATGCCCAAACCGTCAAATACCATACTCATTATTCTTGCTTTTTTTGCAATTTATGTCATCTGGGGTTCTACCTACCTTTTAAATAAAATTGCAGTAACCGAATTGCCCGCTTATATGTTAGCAGCAATAAGATTTATTACGGCTGGACTTTTAATTTTTGGGATTTGTAAAATATCAGGTATAGCTATCAAAATTACCGCCCGCCAATTTTTGAATAGCTTTATTGCAGGTTTTCTATTTCTAACTTTTGGGAATGGCGTTTTTGTTTGGGGACTAAAATATGTGGATAGCGGTTTTGCTGCTTTAGAAGTAGCTGCCATGCCACTCATTGTTTTAGTAATGATGCGTATTGTGGATGGAAAAAAAATAAAAGCAATGTCTTATGTAGGCGTTTTTTTTGGGGTTTTAGGTATTTATTTATTGGTAAGTCAAAGACAAATCCTACAAAACGAAGCGTCAATCCTTGGAATGACGATTATCTTTTTTTGTATTCTAGGCTGGTCTGCGGGGAGTTTATTTGTTTCTAGGGCAAATTTACCAGAAAGTTATTTGGTTAATACAGCCTATCAAATGGTAACGGCTGGTGCTACTTTAGCCATTGTGAGTGCGGTTATCGGCGAGTCTTGGTCTTGGCCGACAACTTGGAGCGGTCCCGTACAATTTTCTATGATAATGCTTATTCTGTTCGGCAGTATTGTGGCATTCTCAGCTTTTAATTACTTATTGAAAACAGTTTCTCCAGAAAAAGTAGCAACATCGAGTTATGTAAACCCAGTGATTGCTTTGATTTTAGGTTGGTATGTTTTGGATGAACAAATTACAACCCAGTCCATTTTAGCCGCGGTAATACTCTTGACAGGTGTTTATTTCATCAATACAAAGAAGAAATTAGTTATTTATGCTAGATTTAAAGATAAATTTAGAGGTAAATCAAATCGAATTTAAATGAATATGATGATAAAATTTATGGTTTAATAGTCGGTATTATCTTAGTTGTTATCTGTACAACAAAGTCTGAAAGTCTTTTTAATGGCAGGGATAAAACAGGTTGGCATTGAGATGCTCCTGAGATATATACCATTTTCACTGCCAGAAAACCTTTTATTGTAAGAGACGAGAATTTAGTAAGTTTAAGTACTCAAAGTGGGTATTTAATTACCAATAAAATTTATAGAAATTATCAATTAGATATTGAATATCGTTTTATAGAAGCACCTGGTAATTGTATTGTTTTAGTTCACGCATCTGCACTAAGGACTTTATATAGTATGTTCTCAAAATCTAAAGAAGTGCAAATGGAATATGAAAATGCAAGAGATTTTTGGTCTATTTTGATGGATATCAGTACCGATAATATGGAAGATTGTCGTGGTTCAAAATCTAAATGGAGAATTTCTGAAGGAAAAAAGTATAGAATTTTGAACCTCACTAACGGTTTGGAAAAGCCATTAGGGGAATGGAATAGCATTAGTATCGAATGCGTTTCAAACGACATAAAAGTTTGGGTAAATAGTGATCTTGTAAATTATGGACCTGAAGCTAGAGCTTTAAGTAGTCAAATTTCAATACAAGTTGGAGGCGCAGAAGTTGAATTTAAAAAAAATAAGATAACGCCTAACGGTTAGGTAAGTCTTTAATATCAATGACTATAACATCATTAACCATCATCGTTTCCAAACTAATATTTCCAATCCTAACTCTCACTAAGCGTAAAGTCGGATAGCCCACGGCGGCTGTCATTTTTCGAACTTGACGAAATTTGCCTTCGGTTAAGGTAATGCTAATCCATGAATTTGGTCGGTGTGTGCCAATTCTTAGTTTTTTATCTGCTTCGGGAAAAATAGGCGTTAAGCTTAATTTTTTAACCAGACAGGATTTTGTTGTATATTTTTTTCCTGCAAAACCTATTTCTACTCCTTTTTTAAGCGTTTGAATAGCTTCATCTGAAATCTCTCCATCTAATTGAACACAATATTCTTTTTCTATTCCAGATTGATTAATGGTATCACTGAATTTACCATCAGTAGTCAAAAGCAATAAGCCTTCCGATTTTTCATCTAATCGGCCAATGGGCATAATTCCATCTGGGAAATCATATAAATCGCCTAAAAATCTCTTTGTTCTAGTTTCTTTTATGTTGTTTGAGGCAAACTGACATAATATGCCAAAGGGTTTATAGAGTTTATAGTGTTTATGCTTTGTCATGGGTTTATATTATTCTGCAAGGTAACTTTCCGATTTTTACAGACTTTTTATGAATGAAAAATCTTGTAAATCAACTTTAACAAAGTTTATTGAAATTTCCATTGCCTCTGTCTAAAAAACATAAAACTAAAACTTTTTAAATAATATCCACAAAAAAAGCTCACCAATGAATATTGATGAACTTTTTTTAAAGATTTGCAAAGTAACTAGTACGCCATTTTTACTATTTTCTCCGCATCGGCTGGCGTTAAAGATTTATGTTCTCCTATTCCTGACCATTTTCGATCGGTAAAACGTTTGGCTATTTCTTCCCCCGTACCTTCATATTCAGCCGTATAATCTGATAATTTGGTTTTTATATCAAGCGAATTAAAGAAAGCTTCTGTTTTTTCTATAGCAGCATGCGCTTTATCCTCTATTGTTCCTTCTGTAATATTCCAAACACGTTCTCCGTATTGTGCTAATTTTTCTTTTTTAGCTTCAAAATTATAAGTATAATGACTTGCTGCTAAAATAGCTAATGTTCTTGCGTGGTCTATGCCGTAAAGCGCGGTTAATTCGTGCCCCATCATGTGAATAGCCCAATCGCCTGGAACGCCTTGTTGAATTAATCCGTTTAAGGCCATAGTACAACTCCACATGAAATCAGCAGCAGGCGTATAATCAGCCGGATTTTTAATTACTTTCGGAGCCACTTCAATAAGAGTTTGTAGAATACTTTCTGCAAATCTGTCTTGTAAAGATGCCCCAATAGGGTAGGTCATATATTGTTCTAATACATGTGTAAAAGCGTCGGTAATTCCGTTGGCCAATTGCCGTTTAGGAATTGATGAAATCACCTGAGGATCAAGAATAGAAAAAACAGGAAATAAACCTGGACCCCCCATGGCTAATTTTTCTTTAGTTTCTTGTCTTGTAATTACAGAACCCGAATTCATTTCAGAACCTGTTGCTGGTAGCGTTAAAACAGTCCCGAAAGGCATTGCTTTAGTGGTGCGAACATTATTTTTTAGAATATCCCAAGGCGAACCACCTTCATATTTCGCAGCAGCTGCTAAAAACTTTGTTCCGTCAATCACAGAACCTCCGCCAACAGCTAATAAATAGGTAATTTTTTCATCCTTAATAACTTTTAAGGCTTCCATTAAAATAGCATATTCAGGATTGGCAGGAATTCCACCAAACTCAATTACATCATGTTTTGATAATGCTGTTTTTACTTGTTCGTAAATTCCATTCTTTTTAATACTGCCACCACCGTAAAGCATTAACACTTTTTCGTTTGAAGGAATTTCAGTGGCTAATTTTTTTATTGTATCCTTTCCAAAAATAATTTTAGTCGGATTTTTAAATTCAAAATTATTCATTTTCTTAAGTTTTAATTTTGACAGTTAGTAATGCTGTCAATCGTTATTATTAATCTATCAGAGTTACTAAATCTTCCGTGCTTTTTCTTACTTTGACTAAGTTTACCAGCCAATCTTTATCTTCTTTTCGGTATCCTAAAGTTAATAAAACAACACTTCTTAAGTCTTTTTCACGCAAACCTAAAATTTCATCAACTTTTACAGGATCAAAACCTTCTATAGGTGTACTATCAACTTCTTCAAAAGCTGCTGCCGCGATGGCTTGAGAAAAAGCAATATAGGCTTGTTTGGCAGCATGATTGAAATTTTCTTCGGCATCCTTTTGAGGATAGCTATTCAGTAACATTTGTCGGTAATTCTCCCATCCTTCATTTTTAAAACCACGAATTTCGTTCGTCAAATCGAACATCTTATTAATACGTTCAGCCGTGTAAGTATCCCAAGCGGCAAAAACTAATAAATGAGAACAATCAGTAATTACCGATTGGTTCCAAGCTACAGGTTTAATTTTTTCTTTTACTTCTTGATTGGTAATTACAAATATTTCAAAAGGTTGTAATCCGCTTGAAGTTGGCGCCAATCGGGCAGCCTCTAAAATATTATCTACTTTCTCTTGAGATACTTTTTCGCCGTTCATAGCTTTTGCTGCATATCTCCAATTCAATTTATCTAATAATTCCATTGTTGTTGTTTTTCTTTTTTTATAAATAGTTGTTTGATTTTTTAACTCTTTAACTTTTTTTTCTATAATCTAAGACCTTATCACTTTATAACCTTTTAACCTCAAAGACTAATTAACCATGAAAGCCTACAACCTAATAGCATCCCATGCCGATTTGTAGGCCTCTTCAATTGTTTCATCTGTAATTTTCAATATATTGCGTTGCTGCATTAACATTAAAAAAGACAGGGGACTAATGGTGTAAGCGTATAATAGATAATCAGAAATTGGTTTAATTATTCCCTCATTTTTACCTCTGTTCCATAAGTCGAGTAGGGGTTGTAGGTGTTTTATTCCTTCTTGTCGGCTCAGTTCATCAATCATTGGGGTATTATCGCATTGAGATAAAAATAGGGCTTCGTCAAGCTCTTTTAATTTAAAATCGGCAATGCGTTTCCATATTATTTCAAATCCCGTTTCAACAGACATTTCTGTACCGTAAGTCGCAAATGCAAAATTGGTATAGGCCGTTTTTACTTCTAAATAAACTTTGTTTACCAAATCCTGTTTACTATCAAAATATAAGTAAATTGTCGCAGGAGAAACATTGGCCATTTTGGCAATTTTCGACATAGGAGTAGCATGAAAACCATTATTGTTTACCAAATCAATCGTTGCCTTTACCAATGCATTTTTTTTATCGATACTTTTTTGAAGCTTTGCCATAATTGTCAATCTTACCACAAAGGTATAATAAAAAATGAATATTCATTCTTTCCTTAAATATTTAACTATTCTTTAATTTTTGTACCCTTATATTTAATTCACACTGTGGGCTTTCTAAAATATAGCCGCCTTATGGTTATATTTGAATAATTTTTAATTTATAAATCTTGGCAAATATTGATTCACCATCGAGCATAAAAACTTATAATAAAATAGGCTACTCGGACAATATTAAAATTGCGCTTTTTGATGTCTCTAAACGCTTTACCAAACCTCATAAACACAATAAGTATTTAGAAATAGTATTTTTTATTGAGGGTACAGGGTATCATTATTTAGACCTTAACAGCTACAAAATTAAACCAAATACACTATTTATAATCAAGAAGGATGAGGTTCATCACTGGGAGATTAATACGGAACCTTTGGGCTATGTAGTTATTATTAAAGAGTCTTTTTTAGCCAATACTTTGGATAAGTATTTAAATATTCAACTGCAAAAATTAAATCAAATTAAAGTTTTGCAATTACCAAAAGATGATATCTTAAAGGCATTTTTTGAAGCCCTTTGTTTAGAAATGAGACAGGTAGAAATAAATCCAGAAGTTATTGAGGGAGGTTTAAAAGCATTACTTTCTAAGTTTGTTAAATATGCTGATCTCTTACCAGTTGAAAACACTGAAAAGTCGCTAAAGTTTTTAAACTTACTTTCAGAAAAGCCCATAAACAATGTTTCTTATTATTCAGATTTGCTCCACACAACACCTCAAAACTTAAATTTTATAAGCCAAAAAGCTTTCAATAAAAAAGCATCGGATCTTATTGCAGAATATTTGATTAAAGAAATAAAACGACAATTGATTTATACAAATAAGCCGATTAACTTAATAGCTTATGATTTAGCATTTAGGGACGCCTCTAATTTTAGTAAATATTTTAAAAGATATACAAGTCAAACCCCAAGGCTATTCCGTAAAAATTATACCAGTACTTATTCAAATACACCATAATTTAAAAGCTGAGATATTTACTTTTGAACATAATGTGTTCGAAGTTATATTTCTATGGATTTAAAGAATTTTTTTAGTGTTTTAATCGTTTTCTTATTTTTTCAGAATATGACATCACAAATTTCAGGTAAAATTATTGATGCCATTGATCAAGTACCTTTGGAATATGCGACCGCGGCCTTGTTTTTACAAAAAGATAGTACACTCATAACAGGTGTTGTATCTTCTGAAGATGGCACTTTTATGATTAATAACATCAAGCCAAACACTTATTATTTAGAAGTTTCTTTTATTGGCTACGATCCTAAAATATTTTCAAATATTACGATTACTAAGGTACAAACTAAGAAAGATTTTGGTGTCATTGGCTTAATTTTTGGAAATCAATTGGAAGAAGTAGAGGTAAGGGCAGAACGCGCTACTATGATTCATAAAATAGATCGCCAAGTGTTTGATGCTACAAAATTTCAGAATAGTTTAGGAGGTAATGCCATTGATGTTATTAAAAATATTCCATCAATATCTGTTAATGGTATGGGATCTATAAATGTACGAGGAAGTGATGGCTTTCAAGTATTGCTAAACGGAAAACCAATACAGGGCGATGTAAGTACAGTTTTAGCCCAGATTCCTGCCAATTTGCTAAAATCTGTAGAATTAATTACTGCGCCTTCCGCAAAATATGATGCAGAAGGTAAAGGGGGAATTCTAAATATTCTGACTGCAAAAGGCGCTACAAATGGTATATTTACTCAGATAAATGTTCGTGGAGGATTACCGTCTATTGAAGCTTATGACACACAAGTACCCGCACAACGTTACGGAATTGATGCAACAATAAATAAACGTAGTGATAAGTGGAATCTATCTGCATCCGCGAGCTATCAGCGCAACGATAAAACAGGACGTAGAGAAGGGGAGGTGTTCGTTATTAATGAAGCAGAAAACAAACAGACTTTTTTGCCTTCGGATGGGGAACGCAGTTTTGATGATATTAGTTATAACGGTAGATTTAGCGTGGACTTTAGCCCAAAAGATTCCGATATTTTTAGCTTTGGTTTTTATGCCGGGAAACAAACCGTTGATAGACTTGCTGATATTAGCTATTTTGACAATCACGCCGTTTCTCCTATTGGAAGTGACAATAGAATATACACCTTCGAGTATTTTAATAAAAACCTACGTACGCGTAGGGGTGACTTTGTTTTAGGGAGTCTAGATTATGCACATACCTTTCCGAATGTATCAAAAATAACTACATCTTTATTGTATGAATATTCTTTTTTAGGTGGACCGACAGTCAATGAAAATATTGGATTGATAGACAGGAGCATTATTTACCAGCAAGAATTTAATACTAATGATAACCCCCTAAATGGCTATCGAGTAAATATAGATTATCAATTTAAACCTTTGTCTTTTGGCACTTTAGAAACTGGTTATCAATTCAGAAATTTAAATCACGAAGGATCATTTATTTACGAGCGTGATGGTATCTTAGTTCCTGAGTTTTCCAGTGATATCAATTTAAAAAGAGCGATACATTCTGGATACACCCAGTTCAATGGAGCTAAAGAAAAATGGACTTATGCGGCTGGTTTGCGTTTAGAAGCTATGGATCGTATTTACACCGAAGATTTGAAAACGCCAGAACCCAAAGAAACTTTTGATTTTGATTATGTAAAACCATTTCCTTCGGCTTCCTTGAGTTATCAGCCCATTGAAACAGCTACTTTGACAGCGGCCTATAGCAAACGTGTGGAGCGCACCACAACACTAAAAATGAATAGTTTTGCAGAGCGAGAGCATTCCGAAGTTTTTGAACAAGGCGATAATCAATTAAAACCGGAGTTTATAGACCTAGTCGAACTCGGTATTACTAAAAAGTTTAATTCTGGAAACTCCATCAACGCAACGGCTTATTATCGTCACGTTAATAATGTAATCAATAGAGTAAATACTTTAGCTTATGAAAATAATGGTGGTATTTTGGATTCCATCATAAACCGAGTGTTTTCGAACGTTGGTAAAAGTAATGTTATTGGTCTAGAAATAGGAGCAGAGTTGAAACCGTCAAATAACTGGACTAATTTTATTGGAATGAATATCTATCATAACGCAATCGATGGCTTTTTTAGCTTTGAACATCGAGATGGTATTACAAGAGATTACAGGGTAGATACAAATGCCTCTATATTTTCTTTAAATATGAATTCCACCTATTCCTTCTGGAAAAATGCTTCGGTTCAATTTACCTTTAATTACTTATCCCAATCCAATACAGCGCAAGGCGAGGACTCCGAGTTTTATGTCCCTAATCTCACCTTTAGAAAACGGTTTTTAGATGATAAATTAGCAGCAACGGTACAATGGCAAAATATAGATATGGGCTTGCTGAAAACTCAAGAGCAGCGAATTTCTACCTCTGAAACAGGACAATTTTTTACGACTACTAATTATCGGTATGAAGTTGATGTAATTTCTATCAATCTATCTTACACTTTTAATAAAATAAACAATAAATCTAAATTTATCGATAGTGAATTCGGAAAGAAAGAGTTTTAATCAGAACCTAATTTAGTAAATATTTGTTTCCTTTTGGATTTAGTTGACGAATAAACGGCTGATCATACTAAAAAATTTCTAGCGTTTTTTAACCCAGTTAAAAAAATATCTGATAAAGCTACATCTTAAACTTAGGTAGCCCTATTTTCGATGTAAAAAGATATTGTTTCTACATGAATGTCCAACAATTACTAAATCAATTTAAAAAAACAAGAGACTATTCTGTTGCCATATGCGCAACTTTAGCTATTGAAGATTACATTTCGCAGCCAGTAGATTTTGCTAGTCCGCCCAAATGGCATTTAGCACACACCACATGGTTTTTTGAAGAAATGATTCTAAAAAAATACCTGAAAGATTATTTCGTTTTTAATGAGAATTTTTCCTTTTTATTTAATAGTTATTATCAAACAATAGGAGAAAGGGCAGTACGTTCTCATAGGGGAACTATGACCCGACCTTTAGTTGCAGAAGTGTATGACTATAGGAATTATGTAGATCAACATATCTTTAAGTTATTAGAGAACAATATTTTTTTTGACGTTGAACAGTTTATGATTTTAGGTATTCATCATGAACAACAGCACCAAGAACTTTTAATTACAGATTTAAAACATACCTTTTCTTTTAATCCATTGAATCCAATATATCAGAAAGATTTTAATCTGACCGAAGATAAAAATGCTGATGAAGGTTGGCTAAAAATGAGTGAAGGAATTTATGAGATAGGACATAACGGAGAAGGTTTTTGCTTTGATAATGAATTAGGAAGGCATAAGGTTTATCTGCATCATTATGAAATTTCAAAAACCTTAGTCACCAATGGAGATTATATCACATTTATGGAAGCGCAGGGCTATGAAAATTTTAATTTCTGGTTAGATGAAGGCTGGTCATGGGTCTGTGAGAACAAAATAAATGCCCCTTTATATTGGCAAAAGATTGATGGAATTTGGCATTATTATACCCTTTCAGGTTTAAAAGTAGTAGATAAGGACGCCATGCTTTGCCACGTTTCTTTTTATGAAGCACAAGCATTTGCAACCTGGATGGGCTTACGCCTACCAACAGAATTTGAATGGGAAGCAGCAGCAGAAAAATTTAATTGGGGAAAGCGTTGGGAATGGACCTATTCTGCTTATTTACCCTATCCAAATTTTAAAATCGCAGCTGGAGCTGTAGGCGAGTATAACGGAAAATTCATGATCAATACAATGGTGCTCAGAGGAAGCTCTGTAGCTACCAGCGAAGTAGATCAACGTAAAACATATAGAAACTTTTTTCATCCAAAAGACAGATGGCAATACACGGGAATAAGATTAGCGAAATAACAATAAATAATACTTTTTTAGAACATTTAAGTATAGGTCTACAAAGTAAAACCAAATACATATCATCACGTTATATGTATGACGAAATTGGAGATCATCTCTTTAGGAAAATTATGAATTTACCTGAATATTATTTAACAGGTTCAGAACATGAAATTTTAAAAACACAAACCAAAGCCATAATTGAAGCTTTAGGTATCAAAAAAAATAGCTTTTTTCAGCTTATTGAGTTAGGAGCAGGCGATGGTACCAAAACAAAAGAACTACTGAAGCCTTTGGTAGCGGAGTCTTATGATTTTGACTATTTGCCTATTGATATTTCACAAAATGCATTAAATCATTTGGAGTTTTCCTTAAAAAAACAATTGCCTAAGATATCGGTAAACCCATTACAAGGTGATTATTTTGAAGTATTATCGCACATTAAGGAATCTACACATCCAAAAATTATTCTTTTTTTAGGTTCTAATTTGGGTAATCTTGAAGATGATGAAGCTTATGATTTTCTCAATCAATTATCAAATTGCCTCACGATTAATGATAAAATATTTTTAGGCTTAGATTTGGTAAAATCTGAAGCCATTGTTTTACCCGCTTATAATGATGATCAAGGAATTACTGCTTCGTTTAATTTGAATCTTTTAACGAGAATAAATAAAGAATTTAATGCCGATTTTGATATTACTCATTTTAAACACCAACCTGAATACAATGCACAAGAGGGTATTGCCAGAAGTTTTATTGTAAGTAAAAAACCTCAAGAAGTTTATATTGAAGCTTTAAATAAAATGATTTATTTTAAGAAGGATGAAAAAATATATACAGAAATTTCCAGAAAATACAACGATACTATTTTATCAGAAATTTTAGAAAAGACCAATTTAATCATTAGCAAAAAGTTTCTGGATAAGAAGAAGTATTTTTCAGATTATGTGCTAACAAAAGAGTAAATGATGATTATCAGTAACTTTTACTAAGCTATATATTATTGTTTTTATTGTCTTAAATACTAATTTTACTCCAATTAATTTATTTTTTTTGACCTTATGAAAAACTTTTTATTCATATCCTAGTAGCCGTTTTTAGCGTTACTTATAATGATGCTAAAAACGAAAAAGAAACTCAAAATTCTATGACCATATTTGATTATCCTTTCTACGTAGAAAGCACATTGCCTTACAGCGCGCCCAATTTTAATGTCTTGAACAATAAACATTTTAAGCCTGCTTTGCTTTAAGGAATAGCCAATCAGAATGAAGCTATAAATACCATAGCAAATAATAGCGAAACGCACACTTTTGACAATACCATTTTAGCCTTGGAAAAAGTGGTGTTTTATTAGACCGTGTTTCGAATGCGTTTTACGGACTTACAAGTGCAAATACTAACGATACTTTACAAGTCGTTCAGAAAGAAATGGCACCTAAATTTTCTGAATTAAAGGATACCAAAAATCTCAATGACAAGCTATTTCATCGGATAAAAAATTTATATCATACCATATAAAGTTTAGGTTTAGATGCAGAATCATTAAAATTGGAGAGCAATTATTTTAAGGATTTTGAAAAAGCTGGAGCTAATTTATCATCTAATGACAAAGAAACTTTGAAAGCTTACAATACCAAATTAGCTTCTTTAATTAATTCCTTCAATAAAACCTTATTAGACGCAAATAATACTTGGGCACTATTAATCACTGATAAAGCTGAATTTGCAGGATTGATAGAAATCGAAATAAAATCACTAGAAAATAAATAAGGTGAAGGTTGGAGAATTCCATTTTTAAATACCACACCATAACCTTTATTACAAAGCTTAGAAAATAGAGCCACAGGAAAAAAATTATTTAATACCGCTTTTTACAGAACAAATGGTGTTAAAAAAGACACTAAAGCAATACTTATTGAAATTGCGGAATTGAGAGCTAAAAAAGGAGCGTTGTTAAGCTATGATAATTTCGCCGCATGGAGTCTTCAAGGCACCATGGCAGAAAAACCTGAAAATGTTTTTAACATGTTTGATGGATTAATTCCTGCTGCGACTGCAAAAGATAAAAATGAAGCTACCGAAATTCAAGTAATGATTAAAAGTAAAGGAGAAAATTTCACCTTGGCGCTTTGAGATTGGAACCTATATGCCGAAATGGTGCGGATTGCTAAATATGATTTAAATAAAAATCAAATTAAACCTTATTTTGAACTAAAAACTGTTTTACAAATACGTGTTTTTTATGCTGCTCAGCAATTGAACGGAATTACTTTTAAAGAACGAAAAGATATTCCTGTAAATCACGATGATGTTTTGGTTCATGAATTCTTTGAAGAAAATAGCGAAGCATTAGGACTTTTTTATCCCAATTATTTTGCGCGTCCTAGTAAAAGAGGCAGCACTTGGAGGAGTAATTTTGTAACACAATCTAAACTTTACGACAAAAAATCAGTTATTTATAATGTCTGTAACTATCCAAAACCTGCGGATGGCGAACCATCACTATTAACTTTTGATGAGGTTACAAAGATATTTCATTAATTTGGTCATGCCTTACATGGATTTTTTGCAGACCAATAACATCCTTCCTTATCAGGTACTTCGGTAGCAAGAAATTTTGTAGAATTTTCATGTCAGTTTAAAGAAAATTGGGGCTTGTATCCTGAAATATTAAAGAATTATGCCGTACGTTACCACACAGGAAAACAAATCCCACAGGAATTAATTGATAAAATCAAGAAATCTGGGACTTTTAATCAAGGCTATAGCTTAACCGAAAATTTAGCACCATCAAACTTAGCCATGCAGTGGCATACGATTACTGCGGATACTAAAATTGACGATGCCAATGCTTTTGAAAAACAAGCTTTAAACAAAACAAAATTAGATGTGGTAAGTGCAGTACCTCCTCGTTACCGTTCTACATATTTCTCCTAGATATGTTGCTTTCACTAGGAAACACTCTCGATTTAAAACAAATGTATAAAGATTGGTTTGGTAGCGATCTAAAAATCCAACCTATACTTGAAGCACGCGAATTAGAATAAACAAAAAGAAAATTTAAAAAAATCTACCTGAAAGTCTAATTTTTGGACAGCTTTTTTTAATTTAAAAGGAATGCCTGAAACAAGTCTTAATTTAACTGGTGTATTATCTTCTTTTCATAATTAATATTGAAATATTAGCTTTTGAGGTTTAATTTTAGTTGACTTATTTCGATCAAAAAATAAATCAATTATCAAATTATTAACCAGATAGTCTTAAAAAATTAGGTAATTTTACATGCAAACAAATGCTAAAACAATCTCAATAAATCAGCATGATAATCCGAAACATTGAAAAAATAACTAGCCCAGGAACTCCTCATTTTGTGGGTGACGGCTTTCGAGTACATAATTTTATTCCAGGAACTTCGACCATGCAGCGTATGGATCCATTTATTATGATGGATTATAATTCTAAATTCACCTTTCCACCAACCCAAACGCCAAAAGGAGTAGGAGTGCATCCTCATAGAGGATTTGAAACAGTCACTATAGCCTATAAAGGTCGCATAGAACATAACGACAGTGCGGGCGGTGGCGGTGTTATTAGCGAAGGTGATGTACAGTGGATGACGGCCGCATCGGGCGTTTTACATAAAGAGTTTCACGAAACAGAGTGGAGCAAAAAAGGCGGGGAGTTTCAAATGGTGCAGTTGTGGGTTAATCTTCCTGCTAAAGACAAAATGTCTCCACCAAAATACCAAGCGATTGCAAGTTCGGAAATCAAAAAAGTATGGCTACCAAATAATGAAGGCGTATTTGAAGTTATTGCTGGAGATTATCAAGGAGAAAAAGGACCAGCAAATACTTTTTCACCGCTTAATATGATGAATGTAAAATTAAAAAAAGGAGCTAAAACGCCCATAACCTTTCCATCAGATTACGCCACTTCCATAATAATGATTGAAGGTAGCGCCTTAGTAAATGAAACTTCCGAAGTATCTGAAGATCATTTTGCGCTGTTTGGTTCTGATGGTGATACCTTTACTATTGAAGCTTTAACGGATTGTATAATCTTGGTTTTAAGCGGACAGCCCTTAAATGAACCTATTGCAGCTCATGGCCCTTTTGTTATGAATACGCAACAAGAACTAATTCAAGCTTTTGAAGATTACAAAAATGGTAAATTTGGATATTTAAACTAAGCTTAGGAAAAAATATAAATTTTTAAATTAAAAAAAAGCGATTTAAATTCTTTGTTAAAGAATTCGATTGGACGAAAAAATTCTCCCCATTTAAAACATTACTGTTTATCTAAATGAGTCAATCATAAATCAAATCGCATTAATGCTTGTTAAATCTTACCCATATCTTTAAAAAAATTAAGACTATGGAAAAGATACTCGTTGTGGGAGCAACAGGAACAACAGGAAAAAAGATTGTAAATCTATTAAAATCTTCTACTTATTTTGAACCAATTGCTATGGTTCGAGAAAAAAATCAGGTTAAAGAGTTTTCTGAGCAAAACGTAAAAACTGTAATTGCAGATCTTGAAGGAGACGTTTCATTTACTACTGCTAATATTGATAAAGTAGTTTTTGCTGCTGGTTCTGGTGGGAAAAAGGTAGTGGCTATTGACCAAGAGGGTGCAAAAAAAATGATAGATGCCGCTAAAAATAATAATATTAAAAAATTTGTGATGCTTAGTTCGATAGGAGCAGACGCGCCGGAGGAGGCTTCGGATCTTCAAGACTATTTGAAAGCAAAGCATACTGCAGACGATTACTTAAAGGATAGTAATATTCCTTATGTCATTGTAAGGCCTGGAGCTTTAACAAACGAACCGGGATATAGCAAAATTGAAATTGGTTCAAATTTGAATAAAAAAGGTTCAATAAGTAGAGATGATGTCGCTCAAGTTTTAACAAGAACGCTTCATGACGATGCTGCCTTAAATAAAACTTTTGAAATTATCTCTGGGGATATGATGATAGAAAAGGCTTTAGATAAAATAACCAATCAATAAAATCTAAACTTCAATAAATCAAGCCATGAATTATAGCGTTCAACTTAAAAAAATAGAATTTATAACCCGTGATGTTTTGCGTTTAGTTACTGAAAAACCAGAAGGCTTCGCTTTTACTCCTGGGCAAGCAACAGAATTAGCAATTGATAAAGACGGATTGAGAGAAGACAAAAGACCTTTTACTTTTACGAGCTTACCCGAAGACACTGAATTAGAATTTACTATAAAAATATACCCATCACATAACGGGGTTACAGAAAAAATAGAAGAACTTAAGGTCGGTGATGCTTTATTAATTGGTGATGCTTGGGGAGCTATTAATTACCAAGGCGTAGGCACTTTTATTGCGGGTGGCGCGGGAATAACGCCTTTTGTTGCTATTTTAAAAGACTTAAATAGACAAAATAAATTAGCAGGTCACAAGCTATTTTTTGCCAACAAATCGGAAAAAGATATTATTTACAAGCAAAATTTAGAAGCATGGTTGGGAAATGATTTTTATAATATTTTATCCGAACAAAAAAGCAAAAAATACGCTCATGGCAGAATAGATAAAAAATTTCTTGAATCGTACCATTTAGATATTTCAAAAAAAGTGTATCTCTGTGGTCCGCCACCAATGATGAAATCTTTACAATCAGATTTATACGCAATGGGGATTTCAAAAAACCAGTTAATCGCAGAGGATTTGGCGTAAATTGATTCCGAAATAGACGCTAATATTAGTTTAACAATGCCATTTGTTTGCTAGTATTTCGTAATTTTAAATAATGAAATTTACTCTAGGTATTTTAATTCTTCTATTAATGCATCAAACCGATTCATCATTTATTTATAATGCCAAAGAGCAAAACCGCAATCAGAAGTGGTACGTTGTTGACGACGGGGTCATGGGTGGCCTATCTCAAGGAAAAATACAATTGAATGATGCAGGAAATCTGAAATACTCTGGAACAGTTCGTACTGAAAATAATGGAGGTTTTTCTTCCGTACGCTATGAGTTTGATACAAAAAACTCATCTAAATATACTTTTTTAGTCCTAAAAGTTAAAGGTGATGGCAAAAATTATCAGTTCAGAATAAAAGAGGATAAATCCCAACGCTTTTATTATATCAGCATATTTAATACATCAGGAAAATGGGAGACTATAAAAATACCGCTGACTAATTTTTATCCAAGTTTTAGAGGGAATAGACTAAACAGACCTAATTTTGATGGTCAAGAAATGGAAGAAATTGCTATATTGATTGGAAATAAAACAAAGGAAAACTTTGTTTTAGAAATTGAAAAAATATTTTTAGAATAGTTGACAATAAATAAAACTGCTGTCCATTATATTTTATGTTGTTTTAATTACCGCAGATCAATTAATAATCCCCAAATCTTACTTTTTGACCCAAATAAGATAAAAATTAACTCAAAAATAATTATTTGTTTAATCTCCTGTTAAATAGTTTAAACAGAGATAAATTTTGTTGTACATTGCTATAAATTAAATAAATCTAATTATATACTATGAAAAATTTGAAAACATTAAGCATTTTGGCATTTGCAGGACTTTTATTTATGTCTTGCGGAGAAACTAAAAAAGAAGAAACAAAAGAACAAGATACTTCTGAAGTTATGGGAGTGCCTTTGGTTACAGAAATTCAAACACCAAATATTGTAGGTGTAGCTGCGGCAAACGAAAATTTTACAACATTAGTAGCGGCAGTAAAAGCGGCTGAATTAGTTGAAACTTTAAGTGGTGATGGTCCTTTTACAGTGTTCGCACCTACTAATGATGCTTTTGCTAAGTTACCAGCTGGAACTGTTGAGGGTTTGTTGGAGCCAGAAAGTAAAGGTACTTTAACTAGTATTTTAACCTACCATGTTGTTTCAGGTAGCTTTAATGCTGCTGCCGTAATCGACGCCATTAATAGTAATAATGGTAAATTTACAGTGACTACTGTTCAAGGTGAAGACATCACTTTATCCTTGAAAGATGGAAAAGTAATGTTAACAGATGCTAAAGGTGGAATGGCAACAGTCGTTATTGCTGACGTTGAGGCGTCAAACGGTATCATTCATGCTATTGATAGCGTAGTAATGCCAAAATAAAAAATATATTTTTGATAAAAAGCCATTACAGAAAATTCTGTAATGGCTTTTATTTTTAAATAATATTCCAAATAAAAACTATAGTAGCATATTGTTTAAATCAGTATCTTAGATAACATCTTGCATCTATTAAAAAATAGAAATAATCTAAAAACAAATCACATGAATTATATTACAATTGCGTTACAATGTATTGTGGCTTTTAGCATACTTAATGTTTGGTTATTGCAGTTCAATAAACCTTCACAATGGCGCGGAGGTAATTCGAAAACTATTGTTGAAGAGTTTAAAGTATATGGACTTCCCGTATGGATGTGTTATTTAGTGGGTACTTTGAAAGTAGCGCTGGCTATTGGTCTTTTGATTGCTATCTGGTTTCCTGAATGGCGACAAATAGCGGCCTTGGGTCTTGCAGCTTTGCTATTGGGTTCTATGGTAATGCACCTAAAAATTAAAGATCCTTTAAAAAAATCTTTCCCAGCCTTTTTGTTTTTCTGTATGTGTCTCTTTATCGCTTATCCGTTCTAGAACCATGGTTTAAAGTTCAAAACAAAATGACCATTTGCTGAAGTGCAATATAAGCATTGATCAAAGCATAAAAAAGTGCAGGAGTAGATTGAAAAATAGTATCCTTTATTTTTATACGCACACCAAAGCCCAAAAACATAAGAAGGGAAAGGCAACCCGCAGAAATCAACACCAAAAACGGACTAAAATAATAACCTGCTAATAGCCCTAGAGCACCTAAAACTTGTAAAACACCTACTAGTTTTCGATGATTTACCAATCCGTAACGCAGAAACTCTAACTTCATATGTGGCGCCATAAAGCATCCGATCCCAAAAAAGATAAAGGATATTGCTGAAAAAAACAATAAAAAATTTAAAAGACTCATAGCGGTGGTAAAGATACCAGAATTCCTATTAAATTGGACTCAAACTTTAAATTTTCCTACCAGAATTAGAAAGTTGATTTCGGAATATTTCTTAATTTTATGCGATGGAAGTGAAGAAAGTAAATATTGCAATAATAGGAGCAGGAATTAGTGGCTTAATTGCAGCTCAAGTTTTAGAAGCGAATGGTTATACTTCAACAATTTATGAAAAAAAAGCTATTGCTGGTGGGCGTTTAAAAACTGATATTATCCACGGATATCAATTAGACCATGGCTTTCAAGTACTTTTAGATGCCTATCCAATGGCACGAAAGTACTTAGATTTAAAGAAGTTAGCATTACAAAAATTTTTTCCTGGTGCAGTAATATTCCAAAAAGGAAAACAGCAAACCATTGGAGATCCCCTTCGCAATATTTCACTTTTAATGCCAACTTTAATATCATCGATAGGAAATTTTAAAGATAAATGGAAAATAATTCGTTTGAGTTTGGATCTGAGATCAAAAACAATCGATCAGATTTTTGCTGAAAAAGAGAGTACAACAAAAATTTTTCTGGAACGAAAAGGGTTTAGTAACGAAATGATTGCTAGTTTTTTTAAGCCATTTTTCAGCGGTATTTTTCTAGAACCAGATTTAGCCACATCAAGCCGCATGTTTAATTTTGTCTTTAAAATGTTTGGCGAAGGAGCTGCCACGCTACCAAAAAACGGTATTTCAGCAATTGTGCATCAACTTATAAGTCAACTATCCATTACTAAAATTCAATATAATGTTACTATTTCAAGCCTTTCGGATCATAAAATTAGATTAACAGACGGAACAGAGATCCCTTATGATTATGCTATTATTGCCACCGAACCACTTTTCGAAACTCCAAAACCAACACAAAATAAAGTAGTTTGGAAGCATTGCGATGCCCTTTATTTTACTGCTAAAAGCAGAATTATAGATAAACCGCTGATTGGACTCATTGCCGACGAAGCTGCTTTAATTAACAATATTTTTTACCATTCCAGTCTTGAAATGGGAGGGAAGGCAAACCAAGAACTACTTTCCGTAACCGTAGTAAATGAACATCAACTTTCTAAAAATGATCTGATTGAAAGAGTTCAGCAAGATTTAGAAAAATATTGCGGAATAACAGGTCTCACCTTTTTAAAACATTATGCCATTCCTAAAGCACTTCCTGCATTAAGCAATCTAAAAAATAGCCTAACTTCAGAAGAAATTAAACTTACAGATACCATTTTTTTAGCAGGTGATTATCTTTTAAATGGCTCTTTAAATGCTGCTATGATTGCTGGTGAGACTGCTGCTTTGGCTTTGGTAAAAAGTCTGAAAAGGTAAACTTTACTTATTTTTTCGAGAAAAGTAACTTCTAAAATGGTAGAGAACTCAAAAAAAATAATTTAAAATTCATAGTATCTATTATAGGAAAGTATAGGGTAAATAAATTACCTTTTTATATTCTTATTTTAACGGCGCAGAATATTTTAAATTTAAGAAAAGAGTAAGAGCTAGCACAATTGACCTTATCTTAAAAAATGTAATGTTTCTTGTGGTAGTATCAAAGGGTATAAATAATATGGTCAAATTTCATTAGTGTCGCTACTTAAAATCATTGAGGTTTTAGGAAGATTTTCTGAGTTTGAAACTATATTAAATCCTCCCAAAGATAGCAAAAGAATAAAAGAATTATTCAAATTTTATTAATCAAGTAGAATATTAGAAGCTTACTGATCTAAGCACAATAGTCTATAATCCACGTAAAAAAAATTACCAACCAAATAGCTAGCATTCCTCAAAAAAGACTAACTATCTTTACCGAAAATAAAGTTTATGTTAGAACAGTTTTCAGATTTAGGGATTAATGAAGCATTGCAACAAAGTTTAGTTGATTTACAGATTACTGTTCCCACAACAATTCAAAATAAAACAATTCCGATTGTTCTAAACCAAAAAGAAGATCTTGTTGTTTTAGCCAAAACAGGAACTGGAAAAACTGCTGCTTTTGGATTACCATTACTGCAGATGGTCAACATTGAAAAGTCTCATGTTCAGGCACTTATTTTAGCGCCAACTCGAGAATTGGGACAACAAATTTATGCCAATTTGATTTCTTTTGCTACGCATATTCCAGAAATATCCATAACTCAGGTTTGTGGAGGGATTCCTATTAAACCTCAAATAGAACGTTTAAAAACTGCAACACATATTGTTGTTGCAACTCCAGGGCGTTTGGTCGATTTAATGAAACGCGAAGCCATTTCCCTTAAAAACTTAAACTATTTAGTCTTAGATGAGGCTGATGAAATGATCAGTGCTTTAAAAGAAGAAGTTGATACCATTATAAGCGAAATCCCAAAATCAAGAAGAACTTTATTATTTACTGCGACCATGCCCGGTGCTATAAAGCAATTGGTTCAAAACTATATGTCTAAACGTGTAGTTCAGATTGAAGCTGATATGAAAACGTTGGGTCATCAGGGCATAGATCATCAATATGTAGTGGTTTCTCCCATAGAAAAATTAGAGGTTTTACTTCATTTTTTAAATTCTAAAATAGGAGAACGTGGCATTATATTTTGTAAAACCAAAGCCGCCGTTAATAAACTAGCTAAAAACTTAGCGATTAATAAGTTTTCTTCAGGAGCAATCCACGGTAGTTTAACACAAGGAATCCGCGACCGAATTATGAGTCAATTTAGAGAAGGCCATATCGATATTTTAGTAGCGACGGACTTGGCTGCTCGTGGTATTGATGTTAAAGAGATCTCTTATGTTGTAAATTACCATTTACCGGATACCTACGATACTTATGTGCATAGAAGCGGCAGAACGGCTAGGGCAGGAGCAAAGGGACTTTCATTAAGTGTTATTCAGCAAGAAGAAGTCGCAGATATTCCTGATTTAGAAAAAGAATTAGGAATTAAATTTAAGAAATTCGAAAAAGCAGACGCTCAGAGTATTGAGGAAAATAATACGCTGCTATGGGCAACAAAAATATTTAAAACGAAACCAAATAGAGATGTTTCTGGAGCGTTTAAAACAAAAATAGATACCATTTTTCATCATTTAACTAAAGAGGAATTGGTAGATAAAATTTTGGCTAATTATTTAGCGCAAACTCAGAGTAGCGCTACAAAACTAGAAGTTTTTAAACCAAATAAAAAGAAGTAAAAATGGCTGAACCGTTAAAAACACAATCCGAAATATTACAAAAACTGAATATTACGGCCTTAAATCCAATGCAAATGGAAGCCTTGGAAACGATTCCAAAAACTGTCAATACCATATTACTTTCTCCAACTGGTACAGGAAAAACTTTGGCTTTTGCCTTACCATTAATCCATAGTTTAGATCCTGATATAGAAAACATTCAAGCGCTGATAATTGTACCAACTCGCGAATTAGCCATACAAATTGAACAAGTGATTCGCTCCATGGGTTCTGGCTTTAAAGTGAATGCTGTTTATGGTGGTAGGGCCATGGCAAAAGATAAAATAGAATTAAAACATGTACCCGCTATTTTAATAGGAACACCAGGACGGATAAATGACCATTTTGCCAACGAACGCTTTACAAAAAAGGACATTAAAACTTTGGTTTTAGATGAGTTTGATAAGTCTTTAGAAATAGGCTTTGAAGACGAAATGAGAGAAATTCTTAGCGATTTAACCGCTTTACATAAACGTATATTAACTTCTGCTACACAGGGACTTAATATTCCAGAATTTGTGGGATTGCAAAATCCTAAAACAATTAATTATTTAGATACTGAAGTGTCTAAATTAGCTATAAAAATTATTTTTTCTCCAGATAAGAATAAGTTGAATACCTTATTAGAATTACTAAAACATCTTGGAAATCAACAAGGTATTATTTTCTGTAATGTAAAAGATAGCATTCAAACTGTTAGTGATTTTCTAACGAAGCACTATCTTCCTCATGGTTGTTTTAATGGCGGAATGGAACAAAAAGACAGAGAACGCTCTTTAATCAAATTTAGAAATGGCACTTATCCCTTACTTATCGCTACAGATTTGGCAGCAAGAGGAATTGATGTACCAGAAATGGAATTCATCATCCACTATGAGTTACCGACCCATAAAGAAGAATTTATCCATAGAAACGGACGTACAGCGCGCGTTGCCGCAGAAGGTACAGCCTATGTATTGAAATGGAAAGACCAAGCCTTGCCTGAGTTTATACAAAAAACGACCACAGCCGATATATCAAATCAACCCATAAAAAACCTTGTGTATTGGGAAACACTTTTTATTTCTGGTGGACGAAAAGATAAAATATCTAAAAGCGATATTGCAGGTTTATTTTTTAAACAAGGCGGAATATCTAAAGAACAATTAGGAGTTATTGAACTAAAACAAGATTGTGCTTTTGTTGCAGTTCCAGTGATTTTAGCTGATGAATTAATTCAAAAATTAAACAATACAAAATTGAAGAAAAAAAAGGTTAGGGTTAGTTTGGTATAAAGCAATAAGTACCAAAATGAAAAAGTTCAAGTTCAAGTTCAAAAAAGCACTAGGTATTAAGAGAAATACGAAATTAGAAGAACGAAGTATGAAAATTTGAAGTTCAGAAAGTTAAACATGTATTTTAATTAAATTCGTTAATAGGTAATTTTGAATAAACTCATAAACCTCATAGCCTTATAACTTTCACTTTTTAACCTAATAAACTTTTGACCTATAAACCTTATAACCTTATAGCCTTAACTTTATCACCTTTTAACTCATAAACCCACAAACTCATAAAAATGAGTACCAATATCCCATCAAATAGTCCGCCAATAACTCCAGAGGAGATAGATAAATGTATTGCCATATTAGGGCAGTTGGTCGCGCATACTGATCAGATTTTTAATATTCCTATCGAACAAAGAACAAATTTGATCAAAGTAACAGGTCAATTTTCGAGACCTAATAGAGACGAATTCTCTCGACGAAAAAAAGACGCTCAGAAAGCTAATAAACGCAAGCAAGATAAGATGGATCGCGTAGCTCGTAAAGAAACAGGTATTCGGAACGCAAGAGAAGCACATATTTTCACAGCTCCAAAATTATTACAAGCTACAGATTTGGTGAATAAAGAGAAACAAGAATTAGAAATTGCTCGTAATTGCTATGTTTGTAAAACATCCTTTAATAAATTGCATCATTTTTACGATACCATGTGTAACGAATGTGGCGATTTCAATTATGCAAAACGTTTTCAAACTGCGAATGTAAAGGGTCAAGTAGCGCTGATTACAGGTTCTCGTCTAAAAATAGGCTATCATATTACTTTAATGTTATTGCGTGGTGGCGCTACAGTTATTGCTACCACACGTTTTCCTGTGGATTCTGCTTTGCGTTTTTCTAAAGAACCTGATTTTATGGATTGGGGACACCGTTTAAAAATTCATGGTTTGGACCTGCGCCATATTCCGAGTGTAGAAATTTTCTGCAATTTTATCGAGCAACAGTATGATGAGTTGGATATTCTGATAAATAATGCAGCACAAACCGTCCGAAGACCCGCAGGTTTTTACCATCATTTGATGGCAAACGAAGAGCTACCTTTAGTTTCACTTCCTAAATTTACACAAGAGCTTTTACAAGATCATAACAGTTGTTTACAAGAATTGGCTTTGTTAATTTCCGTGGCATCTCCCAACCAAAATATACCTGTAAATTGGCATGGACCTGAACCAGGCATCGGATTGCGGGCTTCCGCAAAATTATCTCAAATTCCCTATAGTTTCGATAAGGCTTTGGTGGCGAAGGAAGTTTTCCCAGAAGGAGAGTTAGATGCTGATTTACAGCAAGTAGATTTGCGTAACACCAATAGTTGGCGTCTTAAACTCGGCGAAATCGAAACGACCGAAATGATTGAAGTGCAACTCGTAAATGCAGTCGCTCCCTTTGTGTTATGTAACCGATTGGCGGAAGTGATGAAAAAGAATCATACAGGACAAAAACATATTATCAATGTCACGGCTATGGAAGGTAAGTTCCATCGAACTTTTAAAGAATCCAGGCATCCACATACCAATATGGCAAAAGCGGCTTTAAACATGCTGACCCATACCGCTGCGGGTGATTTAGCAAAGCAAGGTATTTTTATGAATGCCGTTGACACCGGTTGGGTTACGGATGAAGACCCAGCGGCTTTAGCAAAAAAGAAACAAGAAGAACAAGATTTTCAACCGCCGCTAGATATTGTGGATGGTGCCGCACGTGTACTAGATCCCTTATTTGATGGAATTAATACAGGCAAGCATTGGGCTGGTAAATTTTTAAAAGATTATTTTCCGATTGATTGGTAGGTTTTTAGTCAAATGTCGAAAGTCAAATGTCGAAAGTTTAGAAAAAGGTTCTCGAATGATACGATCTCAAATGGATGCTAAATTGTCTGTTTAAGCATGTCGGAGACCTTGTTAAATGCTTTAACCCTCTTTGACAAGCTCATCGGGACATTTACGTTCCTAATTGGTGAAATGAAAAATTTAAAAGTGATGCCGGTTCGAGTGAATTATTTTAAAAAGATAGCGGAGAAATAATTTGTATCGAGAACATTTTAGAGCCGTAAGGGTTATCGATACAAAACCACTTGCAGGGTTTCAATCGAACTTACATTATATGTAGTACAGACTTCCTTATAGCATCGTTCCCAAAACCTCCCAAACGGTATTGGCCACTATTTTGTGTCCCTCCACGGTGGGGTGAATGCCATCGGTTTGATTGAGTTCTAAAATGCCACCAACATCTTTCAAAATAAAAGGAATAAAAGCCACATTATTTTCTTTGGCTAAATCCGCGTACAACTGTTTGAATTCTGAAGTGTAATCTTGTCCCATATTCGGTGGCAATTCCATACCCGCCAAGACGATAGTGGTAGTAGGACTTCTTTCTTGTACGATGTCTATTATAGCTTGTAAATTAGCTCTGGTTTCGGATAGGGGAACACCACGCAACCCGTCATTTGCACCTAATTCTAAAAGAAAAATTTCTACCTCTTGGTTTAAAACCCAAGCTATTCGGCTTTTACCACCAGCGGAAGTTTCGCCACTTAAGCCAGAATTAATCACGGTATAATCTAAATTTAATGAATCTATTTTTTCTTGTAAAATTCCTGGGAAAGCGTCCTCAGTATCATCTAATCCGTAACCCGCCGTGATGCTGTCGCCAAAACAGAGTATTGTTTTGTTGCCATTTATAGCTGTATCCGTTTCTTCGGTTGCTTCTTTTGATGTTGTGTCTGTGTTAGTTTTCTCCTTTTTATCACCACCACAAGCGAGCAATAAAAGAGCTAGTGTAAAATAACAAAACTTTAAGAATTTCTGAGGGATTGAAGTTGGTAAATTTGCAACCAAATGCCTATTTTCTGACTTGAACATAAATGGTTATTTTTAATTAAAATGATATGCCAAAGATATTAAAGATTACTGGGTTAAAAAAGACCTATACCAGTGGTAATAAAGAATTAACAGTATTGCAAAATATTTCTTTCGAGGTAGAAAAAGGACAAACTTTTTCTATTATAGGCCCTTCGGGAAGCGGGAAAACAACTTTATTAGGCATTTGCGCTGGCTTAGACCAACCTAACGCAGGCAGTGTGGAACTCTGTGGCCAAGATTTAAATGATTTGAATGAAGACCAACGTGCCAGATTGAGGAATAAGGAAGTGGGATTTATTTTTCAAAATTTTCAGTTACTACCCACCCTTACCGCGCTTGAAAATGTGAGCGTTCCCTTAGAATTACAAGGTGCCAAAGACGCTACCAAAAAAAGTATGGAATTACTAGAAAAAGTGGGTCTCGCAGATCGTTTTGATCATTATCCTTCGCAACTTTCCGGTGGCGAACAGCAGCGTGTTGCTTTGGCAAGAGCTTTTGCCAACGCACCTTCCATTTTATTTGCAGATGAGCCTACTGGCAATTTAGATGAAGAAACAGGCGAAAAAGTCATCAAACTATTGTTCGATTTAAATAAAGAAGCTGGTACTACTTTGGTCATCATATCACACGATTTAGATTTAGCCAACCGAACTCAGCAAATATTACGACTTAAAGGCGGACAAATATTAACCAATCAACGTACGGCAGTACTTTAAGTTCATCTATCATACCCATGAATCAAAATATAAAATGGCTTTTCAAAATGGCTTGGCGCGATGCCAAAGCTAGTAGGGTGCGACTCTTGTTGTTTATGGCATCAATCGTTTTAGGCATTGCCGCAGTAGTTTCCATTCAATTATTTAGTACAAATTTAAAAGACAATATCCAGCGCCAATCAAAAGCCCTGATGGGTGCTGATTATATTATCGACAGCCGACAAGTCCCAACACAACGCGCTCAGGCCATTATAGATTCCTTAAAGCCAGATGCTCAAGAAGTAAATTTTGTTTCCATGGTAGCATTCCCAAAAAATGGTGGTACAAAATTAGTAAAAGTGCGTGCTTTGCAAGGCGACTTTCCCTTTTACGGTACTATTGATACCGAACCTAGTTCAGCCGCAGCTAGTTATCAAGATTTAGGTGGTGCTTTGGTCGATGCTACTTTAATGCTTCAATTTAATGTAAAGCCTGGCGATTCCATTAAAGTAGGCGAACTCACGCTTCCTATTGCAGGAACTTTAAAAGCTATTCCAGGCAGTACTGCCATTTCTACTTCTGTTGCACCGCCAGTGATTATTCCTAATCGGTTTATTGATGGTACGGAGTTATTACAATTCGGCAGCCGTAAGGAATATCAATATTTTTATAAGGCCTCAGACTCCTTAAACTTAACCCAATTCGAAAAGAAAATTGGTCCCATGTTGGACAACGAAAATGCGGATTTAGATACGCATACCAGCACCAGCAAACGCTTAGGCAGTAGGTATGATAATGTGGGTAAATTTTTGAATTTGGCCGCCTTTATCGCCTTGTTATTAGGCTGTATTGGCATTGCGAGTTCTGTTCATATCTACATTAAAGAAAAACTCAATTCCATCGCAGTTTTAAAGTGCATGGGTGCATCTCGAAAACAGAGTTTTCTCATTTTTCTAATTCAAATTGCAGCAATTGGTATTGTTGGTGGCTTAATAGGTTCGCTTATTGGGGTGGCGCTTCAAGAATTATTCCCATATATATTACAAGAATTTTTACCTTTTACCGTGGAAATCAGTATTTCCGCACAACCCATATTAATTGGTATTTTCTTAGGACTTTTTATGTCCGTTTTATTTGCCTTATTACCCTTGCTGAGCACTTGGTATGTGTCTCCTTTAGAAGTCTTACGCATTGACGAAAATGCATCGAAAAGTCCGAAAAAAGCGCAAATCATAGTTTTTGCCCTTATTTTGACCTTCTTATTTTTATTCTCGTTTTGGTTATTGCAAAATGCGCTGTACGCATTAGGTTTTGTAGCAGGTACGCTAATTACTTTTACCACCTTAACTGCGATTGCAACAGGATTTATGAAACTCGTAAGAACCTATTTTCCTAAACGTTTTGGCTATACCACAAGGCAAAGTTTGTTGAACTTGTTTCGCCCTAATAATCAAACCGTGGTTTTAGTCGTGGCTATTGGTTTGGGTACTTTTTTGATAAGTACTTTATATTTTACTAAGGATATTTTATTAGCAAAAACCGAAGTAGGGCAGACCGCAGAAAATGCCAATATAATTATTTTAGATGTGCAAAGTGCGCAGCGTGATGCTATAGCGGAAAAACTAAGCTCTAATAACTTGCCTATTCTGAATAATATTCCGCTCGTAACCATGCGAATGCACAAAATAAAATCGCAATTGGTAAACGATATTCGGCAAGATACCACCAGTGAAATTAGGAGTTGGATTTTAAATCACGAATTTAGAACCACCTATCGAGATACCTTGATGGAATCAGAAGAAGTTTTAGAAGGAACGTGGATTCCAGAATTAAAAAAGGGAGCCCCAGTCGTCATTTCCATTTCAGATAATTTAGCGAGCGATGCTAAAGTGGGGGTTGGCGATGCTATTGTTTTTAATATTCAGGGCGTGCTAATGGAAACTACCGTAGGAAGCATTAGAAAAGTAGATTGGGGACAATTGCAGATAAACTTTACCATTGTATTTCCAAAAGGAGTGCTAGAGCAGGCGCCACAATTTAATGTTATGAGCACAGCAGTACCCGATGAAGCTAGCTCTGCGAAATTGCAGCGCGAATTGGTTGCGCAGTTTCCTAATGTTTCTGTGATTGATTTGCGACAGGTTTTTGCGATTGTCGAAGATATTTTAGATAAAATTTCTTGGATCATTAACTTTATGGCATTCTTTAGTATTCTCACAGGCATTATTGTCTTAATTGGTTCGGTACGCACCAGTAAATACCAACGCATTAAAGAAAGCGTGCTACTGCGAACTCTAGGCGCTAAAAATATCCAGATTTTAAAAATTTCTGCCTTAGAATATATTTTTTTAGGCTTGCTAGGTAGTCTAGTTGGGATTTTATTAGCCTTATTAAGTAGTCTTTGTTTAGCACTCTTTGTATTTAAAGAGCCTTTTGTGCCTTCTTTGATTCCGTTTTTAGTGTTTTTACCAGGGATTACGCTTTTGGTATTAGCGATTGGTTTGAGTAATATTCAGACAGTTTTAAGAAGTTCTCCTCTGGAGGTTTTGAGGAGGGAAGGGTAGGGCTCTCATTTTCACATCCAACAAAATCTTCTCAAAAAATATTCAATAAACCTTGTCTAAGTTTAACAGAGTTCCCAGTTTTTACGTTATTGCTTAGTGAGCAAATACAAAATATTATTTTTCATAAAACTAAAAATAGACTTTCTTCACTTGAATTTCTATACATCGCTACTTTATGCTTAAAATATCCTATTTTATAAAGATTTAAATCTTATTACCTAAGAATTCACAACTTTAATAGGTTTAAGACGGATAAAACCAAAAGCATCTAATACTTTTATAATCAAATACGTAATATCAATTTCATACCATTTTACACCAAAATTTGCCCTAGTGGCATGTTTGTGATGGTTGTTATGATAGCCTTCTCCCATCATTAAAAAATCAAAACGAAAGAGATTTTTACTTGTGTTTTTCATGGTATAATTTACATAGCCATAAATGTGACCAAACCAGTTAATAATAACCCCATGTATAGGCGCCATTAAAAAGGTTATCGGTAATAACAACCATTGCCACCAAGCGGTAACAAAGAAGGTAAAGAATAAAATATAAGATGTAATCCAAAGTAATCGGGATAGGCGTGAACTTGCAAATACGTCAAAGCCTTTCCATTGTGGAACGTTTTTGGTAAAACGCTGATCTATTTCCACACGTTGTGTATTAATGTCTTGATAGATGGTTTTTGTTTTCCACATCATGGCAAATAAATTATCATCGTGAGAAGGGGAGTGCGGATCTTTGTCGGTATCTGTATAAGCATGGTGCATGCGATGCATAATTCCGTAACCATAAGCACTTAAGTAGCTTGGGCCTTGAAAAATCCAGGTTAATACAAAGGTGATTCGCTCCATGGTTTTAGACATGGTAAATACTTGGTGTGCCGCGTAGCGATGTAAAAAGAAAGATTGAAAAAATAAACCTCCATACCAAAGAACTGCAACAAAAAGAACAATCAACATAACTTTTTTTACAAAGATAACTTGGTGAGCTGAGTAAAACAATGAACCTAAATCAATTAATTAAGAACCTAGACATCTTCATTTCAAATGCGTTCAATGGCTGCGTTTCACGAGCTCTAGTACTGCCATTATTCAAAATGGTCATGTTTACGATATTTGATTTTTAGACTTTAAACTTCAACATTCGACTTTTGACATTCGACTTTTAACATATTCTATACCCTTTTTCTAATTCTGCTTAAGGCCTGTGAAGTAACCCCAATATATGTACTGATGTATTTTAAAGGAATTATTTTCAGAAGTTCAGGACGCTCTTTGAACAAATTTACATAACGTTCTTCGGCGGTAAGATTCAATAAGTTTTGTTCTCGCTTCGATTTTAACAAAAAAAGTCGCTCTGCGATAAGTCTTCCGATTAAATTTCCCAATTGCGTTGTTTTATAAACCAATTGCAAATCATCATGGGTAATACTCAAAATAGTAGTGTCTGTTAACGCTTGAAGCTGATACGCTGAGGGTGTTTGTGTTAAAAAGGAGTCATAAGCACTAACAAACTGATCTTTAAAACTAAAGCCAAAAGTTATTTCTTTTTCTGGATTTTCGTTTGGAATAAACAAACGTACCACACCAGATTCTATAAAAGAAATATGATTTTCAACTTCATTCAATTTTAAAAAAACCGATTTCTTGGTTATAATCCGACGCACTAATTTTGACATAAAAAAGTCCCAATCAAATGCAGATATGGTAACTATCTTGTCTAAATAAGCTTTTATCTGTTGCAACTAGGTTAATCAAAATTAATAAAAATCAAAGATAGGGATTCATATATAAATTTACTAGAAAATTTAAGCTTAGGTTGTTTAAAAAGATTATGATTTATATTACGCTAAAGTTGGCAAAAGTTCGTTTCTAAACAGTAAATAATTACAATAGTTAGGTCAAGCTTTTGTATTTTTGTTATTAAATTTTTTTAAACTAAAACCGCTATTTAAAAAAAAATAAAAAAGCTTTTCTAATGAAACTACTTTTTAAAAATTATATAGATCTGCTGAGCATCTTTATTAAATTGAAACAAGGCTATACTTTGCTATTGGTAGCAAATATAATTATGCCTTTACAAGGCTGTAACAGTCAGACGAAAGCGCCTGTTGCCATAGAAACAAATGAAGTTTATACATATAAACGCAATGACCCCAATGGCATAGGGAAGTGGTACCAAGGAAGAGAGATTGCCCACGTTATGGGCTTTCAAGGAATGGATTGGCTTAACAGACCAGAACGAGAGCAAGAAGAAAATGTATCCATTTTATTGAAAAATATGAATATTCAAACTTCGGACGTGATAGCAGACATTGGCGCTGGATCTGGGTATCATGTTTTTAAAATAGCTCCGATGGTAAAAGAAGGTACTATTTTTGCAGTTGACATTCAAGAAGAAATGCTCGCCGAAATTGACTACCAAAAAGAAATTGCAGGTATCAATAACGTAAATCTTGTAAAAGGCAGTGAGCAAAGTGCCAACTTACCCGAAAATAGCATAGATAAAGTATTAATGGTTGATGTTTATCACGAGTTTAATTATCCGTTAGAGATGATGCTTTCTATCAAAAAAGCACTGAAACCAAACGGTAAAATTTTCCTTATCGAATACCGTGGCGAAGATCCTAATGTTCCTATAAAGACCATTCATAAAATGACGGAGGCGCAATCTGTGAAAGAACTAAAAGCTGTAGGCTTTAAATTCGTCGAGAATAGAGATAATTTACCTTGGCAGCATTGTATGGTTTTTGTGCTAAAATAACATGTGAGGATTTTGATAAAAAAAATAGGTATTAGTCAATTGATTTCTTGTGAATGGTTAATAAATTCAAATTATCGACACAATATTTTGTCATAAAAAACAGAGCGTAAGGTAATTTAAGAAATGTAGTACCTGAGATAGATAACTTAAAAAACATGCCTATAGGTTTTATAAGGCAATGTCTAATCAATTTGTTATAATGTCTGATTATGGTATTCCATAATGTACTATAATTTATATTATGTTAAATAGAAATTAATGCTACTTAACCATCTCATACCCTATAAAACAAATAGTAAGTTCAGAGAACACAAAAATTACTTGTAAACTAATCAAAGAAATACAAGTTGCTTCTCTTGGTTTACGCTTATTTGTTTTTATGTTTCCAACTCTCAAACACCTTTATGGCTTCATCTTGAGCGATTTGAACAAATTTAATCTTCCGATCGTTCATATCTTTATCAATTTCATCATAAATGAACTGATCATCAAAATTAAATTGAGCGGCATCTTTTCGGCTAGCGCCATAATACACCCTTTTTGCTTGAGACCAATAAATTGCTCCTAAACACATTGGACAGGGTTCGCAGGAAGTATAAATAATACATTCTCTTAATTCAAAATTATTGAGCTTTTCGCAAGCTTTACGAATCGCAACGATTTCTGCGTGCGCCGTGGGATCGTTTTTAGAGGTAACTTGGTTATAAGCTTCTGCGATTATTTCATCGTTTTTCACCACCACTGCACCAAAAGGCCTTCCAGCATCAGAATTCATGCCTTCTGTCGCCAAGTCGATGGCTCTTTTCATAAAATATTCGTGCCTTTCCGTCATAATTAATCGTACTTAATTCTGTTAATTTTATTCCTCTTTTTCAATGGCCGCTACATTTCCTTGATACCGAATAGGAAAACGTTGCGAACTATTGATGGTTATAAAACTGGTTTTATTCGGATATAAATCTACCATTACATTATAGGTTTCAATATCGTCCCCTTGAATATTAAATCTAATGCGATATAGTTGTTTTTTATTGTCTTTTTCTATGTTCAAATTGTTGGGTGTTCCTTTAAATTCAATGGCGCTACTAGTACCATAGCCGCCTCCCATTTGGCGTTCCCCAAAATAAGGTAAATAGGCCGAAATCATATTGCCTTCAACTTTTAAAAAATTTGGGTTTCCTATTAAATTAATGTTGTTGGCATTATTACCCACTCCTAATAAGCCAATATTGGCAATAGCCACCATACTTGCAGTTACTTGCGGCGATGCCCAATCAGACGCTATGATAAAATTATTTTCGACTATTAAGGAGTCTAAAGCCCTACTTTCATCACTTGGGGCTACTATAATACTAGAAATACCACAGCCTAGCATTAAGAAGATTATAAAAATAAATAAATATTTCATCGTATTGTACTCTATTAGGTAATAAATAGTTTAAATAACCTCAATTGTTGTGCCGTTTTGAGCTTCAAAACAATAGGCTTTAATTTCTCGATGTACTGTTTTTAAGGCTTCAATCTGTGCAGTAATTACCGCTATTTGATTGTTCTTTGAATTGCTTTTAACTTTGATCTCGCCTAATAATTGAGCTGTGGATAAGGTTAAATTTTCAACTTTAGCTTTAAGCACAACTTTTAGCTTCCATAACTTTTTTGTTTTTGACTCGTAAATGTAACTATTTATATGAACTGTACTTTGGATTAAATCATTGTTATAACGCTATAATTGAATAAGATACGTGTTGCTTTTATGTATTTTATTTTGACTTTTGATGGTAGGCTAATTATTTTCCATAAAATTCATTTTATACTATATTCAAAAGATACAAAATTTAGTGATGTTAGCTTATTTTTTTAACGTTCTATTATTCATTTTTTGTCATTACAATCCCAAAAAAAGGTGGTATATTTAGTTTGTTACTTTAAGTGTCTGTTTAAGAATTTGTGATTATAGTTTTTATAGGTCATTTTCGATGGAGTATAAATTAAAAATTTTAAGCATAGCCATGGTTACAATTTTTAAGTAAATAATGCGCAAAAAGAAACATAAAAAAATAATTGACGAATTTTTAAACAGACACTAAATAAATAATTAAAGTTTTATTTTTAAAATAATAATCTATGAATATCAATTTTGAATACGACAACGTCAAAGCAAGTGAACGACTTGAAATCTTTACTGGTAAAAAGCTAACGAAGCTTTTTGATAAGTTTGATAACATTATTCGTGCTGATGTTTTTTTTAAAACGGAAAACACCTCTAGTCCTGATACAGGAATGATTTGTAATATTAGATTAAGCATACCCGGGCCTCGTTTATTCGCAGAATCGAGTAACGGTAATTTTGAAGCATCCATCGCCCAATCTATTGACGATTTAGAACGTCAACTTAAAAAGCGAAAAGATAAACTTAGTAGAATAAAATAATGGTTATGCACATTGTAAAAAGCCCAAACTATTGCGATAGTTTGGGCTTTTTATTAAAATTTAATCAACTGAATTACAATAAGCTTGTTATATGGTCTTGTCTCTTGCATGGCAGCAGTTTAAAATTTAATAACTCCATGGCTCTGCCCTCAGATAATTCATTGCAAATTGCTAACCTAAATGCTATTTTTGAACGATAGGCAGACGTATTTCCGAGGCTTGCTTTTTACTATGGTGAATTTTATTATGAGCAATAACTCCGTCCTTTTCATTATAATTGGCACCACCTGTATTTAAGTTCCGGGCAAAACGTGGAAAGTTACTACTCGATATTTCAATACGAATACTGTGTCCCTCTTTAAAATAATTACTGGTGGACATCGGGGTTAGATCTACTTCATAGACCTTGCCCTTTTCCATAAATACTTCTTTATCATAACCTTCTCTGTAACGCACACGTTGTATGGTTTCATCTAAATTATAGGCACGACCATCAGGATACACATCAATTAATTTAATGGTAAAATCCGTGTCTTTTGCATCCGAAGACACAAATAATTTGGTTTCAATAAATCCCGAAACTTCAATACCTTTTTCTAATGGTGCTGTGGTATAAACCAATATATCTTCTCTTTTCTCCATGTCTTGTTGATCAAAAGCACCGCCTTGAATTGCGTTACCTGTGCAACACACATTGCCGCCGTAACTCATTACTGGATTCATAGGGTCATAGGTAAAGGAATCCGAAACAGTCTTATTTGGAAGTTCGGTGCTCAAAACACCATCTCCGTTTAGGGTATTGGCATTGCCTCTACCCGATAAATAATAGCTAGTCATTTTTGTATTTTTCGGCGGCCATTCTTCGGAAGCCTGCCATTTATTGCTTCCCATGGTATAATATTGTACTCTTGGAGTTTTGGTTTTAAAGTCATTTGGACTGTCTTTTAACCATAAATCAAACCAAGCCATAATTTGTTCATCGTAATTTAAACGGGCATCGCCAACACTACGCTCGCCTACTACGGTATCTTCCGTAGCTCTAGTATAAGCGCAATGCAGGGTGGGTGCAATTACTAAATACTGGTTATCGCGAATGGAAGCCTCTTTGGCATTTTGCCGCACATGGTTGAACAAGGCAATATTTGGACTAATAGCAACATCATACCAAGAAGCGAACCAAAAGCTAGGTACACTAAAATCCATGGTATCATGGTATAATCCGCCTTTAAACCATTCTGGATCATTGGGTTTACGGCTTACCATTTTATCGAAAATTTCTTTTTTTCCGTTGATGTTCTTTAAAATATCTTGAATGGGTAAATGTGATAAGGCTTGTAGCATATCCACTGGTGGATTTTCAGGACTTAAATCGTAAAATCTAGAAATTCGGATTAAATCTTCTTGGGTAGCACCTGCAGGAATTCTTGGTTTAAATTTATCGTGTTCTACGCCGTATAACCATGAAAAAAACAAAAGCTGTTCTGCACCACCGCGATACCAATTACCTTGTTCTTGAAATTTACCAATAGTGCCCACGCCTGCACCAAATCCCTGCGGTACCATAGCAGCGTGCGATGGATGGTCAAGAGCCGCAACGGCCATTTGCCATTCTGCGGTAGAGGAACAACCAAGTGTGCCGATTTTTCCGTTGGACCATGATTGTTCTTTCATCCAAGAAAAAGCATCATACCCATCGGTTAAAGGCGTACCTAAAATATCCCACTCTCCTTCAGAAAAATACCTACCACGCTCATTTTGTACCACGTACGCATAGCCCTGCTCCACCATTTTATAAGCAGTTTCTAAAGTTCTGGTGCTTTCCTTTCCGTCTATCCAAGTATTAAAATTATAGGGTGTTCTAGAAAAAATAATAGGAACTGGTGCATCCGTTTTAGGACGATAAATATCAGTTGCTAACCGAATACCATCGCGCATAGGCATCATCACTTTTTGATTTACTATGGCAATTTCTTCTAATTTCTTTAAAATATCAGATTGCGCCTGCAGCGTTATGGTACCTAAACCTATAAAAATGATTAAAATGATAGTCCAGATAGTCGTTTTATTTTTCATTCCCAAGATGTTTTTTTAAATGTTTTTAAATATTTTTAAATTTGTTTTTAAAATTACTAAAATAATAACTAAGGTTGATTACTTTATAAGATTAAATTAAGACTTCTATTTTGAATAACACTAAACACTTTATTTTAGTTAAAAATAAAAATCATTAGAGTATAAAATACGATAGAATGATGATTACATTTGTTGCTTCAAAAAATTATGATATGTTAGTTTGGATTTTATTTCTTGTACTCATTGTTGTGTTTCTAGCCCTGGATTTAGGAATTTTCAACAAAGAAGATCATGTTATTAAATCAAAAGAAGCGGGTATTTGGACAGCAGTTTGGGTTACCGTAGCATTGAGTTTTAGTGGGGTTATTTATTGGCTATTTTCTGAGGGATTAGTTGATAACCCTACGGGATTGACACCTAATAGTGCTGTTTTAAAATATATTACAGGTTATTTAATAGAATTATCCTTGAGTATCGACAATGTATTCGTGATTGCTGTTATATTCACTTCCTTTAAAATTCCGCCTATTTATCAACATCGCGTATTGTTTTGGGGTATTCTTGGTGCAATTGTTTTTAGGGCTTTGATGATTCTTTTTGGGGTGGCGCTTATTACAAGGTTTGATTGGATTATTTACGTTTTTGGTGTATTTCTGTTGTACACAGCTTTTAAAATGCTTAAAGACGATAATCAAGATTTTGATCCCAAAAAGTCTTTTGTTTTTCGTCAGATAAAAAAAATATACCCCATTACTTCACAGTTTAATGGACATGCTTTTTTTATGAAACGGATGGGATTAAACGCCGCTACTCCGCTTTTTGTAGCTCTAGTGGTTATTGAATTAACTGATATTTTATTTGCACTAGATAGTATTCCCGCTATTTTAGCGATTACGGCAGATCCATTTATTGTTTTCACCTCTAATATATTCGCTATTTTAGGCTTGCGGTCTATGTACTTCTTAATATCGAGAATGCTACAAAAATTCCGTTTTATCAATTATAGTTTGGTGGTTATTTTAGCGTATGTCGGTTTAAAAATGCTTTTTTCGCATCATGTCGAAATTCCTGAATGGTTGTCGCTAACGGTGATTGCAGTTTCTTTAATTGGCGGCGTATTAGCCTCTATCTTGATTAAAGAAACTGCAATTAGCGCTCAAGAAGATAAATAATAATTATTGTTTAGCTTTTAGTTTGGTGTCAATAATTTGAAGGGCATTGTTAACCGTTTGCATTTGATCCATGTCTTCATTTTCTAGCATTATATCAAAAGCATCTTCAACATCTAAAACAATATCCACGAGATTTGCAGAATTAATGTTGAGTTCATTTATAAAATGGCTTTCAGCGGTTATTTCATCTACAGAGACGTCCTCTGGAAGGTAAATTTTTATAATATCTTTTAATTTTTGATAGCGTTCTTCTGTATTCATTTTCAATTCGATTTTTTGATATGGATATTTTAATTTTTAAATAATTTTATTGTACTCCGTTACCTGTAGCCTAAAAGTAGTATTCTGTTTATTATTCCAAAATTTTAAGATTTAAATTCCTCCTTTTAAAAGCCACTTGTAATTTTAAATCCGATTTTGAACATTAGCCTAAATCTTTTTTAACAAACACGCTTAGGCTTCAATTTCGCTCAGTCTCTAATTTTAGACTTTCAACTTTAGACCCTAAAACATAAATTTCTTAAAAATAACACAAGCATTTACATCTCCAAAGCCAAAACTTGCTTTTGCTATTATTTTTGGTGTATAGTTAATAGTTTTCCTGGGAATTTTGGTCGGATGAACCATTTCTTGAATTTTAGGATGTAAATCGTGGCAATTGCTATTTTCAAAAACAACCCCTTCTTTAAATTGAAGAATACTTGCAACCGACTCAATACTTCCTGCAGCTGCCAAACAATGTCCGACTGTACCTTTAAAAGAGTTGATATATGGAAAATCTAGCTGATTACGCTCTAAAGCTTTACTCCAATTTTCTATTTCTAAGCTGTCTTTGCTAGTGGCGGTTAAATGTCCGTTTACCACATCAATATCATTTTTATGAATTTGCGCATCTTTAATTGCGTCTGTAATGCATCGTTGAACGGCTTCACTATTGGGTGCCGTCATGGTGCCTTCTCCTCTTTGTCCACCACTATTTACAGCGCCACCTAATACTTCGGCATAAATACGAGCTCCTCTTTGTAAAGCACTATCTAAAGATTCTAACACTAATGCTCCTGCTCCACTTCCAGGTACAAAACCGCAAGCTGAAGCACTCATTGGTCTGCTAGCTTCAGTTGGGTTATCGTTGTAGGCTCTAGGTAAAATTCGCATGGCGTCAAAACCACCCCAAACATAAGGGCCACTATCGCTACAACTGCCTGTTAATATTCGGGTTGCTTTTCCATTTTTAATGCGTTCGTATGCCATTAAAATTCCCTCTGTACCAGTCGTACAAGCCGATGAATTGGTGGTAACCTGATTTCCGCAACCTAGAATTCCTCCTAAATAGGCACTTATTCCGCTTGCCATGGTTTGCATAACCGAAGTGCTTCCTAACCTTCGGGTATTTTTTGCATCAATTAAATGAATAGCATCCCGAAATTGATCTACCCCTAAAATTCCTGTACCAAAGATAATTCCGTTTTCCCAGTCTGGTTGCGCTTTATTTTCAATAGGTAAATCAGCATCTTTCCAAGCATCAACGCCGGCAATAACTCCATAATGTATTCCTGTGGCATTGAGTCCGCGCAATTGTAATGGAGTAAAATAGTTAGTTAAAAGTGCATCAGAAACCATAGGCTTCCCTCCTATTTGACAGCCAAATTCTAAATCCGCTAACTCTTGGTGAAAGGTAATGCCACTGATACCGTTTTTTAAGGCATGAGTAAAACTAGGAATGTTTATACCGTTCGGAGCACAAACTCCCAATCCTGTAATCACAACACGATTATTCATTTTCTGAGGTTTTAAACATTCCTGCAATAGTGCCTTTGCAAACTAGCTTATTTTCCGCATTATACATTTTTACATTACATTTTAATTTTTGAAAACGAAAGTATATTTTATCGGATTTTACTAATACTTTTTCATCTGGAAAAACAGGCAAGTAGAACTCCATTTCTGAACTGGTTAAGGCAATTTGAAGTCCATTTGCGCTTAAACTATCACTTGAACTCAACAATTTTATTCCCAAGCATACCAAACCTATCTGAGCGCAACATTCGGTCAATAAAACGCCGGGAGTAACAGGTTTGTCTTTAAAATGCCCTTGGTAATAATAGGCATTTTTTTTAAAGGTAAAATATCCCTGAGCACTAATATCATCTATGTGTGTGAGTTCGTCCACAAATAAAAACGGATCAGTGTAAGGCAATTGTTGTATGATATTTTGATACTTCATATTATCTTAAACTTTCGCCGCCATCCACTTTTATAATAGTTCCTGTAATCCATTTGGCTTCCTCTGTACTTAATAAGTAAACAACGTTAGCAACATCTTCGGGCTTAGTTAATCGCTTGTTAGGATTTCGTTGTATTGCGTTTTCTTTTATTTTGTCGTTTTCGGGTATCATTCGCAATGAAGCCGTATCAACTACGCCTGCTTGAATACAATTGGCTTTTATTCCGATAGACGCAAATTCTAAGGCTATATTTCGAATAATGGCTTCAAGGGCAACTTTAGCGGCTGATACGGCAGCATAATTAGGAATGGCTTTGGTATTTCCTTCACTGGTAAAAGCAATAATTCTAGCATCGTCTGAAAATAAATCTTGCTTTACTAAACTACTTGTCCAATCATAAACACTAATGGCCATGGCATCTAAGGTGAGTTGAAAATCTTTATGATCCAATGTTTTTTCGGTTTCAGAAAACATGGGTTTCAGATTTCCTTTGGCTATGCTATGTACCAATATATTAATTTTATCAATACCTATCCAACTGTTGATATCTGAAAGAATTTCATCTCTTTTTTCGACATTTGTTGCATCAAAATTATAATTTTTCAAAATAACTCCGTTTGTTCTCATAGCATCAAACTCGTTTTCAATAGAGAGTAAATCGCTACGTCGATCCCGATGTACAATGATAATATTATATTGATGTAGTCCGAGTTTTTTTGCTGTAGCTAACCCTAAACCGCTACTACCACCAAGTATGATTGCCCATTTTTTGTTTGACATATCTTTTTTTTTAAGTCGAAAGTCTAATGTTTAAAGAATTTAATAAAATACGAAATTATAAATACGAAATTAGAATTTAGAATTTTTTAAATTAAGCATTCTCCGACTTCAACTGCACTCATCCACTAATTATATAACATCTTCAAATTTTCAAATCAATAAATCTTCAAATTATAATCTTTATATTATTTTATGATCATAATTTCACGAATTTGCAATAATACTATTTTGAACTTGCGCTTGAACTTGAACTTTTCTCAATGTTAAATTAATTTTACCATTCTAGCAAAACCCGTTGTGCTGAGAAACCGGGTCCGAAGCTGAGCATAATGCCTTGTTCTCCTTTTTCTAAATTTTTCTCTAAAAATCGTTCTAAAACATAAAGCACGGTAACACTACTCATATTGCCATATAATCTAAGAACTTCTCTAGTATCGTCAATATTTTTTCCTAAAGCACCAAAAAGTTCTTCAACCGTTTGCACAATTTTTCGTCCGCCTGGATGAAAAATTAAATGATTTACTTGGTCGATGGAACTGTTGTATTTTTCTAAAAAAGGATGAATAATAGCTGGAAAATGTTCAGCTATTGTTGATGGTACTGCCGGATCTAAAATCATTTTTAAACCTTCATTCGTCAAATCGAAACCCATCATTTGGGTAGCCTCTTTAAAATGATACATACCTTCTCCTATTATTTTCGGCCCAACAGCATCCTCTTCTGATGATAACAAAACGCAAGCCGCACCATCGCCAAAAATAGCTGCGCTGACCATGTTAGCCATGGAATAATCGTCTAATTGAAAGGTTGCAGTCGGACTCTCAACCGCAATCACAGCGGCTCTTTTATTCGGATTAGCTTTTAAGAAGTTTTTCGCATAAATAATACCCGAAACTCCAGCAGCACAACCCATTTCAGTTACGGGAAGTCGGACTATATCTTGCCTCAAATCTAAATCATTGATAATATAAGCATCTAATGACGGAATCATGATACCAGTACAACTTACGGTAATAATATAGTCTAAAGAGTCAGCTTTCCAATCTGATTTTTCTAGGGCTTTCCTCAGAACAGCAACACCTAATTTCTTAACTTCCCGAGCATAAATATCATTCTTTTCCTGAAATGACGATGCCGTGAACGCCTCTTCAGGTGCCATAATACTATAGCGTTTGTCCACTGCCGCACCTTCGAATATCTTTAAGACCTTACGTCGAAATCTGTCGTCTCGATTTTGAAGCCAAAACTCGACCAAAGGTAAAATATCTGATGTTTCACGGCTGTATTCTGGTAATTGTTTGGTTACCGTTATAATTCTAACTTCGTTCATTTAATTTTTATTATCAAATTTGGTTTCAAAATCCATACATATCTAAAAGCCCATTTCCATGATATTTTATGTTGAACATTAGGCAATTTTTGAGCATAGGCCAGCATTTCCTTTTTTACAAAGCCTCTGCGAATAGAAATTAAACCATCAATCTTAGCAATTTTTGTCTTTATAAAAATACTACTAAACAAGTGAAAAAGATAGAATGCCAAGCTACTTCTTTGCAAATCATTAATAACTACTCCTAAACGGGCTAGTTTGGTAAACTTTTTTAAAAATATAACTACCTGTTCATCAGTAAAATGGTGCATGGTTAAGGTATTAATCAAAATATCACAATGGAAAGTATGTGCATCAATTTTTAAAATATCTTGATATAAAAATTGTATTTCAGGAAAGTCTTTTGACGCTTCTTCTGCGATTATGAGCCCATTTTTATTTAAATCAATACCGATAAAGTTAGCTTTTATTTGATGTTTTCTAAAATAATTAGCTACTTCCCTCAACATATTTCCGTCTCCGCAACCCATATCTACAATAGTGTAATGGTCTTGTGAATTTTCGGTTATCATTGTTTGAATGGCACTGATGGTAATCGTATTCCCGCCAAGTAGTTTGTTTACGCGATTAATATCTTGAAACACAGCTTTTAATGAGGGTATTGCTTCATCAAAATTATCCATTAATTCGGCCTCATTGCTTCTTTTGGAGAGGTTTACTAGCATTTTACAGATTTTCCGTGTGTTTGTTTGATTAAATTGCGCAATAAATAAGGTGATGTAGATACCAAGTGTATTAAAATATAAGATAAACTATCATGCAATAAAACCCATTGTAGTTTTCTGCCAATCCATAATCTATAACTAAATGTACTTTTCCATTGTTTTTTATAGGACGTTTCTAGTACTTTTCTATCCATAATGGCATCATCAAAATAAGTACAAAGTAATTCACTTGCTATTTTAGCACTATGTATCGCCATGGCCATGCCGTTTCCGCAAAGTGGATGAATTAGTCCAGCCGTGTCACCACACATTAAAATATGATTTATGACGGCATCTTTTTTCTGAAATGATATTTGAGCGATACTTAATGGTTGGTCAAATAAGGGTTGGGCTTCGTTCAAAAAAGATTTTAAAAAAGGATTTTCTGAAACTACTTTTAAATTAAAGCTATCAATATCTTTAACTTCTTTAAAACTATCATAATGAACTAAATAACAAAAATTAATAGCTCCACTTTCTGTTTTAGATAAACCACCATAACCACCTTTAAAATTATGAAGAGCGACTATGTTATCTTTAAAGTTCGGATGTTGATAATGTGCTTTTACGCCTAACCAAGATGATTTTTCAGCTATAAAATTGCGTTGTAATTGTTTATCTAGAATCGATCTTTTTCCATAAGCTCCGATAGCTGTTTTAGCGGTAGCTTTAGTTGCTTTATCAGTTTCTATTTTGAAGCGATCATTAATAAATTCTATAGATTTAACAGCTTCGAAAATAAAAGTAACCCCTAATTCCAACGCTTTCTTAAAAAGTATTTCATCAAAAGCAAACCGACTAATACCGATTCCTCCTAAAGGAAGTTTTACCGTAATTGAATTGCCTTTTTTGGTTGAGAATTGTAAAGTGTCAATTTTTGCAACATTGGGTAATGCAACACCTAAACTTTTTAAATACGGCATAATTTCATTGGAGACATATTCACCACATACTTTATGGTGTGGGTACATTTGTTTTTCAAAAACAATAACCCGATGGTTTTTTTGTGAAAGATGAATAGCCGCCGTAAGTCCTGCTAAACCACCTCCAATAATAGCAGTGTCATACATCATTTAGCCGTGAAGATAATTATTTGTATCATTTTAATAACGTAACAATATAAAAATATTTTTAGTATAACAATTTATAATGTTTCAATTTGAAAATTTTAAGATTTTTTCAATTCTTCCAAGCATCGAACATTTAGGCCAATCCACTCTTCAGTTTCCATCTAGATCTAATTATCTAACATTCTAATTTGTAAACAAAAATCCCAACAAGAATGCTGGGATATGTTTTGCACTATATTAAAATTTACTGAGTTTTATCAATCGCTTCTTTTTTTAAATTTTCATCGGCAACTATTACCATTTCTACTCTACGGTTTTTAGCCTTACCTTCTGAAGTACTATTATCTGATTTTGGTTGTAATTCTCCGTACCATTTTGTGGTTAACCTATTGGAAGCAATTCCTTTATTGGCTAAATAATTTGTAACTGATTGCGCTCTTTGCTGAGAAAGATTCAAATTATAATCATTCGCTCCAGCACTATCGGTGTGGCCCTCTACTAATATATTGGTGTCTGGATATTCTTTTAAAACTCCCACTAAACGATCTAAAGTACTAGCAGAAGCTCCTTTTACTTCGGATTTATTCGTATCAAAGTAAACCCCTGCATCTTCATTAAAAACAACATTAATACCTTCCCCGACACGTGTAACTTCTGCTCCAGGTATTTCTTGTTCAATACGTTGTGCTTGTTTGTCCATTCTGTTACCTATGTAACCTCCTGCTGCACCACCAACCACGGCGCCAATAATAGCACCCAAAGCCGTATTGTTTCCATTTCCAACATTATTACCTAAAATTCCACCGATGGCAGCGCCACTACCTGCGCCAATCACAGCTCCTTTTTGCTTGTTATTTGCATTTTTAACGGCATTACAACTTAGCATAAGACTCAATGCCATTACCATTGTTGCTAATTTTAATCCTATATTTTTCATATTTGTTTTATATAAATTTGATTTTTGCTTAAAGTTTTAGACTTAAAGCTGTTTTTATATTTATTAATTAATTTGTTCTTTTACTTTTAAACCTATATTCAATACCTAACTAATTTTCATCATTATTATTCTTCTAATTAGT
>Ga0209390_10001176_pt1 | contig 51654 bp, 43 predicted proteins | sample BON01_FD_187212 | JGI IMG/M metagenome (GOLD analysis project Ga0209390, IMG submission 187212) | Freshwater microbial communities from Lake Bonney liftoff mats and glacier meltwater in Antarctica - BON-01 (SPAdes) (version 2) | ecosystem: Environmental > Aquatic > Freshwater > Ice > Glacier...
GCGCTTTTTGACCTTGCCGTCTTCGCGATAGGATTCGCGGACGAGGTGGGCAGGCGGGGAGTTGCGGTTGGGCACGGTGTCCACATACATGGTTGGTAACCTGCGATATCTGATCTACAAGTCAACAATTAAATGCACATTTACATGGCTGCAAATTAGCAGTTGTTTTGAGGAATGGAGGCACAATCAATTGCAAATCAGCGAGTTATCGACGGATTAAGGGTGGAAGTTCCGATTAGAAAAAGTCCGTGACGACGTGCTCAACCAAGAAGAACGGCATCGAAGCAAGTCCTTCAAAGATGAATACCTCGCGATGTTGAAGCAAGGTTTGGTGGAATTTGATGATCGATCCGTCTGGTAGGGGCGGAAGATCATCTTGGAATTCTTGCGCCCCTGCCGGGGCGCCCTGCTTGCGCTTTCGTCCGACCCCAGGTTTCACCCGGGGCTCCCTTCTTTGACCCCTCCGGGGATAAGATGCTCGCTTCGTTGAGCGGCGACCACTCCTTGACGCGTATGCCCGCAGGGCTAACATCCCCCCATGGCAAAATCAGTCCGTGAGTGCGAGGTAACGCAATGGAAAAATGGCGGGAACGATACCCGCCGGGATTTTGTCGCAGTTGAAGAACCTTTGCAGGTCGTCGTCGACGGCCGCCCTCTCGCGGTCCTGATGCGAACCCCGGACCACGATGAAGTCCTCGTGATGGGCTTCCTCCTCACCGAAGGGATCATTTCCACCGTCGATCAGGTGCGCCGCATCGATCTCGAAGCGAAAGACAACCACGCCCTCGTCTTCCTCATCGACGATCACGAATGCGATTGGGAACGCCTGACCCGCCATCTCTTCTCAGCCTCTTCCTGCGGCCTCTGCGGCAAGGCCACCGTTGATGCCATTCTCCAAAACCACCCTCCCATCGATCATCATCTCGAAGTTGATCGCGAGGTCATTCTGCACGCTCCTGCCAAGCTCCGCAAAGCCCAGGAAAACTTCCAATCCACCGGCGGAATTCACGCCTCGGGAATCTTCTCTCAACTTGGCGACCTGCTGGTGCTGCACGAAGACGTGGGCCGCCACAACGCGCTCGATAAAGTGATCGGCGACGGGCTGATGCAAGGTCTCGATTTCTCGCAATGCTTCCTCCTCGTTTCGGGACGGATCTCCTTCGAACTCATGCAAAAAGCCGTGGCGGCCCGCCTGCCTCTCGTCGCCGGGATATCCGCACCCTCCTCCCTCGCGGTCGATTTCGCGAAGGATTCCGGGCAAACCCTCATCGGCTTTCTTCGTCCCCCGAAGATGAATCTCTACGCCGGAATGGTCTAACGTTTCCGTCGTCTTGTTGATTTCTTGGCAGGAGCACTTTTTTTCGCCCCGGAGAACTTGCGGGTTCCTTTTTTGGATGCCTGTTTTTTGCCGGAAGATTTCTTCTTCCCGGCAAATTGTCCACCCTTCGATTTCTCCTTGGAAGCGAATTTCTTCTTGGGAGCTCTGCCGACCAGTTCGGTGATGGTGAAGTCCACTTTCATGCCGAGACGATCAACCGAATCCACGATGACCTTCATGCGGCAACCGGCTTGAAGGGCCTGCCCACGATTGTTCGCAAAACGGTCCGAATTGGCTTCGAAAAACCATCGCCCCTCCGGAAATCCCTCTCTCTTCACGAGACCGCGTTGGAGAATATCGGTACACTCCATAAAGACCCCCATCGCACGAACTTCGGTCACGATGGCATTGAAGACCATGGGCTTCTCTTTTTGGGAATCCAACTCCAGCCACTCTAACATTTTCATGCGACGGCTTTCGGTTTCAGCATCCGAACTGGTCCGCTCGGTGCTCGAAATATGCTCGGAAATTTCCACGCAACGCTTGGCATCGGGGGTGCGGTCGATCTTCTCCTGGCGATTGGTGAGGAGAGGCTGCAAAGCCCGGTGCATCACGAGGTCGGCATACCGCCGAATCGGGCTGGTAAAGTGACCGTAGTCATTTTTAGCAAGCCCATAGTGGCCATCCGGTGTCGAGAGATAACAGGCTCTCTTGAGACTCTTGAGCAGTCCAACTTTGATCGCAGGCTCTTCGAGCGAACCCTTGGCATCATCTAACAATTTCTGGATGTGCATCCGGTTTGTCAGGTCACCCACTTGATAATCATATCCGCGGGCCATCTCGGCAAACTCGTTGAGCTTGTCGGGATCAGGATCCTCGTGCACCCGGTAAATCGTGGGCCGCCCGGAGTTCTTCACTGCCCGCGCCACAGCCTCGTTGGCCGCGAGCATGCATTCCTCGATGAGCTGGTGGCTCTCATTGTATTCCTCGCGAGTGTATCCTGTTGGAACGCCTTTTTCATCAAGGACAATATTCACCTCGGGCATCTCGAGATCGAGTCCGCCATTCGCAAAACGACGTTTGCGAAGAAGAGACGCGAGCTTCCAGGCTTCGTGGATTCTTTCGCCCAGCTTCCCGCCACTCCCGGGACGTTCCAGGATCTCCTGGGCTTCCTCGTAAGTGAATTTGCGCGGCGTGCAAATGACCGCGTCACAGAACGAGGTTTTGGTCATGCGGCCCTTTTCGTCGAAGTCCATCACGGCACACTTCGTCAAGCGGTCCTGCTGGGGAACAAGAGAGCAAATTCCGTTGCACAGCTCTTCCGGCAGCATGGGAATGACGCGGTCCACAAGATAGGTCGAGTTCCCCCGCTCCCGTGCTTCGAGATCGAGAACGCTCTCCGGTTTGACATAGTGCGAAACATCGGCGATATGCACCGCAAGCAGCCATCCTTTTGCGGTCTTCTCAACCAGAATGGCATCGTCAAAATCCTTCGCCGTCTTCGGGTCGATGGTAATGACCTCGCGCTTTCGCCAGTCTTCCCGACGGGCAATTTCAGCTTTGGGAATCTTAAGCGGAATCTTCTTCGCGGCCGCCACCACTTCGGGTGGAAAGCTGTCATTGATGCCGTGCTGCTCAACGATCGCCAGGACGTCGATGCCGGGATCCCCGGGCCAGCCGAGAACAGAAACGATGTTTCCTTTCGGGATATCCTTTGCCTTTTCCCACTCCGTGATTTGCACCGCAACGAGCTGGCCGGGCTTGGCCTCCAGGGTGTCGCTGATGCGAATCGAGGGAGGAAGGCGTTCATCGTCTGTTCGGACCGTGGGATATTTCCCCTTCTTCACGAAGACCCCGGTCACCTTTCCGGAACGTCTTTCCACCACCTCCAGCACGCGGGCCCGCAGGTCGTTGTGCTCACGGGATCCTCCATCGTTCTTCACCAAGCGGACGCGCACGATGTCCCCATCGAGCGAAGTGTCCATCGCTCTGGGAGAAACGTAATAGCGCGAGGGCTCGGTAAGATCGATCCCGCTGGCGAGATTGCCCTCGTCGGTCTTATCAGGAAGGAACCAACCGTGGCCGCCCGGACTGAGCTTGATCTTTCCAACCAAACCATCCCGCGAGCGTCCTTGTTGACCGATCGTGTAACGGCCCTTCTTTCCAATGGAAATTTCTCCCGCACCGACCATCTCGGCGAGAGTTTCACGAAGTTTCTTGCGGTTGTTGCTGGAGAGTTCCAGCTCGCGTGACAGCTCGCTCTTGTCGAGCGCCCTTCCGCCTTCTTTACCTAAAAGCGCCGTAATCCGCTTTTTCATCTCCTCTGCTTTCGCCATATCCTTAGTGTGATCACACTTTCGCAAGGGAACAACCACCGATCAGAATTTGCTGGCGATTTCAAAAAATAGAGATACCTTGTAATGACAATGTAGATTCCAGGAAGGCTTTGGTTGCCAATTACTGGAAAATGCCTTTAGTCTCCTCTGCGTAACCCTAAAAGACAACCATCCCATGAAACTCACTTCCAATCCTTCCTCAAAACGGCGCGGATTCACCCTCGTCGAACTCCTCGTCGTGATCGCCATCATCGCAGTCCTGGCCGCCCTTGGCTTCAAGGGATACACCATGGCGCAAGATATGGCGAAAAGGACGAAGGCTGCCACCTGTATCAGCCAACTCGTGCAAGCCTCCGAGGATTTCTACAACGAATATTCCCAGCTTCCTCTCGGGAGCACCGCTGACAGCGACGGCGAGCGTCAAACTGACAACCAACTCATGGCCCCTCTCGTCGGTCTGAAGAGCGCGATCATCGAGAATCCCAAGGAAGAAGCCTTCTTTAAGTTCCAGAAGGCCAGAGGGGGCGGAAACGACGTCTATGATGGCCTCGACCGCGACCAAAGCCGCGCCGAGCTATACGGTCCTTGGCAGAACAAGGAGAAAAGTGACCGCTATTACATCTGCGTTTACAATTACGACTACGACAACGAACTTCGCGAGCCGAACGCCCTCGGCAACGAGCTTCACTTCGAAACCAAGGTCCTCGCCTACCACAAGGGCAAAGACGGCAAGACCGGCGGGAAATTCAACCGCGATAACGTCTACAGCTGGGCCAAGAGCAACTAATTCCTTCTTCTGACTTTTCAAAACCAGGCCGCCCCGATCCGGCGGTCTGGTTTTTTTGTGCCTACATGCAGGGGACCAGAACTCCATCCCGCATCCCGTGGATCTTTTTCTTATCGGCTGGCACAATCGTAGCCAGGCAGCCGCCCAGCTTAGTCTTTCCCGAAGAATCCACAAAATAATAGGGACAAAGACGCACCCGACCGACCATGATCCGCCGCTCGCCGGTTTGAGAATCAAAGTAAGGATGCTCAATCAGCTTGGTCTCCTGAAATTCCTGAACCATCCATGGTTTGCGATTGAAGTCAGCCTGGGCCCGTGAAATGGCGCTCCCCCACTCCTGCGATGAGACATCGTGCCCAATTGTGACCCCGCGCGACCCCCACGCCAGCTCATTGAACCCGCTGACCTTAAGAACCAACCGGCGGTCTTTCTGGCTAAACTCCCCCACTTCATCCCAGGAACTCACCCCGAGCCTCGGTAGCGCCGCATGGGGCGGAATCTCAGTGGGATCAACGACCCAGCCAAAAGGAATGATCTCCCGCAGACGCCGAAAATGACTCCCCCGAAGCTCGGCTTCCCAAATCTTCCTCAACGAAGGAGACCAAAAAAGCGCCAGCCAGAGTTTCTCCTCAAAATGGGGCTTGAAAGGAGGCGTGATTTTGCCACCCGCCGCCAATGCTTGGGACGCCGGGATCGATTCCCAATCGAAAAGCTCGAAGAAGCGATAGGCATCGCGATCTCCCGTCCGCCATTTCTCGGCCTCTCGCACCGAGAAGTTTCCCCCCAGCTGCTCCGCCAACCAATCCATCTCGGGCCGGTAGTCGCCGGACTCCTCGGAAACCAAAATATCGGCGCCGTCCTCAAAAAGGGACGAAAAGCCTTCCAGCATTCCGTTCGCGCCTCCGAAAATGTCGAATCCACCGGCGGCATAGGTCTTGCTCAACCAAGCCAGGGTCCCGATTCCTCCGGGCACGCCGTCCAGTTCCGAGGCCATAAATCCCTCCTCGGTCAGCAGGAGATCCGGCCGAATCACCCTCGGCCCCACGCCCCGCTGCGAATCCCGAAGCTGATGCTCCAGCATCCACTGCGGTTTCCCAGCATCCAAAACCCCGGAAATCCACGCAGGCCGCGTTCCTTCCGAGCTTTGCCGGTGCAATTGATCACAAGCTTGCTGAAAACGATGAAGCGGATGCCCCAGCCCCGTCAGCATCTTCTTCTGCGCCTTCGAGAGGGCAAAAGGCTCGGGAGACCAAAGCCATTCGCGGTCGGAAAAAAAGCCCCCTTTGGGAGCAGCCTGCTTGAGGGCATCGAGAGTGAGTCCAACCACGAGCGCAAAATCTAACAACGTTCGCCCAGACATCAACCCCCGGGATGAAAGTTTCCCAATGCCCAGGCGTAAGTGCTCAGGCCGAGACTTTTCCATTGTCCTCCGCCAAATCCCGCGTATTCAACTCCCCGCCACATGTTTTTTCTCACCAAAATGTTCAAGCTCCGGGACAAGTCGAATCCGGACGAGGAAAAGCCCTTTCTCGATCACTTGGAAGACTTGCGGATTATGATCACGCGGATCACGATCACGCTGCTGATCTCGACCCTCGCCTGCTTCATCTACAAGGACGAACTGATGAAGATCATCAGAAAGCCCGTCGAGCAGGTCTGGGTCGATACCCATGAGGCCACTCTTCCCAAGGAACTGGGAATCACCCTCGAAGACTGGGAAAGCGCTCTCAGCCTCTCCGAAATTGCCCCGCCCCTCAGCAACTTCGACGCCGCTCTCACCGAAAACTGGTGGAAAGAAGTCGGTGATGAACGAACCCGGGCCGTCACCGAGGCTGCCATCGTCTATCGTGCCGCCAAGAAGCTGAAGGAAGAAAAGCGAAAACCCTTCATCGAATCCCTGCCCGACGACAAAGAGGAAATTCGCAGCCTGGCCCTGGAATTCCTCAAAAGCGGCCCCTCCGCCAATCTCAATGCCGAGGGCAATCTCCGCCTGATGAGTTCCCTGAAGCCCACCGAGACCTTTATGCTCACGATGAAGCTCGCGTTCTTCGCCGGACTCATCGTCTCCTTCCCTCTCATTCTCTATTTCCTCCTGCAGTTCATCGTTCCCGGCCTCAAGGCCAAGGAACGAAAGGCCCTCTGGCCTTCCCTCGCCATCGGCTTCGGACTCTTCCTAGTCGGTGTCCTTTTTGCCTACTTCTATGTCCTCCCGAACGTCCTCACCTTTTTCTACGAATGGGGCAAGGACATGGGCATCTCCAACGATTGGCGCATTGGTTACTACATCTCTTTCGCCACGACCTTCGTCCTGATCTTCGGTGTCGCTTTCGAACTTCCAGTCGTCGTCATGGCTCTCGTGAAGATCGGGCTCCTCAGCCACAGCATGATGCGGGAAACCCGTTCCTACGCCATTCTGGCGATCTTTGTCATCGCGGCCCTCATCACGCCGACACCGGACATGATGACCCTTTCGCTCCTCGCCGTCCCCATGGTCATCCTCTACGAAATCTGTATCTGGCTGTCCTACTTCCATGAGAAGAAAGCCAGTAAGCTCGAGGCCGAGGAAGAAGCAGAGCGCATGAAGCGCCTTCTGGCAGAACCTGATCCCAAGCCCAAGGACGACGATCTTCACGACGACGATCATGATGAGCATCACGACCATTATCATGATGACCACGCCCACATGGACCTCGCCGAAGAAGATGAAGGCGAAGATATTTCGGACCACGACCACGACGATCACGTGAACTATCCCGGCGAGCACCGTAGCCCAGAGGAAGAAGATCCCAACTTTGATCCCCTTCTCCCTGACGATGAAATTCCCGAGGCTGAAAAAGACCGCGAGTGATTCTGGTCAAGCCCCTCCTTTCACCCTAGCAGTCTGTCGGACTGAGACGATTCGAGTAAAACATTTTAGAATTTGAGGGCAAATCGCGATGACTGAGCTGAGTGTATTGGAATACTCGAAGCGAAGTCGGTGCGATTTGAAGCAAATTAAAAAATGAATTTGCCGGATTGGATAAGTCCGACAGGCTGCTAGGAGTCTGGCCATGCAATCCATGACTGGCTTTGGCCGCTCCGAGCACGCCACCTCCAACTTCACCGCCCGCGTCGAGATCACCTCGGTGAATCGCAAACAAGCGGACATCGTCTTCAACCTCCCCCGCGAATTGGTGGAGATCGAAGGTTCCCTCCGCAAAACAATCCTCGGCGCAATTTCCCGCGGTCGGGTCAATGTCGCCATTCACCTCGAGCGCGCCGCCACCGCGCCCAAGCCATTCAACCTCGATTCCGAACGGGCCCGCTCTCTCGAAGCGGCCTTCACCGAACTTTCAAACCTCCTCGACCGTCCCATCAAGCCCGAAGCCCGGGACTTCCTGCGCATCCCCGGTTTGTTGTCCTTTGAAGACTCCGGCCTCGATCAAGAGGAAGCTCTCCAAGCCATCTCGCCGGCCCTGGCAGGAGCCCTTGAGCGCCTTCTCGAAATGCGGCAATCCGAAGGACAGGATTTAAAAAGTGATCTTCTCGACCGCCTCAACGTCATTGAGGAACACGCCAAGGTGATCGGCGAAGCAAACCCCCAGGTCGTCATCCGCCAACGCGTGAATCTCCATCAACGACTCCGCGAAGCCGAAATCGAACTCGATCTCAACGACGAACGCCTTCTCAAGGAAATTGCCATTTTTGCCGAGCGCTGCGACATCTCCGAGGAAACAACCCGGCTTGTCTCGCACCTTGGGCGCTTCCGGGAATACCTCGACCGCGATGAAGCGGTTGGCCGCTCCCTCGACTTCCTCTGCCAGGAAATTAACCGCGAATTCAACACCATCGGCTCCAAGGCCAACGATTCGGGAATCGCCCGGAATGTCGTCATGGCAAAAACGGAACTCGAAAAGATTCGGGAACAAGTCCAGAATATCGAGTAATGCCCCCCGGAACCCGAATCCCCCTGCTTCTCGCCGCCCTTTCCATCGGCTTTTGTCTCTTCATGCCGATGGGCTGCAGCAGCCCCGGTTTCTCCAATACCAGCCTGGGAATTCGCAAAGAGCTGATCCCGGAAGGGCGATACGGTCGCCACAAGCCGCGCAGCATGCGACCGCGCTACATTACCATTCACTCCACCCAGAATCACTCGTCGGGAGCCGGGGCCCGCACCCATGCCAAACTGATTCAGCGGGGTGGCCTGAAGTCCAAGCACAATTCCCTCGGCTACCTCACCTGGCACTTCACCGTCGACGATCACTCGATTTACCAATCCCTCCCCACCAATGTGCAAGGGCAGCACGCCGACTACGAGGGCACCGGGAACCGCAAATCCATCGGCATCGAGATGTGTGAAAACGCCGGAAACTCGCGCGGAGCCACCATCGCCCGCACCGCGCGCCTCACCGCGGCACTTATGAAGGAATACCACATTCCCCTTCAAAATGTCGTTCCTCACCAACATTGGCGGATGATCCGTTACTCGGACAAAAAGGACCTCGGGCACAAAAACTGCCCCCACTTCCTCCTCGACAACGGAAAACCGGGCCCCAAGTGGCAGGTCTTCCTCCAAAAGGTGAAATCCTACCTTTAGTGCTCTTTCCAAACCGCCCGCGATTCGTTATCTCCCCGCCATCAAGATCTCCGAGTCCATCTTCACCGCCATCGATTTCGAATCGGCAGGCACCACCAAAGGACGCAGCGACGCACCCGTCCAGATTGGCTTGGGCAGTTGGACCCTGGAGCACGATATTCACGAACCCATCGTCTCCTTCCTGCAATGCGAGCAGGACATTACCTGGTCCGCCCGAAAGGTCCACGGCATCACCACCGGCGACCTCCTCGACGCCCCCTCGCTACTCTCCCTCTGGCCCACCCTCAAAAAACAACTGGGGCGCGGCCCCATCGTGGCCCACGGCCACGGCACCGAAAAGCGATTCCTGCGGGCCTTCCCTGGGCACCCCTTCGGTCCTTGGATCGACACCCTCCAGCTCGCCCGTGCCGCTTGGCCGGATCTTCCGTCCCATTCCCTCGGTGATCTTTGCGCCTCGCTCAAGATCGAGGAATTCGCGAATCACGCCCCCGAGCGCAGCTGGCACGATGCTTTGTACGATGCGCTTGCCTCGCTCGCCCTTCTCAAGCACCTTGTCTTTGAATTCAAGCTGGCGGACCAACCGGTCGCCATTCTCTTAAAACCCGACACCTCTACCTGGCACCGCCTTCGTCATTCATGAACTCCGTTCACATGAGCCTTGGCGCTCGATCCTACGACATTCTCGTCGCTCCCGGCCTCCTCGCCGCGGTCGGCCCGCGCCTTCAAACGGCCGGCCTGAAGGGCCGCGCCGCCCTCATCACCGATAGCAATGTTGCGCCCCATTATCTCGCCAAAGTCAAAGCGTCACTGGCCGAAGCCGGCTACGAGACAACCTCGCACATTTTCCCGGCGGGCGAAGGATCCAAATCACTCAGCGAGACCGAAAACCTCTCGCGCTCGCTCATCCAGGCTGGGCACGATCGCTCGTCTTTCGTGGTCGCCCTGGGAGGCGGCGTCACCGGTGACCTCGCAGGCTTTGTCGCCGCCATCTTTTACCGGGGCATCCCCTTCGTGCAGATTCCCACCACCATCGTTTCGCAAGTCGATTCAGCGGTTGGAGGAAAGACCGGCGTCAACGCACCCGAAGGGAAAAATCTCATCGGATCCTTCCATCAACCCCGGCTCGTCCTCATCGACCCCGACACCCTCCTGACCCTCCCCGGACGGGAATTCCGCGAAGGTTTTGCTGAAGTTATCAAGCACGCCGCCATTCGCGACGAAGCGATGCTTGCCGATCTCGAAGCCCTCGACCCGCTCAACCAAAACGTTCCCTCCGAGCTCATCGCCCGCAACGTGGCGATCAAGGCCCGCGTCGTCGAAGAAGACGAACAGGAAACCTCCGGCGTCCGTGCCCTCCTGAATTTCGGCCACACCATCGGCCACGGCATTGAGGCCTCGGTCCCCTATGGCACCCTCCTGCACGGCGAAGCCATTTCGCTCGGAATCCGGGCCGCCCTCAAGCTTTCGGAAGAGCACGCCGGACTTCCACCCGAAGCCAGCGAGCGTATTCTCAATCTCCTTAGGCATTTCCAGCTCCCCCTCATCCTCGCCGAAGATATTTCGACCGATACCATCCTCGAAAAACTTTCGCGCGATAAAAAATTCTCCGGAGGCACACGAACCTTCGTCCTCCTTAACCAACTCGGGAATGGCATCACCTGCGACACCATCCCTGTCGAAGCCATCGCCCGTGTCATCCAATCCCTTCGCTCATGACCTTGCACACCTACACCGGCGGATTCGTCCAAACCAACGGTTACATTCTTGAACTCGCAAACAAGGAATGCCTCATCATCGACGCCCCTGCCGGAATCACTGAATTCCTAAAGGAAAAAGGTCTCGTCCCCAAACACCTTCTCCTCACCCACCAGCACTTCGACCACGTCGAAGACGCCTCCCTGCTCGAAGAGACCGGGGCCAAAATCTCTGCTTGGACCGCCTACGCTCCCGACGTCATTATGGAAAAACGAGTTCAAGAAATGGGCATTCCCGTCAACATCCCACCTTACCAGGTCGCCACCGTCCTCAAAGGCCAAGCCACCTTGGAAGTGGCCGGGCTGACCTTCAATCTCGCCCACGTCCCGGGACACTCGCCCGAGTCCGTCACCTTCCACCTCACCGCCGAATTCTTGCTCTTCGCAGGCGATGCCTTGTTCAATGGCAGCATTGGCCGCACCGACCTTCCCGGAGGGAACCACGAGCAACTCCTCGACTCCATCCGCCAAAAACTCTACACCTTGCCCGATGAAACCGCCGTCTTCCCCGGCCACGGTCCCCAAACGAGGATCGGACACGAGAAAGCCAGCAATCCCTTTTGCCCGCAAAACCAACCCTAACAGACCCACACCATGACCCGACACCTCCTATTATCGCTATTCGCTTTCTCTCTCCTCGCCCCTGCCTACGGCATGGGCAAGAAGCAGGATAAAAACCAACTCACCTTCCACCTCCAGGGTGATCAAACGGATGGACCCAAAATGGTCTTCCCGCTTCCCATGGGAAATCAGAAAGGCTTTTTTAGAAAGAGTCCCCTCACCTTCACCAAGGAAATCCTCGCCTACAAACCCTTCTTTTCCGATGACGGAACCGCCGGTGCCACCTTCGCGTTTTCGCAAGCTGCCTCCACCCGCATCGCCGCTCTCACCACCCAAAACCAAGGCAAATGGATCGTGGCCATGCTCAACGGCCGCCCCGTCGATTTCCTCCGCATCGACAACCCGGTCCGCGACGGACGGCTCGTCATTTGGCGTGGTATCAAAGAATCCGAGATTTTCGCCTTCGACTACGTCATCCCCCACATCGGCGAAGACCGCAAGGACTGGAAAGCCCGTCTCAAGGCTCACGCTGCTGCCAAAAAGGCCGCCGAAAAAGCCGCCAAAGAACGTCAGGAGGCTCGTAACCGTCGCAACTAATCATGAAGCCCCTCGCTCTCCTCTTCTTCACCGTCGCTCTGCAAGCTGCCGAGCCTCTCAAGATCACCCTCCCCACGGACAATCGGGCCCTATTCGAAGGCAGCCCCGAGGACTTCTACATGTGGGTCCCCCGGACTTTCGAAAAAGAAGTCTCACGGCCCTGGACCGCCGGCCAGTACGGCTTTGTCCGAACCTTGGTCAAAACCGAAGGCGAAGGCGTCATCGCCACCAAATTCCACGAAGGCCTCGATATCAGCCCGACCATGCGGGACAAAAACTTTCACCCGCTCGATGAAGTCCGCTCCATCGCCAGCGGCGAAGTGGTCCACGTCAACAACAGCCGCGGCGGCAGCTCCTACGGAATCTACATTGTCGTCAAACACGATTGGGGATACGGCCCTTTTTACAGCCTCTACGCCCACCTCTCCTCGACCTCCGTCGAGATCGGCCAGCGCATCCTCGGAGGAACACCGCTCGGGATCATGGGATACACCGGCGCCGGGATCACCCGCGACCGGGCCCACCTCCATCTCGAACTCTGTATGATGGCGACCGAAAACTTCCTCGACTGGATCGGCACCAAGGCTCCTCATGGAATTTATGACGGTCGCAATCTGATCGGCATCGATGTCGCCTCTCTCTTCATCGCAGGCAGGGAAGGTGCCGACCTCACCATTCCCGACTTCCTCAAGGGGGCCTCGCCCTACTTCAAAGTCTCCATCCCGCGTAAGGACGAACTGGAAATCGTCAAACGCTACCCCTGGCTCAAACGTGGCGACTACGACGCCCCCAGCCCCGGCTGGGAACTCGCCTTCACCGACTCCGGCATTCCGCTTTCCGTCGCTCCCAGTCATCGCGAGGTCACCAAGCCCGTCGTCACCTACGTCCGCACCACCCGCTCAAAGCACGAATACTACACCCGCGGTCGCCTCACCGGAGCCGGACGGCAGGCCTCCCTCACCCGGGACGGTCTGAAATTCATTGCCCTTTTCACCAACGAATACACCAAGCCTACTCCAACCGAATCCTCTGAAGATGACTCCTGAAGACAAACTCGCCTCCCTCGGAATTGAACTCCCCGCCGCCGCCACTCCCATCGGCTCCTATGTGAATGCCGTCCGCTCCGGCAACCTCCTCTACCTTTCCGGAGGACTCCCGATTATTGGAGACAAAAAATTCTTCGGGAAAATCCCCTCCCAGTGCGATCTCGCCACCGGACAGGAAGCAGCCCGGACCGCCCTCATCACCCGTCTCTCCGTCATCAAAGCCGAACTCGGCTCCCTCGATCAAGTCAGCCGCATCGTCTCGCTCAGTGGTTTTGTCAATGCCGACTCCGACTTCACGGACCATCCGCAGGTCATCAACGGTGCCTCCGATCTCTTGGTCGAAATCTTTGGCGAGGCCGGCAAACACTCCCGCGCCGCCATCGGCTGCTCATCACTTCCCCTGGGCGTCTCGGTCGAGATCGGTCTGGTGGTGGAAGTGAAATCCTAATCTCATGGAGGTCCCCGAACGTATCACTCCTCCCTTTGCCTTGGAGGACTTCGAGGAGATCATTGACGTCCGCTCACCCTCGGAATTCGCCGAGGATCACCTCCCCGGGGCCCTCAATCTTCCCGTCCTCAGCGACGAGGAACGCCACGAAGTCGGTTTGCTGAATGCCGTCAGCCCCTTCGAGGCCCGCCGCCTCGGAGCCACCCTCATCACCAAAAACATTCACCGGCACCTCTCCACCACCCTGGCGAACCGGACCGCCACCTACGACCCTCTCATCTACTGCTGGCGGGGCAACCTCCGCTCCAATTCCATGGCCGTGATCTTTCGCGCCATCGGATGGCGCTCCCGCGTCATCGAGGGCGGATACAAAGCCTGGCGGAAATGGTTGATGAGTGACCTCGAAAACACGATCGGCCCCGACAAGCCCGAACTCATCGTCTTGGGAGGCTTCACCGGGTGCGGGAAAACCCGTCTTCTCCAGGTTCTTGAAAAGCAGGGAGCCCAGATCCTCGATCTCGAGGGACTCGCCAATCATCGCGGCTCCATTCTCGGCAATGAACCCGATAGCCCCCAACCGGGACAGAAGGCCTTCGAATCCAAACTCTGGAAGGCCTTTCGCGATTTTGACCCTGCACGCCCCGTTTTCACCGAAGCCGAATCCAACCGCATCGGCCGCCTGCAATGCCCCCCTGCCTTGTGGCGACGCCTTGGCGAAGGCCGCGTCGTCCTCGTCAACCTCCCCCTCAAAGAACGTGCCACGCTGCTCGCGGACGACTACCAACACTTCATCAAAGATCCTCAAAGCTTAAAGGAGACCCTCGACGGCCTTCGCCGACTTCGTGGTCATGACCAGGTCGATCTCTGGCATCACCAAATCGACGCCGGAGATTGGCCCGCCTTCCTGAAATCCATCCTCGTCGATCACTACGACCTCGCCTACCGGCTGCCCGGTTCGGAAGACTCCGTCTATCCGAAACCCTCTCACACCCTGGAAATCCCTTCGGCAAGGGCGGCAGATTTCGAAAAGGCCGCCGCCGACCTCATCGCGCACTATCCATGATCGATGCTCACAATCACCTCCACGATCTCCGCCTTTCAGGTCAACGGAGGGAGTTGATCAATGACATGAAGAAAGCGGGGGTGACCGCCTGTGTCGTCAACGGAACCTCTGAAGAAGACTGGCCCGCAGTGGCAACTCTTGCCGCCGAAAATCCAAGATTCGTCGTCCCATCCTTCGGCCTCCATCCTTGGAAAGTCGAGCAACGTTCCAACGACTGGCTCGACAACTTTCGTCACTTTTTGTCGATCCACCCCCACGCCCCCATCGGCGAATGCGGGCTTGACCGTTGGATGAAAAATCCCGATCTCACCGTCCAGCACGAGGTCTTCCGCGCCCACCTCGCCCTCGCCGTCGAACTCCACCGCCCCCTCACCATCCACTGCCTGAAGGCCTGGGGCCCTCTCCTCGACGAACTTCGCCAAGCCCCCGCCCTCCCCAAATTCCTACTCCACTCCTTCGGCGGCTCTCTCGAAACCGCCCGCGAATGCCTCAAACTCGGTGCCTACTTTTCCTTCTCCGGCTCCTTCCTCCATCCCCGAAAAGACAAGGTCAGATCCGTCTTTGCCTCCCTCCCACCCGAGCGCATCCTCGTCGAAACCGACGCCCCGGACATGGCCCCTCCCCATCCGGAATTTCCACTCGACGGCCTCAATCATCCTGCCAATCTCGCGCTTGTTTCACGGCAACTCAGTGACCTTACCCGGCTGCCAGAATCAACCTTCACCCAAAACGCAAAGCACTTCTTCTCCCCGGCAATACCCTGATTTCACGGTTGAAAACCTCGCCAAGACCCACTACCAACCTGTCCGACAAATCCATGAGCAAACGCGTTCTTTTAACCACCACCTCGTTCCAAGACACCCCCGGAACCCACCAGGATCTCCTCAACTCACAGGACTGGGAAGTGGTCCGTGCCCGCGGCCCACTCTCCGAAGCGGAAATGCTCGAACTCGCCGGTGAATTCGACGCCTTCCTCTGCGGAGACGATGCCATCACCGCCGCCGTCATCGACAAGTCCCTGCCCCGCCTCCAAACCATTTCCAAATACGGCATCGGCCTCGATAAAATCAACGTCGATTACGCCACCGAAAAGAAGATCCCCGTCCTCTTCACTCCCGGCGTCAACCACACCACCGTTGCCGAGCACACTTTCGGTCTCCTCCTCGGGATCACCAAGGACATCCAGTCCAACGCCGTCGCGGTGCAGAACGGCGCGTGGGTCGCGGGCTGGAAGAAGCCCGTCGGAAACGAAATCATGGGCAAGACCATCGGCATCCTTGGCCTCGGCCGCATCGGGAAAGAAGTCGCCATCCGCGCCAAAGCCTTCGGCATGGAAATCATCGCCTTCGACCCCTATTTCGACGACGCCTTCGGCCAGCAATACGGCGTCAAGCGTTGCGCCGACATGGACGAAGTCCTCCACAACTCCGACGTCGTCTCCCTCCACTGCTTCCTCACCAAGGAAACCGAGGACATGATCAATGCCGACAAGATCGCCGGGATGCGCGACAATGTGGTTGTCATCAACTGCGCCCGCGGCGAACTCGTCAACACCAACGACATGGCCGCCGCCCTCAAGTCCGGCAAGGTCGGCGGATACGGCGCCGACGTTCTCGACGCCGAACCCCCCGCCCCCGACCACGTCCTCATCGGCGCCCCAAACTGCATCATCACCAGCCACATCGGCTCCCGCACCCACGAGTCCGTGCAACGCCAGGCCAACCGCTGCCTCCACAACTTGATCAACTTCTTCGCCGGCACCGACGACGTCCTCTGCGCCAACGGCGTTCTCTAGTCTTCGAGAAATTCATTTTAACCGCAGAGACGCAGAGACTGCTGAGTGACGCCGAGATTTAATAACTCCTCCTCCGCGTCGCTCCCCGACCTCTGCGCCTCTGCGGTTAAGCACCCAACCCAAGAGAATTTTCCATTCTGAAATCTGAAATCATCCATTCCTAAACACATGAGCCTCGATATCAAACCCGCCTCATCCTGCGCCTACGACATCGTTTCGATGGGCGAAATCATGCTCCGTCTCGATCCCGGTGACGGCCGCGTTCGCACCACCCGGACTTTCCAGGCCTGGGAAGGCGGCGGTGAATACAATGTCGCCCGCGGTCTCCGCCGCTGCTTCGGCAAGCGTGCTGCGGTCCTGACCGGGTTCGTCGATAATGAAGTCGGGCGCCTCCTCGAAGACCTCGTCCTCCAAGGCGGAGTCGACACCCAATTCATCAAGTGGGCTGACTTCGACGGACTCGGCGTCGCCGCCCGTAACGGCCTCAACTTCACCGAACGCGGCTTCGGCGTTCGTGCCGCCAAAGGAACTTCCGACCGCGGTCACACGGCCGCCAGCCAGCTCACTATCGAGGACTTCGACTTCGAACATATCTTCGGCACCCTCGGTGTCCGTTGGTTCCACACCGGTGGCATTTTCGCCGCCCTCTCCGCAGGCAACGCTCAACTCACCATCGAAGCCTGCAAGATTGCCAAAAAACACGGCACCGTCGTCTCTTACGATCTCAACTACCGCCCTTCACTTTGGAAGTCCATCGGCGGACAAGCCAAGGCCCAGGAAGTCAACCGTGAGATCGCCAAGTATGTCGATGTCATGATCGGCAACGAGGAAGACTTTACCGCCTGCCTCGGCTTCGAAGTCGAAGGAGTCGATGAAGAGAACATCACTGGAATCGATATCTCGAACTTCAAGAAAATGATCGAGAAAGCCGTCGCCGAGTTCCCCAATTTCAAAGCAACTGCCACCACTCTTCGTGAAGTCCACAGCGCTTCCGACAACGACTGGGCCGCCCTCGCCTGGCACGACGGCCAATTCCACAACTCCGTCCACCGCGAGCACCTCGAAATCTTCGACCGCGTTGGCGGTGGAGACTCCTTCGCCTCCGGCCTCATCTATGGATTTCTCGAATTCAACGACGCCGCAAAGGCCGTTGAATGGGGTGCTGCCCACGGTGCCCTCGCCATGACGACCCCTGGAGACACCACCATGGTCACCAAGGAAGAGGTCGGCAAACTCGTCGGCGGAGCCTCCGCCCGCGTCGACCGCTAAGAAGCGACTCAAGATCAGAACCCGGCCTGCTTGATTGCTCGCCGGGTTCATTTTTAGGCGTTTTGATGTTTTCCCCTTGCGTTATTTCATCTTTTAGCACCAATTTCACGCATGAGAATCACAATAGACATCGATGACGAAACACTTGAGCAGGCCATGAAGCTGACCGGCGAGACCAAGAAGGGTCCAGCCATCACGAAAGCGGCCACTGAGTATGTTCGCCGTCAAATGGTCCGTAAGTTTGCCTCCATGGTGATGGAAGGTGAATTCGAGGACTACCCAATGACCAACGATGAACTCGAAGCCGTTGATCGTTAGAAGCCATGGTGATCATTGATACCAGTGCCTGGGTCGAGTTCTTCCGCCGTGATGGCGATCACCTCATCAAGCTCTCCGTCAAGGGCCTCCTCGATGCCTTCGAGGGGGCTCTTTGCGGTCCCGTTGAAATGGAATTTCTCGGAGGAGCGAGTCCCAATGAAATGAAGACCATTCAGGCGTGGTTCGAGATCATCCCCTATCTCCCGAACGATCAAAAAATCTGGCGCAAAACCGCCTCCAATTTTTCCAAGCTTCGTGCTGCCGGCTTCACTCTCCCCTGGAACGACATCCTCATCGCGACCATCGCCCACGAAAAAGGAGTCACGGTCTACGCCCACGACAAACACTTCCTCATCCTCGCCAAAGAACTCGGAGTCCGCCTCTACACCCCAGGCTACAACGGTATGTTCAATTCAGATTCCTAAACGACTGCGCGGCAATCAGCTACTCCCCACGTCTCGTTTTACGATCTTGGATTTTGGCTGTTCCCCTCTCCGAAAGCGATTCCCCCCTGCCCACCCAATCCGAACGATGAAATGCGTTGCTTGGGTGTGAGCAGGCCCACCCCCGTCGAAATCGAAAACGAGCCGGCCACAAAAAAAGGCACCCGGTTCCCAGGGTGCCTTTGAAATGAATTCTTTCCTGAAGAACCTTACTTTCTCCGGGCTTCTTCGCGCTCTTTGGCCTCGGCGATGACTTTCTCGGAAATGTTCTTCGGACACGCTGCATAGTGCTCGAACTCCATCGAGAACTGGCCACGACCCGAGGTCATGGTGCGGAGGTCACCAATGTAGCCAAACATCTCGGAAAGAGGTGCTTGCGCCTTGACGCGGATACCACCGGAAGCCGAGTCCTGTGACTGGATCATGCCACGGCGACGGTTGAGATCACCGATCACATCACCGACGTGGTTTTCCGGAGTGAAGACATCAAGTTTCATAATGGGCTCAAGGATCTGAACCCCGGCCTTGGGAACCGACTGGCGATAAGCCGCCCGCGCCGCGATCTCGAAGGCCACGGCGGAGGAGTCAACGGCGTGAAAGCCACCATCGGTCAGCACAACCTTGAAGTCGAGACAGGGGTATCCGGCAAGCACTCCCTTTTCGAGGGAGGTCTTGAAGCCTTTTTCCACAGCGGACCAGTATTCCTTGGGAACGTTGCCACCGACCACGGAGGACTCGAACAGGAAGCCTTCACCGGGCTCAAGGGGAGTGAGAGTGTAGTCAATCTTGGCAAACTGACCGGAACCACCGGACTGCTTTTTGTGGGTGTAGCTATCGGAAATTTCCTTGGTAATGGTCTCGCGGTAAGCGACCTGCGGGGCTCCCACCTCAACCTCCACCTTGTGAGTCCGCTTGAGGATATCCACCTTAATGTCGAGGTGAAGCTCACCCATTCCCTTGAGAATGGTTTCACCGGAATCAAGATCGGTCTCAACGCGGAAGGAAGGATCCTCCTGGATCATCTTACCGAGGGCGTTGGCCAGTTTCTCGGCGTTGGCCTTGTCCTTGGCGGCCACCGCAAGCGAAATGACGGGCTCCGGGAACACCATGGGCTCCAGCGTCGCTGGATTGTTCTTATCACAGAGGGTGTGACCGGTCTGGACATTCTTCAGCCCCACCAAGGCCACGATATCACCCGCCTGGGCACCATCGAGTTCGGTCCGGTCGTTGGCATGCATTTCAACGAGACGACCCACACGCTCGGTCTTGCCGGTAAAGGTGTTGAGGATGGTGTCCCCCTTCTTAAGCGAACCCGAGTAAATCCGGGTGAAGGTCAGGGCTCCGAACTGATCGTCCATGATCTTGAAGGCGAGAGCGCGGAGGGGAGCATCCGGATCGGCAATCGCGAATTTCCCAGTCTCAACACCCTCTTCGTCAAACTCGGGCTCGGGTTCAACTTCGAGTGGTGAAGGAAGATAGTCAACGACCCCGTTGAGGACGTTCTGGATCCCTTTGTTCTTGAATGCCGATCCACAGAAGGCCGGGAAGAAATCAAGCGCAATCGTTCCTTTGCGGATGCACTTTTTGATGGTCGCAATGTCAGGCATGTTTCCTTCGAGATAGGCCTCCATCACGTCATCATCCTGCTCAACGGCAGTCTCGATCAATTCCTCGTGGTATTTTTGGGCCTTCTCTTTGAGATCATCCGGGATTTCGGTGATTTCAAAGTTTTCGGGGAGACCGGTGTCATCCCAGATATACGCTTTCATTTCGAGGACATCGACGACTCCCACGAAGGAATCTTCAAATCCAATCGGAATGGTCATGATAAGCGGATTGGCCCCAAGGATATCCTTGGTCTGCTGGACCACGCGAAAGAAATCAGCGCCGATCCGGTCCAACTTGTTGACGAAAATGATACGGGCCACCTCGGAATCGTTGGCATAGCGCCAGTTGGTCTCGGACTGTGGCTCCACCCCGCCGGACCCACAGAAAACACCGACACCGCCGTCGAGAACCTTCAGTGAACGGTAAACTTCAATCGTAAAATCGACGTGTCCCGGGGTATCGATGATATTCATCCGGTGACCGTTCCAGAAACAGGTCGTGGCAGCGGACTGAATGGTAATCCCGCGCTCTGCTTCCTGCTCCATGAAGTCGGTGGTGGACTCACCGTCGTGGACCTCACCCGTTTTGTGGATCTTTCCGGTGAGCTTGAGGATCCGCTCGGTGGTCGTGGTTTTGCCTGCATCCACGTGGGCGAAGATGCCGATATTACGGTATTTACTGAGGTCAATCATGGTATCTGTCTCGAGAAGAGCGGGAGATAGGCACCTCTCCCCCCTTTTGTCGAGTGCGGAGCGAGACTTTTTACGCCTGCGCCCGGGGGGGGCGGGGCGGGCACCCTCCACCTTCCTTCTTCACTCAAAACGCCCCGGATTCTCTTGCTTCCACAAGTTCCAGCAAGCGAGAAAGCCGGGGGCAAAATCCCCGGGCACGGCCTTCACCCACTCTTCGATCTGCTCCATGGAGAACCATTGACCATATTCAATTTCCACACAGGGAAAGCGAATCTTCCCCTCAGCTAGCGTTGCGTAGAGCCGGACATGCTCCCAGCCCGTATGGACATAAGCCCCCAGTTTCCCGACTTCACGAACCTCGTGACCAGTCAGGCCCAGCTCCTCCTCCAGTTCGCGCACCGCGCAGGCCTCATAGTCCTCGCCCGCATCAACATGGCCCGCCGCACTGGAATCCCAAAGGCCGGGGCACGTGTCTTTGAGACGGGATCGCTTTTGCAGAAAAATCTCGCCGTGTCGATTGAACGCAAAAACATGAACCGCCCGGTGCTTGAGATTGTCCCGGTGAATAACATCACGACGCTCCGAACCCACGACCTGGTCTTCGTCATCAACCACCGCCAGCATTTCATCATCCCCCTGCCCCTCTTCTTTCGTAAAAAACGGATCAACGAACCGGGTGAGGGCTACCCAATCCTCCAAGCTGAGTTCCTCGGCCCGGGCGGTGGGCAGAAATCCCAGAGTCTCGCAAACCATCTCCCAATCGACATCGTCGGGGAGATTCTTGCGGAGCTGCTTGCGACGCTGCGCAAAGCCCCGGCGGATCAGCTCATCGAAAAGGCGCCGGTCGTGAACCGGAAGCTCGGCTTGCCTCGGCTCCAGCGTCATCACCGTCGAGTCAATCATGGGCCGGGGAATGAAGCAACTTGGGGGCACCACTTTCACCGACTCCCCTTGCCACTCGCACTGCATCCGAAGAGTCAGCACCCCGAAGTCCTTGCATTTGGAATCGGCAAGAATGCGGTCAACCATCTCCTTCTGCAACATCAGGACGGCCCGCGTAAACGGCGAAGGCCCCTTGAGAAAATTCCGCAAAATCGCCCCGCCCGCTGAATAAGGAAGATTCCCCAGGAGCTTGACATTCTTGTGAGCAAAGTAAGGGCGGACATCAATGCGGACCGCATCGTGGTTGATTACCGTCACTTCGGGCCGATCCGCGAACCGCTTGGTGAGATACCCGGCGAGACGACGATCAAACTCGATCAGGATGATCTTCGCCACCCGCCCGATCAAATGCTCCGTCAAAGCCCCCGTTCCAGGACCCACCTCCACCACGGTATCGTCAGGCTGAGGATCCAGCTGATTCACAATCCACTCAGCGGTATTTTGATCGGCAAGGAAATTTTGCCCCAGCTTTTTGGATGGGATCACACCCGCTTCCGCCAGGACTGCTTTGAGTTCGGTTGCCGTCACAGCTGTTCTTTCAATTGCCGGAGACGGGATTGTCCACTAAAAACCGGCGTCACCGTGACTCTCCCCAACCTCATTACCCTCCTGCGCTTGCTGCTCATCCCCGCTTTTGCCTGGATGGCCCTTCGTTACGGACAATCCGTAGACGCTGGATTGCCCGAGGAATCACTCCGCTGGGCAGCCGTCGCCACCTACACCACGGCCTCGCTGCTCGACGGACTCGATGGCTGGATTGCGAGACGCTTCAATCAAAAATCACTGATGGGCTCCATCATGGATCCCTTGGTCGACAAAGCCCTCCTCATGACCGGCCTCGTCATGGCGACCTTCGTCAACTGGGGCGTCGATTGGCACCTCCCCCTCTGGTTCATCGTTCTGGTGATTGCCCGTGATCTCCAAATCATCGTGGGCATCTGGATTCTCTACTTCATCAACCGGCGCGTCCCCATTGAACCCCTCCGGGTTGGAAAAATATGCACCGTGACTCAAATGATCGCCATGGGGTGGATCATGCTCAAGATCACCAGCATCAATCCCATCTATCCCACTCTTCTGGCGGCAGTCTTCACCCTTTGGTCTGCCTGCGAATACTATCTGATGGGCTATCGCCAACTCCCAAAGAATCAGCCCAAGGCTTGAACTTTTTCAAACTCTCATCCATTCTCCGTCGTGCCCTTTCTAGAACTCCAGGATCTCCAAACCCACTTTCAGGTCAAAAGCGGAGGATTGATCTCAAAAAACACGGACGTCATCAAAGCCGTTGATGGCGTCAGCCTCTCGATCGAAAAGGGGGAAATCCTCGGACTCGTGGGAGAATCCGGCTGCGGTAAGTCCACCCTCTCCCGCACGGTCATGCAGCTGCAACCCTCCACCGGAGGAAAGGTGATCCTCGATGGCGAAGAACTCACGTCCTTGCCCAAGGACGCCATCCGCAAGCGCCGTCTCGACTTTCAAATGATCTTCCAAGACCCCTACGCTTCGCTCAACCCCAGGATGACCGTCTTCTCAACTCTTGCCGAAGCCATCTGCCAGCGGCACCCGGAACTCAAAAAATCATTGGGGCAGCTGACCGATAAAGTCATCGAACTCATGGCCACCGTCGGTCTCGATTCCCGCCTCATGCGAAAGTATCCCCACGAGTTTTCAGGCGGCCAACGTCAGCGCATCGCAATCGCCCGCGCCCTCGCACCCGAACCCAAGCTCATCATTGCCGATGAACCCGTCTCCGCTCTCGATGTCTCCATCCAATCGCAGATCCTGAACCTTCTTCTCGACCTCCGTGACAAGTTGGACCTCACCATGATCTTCATCTCGCACGACCTTTCTGTCGTGCGCTACATCGCAGACAACATCGCGGTGATGTTTGCGGGTAAAATCGTCGAATATGGCGAGGCCGACCGGGTCTTCCATCATCCCGAGCACAAGTATACCCAGAAGCTCCTCTCCGCCATTCCCCACCTCAAAGCCACCGCCTAAACACCCAACACCATGGACCCTGGGACCTATAAAATCATCCACTTCGTCGGACTGATCACCCTCTTCACCGGAATCGGGGCCCTCATCACCGCCGACCCCAAAAAGCCCGCCGGCCTGCGCGGCCCCGCCATGGTCCATGGCACCGGTTGGCTCCTCCTCCTCATCAGTGGCTTCGGAATGTCTGCCAAGACCGGCATCGGATTCCCCGTCTGGATGATGCTCAAGCTCGTCATCCTCCTCGCCCTCGGAGCCATCATCGCGCTCATCAAGCGCCGCGCCCTTCCCGCTCCCGCACTTTATCTCGTCGCCATCATCCTGGGGGGCACCGCCGCCTATCTCGGCTTCACCAACGGGATGATCATGCGATAATCGCAATCACTCAAAAGCTCATTCTGGCCCAATGCGGAGGCTATGGCCGGAAATAGCGGACGCTTGCAGAGTTGAATCTAGCGGTAGAATGACTCCAGGCCGGCCTCGTTTGCGTTCCCAAACCCGCTGTGCATTGAAAGCCAATGACAATTGACCGCTAATAGATTGTAATTAGGCGGCAGAAGAAGATCGGATCAAGGCGTATCAAGGGGCATGCAAACGCCACCTGCTCTCCAGACCCGGCTATCGGGATATGGAAAACGCCTCTCTGTTTCCTTTCTGGTGGCGGCGCTCGGGACGGGTGCTTTGTGCGGTGTCCTGGCTCTCATTACTCATGCCCGTCAGGTGTTTGTCGAGACCTCCGTGGTCTCCGAAAGTCTGACCATGCACTCTGTCGAGCCGGTCAGGAAGAAGACGAAGCCGCAGGTTGACTCCGCTCCGCAGAGATTGATCACGGTCCCATCCGGTCCGCCCTTCCCTTTGATTCAGCCTCCTGTTCCTTCCTACGAAGTTCCCAAGTTCGTCGAAGTTCCCCCAACGCTTGAACCCACTCTGGATCTGCCGGTGCTTGAGGAACTCGATTCGGAAAATCCCTTCGAAGAGAACACCGGGCCGAAACAAAAGACAAAGCAATCTTCAGCGGTCGCCAAAAATATCACTCCCGTAAAACGGAGCGGTCCAAGCCAAGCCGATTTGGAAAGGCGCGAACAGCAACGGCGTGCCAGCCTTGCCCGGAAAATTGCCCAACAGGCATCCGTCATTTCCCGGGGGACGCCGGATTATCCGAAAAGCGCCCGACGCAAGGGCTTGGAGGGCCGCGCAGTCGTCGTCGTCACCGTGGAAACCTCGGGAAAAGTCTCCAGCTGTCAAATCACCCAAAGCAGCGGGCATTCATCGCTCGACCAGTCCGCCTTGAGTGCGGCACGTCGTTACCGCTTCCGCCCGGCCAAAAACGGGCTCGGCCAGGCCGTCAGTGTCAAGAAAGCCATTCCCTTTAATTTCCAGCTCAGCAGCTAGCAGTCCGACAGCCTGCTAGGCCCGGCCTTTCCCCGAATTCCGGGACCGCCCATCATCGAAATAAAAATCATTCCTTCACAAGAAAGACATCCTGCAATTGCGACTCAATCTCAAGAATAACCGAATATGACAAGAAACATGACAAGAAACACTGGTATTTTCACCCTCACCTCCGCGCTCGCGGTGGGGATTCTCTCCGCCCAAGACGCCTTCGAAACCCTCGAAACGGTCAACGTCATCGGAAGCACCGGGGATCTCCTTGGGCTGACCGGATCAGGGGCTTTCCTCGAGGCCGAGGACTATCGGAAAAGGGGCATCACCAATATTCAGCAGATCCTCCGCCGGGTTCCCGGGGTTTATGTCCGGGAGGAGGACGGCTTTGGCAACTTTCCCAACATCTCGCTCCGTGGCGGTGATGGCACCCGTTCTGAAAAAGTAACGATCATGGAGGACGGGATCCTCACCGCGCCTGCGCCCTACTCGGCACCCGCTGCCTATTATTCTCCCCGTGCCGGACGCATGTCGGGCATCGAAGTGCTCAAGGGCTCCAGCCAAATCCAATACGGTCCGCAGACCACCGGTGGCGTGATCAACTTCCTCTCCACCGAAATTCCGGCCGAGGAAACATTTTACACCCGCAATACCTACGGCACCTACAACACGGTTCTCTCCCACAGCTACTACGGCAACACCGTCGATACTGCCAATGGCAAAGTGGGCTTCCTCTTCGAACTCTTCCAGCACTCCAGTGATGGTTTTCGAAACATTGACAGTGGAAGCGGTTTTGATGGATCGGAGGATACCGGCTTCACCCTGACCGAGCCGATGGTGAAACTTTTCTGGGAACCCCACACCGCCCTCCGCCAGCGCGTGGAGTTCAAATACGGCTTCTCAAATTTTGACTCCAATGAGACCTACACCGGACTTACCGAAGAAGACGTTCGTAGTAATCCCGATCGCCGCTACGCCGGAACCCGTTTCGACAACATGGCCTCGGAGCAACACCGGACCTATCTCAAATACCGCATCGAACCGACCGATCGCTTCAGCCTGGAGTTTGCCGGTTACTACAATGAGTTCACCCGAAACTGGGCCAAGGTTGATGACATCGTGGGTGGAGCAAACTCCGTCCGAGGTGCCCTCGCGACCGGTAATGGACTTGATATCCTCCAAATGCGCGGCCCCGGCACCCTCGTCTTTCGTAACAACAACCGCGACTACACCGCCCACGGTTACCAAATCACCGGCGACTATGAATTTGCGACCGGGCAGGTGGACCACAACTTGAAATTCGGGGCCCGCTACCATCGTGATGACGTGAGGCGTTTCCAAAATGATGAGAACATTATTCTCGGAGCGACCGGTAATATCACCAACCGGGCCGTGGGCGCTCCCGGAAGCCAGGGGAATCGTTCCCAGGAAACCGACGCGCTTGCGCTCTGGTTGCAGGATGAACTCTCGATTGGAAATCTCACCCTGACTCCGGGCGTGCGCTACGAGCACGTCGATCAGTCGTTTGTCGATTTCAATAACAAGCAATCCGGTTCCAACACCTTTGATCTCTTCACGCCGGGTATCGGTTTCAACTACGAACTCGATAACTCATCGGTGATCTACGGTGGCGTTTACCGGGGAGTTTCCATTCCCGGCCCACGCTCCGCTTCCAGAGACGGGGTCGAGGAAGAGGAATCAATCGGCTACGAAGTCGGTTACCGATATCAGAGCCCCAAGGTCAGCTACGACGTTGCGGCCTTCTACACCGATTTCGAGAACTTGATCGCAACCGATGCCGGTCTTGGAGTTTTCGATAACTCACAGAATGTCGGCGAGGCCCGGGTCTTCGGCTTGGAAGCGCAAATTTCCTATGATCCCTTCGCCGGAACCGGAAGCGAGGTTTCCCTGCCGATGTATCTCACCGCAACCTGGACGGATGCAACTTTGACTTCCGCAATCACCGGAGGTGGCAGCGATGACATCTACGCCGGAGCAAGCGATGGTGCTGACATTCCTTACATCCCCGACTGGCAGGTTGCTGCCGGAGTCGGTCTCGCGAAAGGAGATTGGAGCCTCAATCTCGATGCCACCTTTGTGGGCGAGAGCTTCGGGACTGCTCAAAATATCGACTCACCAAGTCAGGACACCACCGGTGCGGGCGCACGGGCCGGAAGGATCGATGAACTCCTCCTCTTCGACCTCACCGGAACCTACGAGGTGAAGGAAAATGTCACCCTTCTTGCCGGGCTGAGCAACTTGTTCGACGAGCGCGGCATCACCTCACGTCTCGCGCGCGGACCACGTGCCAACATCGGACGTACGGCGTTTATCGGATTTGAAGCGAAGTTCTAATCTTCCCGGCCTCTGCCATGGCATTACATGCCACTAACAGCGGTTGGCTCCTCCTCCTCCTCAGTGGCTTCGGAATGTCTGCCAAGACCGGCATCGGATTTCCCGTTTGGATGATGGTCAAACTCGGGATTGCTGCTAGGAATTTGCTTTTGGCGGGAGGGCTTTGAAGCCGCCCTTGGATCGGAGCGGAGGGGGATACCAGGGGTTCTGGTATCCCCCCCCCTCGTGTCCAGATGCCGGCGATTTTATCCCTGAATCGGCTTGCGATCCGAAGCCAACTTCAAGCTTGAAGATGCCCACGATCCCCGGTCAAATCGGGTCAGTGAGCCTCCTTCCTCTTCCTGCAACCGCAACCCCTCTAACCCCGCCTCACAGGCGACAAGGAACGCCGGGTCAGGAAAGGAGTTTCCTAACAATAATTGCCGGAATGCTGATGAGACCCACGATCATAGCGCTCGCCGCGATGATCACCTGCTCCGCGGCAACCACGCTTGCCGACGATTCCTGGCCCGTGCGGGCACAGCCTGACCTGAAGGCCCTGCGCGCCGCCGCGCCCCAACTCACCGTGGAATCCATTTCCAAACCGGTCAAAACCGTCTCCATCAGCGGCCACTATTTCGTGCCCAATCCCGATGGTGAGACGTTCGACCTGGTGCAGATCTTCTTCAAGCAATACGGCGGGCCGAACACGATCGCCCTCATGGACCTGGCTGCGGGCACCGTGAAGACGATGGAGACCGGTTCGACCTACGCCAATTTTCACCTGGCCCCGTCGGTCATCGCCCCGAACGGCAAACTCTTCCTGTCGGTCCTCGATGGCAACCTGCGCCAGCAGCTCTGTGTCTACGACCCGGCGACCAACACGTTCACATTGAATGCGGTGGCCATGCCGCCGGACATCCTGGGTGAGACGCACCCGATGGTGCTGGGACCCGATGGCATGATTTACTGTGCCGGCTCGCATCCTTCCGGCAGTGTCACCGCCGTGCGCATCGATCCGGATACGCTCGCAGTAACATCCTACGGCGCGCTCGGCCCGAGCCACGCCCCGCACCCGACGTGGGCCTACAGCATGGCCGTCGACGACCGGTTCATCTACATCGCCAGCGGCAAGACGCCCTGGTATCTCGTGGCCTTGGACCGCGAATCCCGCACGGTTGACGTGCTGCACACGAATCCCGCGCCGGATGGTTCCCTCGGCGTGAACCAGAACCGTGGCGGGGCCAGCTTCTTCTCCCGTATCAGCCAACCCGAGGGCGGGTTTCGCGACGAAAACTTCTGGCTCTATCACGGGGACGTGATCGCGATGTCCGGCGACCACCCGACGCCCCCCTGGCCCGCCCCCCCGCCGGCTCCCCTGCACCTGCCCGAACCCGAGCTCTCCTATGTGGATGCAAACCCCGACGTGAATGGGATCGCCGCGATCTGGTACCGCACGGCTGAAGCCAGGGCCGCGGCACCGGCGGGCAACGAACCGCCACCCGCCCCGCCAAACGGTGATGAACCACCCCCGCCACCACCCACCCGCACGGAGATGGAGGCGGCGGGCTGGCGCGCGCTGCGCTTCGACGTTGCCATGTATCCGCTCAAGATCGACCGCCTGTTCGAAATTCCGGACGGCCGGCTGATGGGCACCGCCGGCAGCTACCAGGGCAACTTTTTCCACGATCCCCAAACCGGGCAGAGCGTTCACCCGGGCAAATGCGGGTTGAGCCACTACGCCTCGGTGATCGACGACGGCAAGGTCTACATGAGCGGCTATCCCAGTGGGCCACTCTACGTCCTCGACCCCGCTCGCCCATGGACTGCGAACAAACCCATCGACGCCTCCCACGTCGTCGCGGAAACGGATCCGCAAAGCAATCCACGCCGCTTGATGTATCTGAAGAAAGCCGGTGCCAAAAAAATGCTGGCCGCCGCCGCCGGGAATGGGAAGGTCTACTTCGGTGGCGTTTGGATGCGCGAGGGCAACTGGGGCGGCCTCGCCTGGATGGATGTCGCCACCGCCACCGAGGGCGGCATGTGGAAACCCTTCGCCGCCAGTCAGATTCGCTTCATGGCCGCTGCGGACGACGGACGTGTGCTCGTCCTCTCCACCCTCCCCGTGGAGAACCCCGGGCAGGGCCTCACGAAGGCCACCGACGCCCCGCTCTTCTTCTTCAACACCGATTCCGACACGCTGAGCCCAGACACGCTCGCCCCGATTCCCGGCAGCCGCTGCTCGGGCCCGCTTGTCGCCGTCGGCGGCGCCCGTGTCATCGGCTGGACGGAGTCGCCGACCGACCCCAAGGGATCGAGCATCCTCTACGGCATCGATGCGGTAACACAGCGACTCCTGTTCACCAAGACGCTGCCCTACCCCATCCCCATCGATATTGGCGGCCACCAGTGGGACCCGTGGGATTTCCGCCTCGGGCCTGATGGCAAAATCTGGACCTTCATCGACGGTGCCCTCGCCCGCATCAATCCCGTCGATGCCTCCATTGAATTCGTTGGCACCACGGGCAGCGGCGGGCGGCTGGCATTTTCCGGCCCAGACGTCTACCTCGGCGGCACTGAATCCCTGCGTTGCGTGCGGGGTGTGGTGACTGCACCCACACCGACCGGCCCGACAGACGCCCGGTGACGCTGGGGTCAGAAAAGGAATTCCCTTACCAAAAAAAACAAAAAACATGCCAGGCAAAAAACATGCCAGGCATTTTTCCACGAGAAGTGGACGAGGAGGTCCGATTGATTGTCGCTTCTACCGGCACATCGCGGCTCGGCGGGCGTTCGAATCTCATCAATACCGGACCAAAGGCGTCACTTCTTCTGATTTTCAAGGAGGCTTTCGGGATCACTCCAGCATCTCTCGCAAATTGCGATTTCACGCGCATGACTTCCCAAACCATCGCTGATCTGATAGACGGACCTCCATCCTTTTTTTCTGATCGTCTCCAAAATCCCCCAAATCCAGATGCACCTCAAACTCACCATCGCCTATGACGGCACCCGCTTTGGCGGCTGGCAGATCCAGCCCAATACCGGGACCATTCAGGAGTACATCGAAATAGCTCTCGCCGAAGTCGCCAAAGAGCCCCTTCGACTCCACGGAAGTGGCCGCACCGATGCCGGGGTCCACGCTCTCGGCCAGGTCGCGCATTTCGACTCGCCCGGTCACCTCACGATGAACCCCTTCAACTGGGTTCCCGCGCTCAACACCAAACTCCCGCCCGAGATCCGCATTCTCGCATGCGACGAAGTGTCCGACGACTTCCACGCTCGATTCTCCGCCACCTCGAAGACCTACATCTACCGTCTGTGCCTCTCGCCCATCCTTCCCCCCTTTCTCGCCCACCGCGCCTGGCATCTCCCCCGCCAACTCAACCCCGATGACCTCGCGCAGGCCTTGGAAGTTTTCAAAGGCTCACACGACTTCCGCGCTTTTGCCGCCAATCGCGGCAACGAAACGGAAGAGACCAACTACGTCCGCACCATCTCCCACACCGGCTTCGAAGCTCTCGACGACGGTTACCTCCTCACCTTCACCGGCAAAGGCTTCCTCTACAAAATGGTCCGCCTCCTCACCGGTGCCGCCGTCCAGGCCGCGCAGGGCTACCTCCGCCAAGACGACCTCTACGACCTCGTCCACGCCCCTTCCGAAAAAAAATCCCCGCTCTGCGCCCCCGCCGATGGACTCACCCTCCAGCGCGTCAATTACGATCATAGGGACCCGATCACGTGAGCAGGTATTCCCGGCCTACACCTTAGACGTCGGATGTTGGCAATCTTCCCCTCAATGCCCCAAGCTCCAAGCTCCACGCTCCAAGCTCCAAGCTCCACGCTCCACGCTCCACGCTCCACGCTCCACGCTCCACGCTTCACGCTCCCACCTCCAAGCTCCCACCTCCAAGCTCCACGCTCCACGCTCCGAAGACCAAATGAGCATCGATGCCCCTCCAAGGAAGAATCTTCTTTTCTTGCGCCCTCGGGAAGGCTCGGCAAACTTCACCCCTTGAACGCCGAAGCAAAATCCTGGAAGCATCGCCTCCTCACGACCGCCCTCGTCGTCGCAGGCTCGATCGCCATTTTCTTCCCAGCCTGGCTTCCCGACAGCCCGGCGCTCCCGACCGAAGACGGAGTTGTCGAACTCCTCCAACTCGCCCTCCTCCTCGCCGGAGCGGCCTTCTGGTTCGGAGCGGCCCGATCGGCCGGTGGCATCGGACCCTTTTATCAAGTCATGGGTGCCATCGCCGTTGCCTCGGCCATCGGAGAAAGCGATGGCCTCATCGAGTCCTCCACCGGGATCAAAGTGGAGATTCTCTACGTTCCCTTGGGCATCTTCGCCCTCCTCAAGATCCAGAGACACCGCCGACACTTCGGCGAATTCGTGCACGAATTCACCTCCCACCCGGCGGCCGGATTCTTCGGCTCGGCCTTCATGCTGATCTACGTCCTCGCCCGTTTTCTGGGTGCCCCTTTCCTGTGGAAGGCCACCCTCGGCGAGAACTACCATCCCGACATCCCGCAGACCGTGGAAGGATACCTCGAACTCCTCGCCTGCTACCTGCTTCTGGTGGGCACCATCGGACTGTGCCTCGCGCCGCGCGCCCACGATCCCACCTCCATCGACTGAATGCCCGTCCCCCGTCTCATCCTCGGCAACTCCAACCAGCGCTTCTCGGGCGTGACCTCCACGATGTTGCAAACCCTGCCCCACGTGCAGCATCAAATGCCGCTCGTAGTCATGGGAAAACACCACCTTCCCGAAGAGACCCCGACCATCACGTTCCGGGAACTCATTGCCCTCAACGATGAGCCCACCCGCCTCTTCCACGCCCGCCGAAACAACGAAATGATCCAGGCTCTCGCCGCCCGAAAACTGGGTGCGAATCTCAAAATCGTCTTCACCTCGACGGCCCAACGCCACCACACCCGCTTCACCCGCTGGCTCATGGGTCAAATGGACGCCATCATCACCACCTGCACGGCGGCAGAATCCTACCTCGCAAAAAAGGCCGACGTCATGATCCCGCATGGCATCGATCTCGATCGCTATCAGATGCCCGCTGATAAAAATGCCGCATGGTCGTCTCTCGGCTTTCCGGGCGAATTGGGAATCGGAATCTTCGGCCGTGTTCGCCCTCAAAAAGGGATCGACCTCCTTGTCGATGCCGCCATCCCACTCCTCCAGAAAAACCCTGCTCCGACCATTATCATCGTGGGTGAAACCACTCCCAAATTTCGCGACTACCAGGACCAGCTGGAGAAGAAAATCGCAAACGCGGGACTCACGGAGCGCATCATTTTCCACGGTAACCGCCCCTCCTCCGAACTGCCCGGACTTTTTCAAGGAATGTCCATCGTGGCAGCTCTTTCCCGAAATGAAGGATTTGGCCTCACCGTGCTCGAAGCGATGGCCAGCGGGTGCGCCGTGCTCGCCTCCCACGCCGGAGCCTGGCAAGACATTGTCGAAGACAAGGTTCACGGATACTCTGTCCCTTGCGACGACATCGACGCGACCCGCGCGGCTCTCGCCAAGCTCCTCGCCGACGATCTTCACGCCATGGCCCTCAAGGGACGCCAAACCGTAGAACAATCCTATACCGTTCAGAGCGAAGCCCGGGCCCTCACCGACTTCTATCAAGAGATTCTTGGGAATGCTTCTGCAATCACGGAGTAGGATCTTCGGTTGCGGTTAAAACACCAGCTCGTCTTCGCCGAGAATCTGGACTTCGGTCTCCAGCTGGATTCCCCGCTCATCGAGCGCCTTCTCCTTGATCACCTCGATCAATCCGAGAACATCCGCAGCAGTGGCCTTGCCACGGTTGACGATAAAATTCCCATGCTCGGGTGAAACCTCGGCCTTTCCCACTCCGGTGGTTTTCAAGCCCAGTTCATCGACCAATTTCCCCGCTCCGCAGACTTCGGGGTTTTTGAAAATACATCCGGCACTCGCCGCCTTGGGCTGGGTCGTATTGCGGTGGTGTCGCGACTCATCAAGCTTCTCCTGGATCGACTCCGGCTCGCCGGGCATTCCTGCGAAGGTCGCCTCCAGCGCGTAGTTCCTTCGCAACTCCGGAACACTCCGATAAGACGCCTCGATCTCGTCGCGCGAGCGTGTCCGAATCACGCCATCTTCATCCAGGAACGTCACTGACATCACTTGATCAAAAGTCTCGATGCCCATCGCACCCGCGTTCATCCGCAAGCCCCCGCCCACGTTTCCGGGAATTCCCTCCATCCACTCAAATCCCGCAAGGCCATTCTCGCGGGCCACACTCGCCAACTTCTTGAAGCGAACCCCGGCACCCGCCGTGATCGTTTCGCCAGCCACGCTCACCGCACTGAATCGACCTCCCTGCGGGTGAATCACCGCGCCCCGGATTCCGCCATCGCGGACGAGCAAATTCGACCCGCGTCCGACCACCCGCACGGGAATCCCGCGGGCCTTGCAAAAGCGAACGGCGCAGGCAAAGCCTTCGAATCCGGAAGGCTCGATCCAAAACTGGGCCGGCCCGCCAATCCGAATCGTGGTATGGCCCGCCATGGGCTCATAGAGCCGCATCTTTTCGACACCACATTCCGATTGGATCTCCTCAAGAACCTTAAGATCACGAATCAACTTGTTCCCCGCTTCATGGACATTTCCCGCACCCAGGGTGAGAAAAAGATCGCCCTCTTCCAAAGCATTGCCAACGGCATGATGCGCCCTTGAGAGATCAGGAACATACCGCGCCTTGGTATCACCATGAGCGTGCACCGCATCGACAATGGTCTGCCCGCTGATTCCCGGGATGGGATCCTCGCTCGCCGCATAGACATCGGTCACGAACACCCAATCCGCCGCCTGCAAGGCCTTCCCAAATTCCGCCGCCAGCTTCTCGGTCCGGCTATAGCGGTGAGGCTGGAAGAGAACAACGACCCGTTTCGACCCGTAACTACGCGCCGTCTGCAAGGTCGCAGAGACCTCGGTCGGGTGGTGACCATAGTCATCCACGACCCGATAGCGCGAAGAAAGATGCTTTGTCTCAAAGCGCCGTTTTGCGCCCGCGAAGGAGCCCAGCGAACGTGCCATTTTCTGAAAATCGACCCCGCAAAGCGAACCAATCGCGATCGCACCCAGCGCATTCAAGACATTGTGCCGCCCGGGAATTCCCAGCTCCACCCGCCCCAGCAACTCTTCCCGAAAACTGACATCGAAACTCACCGTTCCGACCTGCTCGGTAAGATTTGTCGCCGTCCAATCAGCACCGCTCCACGCATAGGAAATGGCATTGGGACGCTCTCCGCAAAGCCCGCTCGCCTCCAGACATTCACGGCAATAAACAATCGAACCCGAGGTCTGCTCCAGCAATTTCCCAAACACTTCCCGGATCTGTTCAATCCCCCGGGTGTAAAAATCGAGGTGCTCTTCCTCGACATTCAAGACAATGGCATGTCGGGGTTCGTAAAGCGCCAGGGTGCCGTCTGACTCGTCGCCTTCGGCCACCATAAACTGCCCGTTCTCACTCCACTCGGCATTCGATCCCAATACCGGAATCTCCGCTCCCACATAGTGGCAAGGAGCCAGATCACTTTTCCTGAGGATATGGGCAATCATCGAGGAAGTCGTCGTCTTCCCATGCGTTCCGGAAACGATGACCCCGTCCTTGGTGTGAAGGATCGCGGCGAGACACTCCGCCCGCCGGAAGGTCGCCATCCCCTTTTCCAGCGCTTCCGCGAGAGCCGGGTTGCACGGCCGGATCGCCGAGGAATACACCACGAAATCCACCTCCTTGACCGCTTCGGCCGAGTGCGGTGTCGAAAAAATCAGCCCCTTGTTTCTGAGGCGCTCGGTCTCGCCCGAAGTGACCCGGTCGGATCCGCTGACGACGTGCCCCATCTCGATCAGCAGCCTCGCGAGACCACTCATTCCCGATCCGGCAACACCAATCAGATGAATTCGCAGAGGGGTATCTCCACGCGTAAGCTTCGAACTGAATTCTTCAATAGTCATCCCTCTAAAACATTTGCGATTTTGGCGGCGGCATCAGGAACAGCGAGTGCACTCATTGCTTCGGACATCGACTCAATAATTCCGTCATTCAAACTGGCCAGCATTTCTTTAATCGTGGCCACATCTAAGTCATCCTGCTGCTTCAAAACCGCCGCCTGAGCCTTTTCATAAACCTCGGCATTGGCTGTTTGATGATCATCCGCCGCAAAAGGAAACGGCACCAACAACGCCGGCAATCCCGCCCGACTCAACTCGGTCAACGACGAGGCCCCGGAACGGGCCACACAAAAATCCGAAGCGGCGTAAGCCGCTGCCATTTGATCACAAAAGGCCAACACCTTGTAGTCTCGACGCGAGCCAACCTGAACTCTCACCCGGTCATAATCAGCCTGTCCGGCAAGGTGAATCACCTGCCAATCGCTTCCCTCGGTCCCGGCCACCACGATTTCATTCAACCTCTGTGCTCCCTGGCTTCCCCCCATCACAAGGAGCGTCTTCTTCGCGGGATCGAGCCCAAAGACCCGGCACGCCGATTCGCGATCAGGGAGATTCTCCAACTCATCGCGGACCGGGGTGCCCGTGACTACGACCTCGGCCTCGCCAAAGTGAGACACCGCTTCCTCCAGTCCCACCAAAACCTTGGTGCATTGTTTCGCAGTCAGAAGATTTGACCGCCCAGGGATGGCATTGGAATCGTGCACATACGTTCGCAGGCCCAGCTTCGCTCCGGCATGGACTGGAGGCAGCGAGGTAAACCCTCCCATCCCAAGGACAACATCGGCTTGCTCGCGCTTGATGATTTTCCCACAATGCGCGATCGTTCGCCACAGCCGCCACAGAAAAGAAATCATCTTCGGCGAAAAGGTCGGCGGCTTGGCAATTGCCTTCACCGTTTCAAAGCGAAGATCGGTGTATTTCCGGGAAGCCTCGGCATCCACGTTCTTTTCAGAAATCAAGAGAAGGACTTCGTGTCCGCGCGCTTTCAATTCCTGGGCGACGGCGATTCCCGGAAACAGATGACCGCCTGTTCCGCCACAGGCGATGATGACTTTGATGGGTGCTGACACGATGGATTTGGAAAGAGCGCGGAGCATGGAAACTTCCACCGGATGTTCAACCGCGAAAGCGCTTAAAATATTCGGTCCAATTTCCCCTGCTCCAATTTTATTTCCGACACGCTTGACAGACCCCGCTCCCGGAGACATATCACGCCCCGTGAAAGCAGTCCAAGTCCGCCATAATCTCCGCCGAGTCCTCCGATGGCTCGATCTGGCGTCGGCGTGTTGATTTGTTTCCAAACCATCCGCAAACGGCGCCCTCAGACACGGCGTTCCGTTGGATAACTCCCTCCCCTCCTGGAAAACTGCGTTTGTTGGCTCCTCCCGAACCGACCAAGCATGAATTCCATCTCCGAGACCAGAGGCACCCTTTTAATGCTGCTCTCCATCGTATGCTTCACTGTTAATACGCTGGCTGTTCGCGCTCTCGCCCTCCACTTTCCAAGCTGCGACGGCTGGCAGGTCACGCTCTTTCGCGGCCTTGCCGGCACCATCGTGGTTCTCACCTTGTTCTCTAAAGGAACCAACCTCAGACTGCGCTCGCTCCTCGACCGGCCTAAAATCATCTGGAGAGGAATCCTCGGAGCAACCGGGGTCGCACTCTTCACCGGAGCGAACACAGTTCGACCATCTTCGCCAGCCAGGCCATTTACTGCATCGCCCTCGCTGCACCGCTCAGTGCATCCTCAACTCTCACCATGCCGCCAGCCGCCGTCATGGGCCCCGCCACCGCCGGAATCATCGTAGCCGGTGGACAACTCGCCATGACCTTCGCCTACCGGCATCTCGACGTCTCCAAAGGTGCCTCGATACAAATGCTCCTCCCCATCGCCACCGCAATCGGGGCTTGGCTCCTCTTTGACGAAAAGCTCGGCCCCATCGAAATCACCGGAGCTTCCCTCACTCTCCTCGCGACCTTAATGGTCAATCGTCAGGCTTCCAAAACCGCCCTCAAAATGCCATCTCACCCCATTCCGATTCATGACAACCACTGAAAAGACCCAACAATACGTTCTCCAGACTTACGGCCGATTTCCCCTCACCGTGACCCGCGGCGAGGGAACCCGCGTGTGGGACGAAAATGGTCGTGAATACCTCGATTTCTGCATGGGCATCGCCACCTGCTCACTCGGTCATTGCCACCCCGCCCTGACTTCCGCAATCGCCCAACAAGCGACCACCTTGATGCATTGCTCGAACCTTTACCACACCGCCCCGCAAGCCGATCTTGCCGAGCTCATCGTTGAAAAAATCGTCAAACAACCGGGCAAAATCTTTTTTGCCAATTCCGGTGCCGAAGCCAACGACGGCCTCATCAAGCTCGCCCGGAGATTCGGCCAGACCACCGGTCGCTACGAAATCATCACCTTCCACAAATCCTTCCACGGCCGGACCATCGGCGCGATGTCTGCCACCGCGCAGGCCAAAATCCACGATGGCTTCGACCCTCTTCTCCCCGGCTTCAAATACCTCAATCTCAATGACCTCGATGCCGTCAAGGCCGCCCTCAATGACAAAACCGCTGCCTTTCTGATAGAACCCATCCAGGGCGAAGGCGGCGTCAACCTCGCGACGAAGGACTTCCTCGAAGGCCTCTCCACCCTCGCGCAAGAAAACGATCTCCTGCTTCTCGTCGATGAAGTGCAGTGCGGCTTCGGACGGACCGGCGATCTCAACGGATACGACACCATCGCCCCCGGCCTCAAACCCGACGGCATCTCATGGGCCAAAGGGATGGGCGGAGGCTTTCCCATCGGCTCGTTTTGGGTCGCCGAAAAACACGCCAACCTCCTCGGCCCCGGCAGTCACGGCTCCACCTACGGCGGCAACGCCCTCGCCTGCGCCGCCTCCAAAGCCGTCATCGACACCCTCCTGGCCGAAGATCTCGTCGCCAACGTCAAAGACCGCGAAGCCCAAATCCGCCGAGAAATCGCCCGCTGGAACCACCCCGCGATTAGCGAAGTCAGAGGCCACGGCCTCCTCCTCGGCATCGGCCTCAACCTCGATGTCCTCGAGATCCCGGAAGGAAACACCGCCGCCATCGCAATCACCACAGACCTCATCGAAAAAGGCCTCCTCATCGTCCCCGCCGGCCCCGAAACCCTCCGCCTCCTCCCTCCCCTCAACGTCGGAGCCGAAGATGTCGCAACCGCCCTTGCCCTCGTCAAAGAAGGCCTTTCAAAATCCCTCCGATGATAACGCGCACCTAACACCCCTGAGGGTTCAAGCAACCACGACCCCCGCAGACCTAGCAGCCTGAGGGGGTCCACCTCAAAGTTTGGCTCAGCGTCTGCGATTTGCGAAGGAGGAAATAGGAACAATCATGGCGTGAGTGGAACGAGGGCAATTCAAATCAATATATGCCGCCATCGTCCGGGCTGCCAAACCGCTCTCCACAATCACGCTGCTTCGGGGCGTATGTCCTTGGAGATGGAGATCCTATATTTCATCCATCAACGGAAAAGTCGGCCTCCCTGGTGGGGAGGATTGCGTATGAATCTGCGGCTTCTGGGTCTCTCTCGTTTCTGGTTTACTCGGGCATCTCTGGCTACTTTACCCCAACCCTGAGGCGGGCGAATTTCTTGGTGTCCGGGGAGAGGGGGATTCTCAGCGTGACCGTGTCGAAGCCGCTTGGCATACCCGCGACGACGGTAACACCGGGATTGTTGCCCCCCGGGGCATCAGGAACAGAGTAACTATCGGGCCAGCTGGTCAGCGTAGTTCCTACCTCGATCTCTGCGGTAGTGTTTCCTCCATCAATCGAGCTCGGGTCGCGGAAGAAGGTGAAGATGAGGTTGCCACCTTCTGTGGATGATGTGGGCAGTTTGTCGAGATCGTTGGTGTTCTTTCCTCCTCCGAGCACGTATTCCAAGCCGTTGGAGACGCCATCCCCGTCAAAGTCATCCTCTGAACTCTCGCCAGGCGCGTTGGTGGCCGCCCAGTCGGCGTAGCCGCCGTAGTCGCCGATGGGCACAGTGATGGTGCCGGGACCTGCCTCGAAGAAGTCGTCAAAGGCCCCGACGCCCGCGCCGCCGTTGTCTGCGCCGCTGTCGGTGTGCCCGTAAACACCACCTGACTGTTGGTTTGTGCCGATCAAGAAGCTGGCTACGGTATCGGTGCCTCCAAAGGCCAGCTCCAGCTTGGCTCCGGATGGGGCCATCCTGATGGTCGAGCGATCGTTGCCTCCGTTCGTTCTACCGAGGCTGAGGATGCCCTCGTTGACGGTGGTATCGCCATCATAGGAAAGCCGTCCGGAACCGGAGCCGACTCCAAGCGTAAACTTGCCAGTGCCGCTCTTGACCAGGTTGAAATTGTTTCCGTTGGTCGATCCCGGCGTGGCTTCATCCGATACCGATCCGTCATTTCCTCCGAGGTGGCCCGTGAAGGTGTGGTCGTTGGCGTTGTTGATGGTAAGGGTGGCAGTTGCCTCAGCATCGCTGTTGACGATCCGTTGAAGCCTGTTGGTGGCACGGGCGAGGTTCGTGAGCCCGGCGAGTTCCTGATCAAAGCCGTTCAGGTTGAGTTCTGTAACCCGTCCTGAGCCAGCACCGAGTCCGCCATCAATGGTCAATACTGTCGTGGTCGGAAGGGCGTCTTGAATTCCGAGTTTTAGGATGGTTTGTGTCGAGCCGATGTTTCCGATTTTGCTGATGAGAGTGCCCCCCAAATAGTTGCTCTGAGCCGCAAGGAGGACCGTGTTGAACTTGTTGCTGTTCAGGACGCTCGCGAAAGTCACACCTCCCTCGCCGCTGATGGCTCCATTCAGAGTCAGGACGGTGGCGGAAGCTGGGTCACTCGGGTCATTCGTTGGCGTGCTAATCGTCACGTTGGTGTCAGTCGTACCCACAGTGATCGGTGCGTTGATGGTGATTCCGTCCAAAATAGCTCTGAGAACGGTTCCATCGGCCAAGGTTAGCCCGGCGGTGGTAGAAAGGGCTGCCACGTTGCTGAGCGCCAGCGTGCCCCCATTGAGGGTGGTTGTGCCCGTATAGGTATTCGGGCCAGAAAGCGTTAGAGTCCCGTTCCCTTCTTTGATGAGATCGAGCGTGGCGAAGCTGCCGCTGTTTTGGAGGATGCCACTGAAGTTGCTGCTCTGGTTGTTGCCGCCCACGGTAAGGCGGGCGGGTCCGCTCGCGGCGGTGTTATCGACGACTCCGCTACCGGATAGTCCGTTGATTCCCTCTGAGAAGCCGTTGAGGTCAAGGGTGCCATTCACCACGACATTGCCATTTCCTCCTCCATCGGGAATCACGTCTGGGGCACCGAGGCGCAGAAAACCAGCATGGATGCTGGTATCGCCGGTGTAGGTGTTCGCGCCAAAAAGAACCGCCGTGCCGTCGCCCTGCTTGCCGACCGGGAATGACCCGGAAACAAGACCTACCATGCCAAGTGTCCGCCCCGCCGCGACATCCCAGAGGTTGTCGTATTCCATTGCGAGCGGGCAATTCAGGGTGAGGTCCGTTTCGGCCGCACTCAGGTCCAGATCGACAGGGGCATACCCAAGGGTGAGCGTGTTGCCGGCCTCGACCGTGACCAAGCCGGCCGGATCCTCGATGACGATCCCCCCCCAAGTCAGATTGGCACCCAGAATGGTTGTGTTGCTGGATGTCACCGTGCTGTCCCACTTGGCCACTTCGGTGCTACCGGGGGCCGTGCCTCCAACCCAGGCGGTCGCGACGTTGAGATCCGTGGCATTGTCGTCTTTGACCCGCATGATGAGAGTCTTGTTTTCGATCACGAGATTGAGAGTGTTCCCTTCGATGCCCAGCCGGGCGGAGGTGGCGGGGGCCAAGGTGGAGATGGTGAGTTCAGCGTCCGTCGGGGCGGCACCTAAAGCGGAGCCCCAGGTCACCAGCGGGTAGGTGCCCGCTGTCAGACCAGAGGAAACGAGGACGCTCACCGCAGGGGTGGCCAGGGTGAAGTCGGCGAGTTTGGTGACGATCAGCGGGCTGACGGTATTACTGGGCGCGAAGTCACCGAAATTGAACTCGAGGGTTCCGGCTGCGGCTGCGGTCAGAGCTTCGCAGGTCCAGTTGTGGTCGCTGCTATCGACGAACACCTGAAAGGTTCCGGCCACGCCATTTAGGATAAGCTCGGAACTCGCGAAGTTCCCTCCCACGACTCCCCGGAGGGTGCCTTCAGTGACAGTAGTAGCACCAGTGTAAGTGCCCTCCATATTGCTGTTGAAAATAACCAAGCCAGAGCCGCCGCCAGTCCTGGTGACGCCTTGGCCCGTAGTGAATTCCGTGATCTCTGCGTCGATGGTGAGGTTTCCGGAGCCCTGCACGTCGAAGACAGCGGAGTTTGCCAGCTGGAGGGGGCCAGACTTTTCGCCACCGACCCTGCCCCAGACCATGTTGCCAGTCATCCCTGAGGTGAGCGTGACCGTAGAGGTATCTGTGCTGGACTCCAGGCGAAGGGTCCCGGGAACGCCCGAACTGCCGCCCGAGTCATTTTCGGAAAAACGAACCTGACCACTGCTGGATCCCCAATTATTGTTGTAGGTGATTGATCGGACGATCCGAGCGCCGGAAGTACCCAGATAGGTTGCTGCGTCCTGAAAAGGCGAGGTAGAGAATACCAGGTCTTGGTCGGGGCCATAACCGGGCTGTGAGTTCCAATTTGAAGGGCTATCCCAAGAGCCGCCATTTCCACTGCCATTCCAGGTGCTCGTCGCGGCGTGTATGATCGCTGGCGTCAAACAGCCCAGCAAAGCAAAGGAGAAAGCGGCTGAGTGTGCGCTGTGAGAATACAGTCTTTTTTGATCGTTCATTTATTCTAGGAAGCTACCGATTTTTGTCCTCACGTCAATGAATTCAAAGGCGATGACACCCAACGTCCCGCCCCTGAAACCGTGCGCCTCATCTTTAACCGCTGGATCCAGGAAAACGACCAGGAGAAAACGGCCTTGGACAAGGAAGTCTCGCGCATCGATCTCCGGCCCACACGAGGTCGTTTAGTGAGGTCGGAACATCATTTCCAGCCTGCTTGGCAGGTCGTTGCGATTCGGGAGAGTCATCACCCGCATTGAAAATCCCGATTACGAGACGATCTGCCCCGAATTGGAACTGGAGGATCTGATCATCCCGTCGCGGACGACCGGGCTTTACCTTGCCGATCTGGCGAGAGACCGTGACTTTACCGATTACTCAAGCTACCGTGACGGGAAATTTCTGTTGACCGGCAATGAGGACAAGATTCACGAAGACGACGAGATCGTCCTGCTCACCGACAGCGAGAACCTGGAAGCGCTGCAGGATCGCTGGAGCCCAGATCGGTCCGGATCTCCCCATGCCAGCCGATAATGGCTTACCGGGCTATCGCTGTCATCGACTCTTTTTCCCGAGGAGAATCTGCAGTCGGAAGCGTATCTGGCGAAGGTTCATGATGCAGGGAACATTGGAAATTGCGGCATAGCTGATGATCGCGAGGCTGGCGGGGAAGGGTGTCCAGGCGATGAAGGTGAGGATCACGAGAAACTGCAGCCAGTGGGACTGTTCTCCGCGACAGGTTTCCAGGATAAACTGGCGCAGGTAGGTTGGGTCGGTGGATCGTAGTTTCGATTTTGAAAAGCCGTCGAACCACCTTGCCCCGTCGGGTAAGATGATTTTCCAAAGATGTATTCTGAAAAAAGTTCGATAGACTTTACCGCTGTTCTCCCAATCTGCGGGACGGTAGGGAAAGGTCTGTGGATCGAAGGCCGCGAGTGCTCTCCGCATCGACCAGAAGCCAATACCAAGGTGTGCGGCAGTGATCCCTGCACAATTGACAATCACGATCCAGAGAGGAGAGATTTCAATCAACATCGCGGCCTTTCCATTTCGTTTTGCGCCCCAGTTTTCGATCAAGGATCGAGTAGAAAAAGAGGATTTGATAGAAGATCAGTGGAATGGGGAAAAGAATTGCGGTGAGTGGCGAGAAGCTGCCGATCAGGCGAAAGGCGCGGAGGCATTGCAGCGCATAAATGACATAGACGATCGCCGTGAGAATGCGAAACGGAATTCCAGCCATTGGAAAGAAGGCGATGATGGCGGCGATTGTGATGATCATGGCGCCTGTGATCCAGAGGGAGGTGAGAGCGAGGGGGCGCGGGGAGACGCCTTTGGCACCGTGAGCGAAACCCTTCTTCCAACCGGTCCAAAGCAAAGTGAATCCTGCGGGAAACATCCGCATCGCAATCGTCCCCCGTCCGAGGAAGGAGGCTACCGGGATTCCTTTTTTTTCGAGAGATTTCGAGAGATGGAAGTTTTCCAGAATACGTCCCGCCACGGAGTTGTGGCCTCCGACGGCCTCGTAGGCGGAACGTGAGATGAGAAGGCACTGGCCAAAGAGGGCGGGATTTCCGGACTTCGTTCCGAAAGCATTGATTCCGGTGACCATGGTGAGATTGAAGAATGACGAGAGTTGCTCGTATGCGCGATCAACCTGGTGGTAAGGGCAAATGGAGATCGCACCGGAGTTGGGATCTGCGCATCCTTGGAGGTTCGCGAACCCGCGAGGCTCCATGACGGTATCGGCATCCAGGAAGAGGAAATGGTCACCGCTGGCCACTGATGCGCCATGCTGACAAGCCCATGGTTTGCCTTTCCAGCCATCGGGCAATGGAGGGGGTGAAATGACCTTCGCTCCGAGTTCCCGGGATATTTCCGCAGTGAGATCGGAGGAGCCGTCATCAACGACGATGATTTCAGTCGGTGCCGGGTTTTGGGATTTTAACGAGCGAAGGAGAGTTGCGATAGTTTCCTGCTCGTCGCGGGCGGGAACGATGACGGAAATCCTGGAAACCGGTCTCCCCTTTTCCGCTGGTTCCAGAAAACGCGGCCTGGCGAAGACCAACCTCAGTGCCGGGAGGCAGAGGGCTGCGACAAGCGGAAGTATCACCAGCATCCGTTCAGGGGGTGGGTGGATGACGTTTGATCACCCGGTCGGCAAGCTTTTGCCCGGATAAGACGACCATGGGCATGCCGCCACCGGGGTTCGTGCTGCCGCCGCAGAAATACAGGTTCTTGTAGTGCTTGCTGGTTTTTGGAGCTTTGAAGCCGTGGTTTTTCTTCCAATCCGTGACCACACCATAGATCGAGCCTTTGTTGGAGCGATACATGCGCTGGATGTCCTCGGGGAGCAGGATGTCCTCAACGATGATGTTCTTGCGAAGGTCCTTGAGTCCGGCCCGTTCCATCTTCGCAAGGATACGGTCGTAGAGGTCCAGGTAGTCCTGACGCGGGATCTCCCCCCCCTCCTGGAGTGGCGGGATGTGGGGGAGGATCTTGATGTTGTCGCATCCTTCGGGGGCCTTGGATGGATCGGTGCGGGTGGGCGCTACGACATACACCGTAGGATCATGAGGTAATTTCTTCTCATGGAAGACGGTGCGGAAGTGTTTGTGTTGCTCCGTGGAGTAGAAGAAATTGTGATGGGCAAGTTGCGGGTAGGGAACGCGCGTGCCGATATGGGCTACGATGCCGGAGCAGGTCGGAGCGAACTTTTCGTATTTCCGCATGATCCGCGGCGGTTCGTTGAGAAGCTTTTCGTAGCAGGGAATGACTTCCATATTGCTGACAACAATGTCCGCCGGAAAGGGTCCGCCCTCTGCAAAAGTCAGCCCGGTGACCGTTTTCCCGGTTCTGGTAATGGAGGTGACATCTGAATTCAGGTGGACGCGGATGCCCATTTCATCCATCGCTTTTCCGAAACCTTCCGCCAGGGCATACATTCCGCCCCGCACATACCAGAGACCATAATCGAACTGGATCACGGGCATCATGTTCATGTAGCCGGGGGAATCCAGGGCGGAAGAGCCGACGTATTTGATGAAGTATTCGAAAATGTCCCGCAGATGCGGCTCGCTGAATCTCTCGGCAATCGCGCCCGACATGGTGCTGCGGTAGTCGACGTGTTTCCCGAGTCGGCGGAATCCGTAGTAACGGAGAAACTCCCAAAGAGTGTCGAGGCCCTTGTCGAAGTAGCCTTCCTCGATGATCTCGAATTGCTTGCGGGCGTAGGACATGAATTCCTGGAATTCCTTCCAATACACCGCCGGATCGCCGGGGAGCTTTTCCATCTCGCGGCGCATCAGGTCGTTTTCCTGATGAAGATCGAAGACCAAGCCGTCTTCGAAGAAATTCCTCCAGTGGGGAGTGACCGGGTCGAGGGTGACGTAGTTGTCGAAATTTTTTCCCGCACGGGCGAAAAGGCTGCGGAAATATTGCGGGAGGGTAAAAATGGACGGGCCCAGATCGAAGGTGAAGCCCTCCTTTTTCAGAACGTTCAGCTTTCCACCGATCTGGGCGTTTTTCTCAAAAATATCGACTTCATATCCCGCTGCACGGAGTGAAATAGCGGCTGAGAGGCCACCGAGTCCGGCTCCGATTACGGCGACATTTTGCTGCGACATGAGATGACCTTTCCCGATTCTCAGCAGTTGTCAAAGGGACGGGCTGTCTTAGTTTGAAATTGCTGATACAAGCCAGTAGTGAATATGGAAGAAAAAGCCCTTGGCAAAGAAAGAAAAAATGAGATTGGCCAAGCGGTGGAGGCCCAGCGGGAATTCTTTTCGACAGGTGGGACAAGGGATATCGGAATGCGCTTGAAGGCTTTGGATCGACTGGAGGAAGGATTGATGAAGCGGAGGGAGGAGGTGATCGCGGCATTGAAGAGCGATCTTGGAAAGCCGGAGATCGAGAGCTTTCTTTCCGAATATTATTTTGTTCTGCAGGAGATCCGCTTGGTTCGTAAGAAGCTGCGAAAGTGGCTACGGGACCGGAGAGTTGGGAGTCCCTTTTACTTCTGGCCATGCAGGAGCAAGGTGGTTCGCGAGGCCTTCGGGGTCGTCCTGATCATTGCTCCGTGGAACTACCCGGTTCAGCTTTCTTTGGCTCCCTTGATTTCGGCGGTCGCAGCTGGCAATACCGTGATCCTGAAGCCATCGGAAATGGCTCCCGCGAGCGATTCTTTGCTCGCGGAACTGCTTTCGGAATGCTTTCAGGAGAACCACGTCCGACTGATCCCGGGAGGGAAGCCCGTGGCGGAGGAGCTTCTTTCCCGGGCGTTTGATTTCGTATTCTTCACCGGGAGCACGGAGGTGGGGAGAATCGTGGCGGAAAAAGCGGCCCGGCACCTGACACCGGTCGTTCTGGAGCTCGGCGGAAAATGCCCGTGTGTGGTGGATGAAAGCGCGGATCTTGAGATCGCCGCGCGGAGGATCCTGACCGGAAAGTTCTTCAACGGCGGACAGACTTGTTTCGCGCCTGATTTCGTGGCGGTGGCGGAGAGTGTTCGGCACGAATTGGTCAGGGAGCTGGAGCGAATGCTTTCCGAAAATCCCTGGGAACAGGAAATGGCGAGGATCGTGAACGAGAAACACTATGATCGTTTGCTGGCCCTGACCGGCGAGGATGCGATCACCAAAGGAAGCGACCGGAGGGAGGATCTTCATCTGGCACCGCGGATCCTGCCAAACTCCGGCTGGGAAGATCAGGCGATGAAAGAGGAAATTTTTGGGCCGATTCTACCTGTGGTGACTTTTATCGGCGAGGATGATCTCGCGAGACGCTTGAGGAAATTTTCCTCACCACTTGCCTTATACGTTTTTTCCAAATCAGATGACTTCATCGAAGGATTGTTGGCGAAAGTGAAATCCGGCAGTGTCTGCATCAATGACACGATGAAACAGGCTTGCAGCCTGGAGCTTCCTTTCGGTGGGGTCGGCGGAAGCGGGCAGGGCCGCTATCGTGGGAGGGCCGGGGTGGAGACTTTCACGCTGACGAGAGCGGTGACAAAACGGTATTTTGTGAAAGACCCCTTCGAAGCGATCCCGCCGAGAGAGAAGCAGGGAAAACTGATGAAGCGGTGGATGAAATAAGCCCGCGGACCTGTGAGAGGGTCGCTTTCCCTTCCTTTCGTTGAAGCGATTTCTGCCAACCGGTCGCACGGGACCATGGATTCGCGACACGAAATCGAGCGGCAGCAAGATGCCCGCAGCTTTCCCCTAAGCTACCGAGTCGTTGAAAATTCCGGAAGCAAAATCAACCCGCTTGTGGAAGTCTCCGTATGATTCGCAAAGCAGATTTGAGGAAATACGGCCACTCTCATAGATGGTAGGCAATCCGCTTCCGGGATGCGTGCCGCCGCCGACAAGATACAGATTTGCAAAACCGGAAAGCCGGTTGCGAGGTCGTAGGTAGAGCATCTGGTCGAGGGTGTGGGCGAGATTGAAGGTCGCCCCCATGAAGATATTGCCCTCTTCCCAGGTTTCAGGGGTGATGCAGCGCTCTTCCACGATGTGCTCCCGGAGGTCTTTCATTCCGGTCTTTTCGATGATCCGGTTCAACACCCTTTCGCGGTAGTCGGCATGGTTTTTCTCCCATGAGAAGCCGTTCCGGGTATTGATGGTCGGGCAGAGAATATACAGCTGGGAGTGGCCTTCCGGTGCGACCGTCTTGTCGTTGATACTGGAGTTGCGGACGTAGACCGACATGTCATCTGACACGATCCGCTCACCCTGGATTTCCGCGATATTCTTCTCATAATTGTCCGCGAAGATGATGTGATGATGAGGTTCGTCCTCGTAGATCTTATCGAGCCCGAGGTAGAGCATGAAGGTGGAGCAGGAGAATTTCTTCTTCTTGAGCGCCTCGGGGGCCTCGTTCCTGGTGCCCAGCATGGTTGCCTTCGCTTGGGCGTAGTCGGCATTGATCACGACATCGTCGCAGGGGATGGATTCGCCGTTTTTCAAGATCACGTGGGTCGCTCGTCCGGCTTCGTGTTTGATCTCGGCAACCTCGCAGTTGAGCCGGATTTTTCCACCTTCTTCCTTGACGATCTTCGCCATCGAGTTGGAAATTTCGCAGAGGCCTCCCTCGACGTGGTAGATTCCGTGGGCATATTCAATATAGGACAGGATACTGAAGAGCGCGGGACACTTCCAGGGGGACATTCCGAGGTATTTTGCCTGAAAGGTGAAGGCGAGTTTGAGTCGGTCGTCGTGGAAGTATTCACCGAGCGCATCCATGACCGACTTATTGGTAGCTACGTAAGGAAGCGCTTTGAGAAGCTTGGGATCGAGATATTTGCGGAGCTGGTGGTAGGGCTTCTGAAGGCAGGGGAAAATGGCTTTTAACTTCTCCGCATGGTCTTCCATGAAACGGTGGTAGTTCGCGGACTCCCCGGGAAATGCCGCCTCGATATTGCGGGTCATTTTCTCCTCGTCGGTGCTGGTTTCCATCGAGACGTCCGGCCAAGTCAGGCGGGTCATGGGATCAAGCTTCTTGAATTTCAGATAGTCCTCGGCTTTACGACCTGTTTCGGCGAAGATTTCATTGAGGGTGAATTTCTGATGAAGAAAGGTGGGCCCGGTATCGAAGATGTATGGGCCTGCTTGGATCGGGGCATTCCGACCACCTACGGTGGCAAATTTTTCAAGGACGGTAACGTCATACCCGCGATGGGCGAGGATCATTCCGCTGGTCAGTCCGCCGGGGCCGGCTCCGATAATGGCAACACGTTTCTTCATAGATCCTATCGTCGTCGGGAGGTTCACCCAGTTTTCAATTCCCGCAACGGATGAGTGCGATAGATTTCACTTTTCAATCATCGCAGGGCCTCCGCCCGTGCTATGGGAGTGGAAAAACGTGGACGGCAATGCAAAGTTTTACCGGAGATGGAAGACACGGATCAAGGATCATGGCGGGTGCGGGTTGGCCCTACAACAGCCTATTCAATTCCGGCCCTCACCAGCTTGTTGAAACGATCCACGGGCTCATTAAGGGACCAGGCAAGTCCTCTGAAAATCAAGGTGCGAAAGACGGGGTCGTCGAAGGTCCACGAATAGTGGCCACCAAGGGTCACAAAAACGCGACCTCCACCCTCGGGCTTGGCCACCCAGCACTGCGGCCGCATGGCACCTTCTTCCTCTGCCGTCGCGAGGATTTGCGGGGTGATTTGAGGCGAGGGAATCAGTCCCCAGTAGGTTTCATCAACGATTTTCACCCGGTCAAAATTCCGGCTGATAGGATGGTCGATGGTGCGATCAAAGACCCATTCCACGGGACCGTGGCGGTATTTCGTTGTGGTCGAGTTTGAGGCCAAGCCAATCCGCCCCGCAAGGTCGGCGGCCTGATCACCACCTTCCACCGCCCAATGTAAAAACACCGCCCCTCCTCCCCCTGATAAAAACCCATCCAACTCCCGGGCACGCTCGGCGGACCAATCACCTTTGCGGTAGAAAATCACGGCATCCGCTTCCTTCCACTGCCTGGGGGTGGGCCAGACTTCGGCGAGCTGGATCGAGGTGTTTTGCGCCAAGGAAAGGAGCCGCGCCCAGGTCTGTTGCCAGCGAGGATAATCATGCTCACCCGGACCGTGATCCTTGGGACCGGAAACCAGCAAGATGCTGAGGGGAGGCATTTCATCGAGAGCCTTGGGAGCACCGGCCAGGAGTTCTTGAATCTCCTTTTCGGTCCGGTTCGCAGGGGGCGAAACCCCGGCATAACTTCCCATGAGAGGAGGCTCGGTCAAAAGGAAGGCCATCAAATCCCGGAGCTCGCCGGGAGCAAGAACTTCGTCAAGTTTCGCGGGCATCAACGAAGTTTTCAAAGCGGTCGAACTCACGATATCGCGTTGCGGAACCTTCACCTCGATTCCTGCTCCGAGTCCCAGCACGACCTCACCTTTTGACTCCGGTTGCGGCACGGCCACGAATTCATGCCCGTCACGCAGAACCACCCGATACGTTAAATAATCAGGATTCAAAACTGCCGAGGGGTCATGGAGATCACGCAAAGTGCTCGCGTAGTCGCGACTCACCAGATTGGAGAGATCGGGCCCGATCTTGCCCCCGCTCGCCCGGACCTGATGACACTTAGAGCACAAGGCTTTGTCACTGTGAAAAATTTCCCGCCCGCGGGCCCAATCGCCTCCCTTGACCTCATCGCGGGCAAGCATCGTGGCCGGGGCCGGCGCAGATTTCTGCTCGGCCCACGGAAGCAGGAAGCGCCGCAAGGGCAGCGCTCTCGGGTTGGAATCTTCGGCCGTGTGCCAGGAAACCCGCAGGTCGGGCAGCCGATCGGGTCCTGTGGGCAGGAAGACGACGAGGTCCACCGCTTCCTTGTCCTTGGGATGGTAGGTCAAAAAGAGATCGTGGCTGATCTGTCCCAGCTTGGAATTGAGCACCTCCCTTTCAGACTGGAAACCCTGTTGAGCCCTGAAAGCAGTATGGGCAGAGGTGAGGGAAACCGTGACCTCCTCCCCCGGCACTTCGTAGTCAAGAGTCGCGCCGGGCTGGATCGCGGGGCGAAGCATCTTCCAGAGATCGAGCCGGGTCCGGAGGGACAACACTCCTTCCTGTCGAAGCAATTTTTGAAGTTGTCGATGCTCCCTACTTCCGAGAGTGAATTCCGTGTTCACCTGGCCGTCGAGATGAGGAAGCCATCCCCGCCACTCGGAGCCATCAGCTCCGCGCCAAGACGCTTCGACCCCGGTAAGCTGGAGGTGAAGGTCGCTTTCTTCCACACCGGGCAGGGTCAGCGCGTAATGCTCGGGCTTGCCTTGCGAGGGCACGCGAAGAGTCAGGGTGCGCCGGTCTTCCGAAAGCTCACCGCCCGAAACCGGAATATCAAAAACCGGAGCCTGGGCCTGCTGCTTCACCACTTCATATCCCGGCCACAGGTTCTCAAATCGATCTCCGGCGCGAACATAAGCCCCCCGGGTCATGGTGGCACCGGCAATCATCCTCTCTGCGGCCTTTTCATCAAGGGGCAGGTCCCAGGCGACGTTGAAAACGTCTGGTGACTCACTCCATGCCGCAACGACCCTTGGCGGTGCTTCGGGAAGAGGTTCCACCACAAAAATATGCCCCTTCCCTTCGGGACCTGTTCCCCAATCAGGATCACCACTGTGGGTTGCCACCAGAAGATGGCCCCGCGGCGAAATCGTAAGATCGACAGCGAGCTGATTGAGCGACGCGATCAGTTCGTTCTGTGCCACATATCCTGCATCTGATTTCACCAGCCGGGTGCGCCAGATTTTCCCACGCGATTGGCCTGCGACCAAAGCATCCCCCCGCCACGAATCCGACCCGAAAACGGGACCACCGTTAACCGGAACTTCGGGGACTTTGTTTGGCGGATTTTGGGCTGTGAGCCTTGCGGTTTCTTGGTTTGAGGGGTTTCGGGGTCGGATTTAGTGATGGGGTTTCATGGCTACGCTGCCGGGAGCTTGAGGCCGAGGAGATCGAAGGCTTCCTTTTGCAAGGGGGTGGCCTGGGGGTATTTGAGGAAGGTGCCGGCTCCTTTGATTCTCGGACGGCAGATGACTTTGGTGAGGGTGCCGAGGTT
>Ga0209390_10001178_pt1 | contig 51610 bp, 31 predicted proteins | sample BON01_FD_187212 | JGI IMG/M metagenome (GOLD analysis project Ga0209390, IMG submission 187212) | Freshwater microbial communities from Lake Bonney liftoff mats and glacier meltwater in Antarctica - BON-01 (SPAdes) (version 2) | ecosystem: Environmental > Aquatic > Freshwater > Ice > Glacier...
GGGGGGGGGGGGGGGGGGGGGGGGGGGGGGGGGGGGGGGGGAAAGGGGGGGGGGGGGGGGGCGGGGGGCGGTGAGGGACCGGCCGACCCCTTTTAGTCACTCCCTCCAGGGTGCAAACACGCGGTGAATCCAAACCCTCGCAATCTTAAAACCAAGTCCTACCAACGCCCGGGGACAGGGATCCCAGCGGCGGCGGCTCACGGGCGCTTCTCCCCTTTGCCTCCCCTCCCTCTCCCTCCCCTTCTTTTGCTCTCTCCCGCGGGAGGGGCGCAAATGGGGGGCGGGGGGGTCGGAGCGCAAGGCAGAGGGGGGGCGCGCGCCCGAGGGCTCCCGCCTCTTGTCCCACGGTGCGGCCTGGAAGCTCGGCGGCGACTTCTTTTCCTCGGCCTCGCTCGCGTGGCCGCGCGCAAGGAATGAATCCGTCTGGACGTCAACATGCTTGTGCTTGAAAGTGCGCGAATTTCATGTTTTTCCCTCTCGCCGTTTTTCGCGCCCCCCTCGTTTACGCATTTGTTTTCCCATTTGCGCGCACGCGACGTGTAAAGAATGACCGAGAGGCATGACTCGAGAGCAGACCGGCAGGACCTCTCGCCGCAAAACGGCGAGAAAGAGAGAGAGACAGAAACACACACGCACACACGACTCTCGTTCGCGCGCCGGAGCGCGGATTTAAATCCGTCGGCTTGTCTCCCGAGCGCGCGCGTTTTTTCCGCTTGGCACCCACCCCCCCTCGTCGACGGAACCAAACACACAATATCATGGGCTGCAAACGCATTACACGGGTCCGTCAACAACAGCGCCGTCAAGATCAAGATCACACGCCCCGGTCCTTGACCAGGCCGTTGGCCGCGCGCGCCACGTGCCGCACGTCCTCGGGCGTCAGCGGGAGGCGCGCCACCATGGCCGCCACGTCGAGCGGCGGGGACGCCTTGCCGACGCGCAGCTCGCGCTGGCTGTACTTGTTCTCGCGACGGTAGTCGCGGACTGTTTCGGTTGATTGGTGCGTATGTGCGATTGTGCTTTTTAGTGTTGGGCGTCGGCGGGGGCAACGATCGCGCGCCGACTCGAGAGAGGAAAGAGTCGCGGGATAAGGCAAACGCGGCGGCGAGCGACGGGAGGGCAAACAAACAAAACTCACGGAAGTAGCGGGTGTTGTACACGAGCTCGGGCACGTCGTGCGGGATGATCGCCTTGATGGGCTGGGACCTGTGGTGAGGTTTTGTGTCGGTCGGGCGCGTGTCGGGGGGGGGGGGGGGCGTTTGCGTGAGCGGCCGCGGCGGCGATCGAGAGGAGGAGGCGGGGCGGCGGCGGTCGAGACTCACCCTGGGGCGATCTTGCGGTAGTCGTTGCCGGTCGGCAGGTAGTCGTGGTAGTCGCTGGTGGAAGCGATGCCCGTGATCTGTTTTGTTTGTTTGATGTTTTGTTTGTTTTCTTGGAGACGGCGGCGTCGGCGTCGGTCGCCTGTAGGAGCGCCCCGTCGCCGCCGTCGGTCGCCGCCAACGTCGCGCGCGCGCAGACGCACGCCCCGCTTCGCCCTCTCTCCCCCCGACGACGTGACGACGCACCTGCCACGGCCGCTTCACGCCCTTGAACAAGCTGACGAGCGACTTGATCAGCGACCCCATGGCCTCCGTTTGGGGGGGCGCAAGGTGGGGGGACAGAGCGGGGAGGACACGGGAAGTTTGCCCTCTTTTGGCGCGCGCCGGTGATCTGCGGTTTGTAGATGAAAGCGATGTTTCGTGTGTTTGCTGTCTGCGTCGTTACAACAGAGAGAAAGAAAGGAGAGGGGAGACTTTCCCGGGGAGAGCGTCTTCTCCTCTTCTGAGAGGGCAAACCTGCAACTTTGTCGAGCTGCGAACCTCTCCTCCTGCGACACGGCACTAGACAACCCTCGACGACACACCTGCCCACACACACACATATAGAGACCGCGTGCCTCACAGACCCCCACGGAAGAAGGCGCGCAGAAAGCGCAAAACCCTTTTTGTTTGTTTTGTCTCCCTTGCTTCGTAGAAACGCAAGCCACAAACATTGAGAGACCCACCGCATCCCTAGCAGAGACACATCCCGATGCACCGCCACGCATTGCCTCTCTGACTGCCAGCGGGTGGGGAGCAGGAGGAGTGTTTGGTGCCGTGAGGAGGAGGGGGAGCCGCCCGCTTTCCGGGAGACGCAGGCCCCTCTCCCGCTCGTGAACCCGCGACCGCCATAAAAGTGCGATGTCGTTCTTCGTGCCCACGCGCTTCGTCTGGCGTTTTGGCGGCCGGCAGGTGAGGGAGAGGAGGAGGTCTTGAGCCCAAGGCGCAAGTTTGGAGGAGGGGGGGCGACGTGGCACCCGCCACGATGGCACCGTCCCCCTCGTCCCTCACGCGGGACGAGACAGGGCGGGACGCTTGATCGCAGCGATCAAGGGTCCCCCACCGACGGCGCCCGGCAAGCTGGCGGGCGGGCACAGCACACGGCCGCCTTTGCCCTTGCCGCCGCGCCGCGCGGTTCTCGGCGGCGCCGACGTCGAACGGACAATCGCGCGCACGCGGCTCCCACTCCCGGGCCCTCTCGCCCAAAACACCAACTCGCCAACGTCCCCTCAACCAACAAACGCACCCAAACAGGTCCATCTGTGCGGCTCCTTCACGCGATGGGTCGAGACCATCCCGATGGCCCCTGTTGAGGGCACGGCGCCCGGAGGCGGCAACAACGGCGCGGCCGGCAGCGCGGCAGCGGCAGGCGGGGCGGGCGGCGCCGGCGGCGGCAGCGTCTTTGCCGTGGTCGTACACTTGCCGCCCGGCTACCACCAGTACAAGTTCATCGTGGACGGGCGGTGGGTGCACGACGAGACGGCGCCCTACATGCCGGACCCGCTCGGCAACGTGAACAACTGGCTGTTCGTGCGCAAGGTGGACGCGTCGTCGTCGTCGTCGTCCTCGGCGGCGGCGGCGGCGGCGGCGGCGGCGGCGGCGGCTGCGGCGGGCGGGCCCGGCGGCATCATGGTCGCGCCGCTGCATCCGCCGCCGCTGCCCGAGGGCCCGCCGATGCTGTTGCAAGGAGACGCGGCGTCGGCCGAGATGGCGATGGCGCAGCACCAGCACCAGCACCAGCAGCACGCGGCGGCGGCGGTCGCGGCGGCGGCGGCGGCAGCGGCGGCCGCCCAGCAGCACCAGCAGCAAACGCAGCAGCAGCAGATGCATTATCAGCAGCAGCAGCAGCAGCAGCAGCAGCACCTGCAGCACTCGCAGCAGTCGTCACCGCAGCACTACGAGCCGCAGCAACACCAGCAGCACCAGCACCAGCAGCACCAGCACCCGCCTGGCGCTGCGCTGCCGGGCAGGACGTCGTCGTCGCAGGCGTCGCTGGCGGCCGCGGTCGCCGCCGCCGCCGCCGCCGCCGCGAGCGGCAGCGGCGCGGCCATCAACCACAGCGCGTCCTTGTCGGCCCCGCCGCCGCCTGCGTCTCTGCCGCCGGGTGTCGGAGGAGCGGGAAGAGGGGACGACGACGCCACCATGATGGACACGGCGATGGGGGGGGGCGCGGAGGAGCAGCAGCAGCAGATGCAGCAGCAGCAGCAAATGCAGCAGCAGCAGCAAATGCAGCAGCAGCAGCAGCAGCAAATGCCGCCGCAGCAGCACCAGCAGCAGCAGCAGCAGCAGCATCAGGAGCAGCTCCAACAGCAGCAGCAGCAGCAGCAACAGCAGCAGCAGCAGCAGCACCCGGGCGGCCTGCCCCCGCTGCCTCCCGGCGCGCGGCCCGCTGTAGCGGCCGCCGGCCCGCTGTCGACCGCGGCGGCCGCCGCAGCAGCGGCCGCGGCGGCGGCCGCCGCGGAAGGCGCCTCTGCTGACCCGGTCGCCGCCACCCGCCGCACCGTCGCCAACTTCCTCGCCACCCACCTCGCCCACGAGCTCGTGCCTGAGTCCAGCCGCGTCGTGCTGCTCGACGTCGACCTGCCCGTGCGCGTGGCGTTCCACGCGCTCGCCGAGCAGGGGCTGGCTTCGGCCCCGCTGTGGGACGGCGCCGCGGGCGCGGTGGCGGGCGTGGTGTCGGCGTCCGACTTCATCCGGCTGCTGCGGCGGCTGCGGACGGCGGTGTCGCTGGGGCGCAACCCCCTGAGCGAGGAGGAGATGGACGCGGCGACGATCCGCGGGCTGCGGGAGGAGGCGCTGCTGGCGGCGCGCGAGGTGGCGGCGGCGGCGGCGGCAGCAGCGTGCGGCGCCCGCGGCGGCAAGGCGGCGGCGGCGGGCGGCGGCGGCGGCGGCGGCGAGCATTCCTCGCACCCTCAGCTCACGCTCGCCGACATCCAGCCGCCGCCCAAGCCGCTCGTGTACGTCGAGCCGCTCGACTGCCTCGCGCACGTCGTGCGTACGCTCGTCGTCCGGCGCGTGTCGACGGCGCCCGTCCTGTCTTCCCCGCCGCCGATGATTGTCGCCCCTGGCCCGGGCGGCTACGGCGGCGGCTACGGCGGCGGCGGGGGTTACGGCAGCGCGGCCGAGGCGGCGGCGGCCGCCGGCCAGGGCAGCGTGCTGATGATGGCCGCCGAGGTGGCGGCCGCCGCGGCCGCCACCGCCGAGGCGCACCAGCAGCAGCAGCAGCAGCACCACGGCAACAACGGCGGCGGCCCGCTGAGCCCGGCGCGAGGAGCGGTGGGCGCCGACGGCCAGTCGCCGTCGGGCGACCCCTCGTCGTCTGCGCCGCCGCCGCCGCCGCCGCCGCTGCCGACGGTGCTGCAAACGGCCACGCTGGCGGGCGTGCTCGGGTGCCTGCTGCGGCACTTCCGCGCGTCGCCGGCGTCCCTTCCGGCCCTGGCGCTGCCCTTGTCCGCCCTGCCCGTCGGCACGTGGGCGCCGGACGCGCCGGGCCTCGCCCCGGACGAGGTCGCCGCCGCCGCCGCCGCCGAGGCCGAGGCCGACGCCGTGGCTGCCGCCGCCGCCGCGCGCGGCGGCCCCTCGGCCGCCGCCGCCGCCGCCGCCGCGCGCCGCGTCGGCCCGGCCACCCCGGGCCGACGCCGCGTCGCCCCCTTGCGCGCCGTCCACCCCTCCACGCCCCTGACCGCCGCCCTCGGGCAGCTGCTCGAGGCCGGGGTGTCCGCCCTGCCCGTTGTGGACGGGCGCTCCGGCGCGCTGCTCGACGCCTACGCGCGCGCCGACATCACGGCGCTGTGCCGCGGGAACGCCTACTCGCGGCTGCAGTGGGAGGACGTGACGGTGGGGCAGGCGCTGACGCTTTCGCAGCCGCCGGCGGCGCTGGCGCAGGCGACGGCGCAGGCGCAGGCGCAGCAGCAGCAGCAGCAGCAGCAGGCGTCGCCGAACGGCGCGGCGCCGTCCTCTGCGCCGCCGCCGCCGCCGCTGCAGCGCCCCGTGCGCGTGGCTGTCGCGTCGCGCGACGACCCGCTGCGCGTGGTCGTCGAGCGCCTGGCCATCCCGGGCGTCGGGCGCGTCTTCGTGGTCGACCCGCACTCGCGCCGCGTGCAGGGCGTCGTCTCGCTGACCGACGTGGCCGCGTTCCTGGTGCCGGCGGCCTTCGCCGCGTACGACGCGGGCGCGGCGGCGGCCGCGGCCACGGCCGCGGCGCTCTCTGGGCCGGGCGACGCGGTGTCCGGGGCTGTGGGCGGCTCGTCGTCGGCAACAATGACGGCGCCGGCGGCCGTAGCCCTTGCGTGATGACTGACGGATCGACGTGTCCCTTGGCTTGTTACTATTTATACATTCACCGTGTGTGCCCCATCTCTTATTTCCTCTCATCTCTCTCATCTCTCTATTGTCCCGTTTTGCGCGTCGTGTTGCGCGCCGCGCGCGCCGCCGCCGGGCTGCTCGAACCGTCCAACCCGCCGTCCAACCCGCCATCCAACCCGCCGTCCCTAATGTTGACACGCTAGTACAGTCCCGGGGCGTCCCCGAGCCACTTTCGCGCCGTCGTCGGGACCACGGGCGGCGGCCGCTGCAGCCGCAACCCCTGGATGAACGCGCGCAGCTGGGCGTGGCGGTTGGCCTCGGCGGCGGCGGAGAACGCGTCGGCGATTCGCGGGGTGAGCCGCCCGCTCGCGAGGACGAGCTGGAGCAGCCTGACGAGCAGGTCCTCGGAGACCAGCGACAGGGCCGTGGGGTCGGCGAGGCCCGCGTCCAACGGGTGGGCGGCCGCCGACCCGAGCGCCACGTCGAGCAGCGGACGCGGACCTGTCGATGCCGACAAGGGAGGAGGAGGGGGAGCAGAGGGCGAAGACGGCGGCGCCGGCGCCATCAAGAGAGAGCGGCCAGGGGGCCGCCGCCCCCTGTTTGGGGAGGCTCTCGCACGCGCGCGCCGGCCTCGCTGTCCAGGCGGCCCCGCTCACGCACGACTGCGGAGTAGAGCCTTTCTCACTCACGCGCGCGGCGTTGAAAAAGGAGCAGCAGTGTGGACCCCTCTGCAGCTTCGATCCCGCGTGCTCTTTCAAAGAGCCTTTTTGAGCGAGGGAGAGAGATGATCCAACCCGCTCGACGTGTTTGGAAGGCACCTTTGTCGAAGAAATAGACCAGGTTCTTACATACCCGTACGAAAACGCCCCCCTTTAATTACCGCCGCGCAGCCGCGATCCGCGCCGGATGGACGCCGCCGGCGCTCGGCGCGGCCGCGGCCGCTCCCGCTGCGCCCCCTCCTCCCTTGGCATCGACAGCCGCGCGCGCGACGATGACCGGCACAGGGAACGCGGCAGGCGGGGGCGACGGAGGAGGAGGAGAAGGGGCCGGCGAGGCAGGCGGGGGCGACCTCCGCACAGGACGCAGGAGGGCCCGTCGCCGCGCCGTGCCCGCCGCCGCCGCCGCCGCCGCCGCCGTGCCCGGCAGCGCTGCCTCGTCGCCAAAACCCCCCGCCTCCTCGCCCATGCTCCCGTCGCTGTCGCTCTGGTCGCTGGTCGCCGTCGCGCCCAGGAGCGCCAGAAGCAGGGGCCGGCCCTCGGCCCACCGCCGCAGCGACTCTTGCCACGCCGAGGAAGACGACGCGGCCGCCGCGCCCCCGCCGCCGCGCCCGCCCGCGCCCGCGCCCGCGCCCGCGCCGCCCCCCCCGAGAAACGACACGCCGGGCCAAGAGCCGGGGTCCCCGAGCGTCCCCCACGCCTCGACCGTGTCCAGATGCTCCACGTGCGACTGGAAGTGCACGTACACGGGGGCCGACCGCAGCGCGGGCGACGCCGCGAGCAGCGCGCGGTCGGCGCTGCGCAGCGCCGCCAGCACCAACGCCATCTCGCGCCGGAACACGAAGGCGCGCAGGCGCGGCGGCGCCGGCCAGCGCTCCTCGCCAGAGACGTGGCAGTAGACGTGGAGCGAGGGCGGGGGCGGCGGGGGGGCAGGCGGGGGCGGGGCGGGGTCGGAAGAAGCCGTGTTAAGGGCGGAGACGCTGCCGGCGCCGCCGACGCCTCGCCGGAGCAGCTCGTCCCGCTGCTGCTGCTCGCGCTCCCGCTCGCGCGCGCCGCGCCGCCGCCGCTGCTCGTCCGTCTCGGCCAGGCCCGCCGGCGGGTGCCCGTCGAACCGCCACTCGGCGACCACCTCGTCGCGCACGAGGCGCGTGTACAGCCCGCGGACCTGCTCGGCGTTGACGCGCGGGCCGATCGACAGCAGCAGCGCGCCCGTCAGGTCGTTGTGCGTCAGCGTGTAGGTGCGCGTGGCGGCGTTGGCGCCGCTTCCGCCGCCGCCGCCGCCGCCGCCGCCGCCGCCGTGGGCGCTTGCGCCGCCGCCTTCGTAGGGTGGCAGCGGCAGCGGGCCGTGCGGCGTCGCACCGGGCAGATAGCTCACGGCGAGCTTGGACGGCGAGAAGGGTGGCGGCGAGAAGAGGGCCGCGCGAATCACCTGTGGTTGTGCTTAGTCGAAAAGGGGTGGGTGGGCGGGTGAGGAAGAGGGATGCTTTTGGGGCGGGTGCACCTCTCCACCTCCACACAACGAGGGGGGCCAAACGAAACACGCCCCGCCGACGACGACGACGACGACGGACGGTCCCAGCGGCCAAACCGCAAGTTGGCCCTTTGCAGGGGCCGCGAGCGGTCCCTCCGGCCATCCCTAGGAGATCCGAGGCGGGAGGCGCGCGACCTTGTGGCGCGTGTGCGTCGCCCGCCGCATCTGCGCGCGTTCACGAGGGGGGCCGCGGACCCAGGGTTGGAGAGGGGGACAAAAATGGTGGGGGGGGGGACTCACCGCTCGCCGCCTAGCCCTCGGCGGGGCGCCCGCGGCGGCCGCCACGCGCGCGCACGCGGACCCGTGAGTGCGCATCCGTGAAGCGGTCACCGCCGTCGCGGCGGCCGCCTGATTGCCGCGAATTGTTGCTGCCCCTCCTCCTGCTGATGTCCGTGCCCTTGCCGCTGCTCCTCCGCCTCTTGCCGCCGGCACGCGGCCGGCGTGCTGCATCACGCCCTGCCAGCCGCCGATACGGGCGGATTGCGGGAGATCAGCGCGGGACGAGGAGGACGGCAAGCAATGCCCCCGGGGAGAGATTGAGGGGGGCGTGCTGGAGAGCCGGGTGGAGCTCTGATTTGTTTCCTGTGCGCGCGCGCGAGAGCCAGCAGCAACAGAGCGTGCTTGGGAGATGTATGAAGGATAAGCAGGATGGGCACGGAGGCTACGGAGTACTATCTGTGATTGAGTGGCGTCGGAGGTGAGACAGAGTAGCCGTGCCAAGGCGTCAGGCGCCCCGTCGCGACTCGCGAGAAGCGGCGTCGGCGTCGGCGACACGGGGCGCCCGCACTGCTCGCTCTCGCACTCTCAAGCCCACCGCCTGTCCTCGGCCGCCTCGTCGCACGGCTCGTACCACACGGGCCTGCCCAGCATGCCAGGGGACAGCCGGTAATCGAAGACGATCTCCTCTCCCTCCGCCAGCGGCCGCAACGCCACGAGCCCCAGGCCGTGAGCGGCGCGGAGCGCGAGCTCGGAAGAACCGCGCCGCCAGAGCCCGTCCGCCGCCGCCGCCGCCATGCGCGCAAACCGGTTCGCCGCGGCCACGGCCGCCTCCTCGCCGCGCGCCTTCAAGGCGCGCTCGACGGGCCACACCGTGAGCGCCGCGGCGGCCTCGTAAGGGGCAAAGGGCAGGTAAGCGCGGAGCTCGGCAGGGAGTCTCGGCGCGCCGCCGCCTCTGCCGTCGCCTCTGTCGCCGTCTCTGTCCCCGTCCTCGTCCTCGTCATCGCCGCCGCCGCCGGCAAACGCGCCGGGCGCAAAGTCGATCGGCGCGATCATGGCGTTGGGCTGCTGGCCGGGCGGGGGGTGGTTGGCAAAGTGCGCCAGCGCGTAGGGGTGCCGCGGCTCCAGCGGCAGCCCCAGCTCCAGCGCCGCCGCCTCGTCCGTGGTCGGCGAGCACCAGCCCCCGCGCCGCGCGAGCGCCGCCTGGCGCGCCGCCGCCGCCCGGTCGAGCGCGGCGGCGGCGGCGGGCGGCAGCCTGGGCCGGTCCGAGGCGCGGGCCATGCGGGCGAGCAGGTTGCGGGGCACGGGTCGGCGCGGGGGCCGGAAGGCGTCGAGGCCGAGGCTCGCGGCGCTCGTGCTGCCGCTGCCGCTGCTGCCGCCACTGCTGCTGCTGCGGCCGCCGCTGCTGCTGCTGCTGCTGCTGCCGTCGCCGGCCTCCCCCCCGCCCGGTGCCGCGCCGTCGCCGCGCGCCCACGGCTGCGAGTCGATGACTACGCCGTCGTAGCGCGCGGCCAGGTACGGGTTGCCGCGGTCCACCTTCGGGTAGCCGGCCATGCGCCGAAAGTCGGCGCGCGTGTAGCAAAGGCCCGGGAAAAAGGCAATCAGGGCGCCCGCGGGGACGGCGGGCGCGTTTTTTGGCCGGCCGCCGAGGCCGCCCGCTCCTCGCTGTTGCCGCTGCCCTTGCTGCGGCTCGTCGCCTGAGGCGGTGACGAAGAGGCCCAAGCCGGCGTCGTGGTGCCCGACGGCCGACGGGCCCACGCGCAGCCCAAACCCGACGCGCCGCGCGGCCAGGCGGGCGAGCGCCTGCGCCGACGCCGCCGACGCCGCTGTCGCCCCGGCGGACGACGCCGCCGATGCGCCGCCTTCCTGCTTTTGTCGCTGCTGTTTTTTGCCGCCGCCTCCGTACGACTCATCCCCTTCTCGGCCATCCGAGTCGCTGCCGCCACCGCCTGCATCGTCGTCGTCGTCGTCGTCGTCGTCGGACTCGTCGCCCGGCCGCGACATCGGCTTGGCATCAAGCGACTGCCCCTCCGCTCGCCGCCGCCGAGACCATTCGCGCAGCGCCGCCGCTGCCGGCGCCGGGTCGCCCGCATCCTTCTCGAGCGCAACGTGCACGGCGCGCGCTAGGCCCAAGGCTTGTCTCCTCAGGGCCCGCGCGACCGCCTCTCTCCGATCCTCGTCCGAGAGACCCGACGCCTCGGCAACGACGCGGTCGGCAAAGCTGGCGTCGACGCTGCCGCCGCCGCCGCCGGGCGCGCTGCTGCTGCCGCCGACGCCCCCGTTTTCCTCGCAGAGGCGGCTGAAGAGGTACAGGCGGTGGAGGTCGGCGCACTCTTGCACGTCGCGCGGGCGCGCGCCGCGCAGCCGCTTGATGCTGGCTACCAATGTGCGTAGAGGGCGCATCATGCTGAGGCGCACGGGGGTAGCCTCTAGTCGCGGTGGGGATTGCGTCGACCCGCAAGTACTACCTATGACTTAGACTTGGTGTGCATGTGGTGTCTGGCGGGTGTGCGCGCTTGGAGCGGGAACGCTGAGCCCGGATTTGAGCGCGTCGCGGCGGCACCGCATCCGGCCGTGCCGTCCCGTTGACCGAAGCGAAGCGGACAAGAGAGAGAAAAATACAACAATGGCGGCGGCGGCAACAAGGGGTCTTATGTGGGGTGCGCGTGAGTTATGATACGTGGTCCGCCCGATTCATTCGAGGCGGGCGGGTGGGGGGAAACAGGCGACAACGGGCAAGCCTCTCAGGCAGCCGCAACGAGCGCCGCCGCCTCGGCCTCGGCGCTCGCGATCGAGCAGGGCACGCCCGCGACCGCCGCCGCAAAGGCCGGAGGGTGCACGCCGGCGTTGCACAGCGCCGCCAGCAGGCGCGTGTGCCGCATGGCGTACTGCCCTAGCGCCGCGCCGCCGCCCCCGCCCCCGACGGGCGCGCACCCGAGCGCGCCGCGCGCCGCGTCCCACGCCCGCACCATGGCGCGCAGGCACTCCCAGTCGTCGACAGCGGGGCGGTGGGGCTCGCCGGCGCGCGAGAAGGGGCCCTCGGCGCGCAAGAGGGCGCGCTCGGCGGGGGTCTCCTCGATGTCCTCTTCCTGGGCGGCGGCCGCGCGGGCGTTTCGGGCGACGCCGACGCGCTCTGGCGACGGGGCCGACAGCGCCAGCAGCTCTGCAAACGCCTGCGCCTTGGCCCCGCCCTCCGCGGGCGGGCGCACGAGGCCTGCGCGCAGCAGCAAGCGCGCCGCGCGCCGCGCGGCCACGTCGAGCGAGCGGCGGGCGGCCTGGTCAGCGCGCACGGCGGCGTCGGCTGCATCGGCGACGGCGGCCGCCGCCTCGGCCTCGCGGGCGGCCGACAGGGCGGCGGCCGCGGCGGCGGCGGCGGCGGCGGCCTCGTCGGACCGGGCGAGCCGCAGGAGCGCGCGGCGGCGCGAGGCGTCCGGGTGAGGCAAGGTTGACGCTGCTGCGTCAGCAGCGGCCGAGCGCTCCAGCGCCACCGCAGCCGCCGCCGCCCCCTGCGCCCGCGCCTCGAGCGCGGCCGCCACGCGCCTCTTCTCGTCGGCGCCGCGCCGCGCGCGCTGGGCCGCGAGCACCAGCGGCGCCGCATACGCCTCGTGCTGGGGCAGGCGGTGCGGGTGGCTGCGCGGGCGGGAACGAAAGGGCACCGCTTCGGGCGCGCGCAAGAGCGAACGTCCTCCAACGGCGAATGAGGAAGACGAGGCCGAAGGCGACGGCGACGGCAATGGCTCCGGCGACGGCGACGGCGACGGCGACGGCGACGGCGACGGCGACGGCGACGGCGACGGCGACGGCGACGGCCCGCCTCCCCCTCCCCCTCCTCCTCCCGTGTGGAGCATGCCCAGGTAGTCGCCCGCCACCTCCCACCCCATGCGCCGCACCGCCCCGTACTCCATCGCGTGAGAGCCCTGCGCGTAGGTCCCGCCGTCCGACGTGCGCTCCCGCACCCGCGCAAACTGCGCCGCCAGCGTCTCGCGCGTCAGGTCGCTGCCTCCGCCGCCGCCGCCGCCGCGCCCGCTCCCGCTCCCGCCCCCGCTCCCGTCGCCGCCGCCGCCACCGCCCCCCGTGCCGTCGCTGTCCTCCATCCAGGCCACGGAGTACAGGTCCCCCAGGCACGTGTCGTCCGGCACGCCTGCGGCCCTCCCGTCGTCGTCCGAGCGATCGCCGCCGTACGAGGGGCAGTAGGTGGCCCACGAACTCTCATCGTCGTTGGCGGCCGTCGTGGCAAAGATGGGCGGGCCGAGGCGGGCGCGGCGGCGCTTCTTCTTGCCCCCCCCGTGGTGGCGCTCGGTTCCCGGCGACGCCGCGTCGTCGGCGTCATCGCCCCCGTCCTGATCGACGGGCGCCGCCGATGCCGCCTCTGCGAAAAAGGCCGAGGGCGTCGGCGCGAGCAAGAGGCGCCGCCGGCCGACGCCGCTGCCGAACGAAGAAGAGGACAGCGCCGCCGCCGCCGGGGCGCCTCCCCGCCCTCCTTCTCCCCCCCCTCCTCCCCCGCCGCCGTCGCACCGCACCTGCCCGCCCCCCCCGTCGTCCCGGCCGCACTCCCCGTCGTAGTCCCGCATCAGGCCGCGGAACATCGACCCGGCCTCGCACGCCTCGACGAACAGCACCGCCTCGCGGAACCCGCCCGCGTCGGCCTTGCGCCCGAGCGCCGCGTGCAGCTGGTCCGCAAACAGGAACTCGCCCGACGGCATCCCCAGCACGCCCACGGACCCGTGGTCCGAATAAAAGAGAAAGACGCGGTCGCTCGGGCCCGACGCCACGACGCGCCCCGTCCCCTTTCCCCGGACGGCGTCGGCGTCGCCCTCGAGCACCGAGAGGAACGTCTCGGCCGTCACAGCCGTGCCGCTGTAGTCGACAAGGCCGCCGCCGCGGTACGTGTCGGCGCCCCGCGGGTGGTTGAACATGCGCCCGGGCGACGGGTTGGAGGGCGAGTGCGCGACGTCGTCGGCCGCCATGACCACCACGCGGGACGGGTCGAGGCCGCCGCTCGTCAGGACGCGGTAGGCGTGGAAGACGTCCGACTGGTGGCGGTAGTTGCCGTAGCCGCTCGAGCCGGCCACGAGCAGCGCCCAGTGGTGCTTGACGTGGGCCGGGTCGTCGCCGTCGGCAAAGTCGGAGGAGGAGGTGGCGGCGAGGCGGGACCGGGCGGCGCGAGGGTCGCGCGTCGCCGCCGCCACGAGCAGGACGAGGAGGAGAGCCGCGGCGCCCGTCCAGGCGGCCAGGTTCCGCGCCATCGCCATGCCCGAGTCAGCGTGCTCTGCTTGCTCTCGGTGGTGGAAGCGCGGGTGACGAACCAAAATGCAAGAGAGAGAGGGGGGGTTCAAAGGGGACGCCGATGCTGCAGTATGGCTTGGGTTTTGCGAGCGCAGTAGTCGCTGATAATGCTGTCGGATGATGGATGACGACTTTTGCCACCCCTTGGTCGAGAGAGAGTAGGTGGAGTGCTGATCAACGCGGACGCCGACGCCGACGCAGGGGCCGACGACGACCGGCCACGGCAGCGGCTCTGTCTCTGTGAGGAATGCAGCATCGCCGTCTGGAGCTGCCCGCCCAGAACCATCATCACTCAATGCACACCAACTGACCTCTTCTGTCTCCCTCTCATTGACAGCGGAGACGCAACAACAACAGCGACCAGCACACCAAACGCCATCTGTCTATCTCCCGCACGCGCGTGCCCCCTCTCTTCCAACCCAATCGAAAAGCCGAGCGCGCTTCGTCGCATCGAACGCCCAGACCACCGTCACAAGCGCGCGTTCAGCGCGAAAGAGAAATCAGAGGGAAGGAGCAAGAGACACCCCCTTCCCGCGCGCCAGTGAGGGGGGGAACGCACAGAGGGGCGTGTAAGCGAGGACCACAGCCCCGCGCGGCGTGTGGCGCGCGACGCTTGCCCTCTAGGCATCACACGCCGCACGGATCGGCGGGCCCTGAGCACACCGACCGCGCGCCGTCATGGCGTCGACGTCGGCGGCGCCCGCCCCCGCCCCCGCCCCAGCCCCGACCCCAGCGGCGGCGCCCCTCGACCTCGCCTCGCTCATGCCCTCGGACGAGGACCTCGCCTACGAGGAGGAGCTCCTCCGCAACCCCTACGACCTGAAAGTCTGGCTCCGCTACCTCGCCGCCCGCGCCTCCGCCCCCTTTCCCAGGCGCCGCGTCCTGTTTGAGCGCGCCGTCGCCGCGCTGCCCGGGTCCTACAAGCTTTGGCGCCTTTACCTTGAGGCGCGGCGGCGCGAGGTGCGCGCGCTGCCGCCCGCCGCGCCCGCCCGGGAGGCGTGCACCCACGCGTTCGAGCGGGGGCTGGTGACCATGCACAAGATGCCCGTGCTGTGGGGCATGTACCTTGACCACGTGTGCGAGTCCGGCGGCCGGGGCGCGGTCACGCGCGCGCGGCGCGCGTTTGACCGCGCGCTGGCGAGCCTGCCGCTGACGCAGCACTCGGCGCACGTGTGGCCGCGGTACCTGGCCTTTGTCGGGCGCGAGGGCGTCCCCGTCGAGACGGCCGTGCGCGTGTACCGCCGCTACCTGCAGCTCGAGCCAGCGGCGGTCGAGGACTTTGTCGCCCTGCTGACGAGGCCCGCCGCCGGCCGGTGGGCCGAGGCGGCCCGGCGGCTGGCGGCCGCGCTCGACGACGACGCCTTTCGCTCGCTGCAGGGCCGCACGCGGCACGCCCTCTGGCTCGAGCTGTGCGACCTGGTCACGCGCCACCCGCGCGAGGTCGAGCAGGGGGACGGCGGGGGCGGCACGGGCGGCGGCGGCGGCGCTGGCGGCGGCGGCGGCGGTGGCTCTGGCGGCGGCGGCCTGGACGTCGAGGCGGTCCTGCGCGGCGGCATCCGCCGCCACCCGGAGGAGAGCGGCCGCCTGTGGGCCGCCCTCGCCGACTACTTCACCCGCCGCGGCCTCTTCGAGCGCGCGCGCGACGTCTACGAAGAGGGCCTGTCCGGCGTGTCGACCGTGCGCGACTTTGGCCTCGTGTACGACGCGCTGACGCACTTTGAGGAGTCGCTGCTGACGGCCAAGATGGGGCTGCTGGACGCGGCGGAGCGGGAGAGGGAGGCCGCAGAGGAGCAGCCGGCCAAGGGGGGCGGCAGCAGGGCGGCGGCAGCGGGAGGCAAAGGGGGCGGCAAGAAGACGAAGGCGGCGGAGGCGGAGGCGGCGGCAGAGGCACAGGCAGAGGCAGAGCGAGGAGCAGGACGAGAGGGCGGCAAGGACGCCGGCGACGGCGACGGCAGCAGCGACGAGGACGCCGGCGCCAACTTTCTTCTCGAGGACGAGGCCGACGGCGGCGGCGGCCTGGCCGCCGACGTCGACCTGCGCCTCGCGCGCCTCGAGCTGCTGGCCGCCCGCCGGCCCGAGCTGCTGTCGTCCGTCGCGCTGCGGCAGAACCCGCACAACGTCGGCGAGTGGCACCGGCGCGCGCGCCTGTTCGCCTCCGACCCGCGCCGCCAGGTCGCCTGCCTCACCGAGGCCGTGCGCACGGTCGAAGCCGCCCGCTGCGGCGCGGGTGGCAGGCCCTTCTCCCTGTGGGTCGCGCTGGCAAAAGTGTACGAGCGGCACGGCGACGTCAAAAACGCGCGCGCCGTGTTTGAGCGCGCCGTCAAGGCGGGCGCCGAGTCGTACCGGTACGTGGACGACCTGGCGGCGGTGTGGTGCGAGTGGGTCGAGATGGAGCTGCGGCACAAGAGCCACCGGGCGGCGCTGGCGCTGGTGCGGCGGGCGACGGGATTGGACGAGGAGGGCGGCGAGGGCGAGGGCGGCGAGGAGGGCGGCGAGGGCGGCGGCGGAGGCGACGCCCGCCTGACGACCGCCACGGGCCGCCTGACCGCCGCGCAGGAGCGCGCGCTGCCCGTCCAGGCCCGCCTCCACCGCTCCCAGCGCCTCTGGGCCCTCGCCGCCGACCTCGAGGAGTCCCTCGGCACTCCCGAGTCGGCCAGCGCCGCCTACGAGCGCGCCATGGCCCTGCGCGTGGCCACCCCTCAGCTCGTGCTAAACTACGCCGCCATGCTCGCCGAGCGCGGGCGGTGGGAGGCGGCCTTCCGCGCGTACGAGCGCGGCGTGGCGTCGCTGTTCCGGTTCCCGCACTCGGCCGATCTGTGGACGGCCTACCTCGAGGCGTTCGTGCGGCGGTACGGGGGCGCCAAGCTGGAGCGCGCGCGCGACCTGTTCGAGACCTGCCTGAAAGACTGCCCCGCAGAGGCCTGCAGGCCTTACTACGAGGCCTACGCCAGGCTGGAGGAGGCGCACGGCCTGGCGCGCCGCGCCATGGACGTGTACGAGCGCGCGCTCGCCGCCGTCCCCAAGGACCAGCGCGGCGCGGTCGTCGACCTGTACCTGGCGCGCGCGGCGCAGCTGTTTGGCGTGCCAAAGCTGCGCGAGGTGTACGAGGCGGCCATCGAGTCGGCGCCGCCGCGCGACCTGCCCGACGCCGACGTGCGCCGGTTGTGCGCGGCGTTTGCGGCGCTTGAGGCGCGCCTGGGCGAGGTCGACCGCGCGAGGGGGGTGTTCGCGCACGGCAGCCACCTGGCGGACCCGCGCCTGCCCGCCAGCGCGGCCTACTGGGACGCGTGGCGCGCGTTCGAGGTGGCGCACGGCAACGAGGACACGTTCCGCGAGATGCTGCGGCTCAAGCGCAGCGTGGCGGCCAGCTTTGCGACGCTGCACGTGGCGCTGGCGCCGGGCGCGGCGGCCGCCGGCGCGCTCGAGGCCGCGGGGCTGGCAGAGGCGTCGGCGGCCGACGAGGGGTTTGCGGGGCGGGGGGGCGGCGGGGGGGGCACCACCCTGGACGCGATGGCGGCGCTGGAGGCGGCGGCGGCCGGCCGCCCGCCCACCCTGGCGACGGGCACGCGCGTGCCCGGGTTTGTGTCGGCGGGCATCATCCAGCAGGGCAGGCAAGACGGCGACGACGAGGAGGGCGGGCTGCTGGCGGGCGGAGCGGCAGGGGCGGCGGCCAAGGGAGCCGCTGCCGCCGCCGCCGCCAACCCCGAGGAGATCGACCTTGGCGGCGGCGGCGATGACGACGACGACGAGCCGGGCGAGGCCGGCGGAGACGTGGCCGACGTGCGACAGCGCGCCGTGCCTGCGGCCGTGTTTGGCGGGCTCGCAGCCAAGCGCCCGGGCGGCGGAGGGGAGGGCGGGGGCGGCGCCGCCGAGGAGGGCGGAGGGCCGGCGCCCAAGCGCGCGCGCGGCGCCTGAAAGAGAGGAATCGAAATTGGGTTCAATCGTGGACAGACACGCCCGTTCGTTCGTTTTGCATGTATATTGTGCGCTGCGTGATTGCCTCTCTCTCTCTGTGCTGATGAAAGAGGCGCTGCAAAGGGCGCGGCGCGTGTGTGTCTCTCTCTATTGATTTGATGGTACAAGGACGCAACGCGGCCGCCGACGCTCCGAAGAAGAAAAAGCGAAAAGGAAGCCGCCGGCCCTCCTGCTCCTCCCTCTTGCCCTTCACGACGCCGCCGCCGCCCCCGCCACCCCCTCCTTCCGGCACGTCTCCACGAACTCGTCCAGCAGGTACGGCCACGCCCCGTTCTCGTCGTAGTCGCTCATGTCCCCTCTGACCGTCCGCACAAACTCGAGCAGCTGCAGCCACGTGTCGCGGCCGACGGCGCGCCCGTTGTGCGCGCGCTGCAAAAAGGCGAGCCAGCGGTCGAGCAGCGGCCAGGCGCCTCCCGGCCGGGGCGTGCCCTCGCCGAGCAGCAGGCGCCACATGGCCAGCGCCGTGTCTAGCTGCAGGCACTTGTGCCCCTTCTCCGCCGCCCAGCCGAACGCGTAGGCATACATTTCCGAAAACTTGGCGGCGTCGCCCATCTCGCGCCGCAGCGACGGGATCTGCGCCTTTAGGCTGGCGGCGCCCGCGGCGCACCCGAGCTCCTTGACGCCGCGGACGAATTCGTCGCGGCTCCACTCGCACATGGTGGCGGCGCCGATGCGCCAGGACAGCGCGAGCATGACGGGGTCGGACGGGTCGACGCCGATGTCGTCGCAAAGGCGCGCGATGCCCTCGGCCAGCACGGCGTCGGCGTGCTCGTCTTTTTGTGTTTGGGTTTTGGGTTTTGGTTTTGTTTTTGTTTTTGTTTTGGTGGCGGTGGGTTGTTTGTGAGGGTTTAGTTCCAGGAAGAGGGGAAGAGAGAAGAGAGAGAGTCAGATGGCTGTGATGAGCGCGCGTGCGCGCGGACGAGACAGAGAGAGCGAAGGCGTCGAGGGATGGGGGGGATTGCTCGTCGGAAGCGACGGCTTGTCCCGCGCCCACCCCCCGCGATCTAAGACAGACAAAGAAAGACCAACAGGCTCCGACTCACCCTTGTAGTCGAGGAAGAACGCCTCCGCCTTCTTGGCCTCGGCCGCCTCGCGCCCCGCGGCCGACCCGCCCCCGCCCCCGCCCCCCGCGCCCCCGCCCGCCTCGTAGTAGCGCTCGACGGCCGCCTCGACGCTCGCCCAGCCGACACCCTTGAGCGCGTCGAGCGCGGCGCGCTCGCTGGCGCCGGTCACGGTGCGCAGCTGGCCCACCTTGTCCTTCTGCGGGCGGGACAGGCTCTTCTGCGAGTGGATTTGGGAGGGGGGGCGTTGCGTGATTTTTTTGGGGGCCGGGGGGGGGGAGAGGGTGCGGGATTGGTCGACGCTTCTGACGCGAATGACGATCGTGCGACGCGAGGCCGCTGCCCCCCCGCTGCCGTGCCGCTGCCGCTTGCGCTCTCGGCCTCTCACCATCCTGCTTTCCTGCTCTCCTGCTTCCTGCTTCCTGCTGATGGCCCGGACCCACGCACACCGCGGCACGAGGCACACGTGCCCGCAAAGGCCGCTGGGGATGATGGAAGCGGCGGGAGGAAGGGGAGGACGGAACACAAAAGACGAAAGACTTGCTTGGTTTTGGGTCGGTTGCGCTCAAGGCGCGTTGCTTTTCGTGGCAGCGCTACGACGATGTGTTGTTTGTCGTGCGCAAGGCGGAGCAGGGCTTTTCGGAGTTGGTGTGGCAGCGCGATCGCTCGATCGCGTTTTCGTTTCGAGGTTGCTCGTAGCTCTTCTTGACCCCCCCTCCTGCTGCCTCCCTCGTTCCCGCCCGATTCCCCCCCAAACACGGACGACGAAACAACATCGCGGGCGCACCCCGGTAGTAGGCTCCCACACGACCTCTCTCACCAGAAAACGACAGCAGGAGGAGCAGCGGAAGCAAATTCTAGCAAGGGAGTGGAACACGAAAAAACACCCCTGGCTCTCTTGCAGGGGAGAGCGTCTTCCCCCTCCCCTTCCCCCAACGGCACAAGCGAGGCCTTCGTGGGTCGACATGGCGCCCCGGACGACGCGCGCGTCGCGGCGCGTCGCGGCGGACAAGGAGGAGGGAGGCGGGGGCGACGATGGCGGCGGCGGACCGAACGTCGGCGTCGGCGTCGGCGCGGCAGCAGGAACGGCCACCTCTCACCAGCAGCAGCAGCGCTTGGAGCAGCAGCAGCAACAGGAGCAGCAGCAGCAGCAGCAGCCGCGGCGGCGTCACAGGCAACCCCGAGCTCCGTCGGGCGTGATCATCGTCGAGAATGACGACGACGACGACGATGACGCCGACGACGACGACGGCGACGACGACGACGACGACGCGGCGATGAGCGAGGGGGGCGCAGGCGACGCGGCAGAGGCAGCAGCGGCAGGAGCAGGAGCAGGGGCGCCGCCGCCGCTCGAGCGCCCCGCCAAGCGCACGCGCGGCGGTGGCGCCAACGCGGGCAAGCCCGCAGCGGCGGCATCGCGCGCCCGCGGGCGCGGCGGCGTGTCGCGCGCCCGCGCCGCACCTGCGGGCAACGAGGACGAGGAGGACGACGAGGCGGAAGAGGAGGCCGGGGCGGCCGCAGGCCCGCCAAGGGCCGCCAAGCGGCCCCGCGGCGCCCCTCCCTCCGCGGCCGCGCCCCGCCGCGCGCGCGGAGCCCGCGCCCCCGAGTGCAGCCCCGCCGACGACGGCGCACGGGCGGACCAGGCCGCAGGCGCGCGGCGGGCCGAGACTGCCGCCGCCGCCGCCGCCGCCGCCGCAGCTGCCGCCGCCGCCGCCGCCGCCACCGCCGACGCCGACGCCGACGCCGACGCCGACGCCGACGCCGACGCCGACGCGGCCCGGGGGACGACCGAGGCGGCCGCCGCCGACGCGTTCTCGCAGTGGCCGCGCCAGCGCGCCCTGGGCCTCGCCCTGCTGCGCGGCGCCACGAGCGCCGAGTCGCTCGCGACCGCCTCCCTGGTGTGCCGCTCCTGGGCGCAGGTCGCGCGCGACGCCCCGCTCTGGCGCGCGCACCTGGCCGCCACCTTTGGCGCCGCCGCCGCCGCCGCGCCGCTACTTGCCGGCGAGACGCTCGCCTCGCGCTACCGCCGCCTAGACACCTTCGCGCCCGTGCCCCCGCCCTCGCCCTTGCCGCCGCGGCCAGACGAGTCGCGCCGCCCCCCCTCCTCCCACCACCCGCAGCCCCTGCCCCCGCCGCTGGTGCTCGAGGGCCTCGCCGAGGACCGCTTCACCCGCTTCGGCGGCCCTTACGCGCTGCGCGTGGCGGTCGAGGGGCGGCCCGACTGCCGGCTGCTGGCGGTGACCACCCGCTACGACTACTCGGAGCCGGCGCCGGGCGCGTGGGGGACGATGGTGCAGGGTGCGCGGGTGGGCCCGTTCGCGGCGCGCGAGGAGGCCGACCGGAGGGGGGCAGCGGCGAGGCGCGAGGCGGCGGCGGCGGCGGCAGCTGGCGGCGGCGACGACGGCGCGGGCGGCGGCGGCGGCAACAAGCGGGCGGCGGCGGCCGCCGCGCAGACCGCCGCCCGCCGCCGCGCCGGCCGCGCTGGGGCCGCCGCAGCCGCATCCACGCAGGGGGAGCCGCAGCAGCAGAACGCCGACCAGGACGGCCGCGAGGCCAGCCCGCCGCCGACGCCCTTGCGCGGAGGCAGCGCCGGAGGAGGAGCCAGAGGAGGAGGAGCGGGCGGCGGGCGCGGCGTCCTCGACGATGCCGACGCGGCGGCGGCGGCCGCGGCGGCGACGACGGCGGCCGCGGCCGTGGCGGTACCGGACGACCGCCGCGCCCCCTGCTCCCCCGCGGCCCCCTCTCCCCCGCTCCTCCCGCGCTACGCCCGCGTCCGCCGCGTCGTCGCCTTCGCCGAGCGCCGCCAGCAGCCCCGCAGCGGCCCGCTGCACGCGCCCACATCCTACGTGGGCTACGCGCCCGCGTCCTGCCCCTCGGCGCTGGTGGGGTACTTTTTGCCGCGGCGCCTGCCGCTGACACTGCTGGGGCTGTGCGACCGCATGAACCGCACGGAGGCTGGGTGGCTGGTGGCCGAGCTCGAGGGGGGCGACGCGGGGGGCGGGGCCGACGGCGGGGCGGGCGGAGGCGGGGCGGGGGCGGGGCAGGGCGGCGGGCTGGCGCTGCCCGGCGTGGCCGGCGCCGCCGCCGACGCCGCCGCCGCCGACGCCGCGGCCGCCGCCGCGATGCACGGGCTGATCATGGCCGCCGGTCCGAACGGGATGGCGGCGGGCGCGGGGCCTGGCGCACCTGCCGCTGCAGATGCCAACGCAGGCGCGGCGGCCGGTGGCAACAATGGCGGCGCCGGCGCCCCGCCCCCTCCTCCTCCTCCTCCTCTTCCTCCGGCCGGCAACGGCGGCGCTGGGGCCGCTGGTGGCGAGGCCGCGTCGCAGTTCCCGGCGCTCGACCCGCGCGAGCTGGCGCAATCGGTCCGCAACGGCGACGGCGAGTCCGTTAACGCCTGCGGCGTGTTTGTGCTGTGGCGGCACCAGGAGGAGGAGGAGGAGGCGCTTGCGGGCGGCAGGCCCGTGCCGCCCGCGCCGTCCTCGCCCCGGCCGCCCTCGTCCGCGCTGCGGCTGCCTCCCTTGCTGCGGCCGCAGCCCTTCCCGTGGGCCGGCGCGGCGCTCGCGCCCGGCATCGCCGCGCTCGTCGCCGCCGAGGAGCGGCGCGCCCGCGAGCTCGCGCGCGCGGCGGCAGAAGGCGGCGGCGGCGGCGGCAGCCCGGCAGGCGACGGCGCCGGCTGCGGCACCCCGGGCACGCCGACGCCGCCCGCGTCGCCCCCCGAGACGGCGCCGCAGCCCGGCGACGCTGCGCCCAGCACCTCTCCCAGGCCCCGCGCGCCCGACGGCAGTGGGGTCGACGTCCAGATGGCGCCCGCGCAGGCGGACGAGGCTCCGGCGGCGGCGGCGCCTGCCCCTGCCGCTGCCCGGGCGCGTGGCGTCCCTACCGCCACCACCGCCGCCCCGACGCCGCACCCCCCGCCCGTCCCGCCCGCCCCCGCCCCCGCCCCCGCCCCCGCCCCCGCCCCCGCCCCCCGCCGCAGTTGCGCCTACGCCGGCACCGCCGTGGCCTACCTGCCGCGGCTCAGGCGGCCCGCGTGGGTGTGGCACGGCGCCGCGCAGGTCGGACCCTGCGTCGCCGAGGTGGTCGACGTGCGGCGGCCTCCGCCGCGCCGGCACGCGTCGGCCGAGGCGCGCGCGCGCTGGGGCCGAGGCGGGAGCATCCTGGCCACGGCCACGCTGCGCGTGACGCTGCCGGCGGCCGGGCGCTTTGCCGCGGGCGTCGGCGGCCCCGAGCCATTCGACGCGCGTGACGGCGGGATCAAGTGCGAGGTGCGGTTCGAGGCGCGCATCGCCGTGCTGCGCCCGCCGGCGCGTGCGGGCGGGTCCGCGGGCCCCGACGGCGGCGTGCCGACGCTGCGCGTGTGCTGCGCGTCGGCCGCGCGCGACGAGGCCGCCCTGCTGCGCGCGCAGGCGCCGCCGCGCGTGGGGCCGGGCGGCGGCGCCGCAGCCGCCGAGACGCCGCTGCAGGAGCGCCGGCGCCGGCGCCGCGCCTACCTGCTGCGGCGCAGGCTGTGCCAGCCGACGCGGTTCACGGTGAGCCCCTTGCTGCAGGGACAGCTGCGGCAGCTAGATGGCGAGGCCGAGTTCGACCCGGTGGAGGCGGCGTTGGCGGCGACGGCGCCGGCGGCGGGAACGGGAACGGGAACGGGCGCGGGCGCGGGCGCGGCGGCGGCGCCGGCGGCGGCGTCGGTGGTAGGGGGCGGGGGCGGGGGCGGCCCTGTCGCCGCTCTTGTCGCTGCTCCTGCTGCACATGCTGCTGGTGCTGCCACGGTGGGTGCGCCCGCAGCGGCGGCCGCAGCGACCACGGCGGCCGCATCTGCCGCCGCATCTGCCGCCGCCGCCGCCGCCGCCGCCCCCCCGCCCTACGTGCCCGACGAGATCGTGCGGGCCGCCGTCGAGTGGGCCGCGCTGCAGTTCCACGACGTCCCTCCCGGCGGCGCTGCCTGGCCCGAGGACGACGACGAGGACGACAGCGACGACGACGACGACTTTGGCCTGTTTGGGGGGGGTGGAGGCGGCGGCGGCGGCGGCGGCGGCGGCGGCGGAGGAGGAGGCGGCGGCGGCGGCGGCGGCGGCGGCAACGTCTTTTTGGAGGGCGTCGGGTTTGTGCCCTTGGACGAGATGATGCTCGTGGGCGCGGGCGTATTCGACGACACCGCCACCGAGACCGAGGACGACGACCAGGAAGGGCATGCTGCCTGGCCCAATGCTGCTGCGGCCGCCCCGCTCGCCGCCCCGCTCGCCGCCCCCGCCGACCCGGGCGCCCCGACGCCGCCCTTGCCGGCCCAGGCCCAAGGCCGCGGCGACGGCGGCGGCGCGCCGCGCCCCGGCCCTCCCGCCGCCGCCGCCGCCCAGCTCTTCGACGACGACGGCGAGCCCGTGCCCGACCCGGGCCTCGACGGCGCGCCCCCCCCGCCCCCGCCCGCCCCCCGGGACGCGCGCGAGGCGGCCGCCGCGCTCGCCGCTGGCGGCGGCTGGCGCCACGGAGGCTTTGCCGAGGCGGGGGTTCGCGCCGAGCTGGCGGCGCTGCTCGACTGCCGCGGCGCCGACCCGCGCGCGCCCGCCATCGCGGTCTCCGAGGGCGTCGACGTGCGCGGGTCCGTGCGCGGCGACGTGCTCACGCTCATGGCCGTCGTCCCGGGCGTCGGGCGCGTGGCCTTTTGCCTGCGCGAGGCGGCGGGAACCGGGGCAGAGGCGCTCTTGTCCGGCGGCGGCGGCGGCGGCGCGTTGGGCGGCGTCGTCGAGGGCGGCGACGCGGCGCACGAGGCGGCCGCGGCGGGGATGTTTGCGGGGTGAAGAAGTATCTCTCTCTGGTATGCGCCACCCAACCACCCTGATTTGCAAAAGAATTGAACACGTGTCAGTGCATCGCAAGCGCCCGTCTCGCCCACACACACGATCGAACGACGAACGCCGCCGCCGACGGACGGCGCGCGGCGCGCCCAGGCATCAAGAGGGCGTGCTCACTCGGTCTCGACACACAACACACACTGTCGAGCCATACCGACACACCTCCTCTCCACATCAACGCGTAAGAACAACAGAGCCAGAGCCTAGATCGCGGGCAGGAAAGAGAGGTCTCTCTTCTTTGGAGGTGCGCCATTCAGTGGCAGCAGGGCCGCCGCCGCAACAGCAGCAGCCTCATCCAGCGTCGTCGGCGCGCGTGCATAGGCTGCTGCGACGGCGTGCGAGGCAGAGGGAGAGAGAGACAGAGACGAGAGGGCGCGGGGAGCAAACGACAAAAGGGCGCGGGGAGCAAACGACCCCTTCTTTTCTTTCTCGCGCGCGCGCCGTCCGTCAGGTATCTTGTCCAGAGACGCACGGTCCTTCGAGAGCCGACTCTGCACGCACCGCCTCATCGACCTGGCGCGCGCCCCTGCGCAGAAACGCCTAGCGGGGCGCTCGTTGCACAACCCCACCCGCTCCCTCACCCCCTCCCTCCCTCCCTCTCCGTACGCCTGACATCGAAATCGCCACAGTGAGCCGTCCGAGAGTGCGCTTCACTCAACCCTCAAAGACCGAGAGCCATGCTGCGCCACGCTGCGGCCCGGTTGCTGCCGCGCGTGGCGCCTGCGTCGGCGTCGGCATTGGCGGCGGGACCGGCGGCGCACCAGCAACTGCTGCCCTTTGCGGCGCTCTCGGCCCTCCTGCCCCGCGCCGCTTCTCTTCCGGCCGCGCCCGCCGACGCCTCCCCGAGCGGCCGCCGCCACATCTCCCACACCTCTTTCCCCTCGGCGGCGGCCGCCGCAGCAGGCGGCAGCGCCCCCGTCCCCAGCACGAGCTCCGCGTCCTCCTCCGGCGCGCCCCCGCCCGCCGCCGCCGCCGCCCCCTCCTCGGGCCTCGACTTCGTCGTCAGCAAGGTCGACACGGTCGTCAACTGGGCGCGCATGGGATCCCTCTGGCCCATGACCTTTGGCCTCGCCTGCTGCGCGGTCGAGATGATGCACTGCGGCGCCGCGCGCTACGACCTCGACCGCTTCGGCATCATCTTCCGCCCCTCCCCTAGGCAGTCGGACGTCATGATTGTCGCGGGCACGCTGACCAACAAGATGGCGCCCGCCCTGCGCAAGGTGTACGACCAGATGCCCGACCCGCGGTGGGTCATCAGCATGGGCAGCTGCGCCAACGGCGGCGGGTACTACCACTACTCGTACGCGGTCGTGCGCGGGTGCGACCGCGTCGTCCCCGTGGACATATACGTCCCCGGTTGCCCGCCGACCGCCGAGGGCCTGCTCTACGGGATCATGCAGCTGCAGCGCAAGATCGCGCGGGCCAAGACGGCGAGCATCTGGTGGAACAAGTAAGGGAGAGAGGAGAGGAGGAGGAAATGAGACGAGGCCGCTGGGTTCCCCTGCTTGATTTGTGTTTGTTAAGCGTCGTCGGCTGTGCCTCTCTGCCCCGCGCGCCGCGAGGAAGAACCGGCGTTGGATTGCGTTCTCGGTTTCGCGAGGAGGAGAGGAGAGAAGACACTGCAGACACGCGGCGCACGCCACGCACGCACGCACGCACGCACGCCGTCGATTCGGCTTCCGTCGGTTGGTTTGTAACACCGAACCAAGATGCTGATGACCACCCCCTCATCTAAACGCCGCCGCCGCCCTCCGCCGTGTCCCCCGCGCGCGCCACCGCCCCGGCCTCAGCGTCGTCGCCGAGCAGCAGCGCCGCCAGCGCCGCTTCCCTCGCCGCGTCGCCCGCCCCGCCCTCGCCCTCTCCCTCGCGCGCCAGCCCGGCCGCCCACTCCCACCGCCGCACGATGCCGCGCACGTGCGGCGCGCCGACGACGGCCACCACGCACCGCGGCCGCGCGTCGGCCCCGGGGCCCCAGCTGTACTCGCCGTCGCCGCGCCCGGGCAGCGATGCGCGCCCCGCGGCCCCGCCCTCGTCGAGCGGCCGCCCGCCCGTGCGCGCGCCGGCCATCAGGCGCCACACCAGTTGCTGCTGCGGCTGCTGCTGCTGGTTTTGCTGGTGCGCCGCGTCGTCATCGCCGTCGCCACCACCACCACCACCACCGCCGGCCCCGCCCGCCGCTCGGGGCGGCGTCACCAGGTCGGCCACGTAGGCCGGAGCGCCGCTCGCGCGGCCCGCCGCCGTCGCCGCCGTCACGGCGGCGAGAAAGGCGTCGGGCTCGTCGACCATGCTGCGCCAAGCGCCCGGCCAGCGCAAGGGGGCGTCCCCCCCGCCCAGGGCCAGCCTCTCGTTGAGGGAGGCCGTGATGCTGGCGACGTCCGCGGGAAGGGACGCGTCGCGCTCGACGTCCTCGGCGGACAGGCGGCTGAAGCGCCACGCGTCGAGCAGCGGGGCCGCGATGGGCGCGAGCGCGAGCGCGGCGGCGGCCGCGCCGGCCGCCAGCGCGGCCGCGTCGGCGCCCGGGCCCGGGGTAATGCCCGCGACCCCGGCCTCGGCCAGCAAGGGGCCCGCGACGTGCGTCGCGGCCCCGACGATCCCGGCCAAAAGCAAGAGGCCTGCCGCCCCCACCCGGACGAGCGCGGCGCCCTCGCCCGCCGCCACCGTCTCGGCCGCGCGCCGCCGCGTGGCGGAAAGCGGCCTGTCTGCCAGCACCACGGCGCGCGCGCCCGTCTCGGTGGCCGCGTCGAGGGCGGCGCGCCAGGCCGCGCCGCGCCCGACGCCCGTGGTCGCGGCGGCCCGCGCGGTCAAGGCGGCGGCGGCGCCCGACAGCAGGGCGGCGAGCGAGGCGGCGGCCCCTGTCGGCGGCGTGCGGCCGCCGGGGCCCGCGGCGACAATGTCCTCGGCGCGCCGCGCGGCGCCGCCCGGCGCGGCGGCGTCGTCGGCCTGCTCGGCGGTCCACTCGCGGAAGGGGACCTGGGGGGACCAGCCCGGGACGGGGGAGCCGCGCGGGGACGCGGTCGCCTGCGACCACTCCTCTTGCTCCTCCTCGCCGTCGGCGCCGCCGAGGGCGAAAGGGGCGGACGCCGCGCCCCCGGCGCCCGCCGCCGCCGCCGCCGCCGCCGCCGCCGCAGCCGCAGCCGCAGCCGCAGCCGCAGCCACCGCCGCCTCGGCCGCCCCGGCGATCACGCGCGTGGCCACAGCGGGCGGCAGCGTCATGCGCCGCGACAGCTTAAGCCCCTGCCGCAGGGGCTTGAACGGCTCGATGCCGAGACCCTCCCCGCCTGGAGCCGACGCCTCCAGGCCAGACACAAAGGGCGGGTCGAGCGGCGCCGGCCTGCGCCGCCGCACCAGCGCCTCAGGCCGCCCGCCCTCCACGCCCGAGAACGTCACGACGAAAGAGTCGTCTAACCCGCCGGCGTGGCCGGCACCACCGTCTCCCGCCCCGTCGCCGCCAAACAGCCGCAGCAGCTCCGCGCGGGCGGTCATGTAGGCCCCGAGCGACGCGCGGTCGTCGGTGCCGGAGCGGCACGCGCGCGCGGCGGCCGCGCCGACGGCCTCGAGCTGCTCATGCGAGATTGAGCGCCGGTCCGCCGCCGCCCGCGCGCTGCTGTCGACGCGCACGGCCATGGCCTTGACGGCCGGGAGGGTGCGCGGCACCACGATGAAGCGGGCGGACGCCAGGGGCGGCACGAAGCGCAGGGCGACGCCGCCGCCGCCGCCGCCCTCCGCACCGTCGTCGCCGCCGCCGCCGCCGCCGCCGCCCCGCCTGCCGGCCACCGCCGCAAACATCGGGGCGTCCGCGGCGCCGCCCGACTCGCAGAACGGCCGCGCCCGGCCAAACAGCCCTGACGCCAGTAGCGCGCGCACGTCCTCCTCGATGTCCGCAACGCCCACAGGAACGCCCGCGCGCGTGCGCACCAGCCGCAGGAGCTCCTCCGCGGCCGGAAAGTTGGGCACGACGGCGGGCGGCGGCGGCGGCGGGCCCTCGTACCCCTCTGGCAGCCGCGCGGTGACCCACTCGACGGCCGCGCGCGCGGCGGCCTCGTCCGGGGCGGGCAGCCCTTCGAAGCGAACGCGGCGGCAGTGCCACCTGGCGGTGGCCTGGGCGGCGTTGGCGGTGGCGTCGCCGGCGTCCGGGTCGACGAGCAGGCCCGCGCGCTCGCGGCACAGGCCCAGCACCAGCGCGTCGGGCCGCGCCAGGCGGACGAGCTGCGCCGCGCGCTCGGCCGAGCGGCGCGAGGCGCCCGAGACGCCGAGGATGAGGACGCGGGTCGGGGGGCCTCGGGTGCCGTCGCTGTTGCGGTCGCCGGGGAGGTCGACGGACGCGACCATGCGGCGGAGGTCCGCGGGGAGGGCGTCCAGGTCGCGCACGGGGGCGGGGGCGGGGGCGGGCTTGGCGGCGGCGGCGGCGAGGGCGGCAGGAGGAGGAGGCGCGGCGGCAGAGGTGGCCGAGGCGGCGGCGGCGGCGGCGCGCGGCGCGCGGCAGCGGCGGCGGCGGCGGCGGTCGACGCCGTTGGCTGCTGCTGCTGGGCGCGGCTGCTGTCGAGTGCCCGCCGACACCACGGCAGCGGCCCGCGCCGGCAGCTTGCGCGTGAGCATCATGCTGCTGTCGGCGTCTCGCGCGTATCTTGAAGCAAAACGAGGCCGAGATTAGCGATTAGCCGCGAACGCGCCCCCGCGATCCGCAGAGTTAGTCCCGCTGCAATGAGGGGGCGATAGTCGATGTCTGTGCGCAGTGGGCGGCCGCGCTATTATAGTGTTCTGCCTGTGCGATGGGGGGTCCGTGCGAGCGGGCCGATCTTGTTCAAGTCGGCCGACCGCTGGGGCGCCGACGGCGCCGACGGCGCCGACGGCGCCGACGTGCTAAACTCATGCGTCCATGCGCGAGGTCGCAACAAACCGTTGCCCCAGTCGTCCACAAGAGCTCTCCCTTACGCACCAGCAACAACAACGACGCACGCACGCACGATCACGACCAGGGCGCAGCTGAAAAGGACCGCCATCGACTCTTTGAAACGCCGAGAGCACACTAAAAAGGGGACCCCCTCCTCGCTCAAACAATCGCCGAGAGAAGCCTGCCCCATTTCTCGCTCCAATACGTCGAGCGAGGGCAACGCGAACAACGCCGAGAGAAGACCCCCCCCCCCCCCCCCCCCCCCCCCCCCCCCCCCCCCCCCCTCGCTCGCTCAAAAACGCCGAGCGAGGGCAACGCACGTTCGCCGCGCGCGCGCCGCCGCCGCCGCCGCCAACACCGGCCCCCCCCACAACAACGCCCCAATGCCACCGCCAAAGCTCGAGGAGATCGTCGGCGCCGTCGGCGAGAGGGTCGACAATTTCGTCAAGGCCAACGCGACCTTTCATAGCGCCTGCGAGCGGGCCTTCTTCCAGGCGGACGCGGAGGGCCGCGGCACCGTGACGGCAAGCCAGGCGGCCGCCGCCGGCCGCGGCTTCTTCGCCGCGCTCTCGGGGCGCGCGCTCGACGACTGCGGCGTCCGCATCGTCGAGCCGTCGCGCGCCGAGATCGCCCGCCTGCTCGAGGAGGCCGGGTTCTCGGCAGCCAAGCGCCTCGACCGCCACGCCTTTGAGGACTTTTTCCTCGCGCTCGTCAAGTGGTCCGCGCTGCGGTACGCGGGCGGCTTCACGCGCAAGTTCGGCGCGGGCGTCGCGGCGGCCACCGTCGGCGTGGTCGTGCTCAAGCGGTGCCTTTCCTTCGTGCCGCTGGTCTCCCTGGTGCCGGCGCTCGTGGCGGGGCCGCTTTTGGGTATCTTTGCCGTCTATTCGGCCGACCAGGGCAGCCTGGAGGCGATCCAGCGCAAGCTGTTCCGCGCGGCCGGGGGCGCCAGAGACGCCGTCGCGTCGCGGCTGCCCGGCGGCGGCGGCAACCGGGGCGGCGGGTTCAAGGTCGGGTGACGGAACGTGCGAGCGCGTGTTGCCGCCGTATGTGGCGCGCGCGCCCGAGAAACACGAGCGGCGTCGGCGTCGCCGCCTCGGCGTTTGTTTTGTTGTTGTTGTGTTGTTACCTCCATTTGTTCCCTTCTCTCCGTCTTTTCTCCCTAGAGCGTCTTACACGTGACCCACATCTCATTCACGCGCACACACTGGTCGCCGTCTCGACCCCTGCTTGGAGAAATCTCGGCGAAAGCGCCAACGGAAGACGAAACACGGGAACAAAAATGTCGCGGGCAATCGTCATCTTGGGGCTGGCGCTGGTGCTGGCGTCCGCCCAGCTGGCCCACGCAGTGCGTCCATTGCTGATGACTCCCCACACCGGCGCCGGCCGCGTGTTTTGCGGGCGCCTCTGGCCTGTTATTTGCACGCGACCACCTCGCTCGCTCGCCGACGCGGACGACGACGCCGACGCTGACGCGCCAGAGACCGCTCACCACCCCCCCTCCTCTCCCCTCAACAAGTCTCGACGACATCAAAACCAAAACACACACAAAACAAAACAACAACAAAAAACAGCAGCAGGGCCTCGAGGAGGGCACCATCTGCCGCGCGGGTCCCGAGTGCCGCTCCTTCCTGTGCGTCAAGGGCCGCTGCATGGGCGCCGGCAAGGCTTGCACGGCGACGGCGGCCACGCGGCCCGAGTGCCAGGACGCGGTGTTCCTCAAGGCCAGCTGCCAGCCGGGGAGGTACGACCGCATCCTCACGACCCTGCAGCTGCGCGAGGGCATGGCCAAGGCGCCGCGGCAGGCACTCTGCTTCAACGCGACCGCGCCGGGCCTGTCGGTCGCGCGCTGCGTCGTCGTCTCGGACGGCGCCTTTGGCCGCTACGGCCTGCAGTGCGGCGGGGCGGAGGGCAGCAGCGTGCTGGTGCGGGGCCTTAACGACGGGGAGGCGCCGCCCGGGCCCCCGGCCGGGGCGTCTGCGGGGGGGGCGCGGGCGGCCCTTGGGTGGGTCGTCGCGGCCGCTGCGGCCGTCGCGGGGGCGGCCGCGGCGTTTGTTTGATTGTCATTTTTGAAGCGGCAAAGGCAGCGGCGGCCGCCACACGCGTCCTTTGCCTCGGAGAGACGCAACGAGTTTGACCGGAAAGCAACCCAGTAGCTCGATCCGCTTTTCTTTTTTTCTTTTTTTGAGGGGATGACGCCCGGGGGATAACCACGCCGGCGGAACGTGCTCCGCTCGTCCGGCGACCCCTGCCAACATTAATACCGCACCGCTCTCCACGCTCGCCCGTTACTGTAAACGCAGCGCGCGGATCCTGCAACCTTGCATCAGAATCACCTCTCGGCGAGAGGCTCTCGCACTTTGCTTCACCGTCTGTTGCGACACCTCCTCTTCAACCCTAAACTCCCGAAAACTGCAACCGCGCGCGCGCAAAGCTCTCGAGTTGCTCCGGCGACAAGCGCCAAGAGAGACACAGCTCTCTCACATCCGCGCGCGCCCGCGACACGATGTCACATCCCGTCGCCCCCACCACCGCCGCCGCCGCCGCCGCCCCCGCAAGCGACCCGCGCCGGATGCGCATGCCGCGCGCCGCCGCCGACGCGCTGCCCCGCGCGGGCCTGCGCCTGGAGCTCCACTACATCTCGTTCAGCCACTACTGCGCGCGCGCGCGGTGGTACCTGGGCGCGTGCGGCGTCCCCGTCGACGCGCTGCACCCGCTCCTGCCCGTGCAGCACCTGCCGCACATGGTCGCGCTGCTCAAGCGCATGCGCGCGCCGCGCTGCCCGCCCACGGCCTCGTCGCGCTCGCCCGCCTCGACACCCGCGCTCGCCGCGTTTGACCGCGGCACGGGCGCTCCTATCTTCCTGCTGCAGGACTCGGAGCTGATCGGTCGGTGGGCGGCGCTGCGGGCGCAAGTTTTTTTGAACGACGGCGGCGCGGCCGCGCGCAGGCTTTACGGCCAGGGGGCCACGCTATCGGTCGAAGAGGAGGAGGAGGAGGAGGAGGACGAGCGGGCCAAGGACGACGCGGGGGGCGGGGGGGCCGAGGGGGGCGGCGGCGAAGCGGGGCGGCCGCGGCGCCAGGCGTTCTCGGTGGCGGTGCTCACGTACGAGGCGAAAGCAGCGGGCGGCGGCGGCCCCCCCGGCCTCACCACCCCCGCAGACCTCGAGCGGCGCCTGTCGGCGGTGCTGGGCGTCGAGGCGCGCCGCCTGGTCTACTTCCACCTGCTGCCGCGGGTCGACCACCTCGCCCGCCTGTTCTCGCGCAACCCGCCCACCGGACCCTCTAGCTCCTCCTCCCCGGGCGGCGTCGTCGGCGCCCTCGGCGCCCTCTGGGCGCAATACGTGACCTGCCCTCTGTGGGCGCTCGCCGCCAGCCTGGCGCTGCCTAGGCTGCTCAACGTCAACAGGGACGCCGTCGACACGGGCGCGCTCCTGCTGGCGGCCGAGTTTGACTTTCTGGACGCGCTGGTCGAGGCGCGCGGGTGCCTGATCAAGGGGGCCAGCGGCGGCGAGGGGGCCGAGGAGGAGCGCGTCGGCGCGTTTTTGTTTGGCGAGGGCGGCCCCTCTGCCGCCGACATTTCGCTCGCCGCTCTCGGCGGAATCATTGCGGGCGACGTCGGGCCGGGGTACGGCGCGCGCCTGCCCCTGGTGGCGGAGCTGCCGCCCGGGCTGCGCAAGGCCGTGCGCGAGAGGTTCGCGGGGCGCCCGGCCGCCAGGTACGCGCTGGCGCTGTGGCGCGAGCACGGCGCGGCGGCCGTGGCGGCGTCGTCAAAGGCGTGATTTGACAAAACGACGCAGAGGCGACAAGGTTTGCGTTTTTTTACACTGCGTGGTGGTAAAATGGCCGTTGGGGACGCGGGGAGCAGACAAGGCATAGGCGCCTCGTTGTTTGTTGCGTGGGGTTGCTTGTTCCAAAAAAAGAAGAGGCTCTCGTCCCGGCCTGTCCCCCCCTGCCGCCGCTCTCCCCTCTCGCGGCGAGGGACGCGAGCGGCGGCGCCCTGCCCCCTGCCCTCCGTGCATCGCAGCAAAGAGAGAGAGAAAAACGAGACCCCGACGGACGCGGTGGGGGCGCGTGGAGGAGGGGAGGGGCGGTAGGGAGGGGAGACTTGAACGAAAGTGGGAGATCGTTCTGGGGGGGTCACGAAGGGGACGGGAAACGCGAAGCAACGCTTCTTGCAGCGTGCGGAGAAGAAACCAAAAAACGGCGGGCGAGGAAACGGCGGCGGCGCGCCCTTTTATGAGCCGCACGAGATGCACGCGTCCTTGTTCTCCAGCGAGCACACCATCGCCGCCAGCTGAGCCTCGCGCTCCTCGTGCGTCAGCGGCCGCGCCTCGGCCTCGGCCGCCGACGACGCCTCCCCGGCCGCCGCCGCCGCCGCCGCCAGCGCGCCCTTGGCCGCCGCCGCGTCGCGCGTGCTCTTGAGCGCCGAGACGTCGACGGTGAACTTGATGGCGTCGGCGGCGGCACGCGTGCGCAAGTAGTACATGCCCGTCTTGAGCCCCTTCTTCCAGGCGTAGAAGTGGAGCGAGGTGAGCTTGCCAAAGTTGGGGTCGCTCATGTGGATGTTGAGGCTGTTTGTGGTGTGGCGTGTGCGGGGTTTTTGCGTTTGGTGTTTATTATTGTGGTGAGCGGCGGGGGACGGGATGGAAAGAAAAAAGCAGCCGACCGCCAACCCCCCCCCCACCCCCCGCCCAAAAAAAACCCTCTCTCCTTCTCAATCGTCCCCCCCTCCTCTTCCCTCTCTCACCTGGCGCTCTGGTCGATGTACGCCCCGCGGTCCGCCGCCATGTCCACGATCACGCGCTGCTTGATCTCCCACACGGTCTTGTAGAGCGCCTTGAGCTTGTCGGGCAGGTCGAGCGCCTGCACGCTGCCGTTGGCGGCGACGAGCTCGTTCTTCAGGTCGGGAGACCACAGCCCCAGGCGCGTCAGGTCGGCCAGCAGGTGCGAGTTGACGACCGTGAACTCGCCCGACAGCACGCGCCGCACGTAGATGTTGCTCGTGTACGGCTCGAAGCACTCGTTGTTGCCCAGGATCTGCGACGTCGACGCCGTCGGCATCGGCGCCACCAGCAGAGAGTTGCGCACGCCGTGCCGCGCGATGTCGGCGCGCAGGCCTTTCCAGTCCCACCGGGCGCCGCCCGCCGACTGCTCGGCCTGCACGCCCCACATGTCCTGCTGCAGGACGCCCTTGCTCACGGGCGACCCCTCGTACGTCTCGTAGCTTCCCTCGGTCTTGGCCAGGCCGTTGGACGCGCGCAGGGCCGAGAAGTACATCGCCTCGAAGATCTCGCGGTTGAGCTGCGCGGCGGCCTCGGAATCGAACGGCAGGCCCAGCAGCAAAAAAGTGTCGGCGAGGCCCTGGACGCCCAGGCCGATGGGCCTGTGGCGCATGTTGGACTTGCGCGCGGGCTCGCAGGGGTAGTAGTTGATGTCGATGATGCGGTTGAGGTTGACGGTGGCCTGCTGCACGACCTCGGCGAGGCGGTCAAAGTCAAAGTAGCGGTTGGCCGCGTCGAGCGAGCCGAGCAGCTTTTTGGCCGCGCCGCCGCTGCCCGGCCCCTCGGGCGCGCCGCGCTCGCGCACGAATCGGGGCAGGGCGATGGAGGCCAGGTTGCACACGGCCGTCTCGTCCGGGGCGGTGTACTCGATGATCTCGGTGCACAGGTTGCTGCAGCGGATGGTGCCGAGGTTCTGCTGGTTGGACTTGCGGTTGCACGAGTCCTGTGTTTCGTTGTGTTTTGGTTTTTTGCGGTTGGTTTTTTTTTCGTTCGTTGTGAGCGTTGTCGTCCTCTGTCGTCTTCTGTCGGCTCGTCCCGGGAGCAGCGACCCCAGTAACAACCACCAAACGCCAGCTCTTCGCCCATTCGCCCGCGTACCTTGTACAGCATGTACGGGTTGCCCGTCTCGATCTGCGCCTCGAGGATGGCAAACCAAAGCTGCTGCGCGCGCACGGTGCGGCGCGCGCGCCCCTCGCGCTCGTACTTTGTGTACAGCGCGTCGAACGCCTCGCCCCAGCAGTCTGCCATGCCGGGGGCCTCGTTGGGGCAGAAGAGCGACCAGTCCTCGTTGGCCTCGACGCGCCGCATGAACAGGTCGTTGATCCACAGGCCGTAGAACAGGTCGCGCGCGCGCGCCTCCTCCTTGCCGTGGTTCTTGCGCAGCTCCAGCCAGTCGAAAACGTCCGCGTGCCACGGCTCCAAGTAGATGGCAAAGGCGCCCTTGCGCTTGCCGCCGCCCTGGTCGACGTAGCGCGCCGTGTCGTTGAACACGCGGAGCATGGGCACGATGCCGTTGCTCGTGCCGTTGGTGCCGCGGATGTAGCTCCCCGTCGCGCGGATGTTGTGGATCGAGAGGCCGATGCCGCCCGCGCTCTTGCTGATCGAAGCGCACTCCTTCAGCGTGTCGTAGATGCCCTCGATCGAGTCGCCCTTGGCGCACACGAGGAAGCACGAGGACAGCTGCGGGCGCGGCGTCCCGGCGTTGAAGAGGGTGGGCGAGGCGTGGGTGAACCAGCGCTCGCTCAGCAGCGTGTACGTCTTGACCGCCGCGTCGGCGTCGCCCGTGTGGATGCCGCACGCCACGCGCATCAGCATGTGCTGCGGGCGCTCGATCACGCGCCCGCCGACGCGCAAGAGGTAGGAGCGCTCGAGGGTCTTGAAGCCGAAGTAGTCGTAGTCGAAGTCGCGGTCGTAGATGACCTCGCCGTCGAGGCGCTCGGCGTTCTTTTTGGTTATTTTTTGGTTTGGGCGTCGGGACTCGTTTTTATTTTGTTCCGTGAGCGCACGCGCCTGTGAGCTGCCGCGCGTGCGGCTCTCCCCCCTTGGCCTCGATCCAAGCGAGATTCTTCCCTCCACAACATGACGGGGCCAACCACAACCACCACCAAAAACGAAACTCTCACCTCCATCACAAACTCAAACACGTCGTCGGCGACCAGCGGCGCGGGCTCGCCGTTCTTCTCGTTCATGTGCTCGTGCATGATCTTGATCGTCTCGCTGAACGACTTGAGCGTGTTCTTGTGCAGGTTGGACACGGCGATGCGGGCGGCGAGCTGTTGTTGATTTGGTTGTTGTTTCGGGGAGGAGAGCAGTGTCGGCAAGCGCGAGAGAGAGAGCAAGCGGAGCGGCGCGCGCCGGCGCGGCGCCGGCAACGAACGACGACGACGCAAACAACGGAACACTCACCAGCGCGTAGTCCGGGTGGGTCGACGTCATGGCCGCGGCCGTCTCGGCGGCGAGCTCGTCCAGCTCGGTCGTCGTGACGCCGCAGTAGAGGCCCGCGGCCACCTTTTGAGAGACGAGGACCTGCGTTTCGAGTGTTTTTGGGGGAGAGAGGGGAGAGGGGGGCGGTCGTCATGAGCCGCGCGCGCGTGGAAAGACACGGCAATGGGTGCCGCGAGAGCGGCGAGGAGATCATGCGGGTCGAGGCGCGGTCGACCGCGGGCCAATGCGCGCGCCAGGGTGCGGGGATGGGGGAGGATGGGGGAAGCGGCGGGGGAGAGGAGGGAGGAGGGAGAGGAGGAGGAGGAGGCAAGGAGAAGCACGAGAGTTTTCAAACTCTCTCCGCCGCCGCCGCGCCTCCTTATCCACGCACACATACTCCCGACCACAGGGCGGCGGGTTGTACTCGGTCTCGAGCGGCCCATGGCAACCGCGGCGCGCGCCTCTCACTCGGCGGTGCAAAGCGGAGGGGGGGGAAGTGCAGGCGGCAGAAGACGGTAAAGAAGCTCGAGTTTTTGAAAGCGCTTTCTCCTTCAATCGCGACTGCTTTTTTGCACACTCACCGGGTCGCAGAACCGAGCGTCCAGGCCATAACTGAGCTTCTTCACGCGCGCCGTGATCTTGTCGAACGCAACGGGCATCCGCCGCCCGTCGCGCTTGACGACATACATCCTCCTCCCGTCTGTTTGTTTTTTTTGAATTCGACTTTGCGTCTGCGTTTGAGGAGAGAAACGGGACGGGGCTTTGTATGAGGATGCAGGCAAGGGGGGTCGCAAGGATGTGTGGTTCGTTGGTGGTGTTGTTGGGTGGTTGCGAGTTCTTCGTCCCGGGGCGTGTGTCTCTGGGAGGAAGGGGGTGGGTGAGCGCTGCTTTCTATTTTCCGAGGGAGAGACGACGAGCGCAAAGCGAGGCGGCTGCCGCCAATCCGGCCAGTCCGGCGATCGACGCGCCAACAACCTTCTGCGCGTCCTCCTCCTCTCAATCGCTCCACGTTTGCCAAACACTCGTGGACAAGCCCCAGCAGTGTCCAGTACTACTGGTGGCATGATTCGTCGAGCGAGCATTCAGCGTGCGACCCGCTGATCGCCCCCCTCTCCGACACAATCGGGCGGCGCCCGCGCGACGAAATCAATGGACCTGATCCTGCAGCTCTCGACGCAACGGCACGCGGTGCGGCTGCTGCAGCTGTTCTACCTGCAGCACTCGCGCGAGAACGCGCGCTTCGCGACCTACGACGAAGACGATGATGGTGGCGGGGGCGGCGCCGCCGCGAAACGGACGACGCGCCGGCGGCGGCGGCCGCGTAGGCAAATGGCGGCCGAGGGCGGCGGCGACGCGGCCGAGGCCGAAGATGCATCATCAGAGGAGGAGCAGCCAGAGGGAGACGCCCGCTCCGCCGACCCTTTCTACCGCATGGTCGGCGACACTTCTGCGCTCGACGGCGAGGTGCGCGTGTTTCCGGGCGTCTGGGAGGACGAAGGAGAAGGAGGAGGAGGAGGAGAACAGGGAACGGGAGGCGGAGGCGCGGCCGCCGAGGACGCGGCGGCGGCCGCGGCGGAGGCGAGAGGCCAAGGGGGAGGAGGAGGCGCGTCCGCCAAGGACGGGGCGGCGGCCGCCCCCTCGGCCTCTCGCCTCGGCCGCAGCCGCCGCCGCCGGCTCGTATTCGCGCGCGCAGCGGTCGAGATGGGCCCCTGCACCAACCGGCAGGGCCCCGCGGCCCTCTACCTCTCGGGCGTCACGGTGCCGCCGCTGGTCGTGCAGGCGTGGCTCAAGCGCTCGTACGTCGGGCGGCAGGTGCGGCGCGCCTTCTTCTTCCCGCGGCAGCCGCCCTCGGGGGAGGGGGGCCGCGCGGGTGACGACAGCGGTGGTGGTGCCGCCGCCGCTGCTGCTGCCGTCGCGTGCGCCTGCGCGCCAGACGGGGCGTGTGTGTGGGGCGGCATGGCCGGCACAGCGCAGCAGGCGGCCGCCGCCGCCTGGGCGCAGGCCGGCCGCTGCGCCGCCGCCTGGGGGCTGGACGGCGTGCGCATCGCCTGCTCCGACCGCGCGCTGCAGGCCGAGGTGCTCGCGGCGCTTGACCACGAAGACGGGGAGGCGCAGGGACAGGAAATGGAAAAGGGAGAAGCGGGGCAGCAACACAAGGGCGGGGCGCAAGGGGGCGGCAACAGCGGCGGCATCCCTCGGCCCAACAAACCCCACCCGCCCCTTCCTCCCCCGCCGCTGCGCCTCGAGCCCACCGCCTCGGCCACGCACGCCCTCTGCGTGGCGCGCGTGAGCGTGGCCGACCTGCGCGCGGCCGGCTCACCGCTCCCGCCGGGGGACGACGGCGCGCCGGACCCCTCCGCCGCCGCCCGCGCGAGCGAGCGCGCGCTCGCGCTGCGCGCGCGCCGCGGCCAGGTCTCCGCGGCCGATGCGGCCGAGGCGGCGTCGCTGGCCGCGCCGCACCGCTACGCCTGGTCGCTGATGCCGACGGCGTGGCTCTACCGCCTGGCCTGGGACGAGCCCGCCACGCACGGCAGGACGACGGGCGGCACGGCGGGGCCGGCCGCCGCCGCCTGCGCGCACGCCGTGCACAAGCTGGACGAGGCGCTGCGCGTGCTCGGGCTTGCGGGCGACGGTGGGGGTGGAGGTGGGGGCGCGGGCGACGGCGGGGGCACGGGCGGCGGCGGCGGCGGCGGCGGCGGCGGCGGGGAGGACGGCCGGGCGGCGCGGTCCGACGTGACGCCCGAGGAGCGCGAGGCGTGGGCGGGGTACGAGCGCGCGATGGTGAGGGAGGAGGCGGCAGGGGCGGCGGCATGCGAGGCAGACGCAGGCGCGGCGGGCGCGGGCGCGGGCGACGGCGCAAGAGAGGAGAGGGGGGCGCGCCCGCGTCGGTTGCGGCTGAGGCGGGCGCTAGACGTGGGCGCGGCGCCGGGGTCGTGGACGGCCCTGATGGCACGGCGCATCCTGTCGGAGGCTCGGCGCGAGCGAGAAGGGAAGAAAGAGGCGGGCGGCGGCGGCGGCCGCGGCGGCGGCGACGGCGAGGGCGGCGAGAACGACGACAACGGCGGGGAGGAGGAAGAACGCCGCTGCTGCCGAGGTATGGTCGTGGTCGCCGTCGACCCGGCCGACCTCGACCCCTCGTGCCTGGAACTGCCCATCGTCAAGCACCTGCGCGTCCGGGCTGGCACCGAAGAAGCCGCGCGCCAGATCCGAGAGGCGCTGAGGGTGTCGACGCGCGAGCACGAGCACGGCAAGGGACGCGACAGGAGCGCGCGCACTGAAAACGAAGAGGGAGCGACGAGCGTGAGCGTCGCCACCGCCTCTACCGCCGCCGCCGTGCAGGAAGAGCAAGTCGACCTCCTCACGTGCGACGCCAACACGCACCCGCGCGAGACCTTGCGGAACCTGGTCGTCCCCCTGCTGCCGCACCTGAAGCCCGGCGGGTGGCTCGTCGTGACGCTCAAGCTCCATGGCAGCGGGCGGCAGCGCGGCCACGCGTCGGCAGAGTGCGCGCGCGACCTGAGGAGCGACGGCAAGGGTGGCGCGGGCCGCGGCAGCGGCGGCGTGGGCGAGGGCGGCGGGTGCATGCTGCCAGGCGCGGTGCTGTGGCTGATGGCCAACACGACACACGAGCGGACGTTCGTCGCGCGCAAGAGGGAGGACTGGGTGGATTGACGCAGAGGCTCGACTGGAAGTTAAAACGCGAATTTCTTCCTGATTTTCCTGATTTTCCGCGTATTTTTTTCCATACGCGGCCGCAAGAGCGTGCGACGCCGCCCTCGAAAGAAAGAAATAACGAGACACAGCAGAGAGCGAGAGACTCTTTACAAGGCTATTGGGACGGGGGTCACCGTCCTCACCGCCGCCGCCGGCGCAACACCCTCCTCCCTCTGCCCTCACAAGAAGTAGTCGGGCGCCGCGCGCTTGGCCTGCGCGCCGCGCGCCTCCTGCGGCGCCGCGTCGAACACCTTGAAGCGGCGGCCCAAGCCTTCGTCGAGCTCGAGGATGGCGGCGGTGTTGCCGCACCGGTAGCAGTAGTTGGGCGCCGACCACACGGTCACCAGCTGGCCCCCGAACATCCACTTGTACCCGTCCATGACGAGCTGGTGCGCGCGCGCGATCAGGGCCACGCGATTGGCGTGGCAAAAGGCCGCCGCCACGTCGCCGCCAAACAGATAGCCGGCGCCCCGCGGGCTGAGGCCCCACCCCTCTAGGTCCTCCGGGTCGCTCCACAGCAGGTCGCACATGGCCCCGTCGTGCGGCACCTCCTGCTTGCGGTCGAGCGTCCGCACCTGGTCCAGCGTGCTGACCGTGGGGCTAAGCCCGCCGTGCACGGCAAAGACCTCCCCCTCGACCAGCGCCGACAGCGACAGGTAATCGAAGACGTCGGTGCAGTAGCGCCACACGCTGACGCTCCCGTACTTCCGGAGGCACTCGTCGTAGAAGCCGTAGACCTGGGTGATCTGGCGCGACTCGTGGTTGCCGCGGATGAGGAAGACGCGGTCCGGGTAGCGCACTTTCAGGGCGAGCAGCAGCAAGAAGGTCTCGACCGAGTAGAAACCGCGGTCCACAAAGTCGCCGAGCAGCAGGTAGCTGGTCCCGGGCGCGTCGCCGCCCACCTGAAACAGCTCGACGAGGTCGTAAAACTGTCCGTGGACGTCGCCGCAGACGGTGACGGGGGCGTCGACGCGCTGGACGTTGCCCTCCTCGACGAGGACCTCGAGGGCGCGCGCGCAGAGGCGGCGCACGTCGGCCTCGCGGAGCGTCTCGCACCGCTTGAGCCGCTCGATCCAGCGGTCGACGTCCGACGTGCACGACATTATTATTATTGTTTTATTGCCGCGGCGCGCCTATCCGCCCCTCCCCTCTCGCCCGCTCCCGGCCCGGCCGCCCGCTGGAGCGGGGGCCTGGCGCGCGTGCGTCGAGCGCTCGGCGCCCCGCGGCGGCACTTTTTGTTTTGCCCTCCTTTGGGGTGGCGAGACCCGGGTTCGCGCGCGGCGAGCGGCGCGCGGCGCGCGGCGCGCGGCAAGCGGCGGGCGACGGCGGGCGGCGCCGGGTCCGCTCTGGTTTCCTCAGGCCCCGCCGCTCGGGCGCGGTGCGCCGAGCTCTCCGGCCGCGCGCACCCCGGCGCTCTCAAAGGCTGTCTGGCTTGAGTCAGGAACAACCAGAGAGAGGCGATCACATCCACTGCCCCCCTCTGTGTCGGTTGTTTGAGTTGATCGCTTTTGGTTCCCGTGAAGCTTGGTTGTCTGTGCGTGCGTTTCGCTGTTGTGTGTGCGTATGTGGGTTGTGTGTGTGTGTGTGTGCGGATTGCGGTGCGTGATGTACACCCCTTTTTTGTCGAAGTCGTCGACGAGACATCTCTGCTGTTCCTCCTCCCTGACCGTCTCTCCCCTCGCTCTTTGGCTCCCCTCTCACGCCAATTCCCAATCTCAGAAGCCTGAACCCGACCCTCGGACTCTCACAAACAACGCGTCCGAATCGCCCGCAATCTAGTTTGACGAGAGAAGAAAACAAGAGGAACAAAGGAGCAAGGCCAGGAGGAGCACTGCAAATGGCCGCGCTCACCAGCTGCCGCAGCGGCCTGGTGGCCAGCGCGCCGCGGCCCGTGCGGAGCCAGCGCCTCGTGGCGCTCCGGCCAGCAGGTGCGCAACCGACGCGGATCGAGAATGGACGCGCGACGAGGTAGAGAGCGCGGCAAGAGACAGAGGCGATTTTGGGCAGGCAGGACGAGGTCGCAGCCGCCCCTCGTGCCCGCCGCGCCCCCGGTGCCCGGTCAATCCGCGCGAATGCACCGTGCGGTACATTGTGCGCGCGCGCTTCTGGGTGGCGGCCGCGGCGGCCATCGCGGCGTGGGCGAGCGAGGAGTCGTCGACGCTTTTTCCCTTGCCATTTTGGCAAGGGGGTGTGGCCGCCGCCACCCGCCGCCGCCGCCCCGCGTGCGCCCTCGCTTGCTCGGTCGCGCCCTCTCTCTCTCTCTTGAGAGAAACCCCTTTCCTCTCGTGCCCCGCGCAGCCATCGCCGCGACCAACAGCAGCTCACAGCACAGCACCTCCCTCCCGACCGAACCCCATAACAACAACGCCCTTGACAAACAACAAACACAGCCGCCACCGCCGCCGCCGCCGTCGCCGACTCGCCTGCCGAGACGCGCGCGGGGCCCTCGCTGCTCGCCGCGCCCGCGCCCTCGACCTACGCCATCATCGAGGTCGGCGGCAGCCAGATGTTCGTCGAGCCCGGAAAGTGGTACACCGTCAACCGCCTCGCCGCCGAGCCCGGGTCCAAGATCAAGTTCGGCCGCGTCCTCGCGCTCAAGAAGGACGGCGGGAAGCTGAACGTCGGCGCCCCCTACGTCGACGGCGCCGCCGTCGAGGCCGAGGTGCTCGAGGAGCTGCGCGGCCCAAAAGTGCTGGTGTACAAGATGAAGCCGAAGAAGCACTACCGCCGGACCAACGGGCACCGCCAGGACCTGAGCAAGTTCATGGTGACCAAGGTCGAGTGAGAAGTGAAAAGAGAGCGAGCGGGGAGGGAGCGAGCGAGGACGGTCCGGTGTCTTTTTTTCCATCCGCCTCCCCGCCCGCCGCCCCCCCCGCGTTTCTTCTCCTTCCCTGTGCCTGAACTCGATTTCGTTTGGCGTTCGTATCTCTATCTTTGTCTTTCTCCAGCAATGTGTAAGGCGAGGCCGATCCTCTCCGCAGTGTTGTCTTATGATTACAGGGGATGGGAGCAAGAGAGAGAGGGAAGAGAGAGAGAGAGGAGAAAACCAGGCGCCCGCAGTTTTTGGGGTCTCAAGCGCGAGTGCCCGCGTTGACGGCGGCGGCGCCGAGGAGAGGTTCAGCGCGAATTTGGAGTTGGAAAGTGACTGGGAAAGTGACCCGTCGATCCGCCGCGTAATTCTAGAGCATTGCGCGGAACGTTGTTCCGCGCGCACCACACCCGCGGAAGCACGTCGTCGCCACGCCGCCCACGACGCATTTGGCCGTTCGGCGAGGACGTGCTTCCGCGGGTGGTGGCGTTGAGTGACAAAGTACCGCGCATGGCTCCAGAGATCACGCGGCGAGTCTCGACAGGGTCCGGTCAGTGTCCAACCCCTTCTGAGCGATGAAGCTCCTCGGTGCCGCAACCGTCAACGCGGGCACTCTCTCAAGATGGCCGACGCGGCAACGGGGCCCGTGCACCGCGCGCCAAAACAAATCAACCCGCCCTCTTTTGGATCTGCTGTCCAGTGGCAGTCCTGGGCCTGGAACCCCCCCCCCAAAGCAAGGCGCGCGCGCCCTACCTACGCCCACTACTGGCGCCTGCCCCACTGCCACGACGCGCTAGTGCCCCCCCGCGTACTAGGCCCGCGGCCCCAGGTGCCCCGCGTCCAGGCAGTGCAGCATCACGCCGTTCTGCGCGTGCATGCGATTCTCCGCCTGCCGGAACACCACGGACGCCGCCGACTCCATGACGCCGTCCGTCGTCTCGAGCCCGCGCTCGGCGGGCAGGCAGTGCATGAAGGTGGCCTGCTTGCCCGCGAGCGCCATGGCCGCCTCGTCCACCTGGTAAGGGGCGAACGCGCGCCTCTTCTCGTCCAGCGTGTCCTTCTGGCCCATCGACGCCCACACGTCCGTGTAGACCACGTCCGCGCCCTTGATGGCGTCGAGGTCGCTGGTCACCGTGACTTTGGAGCCCACAGAGGCGGCGGACGCCTGCGCGGCGGCGGTGGTCGCGGCGTCCGGCTCGTAACCGGGAGGGCACACGCACACGAATTCGAGCGGCAGGACGCGCGCCAGCCGCATCCAGGAGTGCACCATGTTGTTGCCGTCGCCGACGTAGGCCACCTTGAACCCGGCGAACGAGGCCGCTTTTTTCACCTCGAGCACCGTGAGGGCGTCGGCCATGATCTGGCACGGGTGGTTGTAGTCGGTCAGCCCGTTGATGACGGGCACGTCGCTGTACTGCGCGAGCTCGAGCAGGTCGTCGTGCGAGAAGAGGCGCGCCATGATGGCGTCGTTGTAGCCGCTGAGCACGCGGGCGATGTCGCGCGTGGGCTCGCGCTTGCCGATCTGGATGGTGTTGGGGTCGAGGTAGACGGCGTGGCCGCCCAGGCGGAAGAAGCCCTGTGGAAGCGCGGTCGCGTTTTTTTTTTTGTGGGGTTGATTATGGGGGAAAGCGCTTGTTTAGTCGGAAAGAAGAAACAGGGAAGACAAACGCGAACGCGACGTGTCTCCTTTTCAAGAGCCTCTCGCACAGCACGAGCGAAACGACCCCCACAAGACCGCCCGCCATTCTCACCGTCTCGAACGACACGCGCGTGCGCGCCGAGGGCTTGGTGAAGATCATCGCGAGCGATAGGCCCTCAAAAGGCCGAAACGCGGCGTCGCGCGCGTACAGGCGCCGCTTGGCGTCGCGGGCGCGCGCGAGCATGTCCTCGAGCTCGTCCTTGGAAAAGTCGTCGAGGTGGAGGAAGTGCTTGCCGTGGCGCGGGGGCTTGACGTCCTGGGCGCTGTACCAGCCCGGGGTGTCGGCGGGGGCGGCCGGGGCGGACGAGGAAGGGGCCGCGACCGCGCGGAGAGGGGGGAGGATGAGGGGGGGGGTCACGTTGCCGCTACGAACGCGACGGGCAGAGGCCGAGAGCCCGCCGGCGGCGCGCGGCCAGGAGGCGGCCGACGAGGAGGAGGGCACGCCCGCCGCCATTGAGCTCGAGGATTGGAGCATCGCTGCGGCTGGATTAGATCCCTGGCGATTGGGAGAGGGGGGGGCAATCTACTGGGGTTTTGCTTTCTTCCCTTTTCAATTCAAGGAAGGGTTTAATGGTTGTCGATGGATGCAACGAGGGCATGAGAGATCGTCGCTGGCAAGTTCGGATCGCTGCGGGCGTGCTGTGTGGACGTCGGGGGCAAGGCGGGGCAGGTCGTTTTGTTCTTTTCGTTGTCGACGCTCGGCGAGCGTCGCTCGCTCGCCCGCTCGCGGCGGCCAGCGAACGGGCCGACGCCGGCGCAGACGACGGGCCGGGGTGCGCGGTGAGAGCGAGGGCGGGGGGGGCCTGCGCAGCCCTTGCCCGCGAGCTCGGGCCTGGTGGCGGTGACTCGGGAGGCCATGCAGCTTGCAGCATTCGGCGCGTCGGTGGTAGCAGGTGCAATTTGCGTCCAGGCACCCAAGCCCGCCCTTTTCAGCGACGAGCGAGAAAAACGGCGCCGGTAGAAGACGTGTTTGAAACGACTCGAGTCCCGACAGCCGCTGACGTCCCCCTTCTATCCCTCCCTCTGACGAGCCGAGGGAGACACGAGACACACATCCTCTCAGACCACGCGCGCCCATACCCGTCATCACCCACGAACAAACGCGACGCTGCTCACGGCGCTGCGCGGGAACGGAAAGGGAACGGAAAAGACAAGGACAGAACAACAACAACAAAGGAAGGAGAAACCATGGCTTCCGGCGGGCCGGCGGTCCTGTCGGGCACGGACGTGAGTCGGGTGCTTGCTGAACACGTTCCAACATGGGCATCGCATCGGCGCTCGGCCGGACCGATGTCGGAGGACCTGGAGGGCCACGCGAACAATTTTCAAACCAAAAAAGAGAGGGGCAAACGCCAGCTCACCTCTTCCTCCCAACCATTCATCGACACAACACACAGGTGACGCACGAGGTCGTAAAAAGGTCGACCAAGCACAGCGAGTTCGTCGAGATCCCGGGCCTCGGCTTTGAGTTCAAGCGCAAGAAGCGCCGCGCGGCGGGCGGCGCGCCGCCGCTGGCCGAGGCCGCCCCTCCGCAGGCGTCGCCCGCGCCCGCCGCCGCCGCAGCAGCAGCAGCCACCACCCTCATCGGCAAGTCGGCGCCCTCGCCCGGTCTCCTGGGCGCGCGCCCGCGCTCGGCCTGCCATTCGGGCATGTCGCCCGGGGCGCCTGCCTCTGCGGGCGGCGGCGGCGGCCCGCTCAAGCACCAGCACCAGCAGCAGCAGCAGCAGCAGCGGCAGCAGCAGCGCCCCGCCTCGCCAACGCCCGCGCCGCCTGCCCCGCCGGCCGCGGTGCCGGGGCAGGCCTACAGCATGCCGCGCAGCGAGATTGTCTACCTGGTGCGGTGGTTTGTGACCACCGAGATGCAGAAGGCGGCCACGGCGTCCGCCGCCGCCGCCGCATCGGGACCGGCGGCCGCGCCGGGGGCGGCGCAGGCGCAGGCCCGGGCCGCCGCAGGCATCACGGCCGCTGCCGACGCGGTGGCCGAGCGGTTTGCGGCCAAGCTCGAGGAGGCGCAGCGCCGGCAGCAGGCGCAGGAGGCGCAGCGGCGGCGGCAGGAGCAAGAGCAGGAGGCGGGGCCGTCCAACGCAGCAGGGGCAGGGGCAGGAGGAGGGGCAGCGGCGGCGGCAGCAGCAGCCAACGGAGGCGGCGGCGTCGCCGAGGCGCTCGCGGCCGCCGCCGCCGCCGCCGCCAGCGGGCCCGAGGCCGTCGCGCGCCTCGAGGCCGGGCTGCGGGCTAAGCGCGAGCAGCTGCTGGCCGAGGAGGCCGCGTGGCTGTCGCTGCGCGAGCGCCACTCGCCGCCGCCGCCCCCGCCCCCTCTCGAGGGCGGGCCGGACGCCGACGCCGCCGCGGCCGACGAGGCGGCGGCGGCGCGCAAGGCCGAAGAGGCGGAGGCCGCCGCCGACGCCGACCCGTCCGCTGCCCCGGGCCCCGCCCGGGCCGCCTGCGACCGCGCCCTCCGCGCCGCCTGCCAGCACGCCGACGGCCTCGCCGCCTTTTGCGCGCGGCTGGACCTGGCCGTGGCGCGGGCCGAGGCGTCGGCGGCGGGCCTAGCGCGCGGCCACGCGCGCGAGCGGCTGGCGCTGTTCCCGCGCGTCAACTCGCCCCACTTCCTGATCCGGGCGATCACGCGGCCGCGGGGGGTGGGCGCGGGGCTTGTCGGGCGCGCTGGCGACGACGGAGAAGAGGAGGGGGAGGAGGCCGAGGGGGAGGACGAAGGGGCGGAGGAGCGGCCGGCGGCCGGCGCCGATAAGGGCGGGGAGGTCGGGGCGGCCGCGGCGCCATGAGCCAGAGGACCGACGACGACGCCAGCACGCCGGCGACGACGACCCCCCCGGCCGACGCATCATCGGCGTACGTTCCCAGCCGCTCACCTTCTGGCTTCTGACTGACCACCATGTAATGGGGTGTTACAACAACCGACTACAACGGAAATTTTATTGCTACACAAGCGGCCTTCTCCCTCTTTCTCTCTTTTTTTTCTTCTCTTCTTTCCTTTTGTTTGCTTGTTTGGGGAGGGCGGGTCAGCACCATGACCAGACGATCGCCATCATGCCGGCGAGACCGCGTCGGACGTCGGGGCGACCGCGGAGGGCGCGGCCGTTGCCAGTGCGCGCTGGCCAGGCCTCACCGGCGCCCGCGGCCGCGGGGGCACCCCCGAGGCGAAAGACGGCGGCCCGAGCTGCCGCGTTTCCTGCGCCGCCTGCGCCACCGACATGGGCGAGAGGGGAAACGAGGCGGGCGAGGGGACGGGGCCGCGGACGGCGGCGGCGGCGGCGGCCCGCTCGCCCGCGCCGCTCGAGCCTGCGCCGGCCGCGCCCGGCGAGGCGGAGGCGGCGGCGGCGGCGGCGGCAGCGCGCCGGCGGAGCATAATCAGGTCGGTCGTGGCGGACCCGACGTCCACGGGCGGGTAGTGGTCGACGGGCGGCGGCCAGAGGAAGCCCGGCTCTGCTCGTGCTACCGCGGGACCTCCTCCTCCTGCTCCTCCTCCTGCTCCTCCTCGCCTGCTGCCCAAACCGCCGCCGCCGCCGCCGCCCCCGCCGCCACCACTGCCGCCGCCGCCGCCGCCGAGCGCCGAGGCGGACGCCCACGCCCCCAGCGCGTTTTGGATCCGGATCGCGGCCGCCGTGCCGGCCACGCCCGCGGCCGCCGACACCATCGCGCCCGCCGAGCGGGGGCCCGGCACGCCGCCGACCAGCGGCCCCGGCGCCCCGTTCATCGTCGGGAGCGAGGAGACGGCGCAGGGGATGAGGAAGGCGGCCGAGGTGAGCGAGAGCACGACGATGGCGGTGCGGTCGAATAAAGGGGCCGCCGCCGCCAGCAGCAGCCACAGGGCGCCGAGGGCAAAGGCGGCCCAGGCGAGCAGCGCGGCGCCGCGCGCGGGGCGGTGGGGCCGCGGCTGCGGCTCGGGCGGCGGCGGCGGCGCCAAGGCCGCCAGCCGCGCGGCCGCACGCAGCGGGCCCGCCAGCAGAGCAAGGCGGAGGATGCGCCAGGGGCTCATGGGCCCGCCGCCGAGCCTCAGGGCCTGCCGCCGCGCGTAATAGCCGAGCGCGGCGGCGCGGGCGGCGGCGGCGGCCGCGGCGGCGGCCGCGGCCGCGGGCTCGTCGTCGTCGTCGCGCTCGTCGGCGTCGCGGTCGTCGCCGCCGCCGGCGTCGCGGCCGTGGCGGTGGCCGGCGGCGGCACGCTTGAGGTCGGCGCCGTCATCGGGTCTGCGCGCGGGGCCGAGCGGAGGCTCGGCGACGACGGCGTGCACCGTCACGACCGAGGCGCGGCTGCGGCCATTGCCGCCGCCGCCGCCGCCGCTGCCGGTGTCGTTGCGGCCGGACGACGACGACCAGGACGAAGACAGCGAGGAGGGAGCGCCGTGCGAGGCGAGCACGCGGTCGCCCGCGTAGACCTCCTTGCCCGCGCGGATGAGCCGCACGACGCGAGGTGGGAGCCACCCGCGGTGCCGCCGCACGGCCTGCAGCACGATGCCGTAGTCGCACGGGTGCTGTTGGTTGTTTTGGTGTGGCTGCGGCGGCGCCGCTGCTGATGAGGCTGCCGCTGCTGATGAGGCGCCGTCGGCGGCAGCGGCGGCGCTCGCCGGTGCCGGCTCGCCGGGCAGCGGCACGACCAGGTCTTGCGCGCCGTCGGCGAAGCGCACGCGGACGACGACGAGTTGCGGCTGCGGCTGCTGCTGCTGCTGCCGCTGGTGCTGTGGCTGCTCCATCCCGAGGGCGGGTGACGGAGGAGGAGGAGGAGGAGGAGGGGGGGCCGGGAGCGTTTCGGCTTTCTTCCCGGCGTTTGCTGGTGCCCGCAGCTCGCCCCGCGCTCGCGCGCGCGCGGATACGGCGAGCACCAGGCGATGAGCAAGGCGCGACGGCCCGCTGGAGGGGCAAGGGGACGGCGTCAACAAAGAGTCAAGAACAAGGAGTTTTGGGCCCTCGCCTCCCGACGGCAATGTTGTTCGGCGTCGTGGGCGGTCATCACGGGTGCCGCTCGAGTAACGTGGACTGTGTGGAAGCGCTGGCGATGTCGCGCGTAAAGTGGCCGCGTGAGGGAGCAAAGGGGGGACGAGGGGCGCCCGGGAGCATTTGAGAAGGGCGTCTACGCCGCCGCCAAATCGCGGCCTTTCGAGGCACGACCGGGATGTCACATCGTCTCTCTTTCCACGTCGAGATGATGATCGGAGGGATCATCGCACCATTCGTGTCGTCAAGACTATTCTTCGTGATCGTCACCGCCGCCCCCTTTGTCGTCTCCAGCGAGCGCCCAACCATTGGCGCGCGCCCCGCGCCCCCGCCCCCGCCCGCCGCCGCCGCCGCCCCCTACTGCCTCGTCCCCCTTGTTCTCGTCCCCCTCGGCCGCCGCCGCCAGCCGCTGCCACGCCGACTCTGGCGAGGCGCCGTAGGCCGCCAGCTTCTCGAGCAGCAGGCGCACCTCGTGCGGGCAGCGCACGGTCAGGGTGGCGGCGGTGGGCTTTGGCCGGTCGCTCACGAGGACGCCCAGGCCGCAGGCGCGGCGGACGCCGGGCCCGCCCGAGGGGTCTCGCTCGGGCTCGGCCGGGGGCGCGGCGGCGGCGGCGGCGGCGGCCGCGCCCGCGCCGGCGAGCAGGCCGGCCGCAACGGCCGCGCGCGCCTCGGCCGCGCCGGCCGCGGCAGCCGCGGCCGACAGCGCCACCAGCTCGGGAGGGGGGGCGAGGGCACGGAACGCGTCCTCGTCCGTCTTGTCGTCGCCGATGTAGAGCGCGAGCACGTCGTCGTCGTCGTCGTCCCCGCCGTCTTCGCTGTCTTCGCGGCCGTCGATCGCGCCGCCGCCGCCGCCGCCGCCCGCAGCTCCGGCAGCTCCCCCCTTTGCCGCCGCCGCGCCGCCGCCGCCGCCGCCCACCCGCCTCAGCCCCAGCGCCTCGAGCAGGTGCAGCAGCGCCGCGCCCTTGTCCCACGCCACGCGCGGCCGCACCTCGAGCACCTTGCGCCCGCGCGTCACGCGCAGCGGGTTGACGGCGGCCGCCGCCGCCGCCGCCGCCGCCGCAGGGGCCTGGGCCGCCAGTCCAGCTCCACCAGATCCTCCTTGCTGCGACAAGGGCGGCGGCGCCGCTGCGCCCACCGCGCCACCGCCCGAGGCACCAGCACCGCCTGCTCCGAGCGTGCAGGGGCCGCCCGCCGCCGCCGCCGCCGCCGCCGCCGCCGCCACCGCCGCCGCCGCCCCCACTGCCGCCGCCGCCGCCGCCGCCGCCCCCTGCGCCGCCACCACCGCCTCGACCGCCGCCACCACCTCTGGCCAGCGCTCGGGCGCGCAGTTGCGGTAGTGCGCCGAGACGCAGAAGACGTTGTGCTCGACGGACGCGCCGGGGATGCACGCGAGGCGCTCGCGGAGGTCGTCGTGCACGGCGTCGATCAGGGGGCGGTACTCGGCCGCGGGCTGGTGCAGAGGGGTGCTCGTTCTTGCCGCCGCCGCCGCTGTCGCGCCATCGCCTGCGCCGCCGCCGCCGCCGCCGCCGCCGCATTCGCCGTCGCCGCCGCCCGCCGCGCCCTCCCCTCCCCGCCCCTCCGTCTCCTTTTCCGCCGCCGGCGCGGGCCCGGCGATGTCCATGCCGTGCGACCCGGCGTAGAACAGCTCCGGCAGCCGCACGAACGCCTGCACCTTCTCGCGCCCGCGCCCGCTGATGATGGCGGTGGGGAATAAACGCGCCACCCGGCGCACGGCGCCGCGCATGCCGGGCGGCATGTGGGCCTCGTCCGGGTTGCTGACGATGGGCGCGAGGGTGCCGTCGTAGTCGAGGAAGACGGCGACGCGGCGGGGGCGGCGGCGCGGGCGCGGGGCCTCGCCCTGCTGACGATGCGGGCGCGGCTCGGGCGCGGCGCCGCCGCCGCCGTCGATGCTGCCTGCTGCCGCCGCCGCCGCCGCCCCGGCTCCTGCTGCTGTGGCTCCTGCCCCCCCCCCGAACGCCGCCCCGGCTCCTGCTGCTGTGGCTCCTGCCGCCCCCCCGAACGCCGCCCCGGCTCCTGCTGCTGTGGC